>Ga0326726_10005517_pt1 | contig 11445 bp, 13 predicted proteins | sample MHFenrmetagenome_2_FD_207603 | JGI IMG/M metagenome (GOLD analysis project Ga0326726, IMG submission 207603) | Lab enriched peat soil microbial communities from Michigan Hollow, Ithaca, NY, United States - MHF15MN | ecosystem: Environmental > Terrestrial > Soil > Wetlands > Peat | place: USA...
GCGAATACGGAATTCGACGCGCGCTCGCTCTGCATCCTGCGCGAATCGCTCGCCTGGTGGGACGGGCTCGCCGACTTCTCGTTCTCGATGCAGGGGCTCGGCAGCGCGCCGCTGACGCTCGCCGGCAGCGACGCCTTGCGGGCGCGCTACCTGCCGCGGGTCGCGAAGGGCACGGCGATCGCCGCATTCGCGCTGTCGGAGCCGGAAGCGGGCTCCGACGCCGCCGCGATGCAGGCGAGCGCACGCCGCGACGGCGCGCATTACCGGCTGGACGGCAGCAAGACCTGGATCTCGAATGGCGGCATCGCGGACTTCTATTGCGTGTTCGCGCGTACCGAAGCCGCCGGGCTTCGCGCCGACGGCAGCGCTTCGGCCGAGGGCATCAGCGCCTTCGTCGTCGAGCCGGGCGACCCGGGGTTCGCCGTCGCTGAGCGCATCGACGTGATGGCGCCGCATCCGCTCGCGCGCATCGGCTTCACCGATTGCCGCATCCCGGCCGACCGGCTGATCGGCGCGGAAGGCGAGGGCTTCAAGATCGCGATGCGCACGCTCGACGTATTCCGCGCCTCGGTCGCGGCCGCCGCCTGCGGTTTCGCGCGCCGCGCGCTGGACGAGGCGCTGAAGCACGTGCTCGAGCGTTCGATGTTCGGCCGCCGCCTCGCCGAGTTCCAGCTGACCCAGGCCGCGCTCGCCGAGATGGCGACCGGCATCGAGGCCGCGCAGCTGCTGACCTATCGCGCTGCCTGGCTGCGCGATCGAGGCGAGCGCTTCACGTCGGCCGCCGCGATGGCGAAACTGACCGCGACCGAGACCGCGCAGTCGGTCATCGACCGGGCATTGCAGATGTTCGGCGGCCGCGGCGTGAAGCACGGGGAAGTGGTCGAGGGCCTGTACCGTGAGATCCGGGCGCTCCGGATCTACGAGGGCGCGAGCGAAGTGCAGAAGCTGGTCATCGGCCGGGAGTTGCTGAAATGATCCGCCAGATCCTGCAACCGCCGGGCTGGCCCAGGCCGCTCGGCTATGCCAATGGCATCGCCGCCAAGGGCCGGCAGGTCTTCATTTCAGGCCAGATCGGCTGGAACGCGGAACAGGAATTCGCGAGCGATGAGCTGGGCGCGCAGGTGCGCCAGGCGCTCGTGAATGTCGTCGAGGTGCTTGCCTGCGCCGGAGGGAGACCGGAACAGATCGTGCGCCTCACCTGGTACGTCACGAGCCGCGAAGAGTATTACGCCTCGATCGAGGGCATCGGCGCGGCCTATCGCGAAATCATCGGTCGGCATTTCCCGGCGATGTCGGTCGTCATCGTGGCGGGACTCCTAGAGCCGCGCGCGAAAGTCGAGATCGAGGCGACCGCAGTGCTGTGAGGTCATCACGACGCCTGATTCCGGAGGTTTCCCCTATGGCGACCCATGCAGACAAAGCGGCGCTGATCAACCGGGTGGCACTGGGCTGCATGTTCATCGCGCATGCCCTGCTGAAGTCGGTCGTCTACACGCTGTCCGATTCGGCCCAGTACTTCGCATCGCTCGGCATTCCTGGCTGGCTCGCCTATGTCGTGACATTCGGCGAGTTCTTCGGCGGCGCGGCGATGGTGCTCGGTATCCGCACGCGCTGGGCGGCCATGGCGCTGCTGCCGGTGCTCCTGGGCACGCTTTGGGTGCATTCCGGCAATGGCTGGCTCTTCACGTCGCCGAATGGCGGCTGGGAATATTCGGCGATGCTGATCGTCGTGAGCATCGTGCAGATTCTGCTCGGCGACGGTGCATTCGCCCTCGCGCCCGAGAAGAGAAGCGCGTAGGGCCATACCGCGCCTGCGGGCGTCCCGCCTAAAGCGCGGTGCGCGAGATCACGTCGCAGACCGCGGCGATCGCCTCACCGCGCGTCGTCGAGCGGCGCCAGGCGGCGCCGATCACGCGCGACGGCGAGGGCGGCGCGAATGGCCGCACGACGAGGCCGCGCGCAGCCGCGAACGGGCCTTCGGCGGAGAGCCGCGGCAGCAGCGTGAGGCCGAGTCCCGCCGCGACCATCTGCCGCAGCGTCTCGAGGCTGGTTGCACCGAAATCCTGTTCTTCCGTGCCCGCCCTGCGGCAGACCTCGAGCGCCTGGTCGCGCAGGCAATGGCCGTCCTCGAGCAGCAGGAGCTTCTCGCCGGCGAGATCCGCGGGTTTCAGGCGGCGGCGCGCGGCCAGCCGATGATGCTCCGGCATCGCGACGAGGAAGGCTTCGGCGAACAGCGATCGCGTCTCGAGCCCATGCGTGTCGGCTGGCAAGGCCAGCAACGCGAGATCGAGTTCGCCTTCCCTGACACGCGCGATCAGCGGCTCGGTCTGGTGCTCGTGCAACAGCAGTTGCAGTTTCGGCAGCGCGCGCTGAAGACGCGGCGCGACGCGCGGCAGAAGGTAAGGCCCGAGCGTCGGGATCAGGCCGATCTTCAGCTGGCCGGCCAGCGGTTCCTGGCTGGCGCGGGCGAGGGCACGGATGTCCTCGGCGTCGCGCAGCATGCGCCGCGCGCGCTCGAGCACCGCTGCGCCTGCCGCCGTCAGCGCGACATCCCGCGGCCGGCGCTCGATCAGCGTGACGCCGAGGTATTCCTCCAGCTTCTTGAGCTGGGCGGAAAGCGTCGGCTGGCTGACGTGGCACTTGCGCGCGGCACGGCCGAAATGCCGGGTTTCTGCCAGCGCCACGAGGTACTGGAGGTCGCGCAGGTTCAATGTTTGGCCATAGGCGATGATTATCGAATCGGTGCTGACAATCGATCTCAAGAATAACGAATCCGCTGACTTGGTGCCGGGTCGCAGGATCGCAATCTGGCGCCAGTACAAACTACGATCTTGCGACCCGGCACCAACTTGATTCGCCCGCGGAGGCGGCGCACCATGCCGAGCTCACGCGCCCCGAGAGGCGCGATCAGCGGACTCGCAGCCCCGAGGGGGAGCATGAGCTGGAAGATCGCCCTGATCGGCGGTGTCGTCTATTACCTCGCCATGTTCGGCGTGTCGATGTTTACGGGTTATTACATCCATTCTCAGGACGGCGTGCTGGCCGAGGTCTATCGCGCGACCGCACCATTCTGGCGCCCGGAACTCAACGCGAATCCACCGGACATCGGAGTGATGTTCAGGATGTGGATTCCGTCCGGGCTGGCCGGCGCCATGATGCTGGCGGGCGTCTATTCGGTGGTTCGATCGTCGCTCGCGGGAGCGGCCTGGAAGCGCGGGCTGAAATTCGGCGTCATCGCCTCGGTCTTCGGTCTTGCCGGCATCCTGGGCTATCGGGGCCTGTTCAACCTGCCGGATCAGCTCTGGGCCTGGTGGCTGATCGGCGCGACGATCGTCAACCTGGCCGGCGGCGTCGTGCTCGGCTGCATTGCGCAGAAACTCGCGCCGGCATGAGCCTCGCCGCCCTGGACGCGAAATTTCCCCTGAAGCGCGCGCTCATCACCGGCGGCGCGAGCGGGCTCGGGCTTGCGACCGCGGAGCTGCTCGCCGCGCGCGGCTGGCGGCTCGGGCTGCTCGACCGGGATGCGGCGCGCCTTGCCGCCGCCGCCGCGGACTTGCGCACCCGGGGCACGCCGCTCTGCGAGGTCTATGCGGTGGACGTCACCGACGGGGCCGCCGTGACATCCGCGGTCGACGATTTCGCGGCGCGCTGCGGCGGGCTCGATTTCGCGATGAACTCGGCGGGCGTCGCGGTCGCCGGCGGCATCATCGAGACGCCCGCGGCGGACTGGGACTGGATCATGGGCATCAACGTGATGGGCGTCGCGCATTCCTGCCGCGCGGAACTGCCGCACATGGCCGCCTCGGGCGGCGGCCTCATCGTCAACATCGCGAGCGCGGCGAGCTTCGCCTGCACCGCGCAGTCGAGCGCCTACAGCGCCTCGAAAGCGGCGGTCGTAGCGATCTCGGAGACGCTGTACCAGGAATTCGCGGACCGTCACGTGCGCGTCGTCGCGGCGATGCCGGGCTTCTTCCGGACGCGCCTGATGGAGCACGCCCGCGCACCTGCCGGTGCGGCGGGATTCGCGCTGAAGATGATGCAGGCGTCAAACCTGGAGGCCGATGCGGTGGCAGCCGAGATCGTCTCGCGCGCCGCCGCCGGTGCGACGCACATCGTGCTGCCGGCCCGCTATCGCTGGCTGTGGCGCTTCAAGCGTCTCGCGCCGCGGACCTATCTTGGCTGGATGGTGTCGGTGCAAAGGCGCTACGCTGCGCGTGCCGCGGCGCGCAGCCGGGCGACATGAGGGCGCCATGTATCTTGTTGTGAAACTACTGCATATCGTCGCGGTCATCGCGTTCCTCGGCAACATCACGACCGGGCTCTTCTGGCACATGCACGCGGCGCGCACGCGCGACGCGCGGCTCCTCGCGCACACGATGGACGGCATTATCAGGAGCGACCGGCTGTTCACGATGCCGGGCGTTTTCGTGATCATTGCGACGGGGATCCTCACAGCGATCATCGGCGGCCTGCCGCTCTTGCGCACCGGCTGGATCCTCTGGACGCTCGTGCTGTTCGCGACCTCGGGCCTGATCTTCATGGCCTTCGTCGCGCCATTGCAGCGGCGGCTGCTGGCGCTTGCGCAGGCAGGCTCCGCGCAGGGGAATTTCGATTACGCGGGTTACGCGGCCCTGGCGCGGCGCTGGGAATTCTGGGGCGCCGCGGCGCTTCTGACGCCCGCTGCGGGACTCGTGCTGATGGTCCTGAAACCGGCGCTCTGAGTCATGGCAATACTCAACGACCAGCAGAACAGGGGGCTGCCGGCACCGCCGGCGCCGCCGCGCCGCGGCGCGAATCCGTGGAGGCTGTCGGCCACCGCGCGCAGGCCGGAGTCGGTGCAGCCTTCGGTCAGCCCGCAACTGCTCGAGGAATTGATGAAGAAGGCGCCCGCGGGAGGCGTCGCGGCCCGCGTATCCGCGCCACCCGGCACCGCGGCAAGGCGTTCGCGGCCCGGGCTGATCGGCCTCGTGATGATCCTCATTGCCGGCGCGATCATCTTGCGATTGTTCTTCGACCCGCGCGGCGACCGCGACTGGGTCAAGTTCATCGGGCCGCTGATATTCATCGCGATCGTCGCGCATGGCCTGTGGAGATCCCGCCAGCAGCGCGATGCGGCGAAGGGCGGATCGTCAACTTCAAGGGAGCAGTGACAATGCGACTGGGAGCGATCATTGCTAGTCTCTTGGCCACGATTCTGGTCGCCGCCTGCGCACCGGCGGCGCCACCGCCGGATGTCATCGCGCGTGGGCGCTATCTCGTGATGATCGGGGGCTGCAACGACTGCCATACGCCGGGATATGGGGAAAAAGCTGGCGACGTGCCGGAAGCGGAGTGGCTCAGCGGCGCAGGCGTCGGTTTTCGCGGGCCCTGGGGCACGACCTATCCCGCCAATCTCCGGCTGCTGGCGCAGCGGCTGAGCGAGGACGAATGGGTTCCGTATCTGCGCGTGCCGCGCAGGCCGCCGATGCCGTGGTTCAACACGGTCAAGATGAGCGACGAGGACCTGCGTGCGATGTACCGGTTCATACACAGCCTTGGGCCCGCCGGGGAAGCGGCGCCGGACTACGTTGCGCCGGACGGCCAGGTGACGACGCCGTATATCGATTTCGTGCCTAAGACGGGCTGAGCGGCTGCTTCCAGACCAGCGTCTGGTTGTTGGCCGGCATCGGATGGTCGGCCTGCAGCACGAAGCCGATGCCGCGCGCGAGCGCATCCACCGCCTCGAAATCGCGGATGCCGCTCGCGGGATCCCGCGCATGCAGCATCTCATCGAAGGATGCGTTGCTCTCCGACGTATATTTCCCCGCATAACGGAACGGTCCGTAAACTACGAATACGGTGCCGGGTTTCATAATCGTAGGAAGGTTCGCGAACAGCGCCTCGATTTCACGCCAGCTCATGATGTGCAGCGTGTTCGCCGCGAACACGCCGTCCACGCGCCGGACGTCCCAGGGCGGCTGCGTGACGTCGAGCTCGACCGGCGCGCGCAGGTTCTTCGGTCCCTCGTAGACGATGCGCTTGCGCAGGCCCGGCATTGCCTCCGCGCGCTCGCTCGGCTGCCAGACGAGCCATGGCATCTCGTTCGCGAAGTGCACCGCGTGCTGGCCCGTGCCGCTGCCGATCTCGAGGATGTGCTTGCAGCCCGCGAAAGCCTCGCGCAGGACCTCCAGTATCGGGCCCTTGTTGCGTTCGCAGGCGTCGGAATGCGGAAGCATCGGGACAGTATCGCGCGATCGCGATTCAGGCGAGTGCGAGGGTCCAGGCGCAAACGAGCAGTAATGCCGCCGCCAGTCCCGCCGCCCATTGCGGGCCGCTCCGCCCGGGCCGCGGCATCGGGAGCTTCGAGCACAGCGCGCCGATGCCGGTGCCGACGACGAATCCGACCAGGTGCGCCAGGATGTCGGTGTTCTCGCCGCCGGTGCCGGTGAAGGCGAGAAGCGCCACGCCGCCGATCAGCGGCGCTGTCCTGCGCATCCACGGCGACCAGTTCCGCAGGTTCCGGCGCCAGCCATAGGCCGCGACCAGGCCGAGCGCCGTGAACACGGCCGTGGAGGCGCCGAGCAGGTAGTGATCGGGCGGGTGCAGCATCGCGTCCACGCCGTAGGCGACGCCCCCGCCCAGCAGGATCAGGAGCCATGCGATGCCGGGCCCGAAGAGGCGCGCGGCCGGGTAGCCGAACAAGGCCCCGAACGCGAGATTGGAGAGCAGGTGCGGCAGGTCGGCGTGCAGCGTCAGGGCGGTCAGCACGCGCCAGGGCTCGCCGCGATTCAGGAAGCCCGCATCGAGCAGGCCCGCGGTATGCCAGTTCTGCCCGCCCAGGTGTCCGACCGAGGCGATCGTGACCGCGATCAGGATCAGCGCATAGCCGTACACGCCGTAGATGGCGTGCGGATGATTCGGCCAGACCACTGGCGCCGCGGGCGGGCGGCGGTTCTCGCGCAGGTAATGCTGCAGCTCGAATGCCGCGCGGGCGTGATCGGCGGGCTGGACCCAGAGGCTCGAGCCCTCGACCGTGGTCCGCCGCTCGTAGGGAATGCCGACGGCGTCCAGCACCAGCGCCCAGTCGGCGCAGGCGGAGGGCGTCAATTCGCTGGTCAGGGGGATCATCGGTGCAGGAACCGCAATCATGGCGGGTGGGCCTTGCTACATGGTGCCTGGCGGCAAAGTATCAACTAGAGTAGCGCCCATGTACGCAGAGAAGCGCGAGCAGCCACCGGAACCGGACGAGCAGCTTGGCCGCTGGATCCTCGGCGGACTGGTCCTGATCGCGGTCGCTGCCGGCATCTGGTTCTGGCAGAAACGCCAGTCGGCCGAGGACGTGCCGCCGGTCACCAGCGAGACGATCGCGACCGACGAGCCGAAGATCCTCCATCCGATCGAACCCACGGCGGATGACGGCGCAAACCTGTCGGCCGCGGACCGGATCGCGGCGCTGGTCGGCGCGCCGCGCTTTGCAGCGATGTTCATCCCCGACGATATCGTTCGCCGCATCGTCGCGACCGTGGACAACCTGCCGCGCCAGAAAGTAGCGATGCAGCTTTCGCCGGCGAAGCCGCCGACCGGCAATTTCGTCGCTGTCGGCAGCGAGGACAACCTGGTGCTCGGCGCCGCGAACTTCGAGCGCTACACGGCCTGGATCGATCTGGTCGATTCGCTCGACCCGGACGCGACCTTCGACGTATACCGGCGGCTGTACCCGCAGCTCCAGGCGGCTTACGAGAACCTCGGCAACCCGGACGGTTATTTCAACGACCGCGTGATCGAGGTCATAGACCACCTGCTCGAGACGCCGGAGCCGCCGGAGACCGTCACGCTCAAGCGGCCGAACGTGCTGTACGAATTCGCGGATCCCGAACTCGAAAGGGAATCGGCGGGCCGCAAGCTGCTCCTGCGCATGGGCCCGGGCAACGCCGCGCGCGTCAAGATGAAACTCCGCGACCTGCGCGACCGCCTCGCGACGAAATGAACTTGGTGAACTTGGTGCCGGGTCGCAAGTTCGTAGTTCCAGACTGCGATCCTGCGACCCGGCACCATATTCACGGCACCATATTCATACAAAGTCTGGTGTGATTGCGAGGTGCAGCACGGCTTCACGCTGATCACCCCGCTTGCGATGGCGGATCCACCAGACTGCGCCCTTGGCCAGGTGCCAGCCGGATGGGCAACCGGACAGGAGTTGAGCCGCAATTTCCCCAAGTGCCGGCTGGTGGCCGACGATGAGCACTGGCCGGCCGGCATCCGGCCAGCCGCTCGCCGCGAGAATTGCCGACGCGGATTGACCGACAGCGATCGCATCGTGCGTCTCGAATTCCCGCTGCAGCGCGCGGACCGTCTCCTGGGCCCGGAGCGCCGGCGAGACGAGGATGCGCAGCTCCCGCGGCAGGCGAGTATCCAGCCATGCAGCCATCGCGCGGGCCTGCTTCCGGCCCTTTTCCGTCAACGGCCGCGCCGAGTCAGGCTCGCCGTCCGCGGCATCGGCATGACGCCAGAGGATCAGGTCCATGGCCGCGTCAGGACATGCGCCGGATCGCAAGCTGACGCCCGATCGTTTCCCACTGGCGCGCCTCTGAATCGAGTGCCGCGGCCGTCAAGGCATTGCGCGCCAGCCAGGTGCGTGGCAATTCAAGCGAGAACCGCGAATCGTTCAGCGTCACCTTGAATGCCGGCAGGCGCACGCGCGTGCGCCGTCGCAACAGGGTCGACGCAAGCCGCAGCGCGAAGACCAGCGGCCAGTCCGCGCCCTCGAGACCGTCGCCCTGGATTTTTTCGAGCTTGCCGCGCTGCGCCAGCACGATGCGTGCGAGCCGCTGCTGTTCGACGCGCGAGAAGCCCGGCATGTCGGCGTTCGACAGCACATAGGCCGAGTGCTTGTGGTACTGCGCGTGGGCGATGGAGAGCCCGACCTCCGCCAGGCGCGCGGCCCAGTCGAGCAGCATGCGATCCGGGTCGTCCTCGCGGCCGCTCTCCGGCGCCAGCTGGTCGTAGATGCGCAGGGCGAGATCGCGCACCCGCACGGACTGCGCGGCGTCCACCTGGTAGCGGCGCGTGAACTGCGCGACCGTGGCTTCGCGCATGTCGTGATGCTGCACGCGCCCGAGCAGGTCGTAGAGCACGCCATGGCGCAGCGCCGCCTCTGAAACGCTCATCTCCTCGATGTCGAGTTCGTCGAAGACCGCGTACATGATCGCAAACCCACCCGGCAATGCGGCGGCGCGCCCGGGCTTCAGGCCGGCGATGCGCTCCGGATCGGCACAGCCTTCCTTGATCAACATCTCGCGCAGGCGCTCGAGCCCGTCGCGGGTGATGCCGTGCGCGGCAAATCCATTGGCGCCCAGGATGTTCTCGAGGGTGCGCGCCGAACCGGAAGATCCCACGGCTTCCTTCCAGCCTGAGCGGCGATAGCTGTGCGCGACGATGGCCAGTTCCTGGCGTGCTTCCAGAATCGCGGCTTTCAGGTCGCGCTTCTCGATCCGCGCCTCGGGGAAATGACGCAGGCTGGAACTGACGGAGCCCATGTACAGGCTTTCCATCAGCCGCGGTCTCAGTCCCTCGCCGACGATCAACTCAGTCGAGCCGCCGCCGATATCCACGACCAGGCGCCGATGCTCGGCAGGCGGCAACGAATGGGCGACGCCAAGGTAGATCAGGCGGGCTTCCTCGCGGCCGGCGATGACCTCAATCGGAAAGCCAAGCGCCTCGCGGGCCTCGCGCAGGAATGCCGTCGCATTCTTGGCGACGCGCAGCGCATTGGTGCCGACCGCGCGGACCGCGTCCCGCGGCAGGCCGCGCAGGCGCTCGCGGAACCGGGAGAGCGTCTCCAGGGCCCGCGACTGGCTTGCGCGGTCGAGACGCTTGTCGGCGGTCAGGCCGGCGCCGAGCTGCACCTGCTCGCGCAGCGTATCGAGCGGGTAGATCTGGCCGTCGACGACCCGACCGATCTGCAGGTGGAAACTGTTGGATCCGAGGTCGACCGCGGCGAGGGTTTCGTGGCGCGCCATCGCCCGGGACGGTAACACCCGGCCGCCGGGCGCGTAAACCGGCCTTGTCATCTAGGTGTAACCTGTACACAGGATGCTCCGCCGACGCATGAGCGACCGCGCGAACCGGATCCCGTTGCTGAACCGCGAGCTCGGGATGCTCGCTTTCAACCGCCGCGTGCTGGCCCAGGCGGCGGACGATTCCTTGCCGCTGCTCGAGCGGCTGCGGTTCCTGACCATCGTGTCCTCGAACCTGGATGAATTCTTCGAGATCCGGGTCGCCGGCATCAAGGAACAGATCAAGCTCGGCATCACCGACGTCGGCCCTGACGGCATGACGCCGAAGGAGGTCTTCGCCTTTGTGACGAAGGAGGCGCGGTCCCTGTTTACGGAGCAGTACGACCTGCTGAATGAAGTGCTGCTGCCGGCGCTGGCGGCAACGGGAATACGGTTCCTGCGCCGGGATACCTGGACCGAGGGCCAGAAGGAATGGGTGCACGGCTATTTCACCCGCGAGGTCCTGCCGGTGCTGACGCCGATCGGCCTCGACCCTGCGCATCCATTCCCGCGCCTGTTCAACAAGAGCCTCAACTTCTGCGTCGAGCTGGAAGGGCGCGACGCCTTCGGCCGTGTATCGCGCATCGCGATCGTGCAGGCGCCGCGCATGCTGCCGCGCGTGATCCGGCTGCCCGCCGCCGTCGCGAAGGAGGAATACGCCTTCGTGTTCCTGACCTCGGTGATGCACGCGCACGTGGACGAGCTGTTCGCAGGCATGATCGTCAAGGGCTGCTACCAGTTCCGTGTGACCCGCAATTCGGACCTGTTCGTCGACGAGGAAGAGATCAAGAACCTGCGCATCGCCCTGCAGGGCGAGTTGCTGCAGCGCCATTTCGGCGATGCCGTGCGCCTGGAGGTCGTGGACCAGTGCTCGGAGCCGATGGTCGAATTCCTGCTCCAGCAGTTCGCGCTCGCAGAACAGGACCTTTACCGTGTGGACGGGCCGGTCAACCTGTATCGGCTTCGCGAGGTGCTGGCCGAGATAGACCGCCCGGACCTCAAGTACCCGCCATTCGTCCAGTCCGTGCCGGCGGCCCTCGAAATGGGGGACAAGGACCTGTTCGAAACGATCGCCCGCAATGACGTCCTGCTGCACCATCCCTTCCAGTCATTCACGCCGGTGCTCGACTTCATCCGCGCAAGCTCCGTGGATCCGCGCGTCGTCGCGATCAAGCAGACGGTCTACCGGACCGGCGCGGACTCCGAATTGATGCAGGTGCTGGTCGACGCCGCCCGTGGTGGCAAGGAAGTCACGGTGGTCGTCGAACTGATGGCGCGCTTTGACGAGGAGGCCAATCTTCGCTGGGCCGCGCAGCTCGAGGAGGTCGGGGCGCACGTGATCTATGGCGTCGTCGCGCACAAGACCCACGCAAAGATGGCGCTGATCGTGCGGCGCGAGTCGGGGCCGGAT
>Ga0326726_10005518_pt1 | contig 11443 bp, 9 predicted proteins | sample MHFenrmetagenome_2_FD_207603 | JGI IMG/M metagenome (GOLD analysis project Ga0326726, IMG submission 207603) | Lab enriched peat soil microbial communities from Michigan Hollow, Ithaca, NY, United States - MHF15MN | ecosystem: Environmental > Terrestrial > Soil > Wetlands > Peat | place: USA...
AGAAATTTCCTGCATAAAAGTAAATGAGTGGAAGAAAAAGAATTCCCAGCAAAACTTTTAGCAAAAGGATATATCATAGTCTGGTTCCCATAAATATAGAAATATTTTGTTAGTGGTATTTGAATCTGTTCTCTATTTGTTTTCTTTGAATTTAATTTACTACAAGTTCGTTAAACAAGATCAATTTCTCGTGATAAAGAAAATTAATCATAAAACCTGGATAGTCATAGCTTTAATCCGACATGGCAAATCTGAAGGAAATGTAAACCCAAAATAATGGGACATATAAGTTAATAACCGAATTGAAAAAACATAAGGTAAAGCTTTGCTATCAATTACCAATAAAGCTCTTATCAGGTTGAACATAACCAAATGACCTGAATGTCCATCTTCAGTTCTGTTTAGTCTCAGCTTGAAAAAGATACACAAGATTACAGCCAGTACCGTTGCAAGAAGAAGGATGTTATTATTCTCAGCTTTCATTGGAAGATAAAGAATATTGCCAACCTTAGTACTAATCTTGCTAAGGCTTTCAATGAAATTGGGGAAAAGAGGTTTCCTTAGTTCAATTGTAAGTGCAGATGCAATTGTGCAAATGAGTAACTATAAACTGTGTGGTAAAGCGTGTTCGATAATCAGAACCATAGAATAGAAATTACAGGTACTAAAATTATAAAAATAATTAACTGGGAACAATCGACCCGATTAATCCAGTTAATTTAGTTATTATAATATTAAATACTGATAATGAATCAGATAAAATAAACTTTAGGAAGGGGATAATGCCGCTGTAGGAATATTTCAAAAACCAGAATATTAATCCATTAAAGAAAAAAGTCATTGTCAGAATAAAAACAAAGGAAAATAAAAAGCTGGAAGAAGCGATATCTGTGGTTCTCATTGCTCCGCTTCCCGCTTCAGCAAATGTTCTGGAACTCCAGTTGTTCCTTAATTCGCGTACTGTGCTTAAATGATGAAAGATCCATGTGGCTCCGGTAAAGCATATATAATATGAAACGAATTTCTGGGGGACCAGTGGCATAAACAAAACGGCAAGAAACGTAAATGTTATAAAGTAGTATGGAGCAAGTGTTATCATTGTATTCCCGAACTCTCCTCCAAATCCTCCGGAATGGTAAACGACACCACCGTCATTTCTTGTAGCAATGAATTTCTCAATTTTTCTGAAGAATAAAAGAGACATGATTGCATGAGTCAGCTCATGCTCAAATGTCAGAAAATAATTCCACCGCCTGAGAAATAAAAAATATATTAATTCTCCTACAGCGATCCCGATCAGAAAAAACTTTAGTAAATCATGATCATTTATAATTAATTGTATGCCATCCCAGCATGCAGAAATTGATCCTGGAAGAAAAAATAAGGCCAATAAACCAAAAACTAATTTCATCTCCTGACCAGCTAATAATTCAAGGTTTTATGATCTTAATTATTACTTAAAATTAACAAAGAAAAATATAACAAATTGTCAAAATAATACTTAGTACATGACAAAAACAAACGGTTTTAGTATTAAGGACACTCATCTTACTGATATTGAATGGATAAATAGATTAATAATATTAGTATTAATCACCTTTGCCTGGGCTTGCAAGGCCGGAATGTATCTTGTTGAATTGCGGCCTATTAAAATCAAAAACCATGGACAAGACCTAAAATGCTTGTTCAGATATGATCTTATTTTTATTGTCAGTTTGCTTTTTAGCAACAATAGAGATAAATTTAATCAATGTTGTAATTTTTTTTATACCCTTCGTATATGTTGCTAAATTTAGGATTAATCCATTATCAGATTTATATGTTATTGCATTCATATTCCATCCATTCCCTGATTTATCTTCTCACTTTTATTATCACTTCTGTGATTATAATTTATTTTCTTAAATGGAATAATTTCAGCAGACTAGCCGAAATTACATTGAAAAAATCATGGAGAAAAGGAGTCAGTATCTTATCACAACTGCTTATAATTGTTCTGATTCTTGATGAAACAGGTTTATTATTGAATGAGTGGGGTATAAAATCTGGATTCTTAGATGTTTTTAGAAAAATACTTGAAATACCTGGAATCAACAGAATGGTTTTTCTTGCCAATCTTGGTTTAATAATACCGGCTGCCTATACCCTGACATCGGGACTAATTGAACAAACAAGAAAAGAAAACGATATTTACATGTCAAATTGGAAGGATTATGATCTTTTTAATAAGAAATACTCCTTGTTTGTCTCAGTATTTGTCCTGACTATTACTTTATTATTTTTTTTAGTCCAAAGCCTCTTTTTCGGAGAATTCCATCTTTCAAAGGATATTGGTCCTTTCAGCCTTTTGGTTTACCTGATATTAATTTTTTCGGGTCCAATAATTATATTAAAAAGAGTAATCGCTATTGAGCGAGAAATTTCCAAGACTCATAATCCCTTCCGGTTTCAACCATGGTTTGAAAAAAGCATGATTTTCGTGATATTGTTAATTTGTTTCCTTTCTTTCACCCAAACAATGATCACGAAAGTCCTTTTGCTCCTCACCGTAGTTTCCTGGGCAGGTCCTGGTATTATAAAATTAATGGGATTTATAATCCCCAAAGTAAAATCGATTAATATTTCTAATTTGGATTCAGCTTATGAAAAAATAATAAACGGATTAACAAATTCTTCAATCTGGAATAAATGGAATTTTATTTTCCTGACATCATCTTTTGTGCCTTTACTGTTTCTTTTTCAGTCCCACAGTGGTCCCTTTCCCCCAAGTGGCTCAGCTTATCCTAAAACTGAAACAATTTCAGCTCTTTACATGTTATATATGATCCTGTTTCTATTTATTGGAAGCAAAGGAAAATTTATCTGGCTAAAATCCATTATATGGACTTTAGTTACTATTTTCATTCTGTATTTAACACCTGTGTTTTTCCCTTCATGGTATTTCCCATCGGTTGATCCGCCAGGCTTCTCCGCGATTGAGGTATTGGCGTCGCTCTCAAATATATGGGTATCAGCTTTGTTCTTTTTCTCTGTTCATCTATTGATTTCTTTAATTTCTATTTCTTTATACTATTCGTCTAACCTAAAAAACGAATTGATTAAGACTAATTATGAATCGGTCCCATTATTCAGGAAGTATTTCTTAATTGTCACTTCTGCCAGCGACCTGTTTCCCATGATCCTATTCCCTGTTTTACTTTTGGCCACCGTGACATCAGAAACGTTCAAAATCTTGAAACTGAATGTCCATATGGGTTTAATAAATAATAATATCAGAATGACTGAGTACATTTTGATCCTGCTGCCCGCTTTGCTTCATTTGTATACTATCAAATCAAAAGCAAAACGGATTAATGTTATCAAAGAAGAAACTTTGAAAATAGGGGGTAAATACCTGATTTACATACTAAGAAATAAATTTGACTTGTTAAATTCTTTCAAATCATGGAATGGAACCAAAAGTGGATTCAAAAGCTTACTGTTTTTCTTTGTTCCTTTTTTTGTTTTTATTTTGTTATTATCTGGATCAATATATTTGCCAGGAAGGCTGGATAACCAAAAAAGCAAAATAAATTGGGCAATTCCATTAAAGAACGAAAAATTTCCAACTTTTCATCTCTTTGAAAAGGTAAACAACAAAATTCTTTTCAGCACTTCAAATAATTTGAATTGTACTGATCCAAAATCAGGAGTTCTGCTGTGGTCTTTACCGGTGGAAATGACTAAAGCGGAAATTAACAAGTCAGGAATGATTTATGCCCTGACTAAAGATGAAATTCTGGCTATAGGGACAGATACAGGTAATATTTGCTGGCGAAATAAGTTAGATTATAATGAAATAAACCAAAAACGTGGATCCAAAATTCTGTTATTTAAGGGACATGTTATCTTAAAGGAGAACGAGAACATTTTATTATTTGATGATTCAACTGGTAAAAGAATTATCCGGCCAGGGAATATGGTACTTCCGCAAACTTTGGATTTTGGAGGATCCATTTTTTGGCTTTCGCGCAATAATCTTCTTAGAAAGTTTAATCCGGATCTAACTATCATGAATGTAAAGCAGCTTCAGGATACTGTTATACAGTTTTATTCTTATCCTGATGAACTAATTGTAAGAACAAAGAATGGTATATGGGCCTTTGATGATTCAGGAAAGTATTTATGGGAGAAGAATTTTGAGAAAGAAGAAACTTTTAAAGACTTACTTGTTTCAGATTCATTAATTTATGTCAGTTTTGAGGACAGGATCAGCGTTTATAATATGAAGAACTATTCAGAAAAATGGCGGAGAAAAGGATTTAAATTTGAAAACATTGGATACAGTATTTATTCACCTGATAAGCTCTCTCCGATCTCTGACTCGCTGACAAATGGGGTATTTGCTTCAGATGATAAGAATATTTACTTTCTTGATAAAAATTCAGGTCATATTCTAAAAGTTTTTACAAATGCGCTGGAAGAAAATAAGTATGAGAAAAGTGTGTGTATTGGATATTCAAATAATTTATTGTTAAGTATGGGGTTTACAGCAATGAGCGTCTTTTCATTTGATGCCGCCCAAAAGCTATATACCGACTTCTATATAAAGTCTCTATATAATGAAGATCCTGATTATTTTTATGGCCATAACGAAAGAGTCAGGTTAAAGTATAAAATTCTCCTTGACGACAATGTACTGTATATATTAAATGCTTACGGTTTGGTTGCATTAAAACTAGATAGCCCTTATTAAAATTTATTAGGAATTAGGATTATGTGTTTTTGAGGGTTAAGAATCTCTTAGTTAAGTTCAGGCGCAAAAAAACTTGTATAATTGAGGCAATAAAGAACATTTCTTAAGGTTGCTTCGGAAGTAAATTTTTATGATTTAGAGTAAAGCAGAATAATTATGTGAATATTACAATCAAGTAAGGCCTGTCATTTATTACGTGAAAGGCTTAACTTAAAGAATATCCCCCAGATAAAGGCAAGAATCGCAGTGACAACAATAACTATTAAAAAATCTCCTGGTACAATATTTAACTTCTTTAAGATTATAGCACTCTGATTTTCAAGCCAGTTGAAAACGTTTGGCAGCTTTTTGTCAAGATATTTGACTAAAAAGGATGCAATAACAGTACAGAACAGTACTGATAATCCGTGGGAGGAACCATGTCTTATCATAATAAGATATTAAATTGTTCAATGAACTTTTTAGGAATATAAAATAAGCTCAAATCTGAATTATTTGCAAATTCCTTGCTTATATTTTAACTTGCTCATTAAAAATCAATTAATATGAATCCACAAAATATAATTATTACTGCTGTACTTTTCATTATTGGCATTTTATTAATCCGGTCCGTTTCTAAAATAATCTTCAATAAAGAATTTATTCTATATGAACTACGGGAGAAATGCTGCAAAGGAGATGATGAAGATCAGGCAAAATGTAATTGTATTATTAATCCATTATTAGAGGAGTTCAGTAAGAAATATTCAAGGGAGGAAATCCAGGAGTTAAGTAAGAACAAGGCAAAATCTATTAAGGAAATTTTAAAAACAGCTGATGCAAATAAGGCTGAAATCAAAACCTGCTTAAAAGAGAACAAGTCGGAATCATTATGGAAAGACTTCGTTAAAGACGTAAAAAAAATTGACGTCAAGGATAAGCTTAAGCAACTCTTTCAGGAAAGGGACTCAACATCTATAATGGAACAGAAATAGCATGCACTTAGATTTGAATTTTAAGAGAAATCCATAACTTTAACTAAAACAATCATATTGATCTTTTTTAAATCTTTTATAGTAAGAAAAATGAAATCCAAATTCTTGTTACAGATTTTTATAATCTCAGGATTAATATTAAATCTGCTATTCAGCTGCCAGAATAACAAAAATGCACAGGTTGATAATCCTGGCAATAAAAGGAGTGGTTTGTTAAATCTGAAACCAAAGACAATCGCAGAAGTTCGAAATGAATTGAGATTGCTGGAAATAGATTCAATCAGTTATTTAATAGAAATGCAGGGGAAAATAGACAGTATTGACAATGGTTTTCTTGTCTTCCACGATTATAAGGCCCAAATCAATGTATTATTGAAAAATAAGGCATGTGTCGCAAAAATGAAGGATATTGCTATTGCAGTTGATTTCATTTCAAAAACAGGAAGTAAAATATCAGATAAGCAATTTACTGTATATGAGTTTATTGAGCCAAATAATTCAATAACTTTCAAAGAAAATATTGAAATACCGGATCAGACATCAAGGGTTGAATTCAGATTATTAAAGGTTGTCGGAGAGTAACTCATTTTCTGCAATTAAATCCTGTAGAGATAATTCATATTCATCCTTTCCTTTCTTTCAATCTGGGCTTTACTTTTTTTATTAAGGATTTCTATATAATTAGGAAAGATGCCTTTAGAAGTTTATTTTGAGAATAGTTTTAAATATATATTCAAGAAAAACAGGGAGGAATGAGATTATAATAATTGATAATGAAGCTGTTAATGTCTCAAGACGAAATGGAAAAACATTTATTGCCTCTATTCTATGCCTTATTTCAAGAAGTGAATTCATTTTGTTGAAATTAACCTCTTTTCCAGTTGACTGAAGGATGTCAGTTAACTTCTGATATTCATCCTGGATCTTGCAATCAATATCAGCAAGAGCTTTCCTCTTAAGTGCAGACTTTTTACGGGTGAAAGGGATTGAAGGCAGGATTATGCTTCCTGTCAGAAGAAGAATGGAGAATATTATAAAAACAATAATCTCAGGTCCGAAGGGTACTTTTGGTGATGTCACCCATGCTGTCAGGCTTGATGTCATATAAACCGCAGCTACCAATACTATTATTTTTGTAAGACTAAATATGAACCTGGCTGAAGTATTATCTTTCTTCCAAAGTTCCACTTGAACCAAATTCCAAAGTCTGCCAGATAAACGGAAATATTGCAATAAGACCAGTAAAAAGTAAGAAGTTATGATGTTAGTGAAAAAAAGAAATGCACCATACAGTATATTTAGAATCATGCTTTCTTTCCAATATTTCTGAAATACTGGCATTAATCCCATGACTATCGCCCAAAGGAAAATGACCGGCAGCAATATTTTAAAGTTGTTAAAAATTTTGATTAGGTTAGTATACTCCCTGGTACTTAAAGCTGAATCGGCAAAGCTTTTATTGGAAGAATTAAAAATTTCCTCATTCCTGACAATGAACAATAAAATCTTGTACCCGGCATACAGAACGAACAGGCTTTCTCCCAACGTGAGGCTTATAAATAAAGTATCACTTATGGTTTTATTCAATAAAAGCTGAATAAATGAATATATTATACTGCTGATTATCAGTAATGAACCTGAAATAATTCCGAAAAGCTTGTAATTTCTGATTATAATTTTCGTATTTGTCATTTAATATCTTTGTTTTGTAAAGAGAAAATTCACATTTTATTCCCTAATCTTTTTCCCATTTTCGTCTTTTAGTTCCTTCCTTTCTTACAACGGACCAGTTATTCCTTTCGGAGAGTGCCAATAATTTACGTCTCAATATTTTGGGATAAAAAATCTCTAACCAAGGCAATCTGTCAGATGCCATTTCAAGAATCCCTGCTTTCCCCATTACATAATATGCAGCGGCGGCGCATCGCATGCCAAAAAATGCATAGTCAAACGGTGTCTTTTTTGTATAAGCAGCAGAAATACTGTACAGCCTTGATTTCTGACCTATTGTTATTGGTACACAGATTTCAGTTCTTTTTACTGAATCATACCTGCCACCCAGAACCTCGTAAAAATCTCTGACGCTCTGAATCGTAAAATAACCACATTTCAACGATTTTCGCTGAAAGAGATTAAATTTGCACTTTGGCAGGAAACTTAAAACAGAATCTTTACCGATCTCAATACCAACATGCCCTCCTAACATTCCACCGAACCATTTGGATTCTATTGATTTATATAGTTTAAATGGTCTCGACCCGTACAAAAAGTGAATTTTAATTATAGCACTGTCACTAATTGACGCATGAATAGAGATATTTAATAAGAATAAAAAAGCGATAGCTAAAAATGATATATTTAACTTATTTCTGTGGTTTGATTCTTCCATAAACTTTATCCATAATTTGAAGTTATTATTTCAATTTTAAAGTGCTCTAAAAATTTCATTTAATTTCCAAATTTGGGATAAAAATGCTACACGACAATGCCGGGCAATCAAAATATTCCCATAACCTCAACTTTAGTAATAGATATTAAAACCGATAAAGCAATTTACTTTCCTGGTGAAACAGTAACTTTCACAATAGATAGAATTGTACCCCCCGGTTCAATAATAAGATATAGGCATCTTCTTCAAACCATTAAGCAAGTATTCTATTCAAGACAAACATGGACCTGGCAAACGCCCTCCAAGGATTTCACAGGATATTTAGTTGAAATCTATAAAATAGAAGCTGGCAGAGAAGTGATGAATGGTGCCATTGCAGTGGATGTATCATCTGATTGGAAAAGATTCCCGCGCTATGGTTTTTTGTCAAAGTTCCCCAGGTTATCTGAATCACAAATGGATGCTGTTATTGATATTTTAAACCGACACCATATCAATGGAATTCAGTTTTATGACTGGGCAGAAAAACACCATAAACCTCTTGCAGGAACAGTTTCAAATCCTTCTCAGATTTGGTTTGATATTGCCAACAGACAAACTTATAAGGCAACAGTGGAAGGATATATCTATAAAGCACATCAAAAAGGTATTCAGGCAATGTCATACAATCTTTGCTATGGTGCTCTTAATGATGCTTCTGACGATGGCGTAAAACCTGAGTGGTATTTGTACGATGATCCCCACCACACTAAAATGACCGTCTTCGACAAGGGGAGTTTCCTGAAAAGTCCGATTTACCTGATGGATCCTTCCAACCCTGACTGGCAAAATTATTTAGCTGAACGAAACGAGGATTTTTATTCCATTTTTGCTTTTGATGGTTTTCATATTGATCAGCTTGGTGATTGGGGAATTAAATATAACTATAATGATCAACCTGTAAATGTTGTCGGAGGTTTTGGATCCTTTGTACAGGCAATGAAAAAATATCATCCGGATAAGAGATTGATCTTTAATGCGGTAAATCAATATGGCCAGGGAAAAATTATTGCTGGTTCATCAGTTGATTTTTTATATACGGAAGTCTGGAATCCCAATGAAAATTATGAGGATCTATCACATATTATCAGGATTAATGAGAAGTTGAGTAATAATACTAAAAATTCAATTTTAGCAGCACATGTCAATTACAATCTAGCGGATAATGCAGGACAATTTAATACTCCTGGCGTATTATTTGCTGATGCAGTAATTTTTGTATTTGGCGGAGCTCATTTGGAGTTGGGTGAGCATATGCTGGCAAAAGAATATTTTCCAAACTCAAATTTGCGAATGCCGGAAGATTTGAAAAAATCGGTTATTGAGTATTATGATTTTTTAGTAGCATACCAGAATTTATTAAGAGATGGTGGAACATTCAATAATCCGGAGATTAAAGCTACGGATTCGAAAGTATTTATCAAAACCTGGCCTCCGCAAACCGGAGCTGTTTCAGTAATCGGAAAATCAATCGGGAACAGACAGATTCTACATCTGATAAATTTTATGACAAATTCTCTTGATTGGCGTGATACTAATGGAACAAAGTCTGTTCCGGAATTAATATATGACCTTAAACTTGCTTATTCAACAAATCAGAATGTTAGCAGAGTCTGGTTTGCATCACCTGACCTGAATTATGGAAGTCCTATTGAATTGGATTTTCAGAAAAACAATAACCATCTGACTTTTATAGTTCCCTCTTTGAGATACTGGGATATGATAATGACTGAATAACGATTACCAATTTTTTTTACTAATCAATATTACATAATATTATTTTGGGTTAATTCTCCATACTTTGGCACGCTTGATTATACATTGGCAGTAAATTCATTTTCGTTATAAATTTTAGTTGAATAATTTTGCTTTTATTAATCAGTTAATAAAAACACATTAATAATGAATGATCTTCAAAATGTAAGGGAAAAACAACACATCCCGCTTTACATAAGCATCACAGGGCACAGGGATATTCGTGATGAAGATAAGAATTTACTTAAAAAGATAATCAAAGACTTCATTAAGGATAAACAAAGCCAATGTCCTTATACCCCGCTGGTATTACTGACTCCTTTGGCCGAGGGTGCTGACCGGATAGCTGCAGAGGCAGCATCTGAATCAGGTATTGATTTTATTGGCACCTTGCCTATGCCCATCGAAGAATACAAAAAGAATTTTGATGCACATGGATCCGTTGAGGAATTCAATAGCTTGCTTTCAAAAGCCTCGGGGATCATTGAAATTCCGCTCCTGGAGGGTGTTTCAATTGAGGAATTTCATAACAATCAGAAGTTAAGGAATGAACAATATTATCAAACTGGATTATTCAATGCCAGGTATTGTTATTATCTTATTGCCTTATGGGATGGGACGGATAATAACAAAAAAGGAGGGACTGCCGATGTCGTCAAAATAAAGCAATCAGGTATTCCAGGGAACCTAAGCAGTTCATCAAGCAGACTCCAGGATCTACAGACGGGTCCGATTTATCATATAGTTACTCCACGAGTGAGTAATTCATTGCCGGAAAATTCCTTTGAAGCGAGATTCATATACCCGGAACATTATGGTGTCGATGAAGTTAGGAAGAAGAAGCATGATGACGAGTTAGTGAAAAACATAGATGCTTTCAATAAAGACTTCTCAAATTACAGCCAGACATTGAGTGGTAGGATCCAGAAGAGTGCAGAAGAATTACTAAAATCAGATCTGGATTTTAATGACTCCCCTGTCCTGCAGGATATCGCTTGCAAACATGGAATTGCAACTGGATTAGCCGCTTTTTTTCAGACCAGAAGGTTCCGCGCTCTCAGAGTATTGTTATTCCTTATTGTCATCGCATTTTTGTTCCTTCAGATTTATGGTGAGTTTTACCATAAGCCGTTTATGTTGTTATTATACCCGATTACTATGGGTATTGGAGCTATATGGTTTTATATCGCAAGACGAAGGAAATATGAGCATAAACATGAAGATTACCGGGCTCTTGCTGAGGCTTTAAGAGTACGATTCTATTTAAAAATCGGAGGTTTTAATGAAAATGTATCGGATCATTATCTGAAGAGACATCGGGGAGAATTGGAATGGGTTCTTTATGCATTAAGATCTTCAGAGCTGGAAGGATGGCTTGCCATTAATTCATCCCCAGTAATCCGAAAAACGGACCAAACAAAGATTTTGAGAACTCTTAAGGAATGCTGGATCGACAGTCAGCTTAGGTGGTTTATTAAAACAGCTTATAAGAAACAAAGGGCATCAAAAAGATGGGAGTCTCTTGCTAATGGCTTTTTCGTTGGAGCAATT
>Ga0326726_10005519_pt1 | contig 11441 bp, 13 predicted proteins | sample MHFenrmetagenome_2_FD_207603 | JGI IMG/M metagenome (GOLD analysis project Ga0326726, IMG submission 207603) | Lab enriched peat soil microbial communities from Michigan Hollow, Ithaca, NY, United States - MHF15MN | ecosystem: Environmental > Terrestrial > Soil > Wetlands > Peat | place: USA...
GGTGGCGACGCCGCCCTTCACGAATTTCGCGTACACGTCCGCCGCGGCGGGCTCGCCGGCGGGCGCGAAATCGAGCGCGCGCAGGTAGGCCGCCTCGAATTTCACGGCCACGGCGCCGCCCTGCTTCTGACGCTGAAGTTCAGGAAGGACGATGCGCAACACGTATTGGCGCAGCGTGTCCGGCAGCGCGCTGACGTTCAGCTCAGCCAGGTAGCGCTTCAGCAGTTTTTCTTCGCGTTCGTAGAAAATCTTGCGGTCGGGCGTGTCGGCCATGGCCGCATTGTTCAGCGGAAACAGCAGGGCGTCATCGTAGGGCACCCAGCGGAAGCGCGGTGGGGTGAGACCCGGCCCCATGACGATACGGTTGGCAAATAAGATTTCGGTGCCCAGCTTGTCCAGCACCCAAGTGGGAAAGTTATCGCCTTGGTCGCGACGAACGTGGTCCTTCGACTCCAGAAGCTCGCGCAGGTGCTGGGGCGCGGCGTCGTCATAAGCGTAGTTGTAGAGCGCCTTCCAGGCGGCGATGAACTGCGGATTGTCAGGCCGCGTCATGGTGGGCGCGCCGGAAGGCTCGAGCGGATCGCAGGGCAGCGCGTCGAATTCCGTGTCTACCTGCCCGGCAGCCACCACCTTCAGCACGTGGGTGTGATTGTCAATCGCCTTGATCTTCTGGATTTCGCCGAGCAAGGCGGCGTCGGGCGTGGTCTGCGCGGCGGCAAACCACGCTGCGGAAAGCACGATGGCGGTAATCATCAGACGGCGCATAGGGCACTCTTGATATCACAGCGGTGCGCGCCGCACCAACTGAAAGGCCGCGTCTTGCCAATCGTGTCCTGAGCTAAACACGACCGGACGAATTGAACCACGGACTGCCACGGATGATCGCGGATCGCTTTCCTGATCCGTGCACATCCGTGTAAATCCGTGGTTAATTCTTTCTGTCCCTGCTAGTCCGCCGCGCGCGATTCTTCCAGCTTGGCGTCCAGGGTGATTTTGGCATTCAGCAGTTTCGACACCGGGCAGCCGCTCTTGGCGTTTTCGGCGGCTTGGCGGAACGCTTCCGGGGTCGCGCCCGGGACGCGAGCCGTGGTCTGCAAGTGCACCTGCGTGATGGCGAACCCGGACTCCAGCTTCTCCAGGGTGACGGCGGCTTCGGTGGCAATGCGTTCCGGCTTCAGTCCGGCGTTGCCCAACTGTGCCGATAGCGCCATGGAAAAGCAACCCGCGTGCGCTGCCGCGATCAACTCTTCGGGATTAGTTCCCTTCTCATTTTCAAATCGCGTGGCGAAAGAATAGGGAGTGTTCGACAGCACGCCGCTGGCGGATGACACCGTCCCTTTCCCGTCTTTCAACCCGCCGTTCCACACTGCACTGCCTTTGCGCTGCATGATTTCTCCTCTCTGCATTGGGATGGAATCTGTGCTCGGTCTCTCGGTCTTCGGCCTGTCGGTCTTTCCAAGCACGAAGAACATCGGTTGACCGAGAGACTGATAGACCGGCAAACCCGCTGACCACTAGCCACCGGTGCTCGGCAAATCGCTCGACCAGGTATCGGCCACGATTAGCCACTCCCCGTTCGGCTGGCGCCGCCAGACCGTCAGGTATTTGCCCCGGTCCTGCCGCTTGCCGCCTTCGCGCGGCACCGACATGGAGTAGCGTCCCACATCGTACGCCAAGTCGCCGGAGTGCTTGATGTAGCTGACCTCGTAGGTGAGATCGCCGACGCCGTGCTGCATCGGCGTTTTCAGATATTCACGGATAGCATCGCGACCGTGCACGGCGGCATGATGCGGCGGCATGTACACGGCATCGGATGCGAAGGACTGGGTCAGCTTCTCCAGGTCGCCGGCGTTCCAGTGCCGCGCCCATTGCTGCCCAATCTGGCTGATGTGCTGTTCGACTTCATCCGCGGTGGCCGGCATGGCTTGACCTCCACAAACGAGGGCTTGGTACCGAGCCGCATGGATCTTATCCGGTGCTCGGCACCTAACCGGTTGCAGTTGGCGTCCTCTGCAGTGGCGGTCAGCATCGGACGCGGTTCACTGAAGTTGCCGGAGTGGCAAGCTGAGCAACTAATGATTGTACTGAAAAAAATTCTGCAAGCGGAGCGAACTCGGTTAAACTTTGCAGCCCCAAGACTTTTCGCCCAAAACAAAACAGGAGGCTCTCCCATGAAGTCCTTAGTGTCTGGCGCCCTTGCTACGCTGATGCTGCTCGGCTTGCTCGCCGCTGCTGCCATGCCGAAACCATCGAACAGCAACCCTCAGGTGCTGGTCGCCAGCGGTCTACCGATGCCGACCTGCGATCCGCCCGGATGCAGGTAGGAATCTCGCCGGTAAATCGCGGGAGATAAAAGTATTGCGGCGGAATCGGAACGGCGATATGCTCCGGTTCCTCCAATTATGTCACTCCGGTACGTTCACTACGTCTTGTGGTTCCTGCCGGTGCCGGTTTTGGTGTGTCTTGTCGCCACTATGGTGCGGCGAAAGATAAACACAGAGCTGCCGCTCTTCTTTGCGTTTGTGTTGTTCCAGTTGGCGGAACTGTTGCTGGGCGCCCTCTTCTATCGTATGTCTTACGCGCACTACTTCTATGCGTACTGGACCATGGCGGCGCTGGAGATCCTCATCGGCTTCGGGGTCATTTACGAAGTATTCACCTCCATTTTTCGTCCCTTTGACGGCTTGAGCAAATTGGGGGCTGTCCTGTTTCGCTGGGCGGCGCTGGTGCTGGTTATTTTTGCTGTTCTCATGGCGAGCAATGGCACGCCCATTCCCGGACAGCGCATCACCTCGGCCATCGTCAATCTGGACCGCAGCATTCAGGTAATGCAGTGCGGACTCGTTCTGCTGACGATTCTGTGCTCGTCTTATCTCGGCCTGACCTGGAAACATAGGATCTTCGGCGTGGCCGCCGGCATGGGAATCAATGCCGCCGTCGACATGATTGCCGTGACCATCCTCGCCAACCTCGGGCAGGAGATGGCCACCACCGTCCGGCTGGCAAAGATGGCGACTTACAGCCTCTCCGCGCTGCTGTGGATGGGCTACATCTATGCCGGCGTGGAAGAGCGCCAGCCGGCACGCCGACTCGCCCGTGCCCGAGGTTGGGATTATGCCCTGGCCGCCGCACTGCATCCCGCTGACCAGGGACAGGCATTGCCGCTGATTGAAGATGTGGTCGAGCGCGTGTGGAAGGAAGCCAACGGAAAGTCCAAGTCCGGCGGGCCGCCGCCGCAGAACGCCGATCAGTAGAAATCAGAACAACTGAGGAAGAACCCGCATCGCGGGCACGCCAGCTTGCAGTGGTGTTCCTCCAGTGCCGCCGAGCAGGTCGGACAGGTGCGCATCACCTGGGTGGATGGCGAGCGCTCGCCTTCGATTCCGGCCGCGTCTCCCGCGGTGAATATCGTGTCACGACATTCGGAGTTGTCTTTCGTCACAGGCGGTCGTCCCACAGCAGCGAGTAGAGATCCTCGCCGGCGATCATCCGCTCCAGCGCGCGCAACTGCGGCGGGAAATAGAGCATGTTCAACCGGGGATGGATCTGGAAACGGGAAAGCACCCGCTCCGGCAGCGCGCCGTGGATGTGCGGTTCCACCAGGCGCGCCAGTTGGTCCGGATCGCTTGGCAGCAGGCATGGCCGCGGCGACACCCAGGCCAGCCGCAACAGCACGCAGAAGACCTGGAATTCGGCGGCGGTAAATTCCTCGCGCCACCGCGGATTGAAGGGGAAAAACGGGTACGGGTTCTTTTCCACCACGCAGACGCCCGGCCACATCGGGATCAGGGGCGGAGTACCACCTCGGAGCAAAACACCCTCCCGAACAACCTGTTGGGAAAACGGTAAGCCGACAATGCCGCAGCTAAGCTGGATTTGCAAGCGGGACTTTTCCACAACGCCGCACCAAAGTTCAGCTAGAACAACGATGCTAAACAGCGCGGTAGTAGGACTCGCCCGAGCACCCGCGGCAAAGAATGCGGCCATCGCGGACCACCTCGCGCCGGAAATTGATGCCCTCGCCGCACTGGGCGCACACGGCGCGCTCTCCCTTGTAACCGGGAAACTCCTCCGGCGGCAGGTCCACCGTGACCGCCTGCACGTCGAAAAGGTCCTCGTCCGGCATCTCGCGATAGGCGCGCATCTGTTGCTGGTTCTTGTTCTCGAACTCCGGATGCATGCTCCTGGCCAGCGCCTTGGACGATTCCCGGGCGGCGATGCGAAAGGCGCGGCCGCGCGAAACGTCCACAAACGTCGCTGCCACCTTGCCCCAGTCGCGGAATTTCAACGCGCGCTTGCCGAGACGGCAGCCGGTGACCACGGCGACCGCGTCGGTGGCGCAGCGATCAATCTCGACGAACGTCACCAGGCGCTTGCGGTCCTTGCCGCGCGGATCCTCGATCCCCAACTTCTGCAGGCCCAGCATGGCCATACGGACGCCCAGCACCTGCCCGGCGCAGAGGTGGCCGTGGGCGACTTCGGCTTCGCGGAGATACTCGTCGAGAGACTTCACTGCTTCTCCTCGTCGCCCGCATCGTCCGCGGTTGGCGCCAGGTCGGCAGCATGTCCGCGGACAGTAAACGTCAATTTCTGGCCGCCTGTGGGCGTGAAGGTGACCCTCGCCGGCTGCCGCTGCCATTCCGGCGTGGCGCACTGCGAGTCGGGAGTGTCGGAGTCCTTCACCGGTCCGAGTTCGCGCTTCAGCACCGGCTTTTTGCGTCCCAATTGCGCCACCACGGCGTACCGTTTGGCGCCATCGTCGGAGGTGCCGCAGTAGGCGGCATAGTCACGATACCAGCTTGCCCGTGAGTAGAAGGGATCAAAATTGGGCAGATTGAGCTGCGTGATGCGTCCGGTTTCGCGATCTACCAGGATCCAACCTCCGCGCTGCCATTTCCACTTGTGTGGAGCGCCCAGGTCGGAAGGCAGCCAGTCGTTCAGCCGGTAGGCGCGCCGGACGACGAACAGCCGCTCGGTGACGTCGTGCGGATCGCCGGTGGTGAACTCGCGCAAGCGGCCGTCCACGTTCAGCGACCGAATCTTGATATCGAGCGTCGTGTCCTCGTTAGGGCCGACGAACAACTTGACCGGCATCCACTTCCCAAAGCTCAGGACATGCTGCTTAGGCGCCGCCGCCGCGCTGACGCCCAGGGCCAGGCAGGCCATGAGGAGTAGGGAAAGCTGACGCATGGGATGAGCCTAGTCCGTTACCACGGAAAATCGCAAGCGCCTCGTCATTGATAGCGGAAAGGCTTAGAATACCGAATATCGTTTGCACCGAAATGTGGGCGATGCAATCAAATTCATCCCAGTGCGGTCCGGCTAAGAACATGAATATCGTGGGTCAGAAGCGCGTTCCGCGCCTCCTTGTGATTGACGACAACCTAGACAACGCCTCGCTGATGGCGCAACTGCTGCAAACGCGCGGCTACCTGGTGCGCGCCGTCAACAATGCCGACGATGCCGCGCGCGAACTCCGGGCGTACCCGCCCGACCTGATCATGCTCGATGTGATTATGCCGGGCAAATCCGGCTACGATCTCTGCCGCGAACTCAAAGCGGACCGCACCACCCGGCTCATCCCGGTCGTGATGATGACGGGCCTCAGTGATCGCGAGGACAAAATTCGCGGCATCGAGGCCGGCGCCGACGATTTCCTCAACAAGCCCATCTTTCCGGAAGAACTGTTTGCCCGGGTGCGCTCTCTGCTCAAGCTGAAGGAATTCACCGACGAATTGGAGAGCGCCGAGGACGTGCTCTGCACCCTGGGCCTGAGCGTGGAGGCGCGCGATCCCTATACCGAGGGACACTGCGATCGCCTGTCGCGCTACGCCGCCTCCCTGGGGCAGCATCTCGGGCTGGACGAAGAATCGGTGGTCGCCCTGCGCCGCGGCGGTTATCTGCACGACCTCGGCAAAATCACCGTTCCCGACGAGATCCTCAAGAAGGGCTCCAATCTGACCCCGGAAGAATGGCAGATCATGAAGCAGCACCCCATCACCGGCGAAACCATCTGCCGTCCGCTGAAGTCGCTGCGCATGGTGCTGCCCATCATCCGCAGCCATCACGAACACTGGAACGGCAGCGGCTATCCCGACGGGCTGCGCGGCGACGAGGTCCCGCTGCTGGCCCGCATCCTGCAGGTGGTGGACGTCTACGACGCGCTGCTCACCGAACGCCCGTACAAGCCTGCTCTTCCGCACGACGCCGCGGCTCAGACCATGCGCCGGGAAGCGGCAACGGGATTGTGGGATCCCCGGCTGGTGGACGAATTTCTGGTGATGCTAAGAAAAGCTCGAGCGGCGTGATCTGAATCGCCAGTTCGCGTTCCGACAAAACTCCGCAATCACCATACGGCGGTCTTCGCCCGCGGGACCTTCCACGTTCCGGACGCTCCCTTTTCCCGCCGATGAATTCTGCGCCTTCAAATGCTATCTTGGTGGCGGCTGGCGACCATTCATGGACGTCCTCAAGAAACTTTTCGAGCAGCATTTCCACTCCCCGGTGGAGCGGGTGCAGCCGCTGCAGGGACAACTGGGCGGTTCGGGGCGGAACATCTTCCGGCTTTTCGGCGAACCGCACACTGCCATCGGCATTCTGTATGACGTGCGCGAGGAGAACGTCGCCTTCCTGGAGTTTTCCCGCCACTTCCGCCGCCACGGCCTGCCGGTGCCGGAAATCTATGCCGAGGATTTGAGCCAGGGCGTCTACGTGGAAGAGGACCTTGGGGACACCACGCTGTTTGAGTATCTTTCCGCCCATCGTGCCGGCGAGGAAATTGCTCCCCAGGCGGTGGAAGCCTATCGCAAGGTTGTTGCCGTGCTGCCGCGCTTTCAGGTGGAAGCCGGCCGCGATTTGAATTACAAGGTCTGCTACCCCCGCGGCAGCTTCGATCGCCAGTCCATCTCCTGGGACCTGAACTATTTCAAGTACTACTTTCTCCGGCTCGCCGGCATTGCCTTCAACGAACAGGCGCTGGAGGACGATTTCGCCCGCCTGACGAAATTGCTGTTGACCGCCCCCCGCGACTACTTTCTCTACCGCGATTTCCAGTCACGCAACATCATGTTGCGCGGCGGCCAGCCGTTTTTCCTCGACTACCAGGGCGGGCGCAAGGGCGCGCTGCAGTACGATATCGCTTCCCTTCTGTACGACGGCAAGGCCGATCTGCCGCCGGACTTGCGCCGGCAGTTGCTCGATCATTATCTCGAAAGCCTGCGCGCTTTCATCCCGCTCGACCGCGACGCTTTCATGCAGCACTATTATGCCTACGTTTACGTCCGCATCATGCAGGCGCTGGGCGCGTATGGTTTTCGCGGTTTTTATGAGCGCAAGACTCATTTCCTGCAGAGCGTGCCGTACGCGCTGAAAAACCTGCGCTGGCTGCTGCACCACGTCAAGCTGCCCATCGCTCTGCCCGCCCTGATGGAAGCTTTCCAGGGCATGCTGCGTTCGGAAAAATTGCAGGGCCTGGCTTCCGAAGCGGAAAACCTGGTGGTTCGCATCTACAGTTTTTCGTTTCACCGTGGCCTGCCCAAAGACGAGAGCGGCCATGGCGGCGGATTCGTCTTCGACGGCCGCAGCATCCCCAATCCCGGGCGCGAAGAACGCTTCAAGCCGCTTACCGGCAAAGACGCTCCCGTCATCGACTATCTCAGCCAGCAGGAGAGCGTGCATCAGTACCTCGCCAGCGTGATGTCGCTGGTGGATGCCAGCGTGAACAATTATCAGAGCCGCGGCTTCAAGAACCTGATGGTGTCGTTCGGCTGCACCGGCGGACAGCATCGCTCCGTGTACCTGGCGGAACAACTGGCCAAACACCTGCGCGAGCGAAACGGAGTGGAGGTGGTGGTGCGGCACCTGGCGCTGGAGGAAATAGGCAAATGAAGGCGATGATCCTGGCCGCCGGCCTCGGTACGCGCCTGCGGCCGCTCACCGACAACCGTCCCAAGGCGCTGGTCGAGGTCGCCGGGCGCACTCTGCTGGAGATCACGCTCGCGCGTCTGCACACCTTTGGTGTCTGCGAGGTGATCATCAACGTGCATCACCTGGCCGATATGGTCGTCGACTATCTGAAGGCGAACGCCAATTTCGGCTTGCGCATTGAGGTTTCCCGCGAGGAGGTCCTGCTCGATACCGGTGGCGGACTGAAAAAAGCCGCCTGGTTTTTTCTCCAGGATTCGAATCGCTCTGACGAGCCGTTCCTGTTGCACAACGTCGATGTAATCAGCTCCATTGACCTCGGACGCATGCTGCAATTTCACCGCGACCATCAGGCTCTCGCCGCTCTCGCCGTACAGGATCGGGAAACGTCCCGCTACTTGCTCTTCGATCAGCAGCTTCAGCTTTGTGGGCGCCGCGCGGGACGCGATCAGAATCCGGAGCTGGTTCGTCCCGCGCCGCAGCCGCAGGCGCTGGGGTTTTCCGGCATCCACGTGATCTCGCCGCGTCTTCTGCCGCTGATCAAGGAAAAAGGCGTGTTCTCCATCGTCACTTCCTATCTGAATCTTGCCGCGCAAGGTGAGAAGATCCTCGCGTTTAGGGCCGATCAATACTATTGGCGCGATCTCGGCAAGCCCGAGAACGTGGCTCAAGCCACGCAGGATTTGCAACAGAAGGTTGTTCCGCAATAAGCGCACTGCGAAGGAGTGTCGCGTGGGCGACCACCAAGCCATTGCCCCGATTTTGACAGCGCACCTTTACGCCAAGCTGGAAGCCGGGCTGATCGAATTGCTGCGCTCGCTCACCGCCGAGGATTGGGAGCGGCAAACCGTCTCTCCGCGCTGGAAGGTCAAGGACGTTGCCGCGCACCTGCTGGACACGCAACTTCGCAAGCTGTCGCTGGCGCGCGACGGCTACGCGGCGGAGACTCCCGTGCTCCAGTCGCCCGCCGATCTCGCGGCGTTCATCAATCGCCTGAACGACGAAGGCGTGCGCACCTACCGGCGGCTCAGCCCGGCGGTGCTGATTGCGATGATGGAGCTGGCGTCAAAGCAGAGCGCGGAGTATCACCAGTCGCTCGACCCCTACGCGCCGGCGATGTTCAGCGTGAGCTGGGCGGGAGAGCAGCAGTCGCTCAACTGGTTTGACACCGCGCGCGAACTCACCGAGCGCTGGCACCACCAGCAGCAGATCCGGCTGGCGGTGAACCGGCCCGGGATCATGACCCGCGAATTTTTTTACCCGGTGCTGGACTGCTTCATGCGCGCCTTGCCGTTCGCCTATCGCGACGTGCCCGCGCAGCCGGGGAGCGTGCTTCAGTTCAACATTGCCGGCGAGTGCGGTGGAAGCTGGTACCTGCTGCGCGTCGAAAATGACTGGCGACTCGTCGCCGAACCGCGAGGCAACAATCTGTCGGAGGTCACCATCCCGCAGGAAATCGCCTGGCGCATGTTCACCAAGGGGATTGACCGTCACTCCGCCGCCGCGCAGACCCGGGTGCAAGGCGACCGTGCCCTCGGACTGCATATCCTCGGCGTGCTGGCGATTGTCGCTTAGCCGCCGTTCACCCTTGCACCTTGCGCCTTGTTCCTTGCGCCTTGCGCCTTGTTCCTTACGCTTTGCGCCTCATCCCGCCGCCTGGTCGCGTCTTCCAGGATGAGCACTTTCCATCGCCTTCTTCAATGCATCGCCGGGCTCCGCGCCGTGGCTGGCCCGCGGTCCGGGAGCCGGCTTGATGGCGTCCATCAACCTGTCCGCGACGCGCGTGCGATGCCCGCTGCGCGCCACCAGCGCAGATCCCAGGACGCCGGCAGCGCTGTTCAATAATCCCGGATGGCGCAGCGCGCGTGCGATGAGTGCAACACCCAGGCCGCCCATGATCAAGCGAGTGCCTGGCGCCCAATTCTCCTGCAGCAATTCCGGCCTGTCGCACGAGCGCTGGCTGCCCCCTTGAAGTCCAGGGATGTTCTCCGAGGAGTCGTGTTCGTCCAGATGACTCTCCACATGGCGCACGCCCCGCACCTGGCGCACGGCGTTCGCGATAGCTTCCGCTTCGCCGCGCGGCACCGGTCCCACCAGCGTCACCTGCCCTTTGACGGCGCGCACTTCGATGCAGCCGGGATGGCACGCAACTCGCCCCAGCTTGGCGCGGACGCGCGGCTCCAGAATCTCGTCGGGAATGTGTTCGCGGCTGACCAGGCATCGGGCGTCGTGGACCAAGCCCTCGGCGCGGTGCTCGATGTCGCGGACGCCCTTATCGAGCGCATCACCGGCCAGGTGGACAAGGCGGAACAGCTTTTGCTGGGCCATGGCGCGGCGTCGATTGCCGCGGTCCGGATCCAGGACGTACATCATCCCGACGCCCAGGCTCATGCCGCTGATGAACGGCCGAATCGTGCTGCCGGATCGTTGGATTTCGGATTCCCCCCGGGAGCGATGATGGCGACTGTCCTTCTTCATAAGACCTCCCAGAGGCGTGTGATGCCGCTCACGCGGCTAAAGTTTGGAAACTGCAATTCTTGATTTGCGAGCAGAAACAGCAACCCGTCCGCTGTCGGCCGGGCTGCAAGATAGCTGAGAAGATCTAGGAGGCGGCGGCGCGGCGGATTGGCGCCGGCGGCAGCGGAACCATCACCACGCCCTTGCCGCGCTGGAATGTCAGCGTCATGCTGGCCGAGCAATTCCCGCACAGCCAGAAGTATTCAATGCGGTGTCGAGGCTTGGCTTCATTCACCAACTGCGGACCCGCGCTCTGCGGGATACTCACCGAGGTGTCAATCTGGAACAGTTTGCCATCGCGCAGATAGTAGAACGGCGCGCTGCACTCGGGGTTGGCACATTTCGACAACATTGCGGGCTCCTCGATGGCAAGAAACGAGAGGTTCAGGACGGGAACTTCTGCATCCCAGCCCAACTGGATTGAGCGCGTACCCCTCTAGGATGCACCATTTTTGCCACAGTCGCTGCATAAAATTTTGCGCTTTTTCTCCTAGGTACCATTTGCGCCCCATGTCCCGAAAGTGGCCTCCATGGCGCTAGGGTGACCCCGCCGGCGCCGTGTAAAATCCCGTAAACTGCTTTGCACCGGGCAAAGCTGCTGGTTAAGATCTCAGGTTCGCCAATCAAGACGAGGACACACAACATGCAACGCAGGATTTCCTACTCGACCGCTGCGCTGGCCTTCGTACTCGCCGCAGCCATGGCCATCCCCGCCATCGGCGGGGCCTCCAGCTCCAACGAAACCGTTGACCTGGAGATGATCACCACCATCCGCCAGGAAGGCTTGCGCAATTCCAAGGTGATGGACACGCTCAGCGAGCTCGCCGACCGCATCGGACCGCGCCTCACCGGCTCTCCCAACATGAAGCGCGCCAACCAGTGGACGCGCGATCAACTGGAGAAGTGGGGCTTGCTGAACGCGCACCTGGAAAGCTATGGGCCCTTCGGACGCGGGTGGTCGGAAGAATCGGTGTTCGTGCGCATGGTTTCGCCGGATGTGG
>Ga0326726_10005521_pt1 | contig 11437 bp, 7 predicted proteins | sample MHFenrmetagenome_2_FD_207603 | JGI IMG/M metagenome (GOLD analysis project Ga0326726, IMG submission 207603) | Lab enriched peat soil microbial communities from Michigan Hollow, Ithaca, NY, United States - MHF15MN | ecosystem: Environmental > Terrestrial > Soil > Wetlands > Peat | place: USA...
GGGATACGGTGAATTTGGCCTCTCGAATGGAAGCGCTTGCAGAACCGGGGACCACTTTTGTAACCGAGGAAACATTCAGACTGACCAAGGGGCTCTTTCAGTTTCAGGCCTTGGGGAAAAAGGCGGTCAAGGGCAAAGAGGGATCGGTATTTGTCTATAAAGTCTTATCCGGGGAAGAGGATATCACCCGTCCGCGTCTGGGTTCTGAGCGGCGGACCTACTCCGGGATGGTCGGGAGGGACAGTGAGCTGAATAGGCTTGAACTTCAAGTGATGAAGGCGATCAACGGGCAGGGATCGGTCGTTAATATTATCGGCGAGGCGGGCATCGGAAAATCGCGGCTCATGGCTGAGTTGAAAAGACTAGAGGTGATGAAAAGGGTTACCCTCTTGGAGGGAGCGGCGATTTCCATAGGGAAGAATCTGAGTTTCCACCCGATTATTGATCTCTCGAAACATTGGGTAGGCATCAGGAGTGATGATGATGAAGCAAATGCATTTGATAAGCTCAAGGCTGCCATAAAGAGGTTGTTTCCAGAAGAATATGGTGAGGTGCTTCCTTTTGTGGCAACCCTCATGGGGATGAAGCTGTCCGGAAGCTATGCCCAGAGGGCGAAAGGGATAGAAGGCGAGGCCCTGAAGAGATTGATTCTGAAGAGCGTACGGGATCTGTTGGTCAAGGCGGCGGAACTGACCCCTCTGGTGATTGTGATCGAAGACTTGCATTGTGCTGACACCAGTTCAGTTGAGCTTATGGAATCCCTTTTCCGCCTAGCAGAAACACACAAGATTCTTTTCATCAATCTTTTTCGGCCCGGTTACAAGGAAACCGGAGACCGCTTAGCTGAATCCCTCAAAGACCGCCATGTGAACTACTATGTCGAAATGGTGCTGGAGCCACTGGCGGAAAAAACGGGTGAAGCGCTCATTAGTAGCATGTTGAACATCAGCAAGCTTCAACATGGCATTGTCACGAGCATAATAGAAAGAACGGGAGGGAATCCCTTCTTTATTGAAGAGGTCGTCCGCTCCCTTATCGACGAGCAAGTGCTTTTACCGAAGGAAGGCACATTTCACTTGACGAATAAGGCGGCAACAATCTCCATTCCCAACACGATCGACGCTTTATTGATGGCAAGGATCGATCGGCTGGAGGAGCAGACACGCGACCTGGTGAAGGAGGCATCGGTCATAGGAAGGTCTTTCTTTTATCGCATTCTAGCAGAGGTTGCATCCGAAATTGAAGATATCGATGTTAGGCTCTCCTACCTGCAGGAGATTCAGCTTTTCCAGGACCGATTGAGAATGGGTGAGTTAGAGTACTTCTTCAACCACGCCCTTGTCCAGGAGGTTGCATACGCATCAATCCTGCCTCCGAAACGAAAGGAGCTTCACCTTAGTGTAGCGCGATCCATCGAAAAGATCTTCGACGAAAGACTCCATGAATTCTACGGGATGCTCGCCTATCATTACAGCAGGGCCGAGAGTCTGGAGAAGGCCGAGGAGTGCTTGATCAAGGCCGGTGAGGAGGCCCTGAAATCTTCTGCCTCCAATGAGGCGCTGCACTATTACCAGGAAGCGCTCAGCATTTATCGAAGACTGCGAGGCGACAGTGCCGATCCCGAAATGGTTGCCATGCTTGAAAAGAATATCGGGTTGGCTCTCTTTAACCGAGGCCACTACGCAGAGGCTGTGGAGCATTTCGACAAGGCCTTGAACTACTATTGGGGCGAGTTACCAAAAAATGCCTTGTCAAGGGCGTTAAGGTTCCTGTCAAGTTTCACGACATTCATTCTGGCCCTATACTTTCCATCCTTCTGGTTCAAGAAACTCCCCACCCCCCGGGATGCCGAAGCCGTAGACCTGTTTATCAAGAAGGGCGAGGCCCTGACTGTCATCAACCCTTTGCGGTTTTTCATCGAATCCTTCTTCCTCTATGACACAATCCTCCATTTCGATCTCACAAGGTTCAAATTGGGGATTGGGATTTTTGCTGGTGCCAGTGTCCTGTTCTCCTTCACCGGTCTTTCCCTCAGTATTGGCAGAAGAATCCTGGATTATGCAAAGCCTATGCTGGCCCCAGATGATGCCAAACAATGGATCTTATACGATCTCATGGATACGACGCACCTTTTTCTGAAAGGGCAGTGGAATAAGATTACTGAGTGCAACGAGGATTTGGTGAACAGGAACCTGAGAATCGGAGAAATGTGGTATGCCTCCCAGCACTATTACTGGCGCGGACTCCTGAAAATCTACCAGGGGCATTTTGATGCAGCAAAATTGATCGTAACAAAACTGAGTGAAATTGCCGAAGCCTATGAGAACGACATTTACCGCCTGCTAAAATACTTGCTAAATATTCATTTGCTTATTGAATGCCGCAACCTCAAGGAAGCAAGTGCCGAAGTGAATCGGGGAATTGACCTTGTCCAGAGAAAGGGCTGGCCTTTATCCGAGCTGACAATGCAATCCCTAAGAGCCTCGATACATCTGTTGATGAAGGATACCGAGGAGGCTGGGAAGTCGCTGGATCGAGCCAACCAGATCAGATCTGGAGTGAAGGCAGTACCCATACAGTTATCATTCTTTTATCGAAGTCAGTTTGAATACTACCTCCGTCGCCTGGAAGACTCTCTCAGGAACGGCAACAGGCAAGAATCTTCCGAATATCGCAGGAAGGCTTTCAAATCAGGAAAGATGCTGATCAAGACCTGCCAGAAAGCGGCGTTATATCGAACAGAATCCTATAGACTCATGGGTGTCTACAACTGGTTGATCCACGATCAGAAAAGCGCTTTGAAGTGGTGGCACAAAGCAATGAGCGAAGGAGAAAGCCTTGGGGCACGTCCGCAGCTGGCGAGGACGTGTGCTGAAATGGGAATGCGCCTTTGTGCAGTGACGGGTGAATCCCCAGAGTTCGATGTGCGGAGGGCCAAAGAGCCCCTCGAAAAGGCGAAAACGATGTTTTGTGACTTGGGGCTCAACTACGATCTGGAAGATCTGAATTTGGTGATTCACCGGACAGGTCTTGAGCCTTCCGAGGTCTGAATTCTTTTGATGGAAGGACAAAACAAAGAGAGTTTGATCGAATGAGAGGTAGAATCAGGGACTTTCGGCTTTACTGTGAAACTATAGACTTCGGTAAGGCCAAGCTCTCGAAAACGGAAAACACGTTTTACCGGCGGTTCAGCAAAGAAATCCTCTCGCTTTGCAGGTCCTTGCCTGAGTCCGCTCAAACCGATGCGGTGCTCTTCCTTATGAAATATTCAGGATTAAATCTGGGCGACGAGCTGGATTTCTTCGCTCATTTTTACCCACCTGCCTGGTCCATCCTTTACTGGCTCAGCCGCGATTCCGCTCTCTCCTCCAAACGATTGGAAAGAAGGGATGTCACGAATGCCGTAACTGCCCAATCCATGGCAATGTTTCTTCACTCTCTAGATGACCATCTCACCGATGGCCAGGTTTCTGTTTCCCCTCTGAGCCTGCTCTTGAGAAGCCAATCCTGGACGATCATGAACCGTGCTTTCTGCAATCTGGCTGAAGGCATTCCTGCGGGTGAGAGAACGGTTCGAAGTTTCATTGATGAATACTATTCGAGCATTCAGGATTCAAAAGGACTAAAATCCCTCGATAGCTATTTCGATCTTTTCAGAAGGCAGATGGGCATCGGCATGGTTGCCCCCACCCTCCTATCCATGAAGATGATGGGAATCTCAGATTTCACAAGGGACATTCAGATTGCCTATGGATCTTTCGGTATTGCTTGGAGGCTTCTCGATGACATCAGGGATATTGGCCGTGACATCGAAAAAAGGTCACACTCCGCCATATATCTTTGTCTCCCTAAAAAGGTTAGGACTCATTGGAAAAATAGCATTTTTGAAACCCGAGCAGCTGCCAGAGCTGCCACAAAAAGTATCCTTACCCATATCTTGGAAAACAGTCTCATTGACAAAATGAAAGAGAGAATATGCGCTGAATTAGAGACAGCGGCATCTATTGTTGAGGCTTACAACCTCACAGGTTTCGCACGGGAATTCCGATGTCTTGCCCATCCCCTCAGGAACAGGGGGAGTACTTTGGAAGAACACAATGGGAAACCGGGGATCTCTCTGGCCAAAATGTGATCGTCTCAGTATCGAGGTAACAACTCACTGCAACAGTTCCTGCTCGCACTGCTTTGTCCGCGCCCGCGGGCCGCGGAGGTCAAGTCTTGCGCCCGGTCTAGTCCGGACAATGGTTCGTGAGGGGTACGAAGCGGGTTACAGGCATCTTCACATCACAGGAGGGGAGCCCCTCCTGTGGAATGGTCTGCTGAGCATTTTCAATTATGCCTTTGCCTTGGGATATGAGACCGCTTTTTTGAACACTAATGGGAAATTGCTGACGCCTGAAGTCAGCCGGAGGCTTGCTGGCTACAGTGGTCTGGCCGTTTCAGTGAGTCTTCAGGGGCCAAGACGGCGGCATGACCTTATTCGAGGAAAAGGATCGTACGACCGGGCTCTGAAGGGCATCGAAAACGCCTTGAACGCCGGACTCCCTGTTCATATATTTACCACGGTTGGCAGAAGTATGATTCCAGACCTGCCGCGCTTTGCAGAACGGGTGTTCGGAACTTATCCTGGCATTGAGCGCTTAACGCTCATCCAGCTCATCCGCGTGCCGGGAGATGTATTTGACCTCTCAAAAGAAGTCCTGAGCCCTGATGACTTTCTTCGACTCGTCCAGATGATTTCGCTTCTAAACCTTTGCGGCCTGAAAGTGGACTTGTTGAGTAATCCACTGGCCATTGTGGCCTCCAAAGTTCTCAAAATGCCCTGGGTACCTCTGTCTCCTCCATTGTACCGGCCGGGAAGCCTCATGATTACCGCAGAACTGCGTATCACCCTCGCTCATTCAATAACGAATCATTTCGGCATCTATAAACCCGGTATTCTTCCAAAAATCATCAGCTCGGATGACTACCAATGTGCGGTGTCGCAGGATCGAATCATTTGCAGAGGTTGCGTTTACTCTCGCCTTTGCAGTAAGGAGGGCATGGTCAGACCTTCAGAATGGTATAGGGACATGTTCCAAAAGATCCCCTATTGCAAGAGAGTACTGGCCAAGGCCTCATCGTATGGGTAATTCTTTATTGTTACATTCCACGGCACAGGGCGAAACATCCAGCCGATGGGTGTAATACAAGGCCTGGTTTTCACAATAATGTAAGCTGCATGCCAATTGAAAACAAGGAATGCCCGGCGTTACTCAGGGCTTTCCAGAAAGGGAGGAGAAGAGATGGCAAACAAAAAGGAACCGAAAGGAAATTTTTTTAATTTCGTCGAAGACGCCACAAAAAGCAAACAACTGCAGAAGGAAATGCTCGATGTGGCTAAGCAGATAGGCTTAACGGGTGAAAAGCTCCTAACGGAGTTTCACAACAGGGGTTATGATGGTGTGAGCCTCCGGGACTGTAACAGGATATTGAATATTTTAAAAGACCCCGAACAATTAAAGAAACTGGGGGATTGGCAATACTAGAACGGTACAAAAATGCTTTTTTGTACAGGCTCCTCAAGAATAAGAGGGCAAGTTTAATGCGACATCCTGACCTGCGGGGGCGCCAGGAACTCCCAACAGTAGTGCACGATTAAGGTTCAAGGGGTGAATTCCATGTACTAACTTCGCATGGTTTCCTGTTCTGCTGCTTACACTTTGGCGCCCTCGTGCACTTTTGAATCAGGGTTCTTACGGCGAAACCATGCTTACCCGCGAAGTCCTTCAGGGGCAGACGGGATGGAATGAGGGCGGTCCCGCGAAACGCAGATAGACGGCCGCTTTTCCATCGCTTGCTAAAGCCATGATGTCACATCGGTCCCAATTCAGAGGGTTCAGGGATCCCCCAGCGCTTGAACAACTTTTTGTTCCGTGGAGGATTCTATCAAAATGAAGGTTGCTCTTGTAACCCCATGGCTTTTTCATCTGCCCTTTCATCCCAGCTGTTTTTTGGGTTACGGCGCCGCGGTCTTGGCAGGAAGATATGATCTGGAAGTCATCGATCTGAATGCTGAAATCTATTTCAGATATCGGGGGGAACTCAAACAAGTATTGGACGCCATGGATAAGACACAGGTTGCCTCGGATGTGTTGCTTAACCCCCTTTTCGACGCAATTGGCACCCATATTGACAGGCACTATGCAGCAATTTCTTGGAATAAATATCCTCTGGTTTATGTGACCCCTCCCTCCTGGTTTCCTATGGTTCCGGCGGAGGCGGTTTTAAGGCTCTGTCGTGCCATCACACGGCTATCTCCCAATACGAAGGTATTCTTCTTCGGCAACTCCCTGGGTTCATGGACAAACGAAGGGGAGTTGAAGGAGCATGGGGTACAGACGGTGCACCTGAATGATCTTTTTGCGACGGACGCGAACGCAAAACCTATCATATATGACCTGCTGCCGACACCCGCTTATGAGCATCGAGACAAATACCTGTTTGACCTTCTTCCATTCACGTTGAAGCACGGCTGCTCATGGGGGCGATGCAGGTTCTGTTCGCTTTCTCGGGGCTGGAATTCAGGGTATCTTGAGAGGTCGGCCAAGGCTGCGATCAAGGAGTTGGAGGCGATCATCGATCAATACGACCCGGCAGTGCTCGTTTGCAGGGACCATACGCTGAATGGTCACAATTTGATTGAGTTCTGCGGGTATTTCGAGACGTTTAAGAAGCCTTGGTGCGGGGCGTCCAGGGCGGATCTGCCTGGAAGGCAGATTCAGGCGCTGTGGAAGGCAGGTTGCAGAGTCATCTTCTTTGGCTTGGAGTCTGGAAGTGACAGGACACTCCGTGCAATGAACAAAGGGATCACCTCAAAGCAGATGTCCGATTTCATAAAAAGGCTGCATTCATGCGGGATTTTGCCTGCTCCTTCTCTTGTCATCGGTGCCCCAGGCGAGGGAAGAATAGATTTTGAGAAAACGATTCGATTCCTGGCGGATCACAGGCGGTACTTTGACGTAGTGAATGTATACCCTTTCATGGCAACGCCAGCTTCCGAATTCAGTTCTCAAAAAAAGCAGCCGGATAAAAATGCGCCCATGAGACTCTTTAAATTCATTCAGATTTGTGAAGACTTGGGGCTGAAGGTCTTTTTGGGTGAGCAGTCCATTGAACATTTTCTTCTCAAAAGGATTTGCAAAGGCGATCTGGCGGTTTCCTGAGGAAGGAGATTTCTTCCCTTCACCGTGAAATAGAAAGGAGGCTCGATGGCTGAATTACCCATCAGTCGCATAAAAAATTGTAGGATTGCATTATCGCCAAAATACTCGCTTACATCCTCATGAAGAGTACTAGTGAAATGTCGAGGAACCAATCTTAATTACGAAAGGAGGAAAATCATGTACGCATACGGCTCAGCCATCCAATCATCGCGTAGCATCAAATTTGCCAGTCCCTCCGAAGAGCTGCGCATCGCAGTAACCTTCCGCAGGCCAGACGGAGGACCTGGACCAACCAAGTACCCTGGCCCTCTCACTCTCGAGAATGTGAAGGATTTTGTACCTGAGGAAAAGAAGATGAACCAGGGCATCGACGAGCTCAGCAAGCTCGGGTTCAAACTCACCGGGCGGGGCCGTCTCACAGTTTCGATGAGATGCAGACGAGATTTGTTTGAAAAGGTTTTCGGCACCACCTTGATGGAATTCCATCTCGATACCAAACAGAATTATGCCTTTCATTCCTTTTATTTCCCGGGCCAGGGCGCGCCCTGGAAAATTCCACCTACCCTCGCAGAGTTGATCGACGACGTGTACATTCAGTGGCCTCAAATATACCTGGCGCCAGCACCTTCTGTGGAGCCACCGAAAGTGAATTACTACCATTTAAATGTGCCCAACGGCGTAGCTTCCTTGCTAAATGCCACTCAAGTTCACCGGGCGGGAACCACGGGCAAGGGTATCCGCGTGGTCATGATAGATACTGGGTTTGCGCATGGCAGCCATCCCTTTTTTGACGCCAATGGGTTTAAGTCTATGGTCGATCTTGCACCGGGCGCGGTGAATGACAAGACAGATCTCTTCGGTCACGGGACTGGCGAATCGACGAATATTTTCTGTGTAGCCCCGGGTGCCACTTTTATAGGCGTTAAGGTCGATAATGATGACGATCCCCGAAGGCGCGCAAGCATGTTGGAAGCTTTCCAAACGGCCCTCCAACATCAGCCCCACATCATCTCCATCAGCAAGGGTTCCGATCTGCGTGATGAAAAGTCAAGTAAACCACTCTCCAAACTCCCCAGATGTCTGGTAGCCCTTGAGGTAGAAATCCTGGCCGCAGTTGCTTCAGGCATTATAGTTGTGTTTTCAGCTGGTAACGGCGAATTGGCTTTCCCCGGCATGATGCCGGATGTTATCTCCGTTGGGGGCGTTTTTGTGGACCAAGACGGCAAGAGGCAGGCCTCAGATTTAGCCAGTGCCTTTGACAGCAAAATTTATTCGGGCAGGCACGTGCCCGATTTCTGCGGACTAGTAGGTATGAAGCCTCACGAAGAACCCATCACGGTTTTCGACCAATCCATCCTGCCTCTCGACCACTACATCATGCTTCCGGTCCCAGCCGGCTGCGATATTGATTTACATCGACTCCTATTTCCGCCAGATGAGACAGAACCCGGCGACGGTTGGGCAGCATTTAGTGGGACTTCTGCAGCTGCACCCCAAATAGCGGGCGTGTGCACCCTTCTCAAGGAAAAAAACCCCAATCTTACACCGTCGGACATCAAAGCGGTCCTCCGGCGCACCGCCACAAAGGTGTTGGATGGATACTCCAATCCGGTAAGTGGTGATGATGGTAAAACCTCTCAACAGGGCGCCGATGCCACTGGAGCAGGCTTGGTGGATGCTTTCAGGGCTTGGCAACAAGTGTAACCAGAGCCAATTCTGGGCGAGATTATAATTAGGGTCAAATTAAATATAGGCGGCAACAGAACACACAAACTAAGGAGGCTCTGTGGGTAAAATTAGAACAGTAGGAATAATCGGAGGAGGTGTGTCCGGGTTGTCGGCAGGCGGTTTGCTCTCTCGACGGGGTGTGAAGGTAAAGCTGTTTGAAGCCAATGATAAGCTTGGTGGCCTCTGTGCAACCACAAAAATAGGGGGATACACTTTTAATGATGGAGCCTTCTACTTAGGTCTTCCAAGAATCCTCGACCACGTATTTGAGAGATTGGATCTTGACCGCCGTTCAGTCCTGCCATTGCGGAAAATAGCAGCTCACCAGATGAGATTGCCTGATGGCACAGTCGTGTCTATCGAAGACAAGTTCAAGGTAACTGTTGACAAAAGGGTTGGAGATGCGGATACTGTCCGACTACAAAGAGAACTTAAGGATATGCGGAAGAAATGGGAACCCGTTCTCCGGCTCTTTGAGGATGACATATTTACTCACCCCTTTTCACTTTCGCGGCTGATTCCAAAAGTATTGCCTCATCTCCACAAGCTTCACGGGACGGTCACATCAGAGATACGTACCCTCTTTAGCGACGAAGCAGTACGCGCCGCAATGGCCGGTGCGCTGCTGTTTACTGGCCTTCGGCCTCAGAAGACGCCGGTTATATCAATATTGGGGCTTATCGCCATCCTGAGTGAGGGATTTTACCTGCCTGAGGGCGGCATGGGGAGAATACCTGAAGCACTGAGTCAGTCTTTAAGGAAGAATGGCGGCGAAATATTTCTCAACTCAAAGGTTCATAAAATACTTTTGAAAAATGGACGTGTTTATGGGTTGGAAATTGAAGGACAAGGTTTGGTCGAGGTTGATGCGGTCATATCAACCGCCAGCGGCATGGCAACCTTCAGTTCACTCCTAAATCCTGCAGATTTGCCGGGTGGGATGAGGCGAAAGGTGCAAAAGGCTCCCTTGTCGCACAATGCGCTGTCGATCCAACTCGGATTATCCAACGTGATCGATGGATGCAGTCATTCCAATAGCATCCTTCCGATGATGAACGAGCAGGCCAAGTATTTCATTCCTAAGAGCGACGAAGTGAGATGGTTTGTTTACTTCGTCCCAACTGTGACGATGCCGGACCTATCCTCACGGGGGGGAAGCATCATTGAAATGTTTCCTACTATAAAACAGGGGATACCTGCTGACGATTGGGATGAGCAGAAAACGGGGAGAGCAGTTGAATCTGCACTCAAGGCGCTGTCCCGCCTACATGCTATCGATATTGCCGTGAAAAGAGTGATAAGTCCGAAAGATTTCCAGGCCCGTATGCATCTTTATACAGGCGCAGCACAATTTCCCCATGCTTCTCAAATACCCGGATTATATCAAGCAGGACAAACCACAAATCCCGGATTCGGCGTAGCTCCCGCAGCGATGTCTGGCATTTTTGCGGCAGAAACCCTACTGAAGACGAAGAATATATGATGGCGGCAGACTAGCTTCGCTCGGACCTCAAAAAGTGGAGCATTTCTGAGGAGGTCACTTACTCCCTCCCTTCTCACCCGTTCAGGAAAATTCGTCCCGACAAAAAGCGGGAAAAGGATCCGCCTTAAAGGGGACAACGCTTCGCTGTCCCTGCTTGATGCAACTGATGCTGAGCCGTTATCCTCTCTTTCAATCGAAAATCAACAATTCTCGATGCAGGCTATTTTCCACGCTTTGTGAAAGCGTTAAAATTGAAATGGAGGGCGAATCTTCCCTGAGAACCGCAGACTTCTTCCTTGTTTGTTCTAGTCAAGTGTTTTTTTTCGTACGGGAGGTCTTCTTCTCGAAATCTTTCCAGAATTTCTCCTCGGACTTCTTCCACAATTCTCCCCATCGGCCCGTGAAATATCCCTCTAATTTATTCATAAGGCGGCCCCAGGCAGATAAACCATCGGCTGATTCCAAAATATCTTCTAAGAAAGGAACGATCTCTCCCAGTTTTTCCTTGGGGAGGTAAGCGCAGGCCCCCATTTCAATGGAACGTTTTAGAGATTCCGGATTGAGAGAATGGGCTGTCAGCATGGCCGCCGGGAAGTTACGCTTTACCGTTTGGTCCAAAAGGTCGAAACCGCGGACCCCCATAATATCAAGGACCACCACATCATAGCTCTGGGATGCTAACTTTTGGGTGGCTTCCTGATAGGTGGTGGCCTTCTCAACGGTACAAGTTGGGGCGTATCCCAAGATCTCCTCTTCCAGAACTTCCAGAACATCAGGCTCATCATCTACCGCTAAGATCCTCTTATTGTTTAGAATGGATTCGGCCATAAAGATACCTCCTTTCACTGTTCGGCTACGGAGATTGGTCGCTCCATTTTATCACTCTTCATTGTGAGTGATTTTCTCATCGAACGCCTCCCCGGTTGCTTCATAGGTTATCCTCTCTCTCCGTCCCCTGACTCGTTCATTTCTTGATGAAAGCGATTTTCTCATCAAAATTTTTCCAGAATTTTTCATCGAT
>Ga0326726_10005522_pt1 | contig 11437 bp, 11 predicted proteins | sample MHFenrmetagenome_2_FD_207603 | JGI IMG/M metagenome (GOLD analysis project Ga0326726, IMG submission 207603) | Lab enriched peat soil microbial communities from Michigan Hollow, Ithaca, NY, United States - MHF15MN | ecosystem: Environmental > Terrestrial > Soil > Wetlands > Peat | place: USA...
GCCGAAGCCTTAGAATAGCTGTATGGGACGATTGGTTCGGAGCATATGCTGGCCGGCAATTGCGGCGTGTTGCGCGGTTGTGTGCCTGGCCCCCTACTCGCTGGCAGACATCATCGTTCTCAAGAACGGCCGGCGGATTGTCGCCAGCAACGTCAAGGAAGCCGGTGAGAAAATCAGCGGTGAGACGTCTGCCGGCAGTATCACCGTGCCGGCGTCCATCGTGGATCACATCGAGCGCGAGGCGGGGGGTGTCTCGCCGGTCGAAACGCTGCGACTGAGCCGACCGCAGACTGCGAACAATCCGAGCGCAAGCGCGCAGACCACCGAGGACCCTGCATTCCTCCAGCAGGCTGGTCGGGAGGCGGCGAGCGGCGATGCGGCTGCCGCAGCGCGCGCAGCACAGTTGGAAGCGGCTGCCGGCGGAGCGGAATTCGCCCGCGGAAACATGGACGAGGCCCTGCGGCACGCGGAGCGAGCGCTGGGATACGAACCGGAGTCGTTAGCGCTGCTGCTGGACGCTGCATACATTCGGCTGCGCCGCGCGGAATATGGGCCGGCGCTGGACTACCTGCAGCGCGCGCGGAAGGTGGCGCCGGATTCGGTGGAGGTCGCCAAGCTCGCCGGATGGGCCTACTATGGACAAAATCGACTGGCGCCTGCGGTCGAAGAATGGCGACGCGCGCAGAAGATTCAGCCGGACGATGAGGTGGCTGCGGCACTGGCAAAGGCCGAGCGTGACCTGGAGGCCGAACGCGAGTTCCGCGAGGACGGCAGCGAGCACTTCGTGTTGAAATACAGCGGCACCGCGGCGCCGGAGCTGGCGCGCGCGATCCTGCGTCAACTGGAAGCCGATTTTCTGTCCATTTCCGCGACGCTCAACTACGACCCTTCCGAGCGCATCGGCGTTCTGCTCTATACCAACCAGGCGTTCGCCGACATCACGCACGCGCCATCCTGGGTCGGCGCGCTAAATGACGGCCGGATCCGCATTCCAGTGCAGGGGTTGACTTCAGTGACGCCGGAGCTTGCGCGCGTGCTCCGGCACGAACTGGCGCACAGCATCGTCGGTGGGAAAACGCGCGGGCGGTGCCCGGTGTGGCTGCAGGAAGGCGTGGCGCAGTGGATGGATGGCAGCGAACTCAGTCCCGGCGGGGCGGCCAAACTGCTGGCGCTGTTCGACCGGCATCAGGATCCTTCACTGCTGTTGCTCGAGGGCTCGTGGATGAAATTCGACCAGGGGTTTGCCGGCAATGCCTACGGTTGGTCGCTGGCCGTGGTGCAATCCGTGGCACGCGCCGGCGGGCCCACCGACATCGCGCGCCTGCTGGAGTACGTCGCAGTGGAATCCGATACGGAAACCGCAGTGCGCAGCAGTCTGCATCTGGATTACAGCGGGCTGGCGGCTTTTGCCGCCGACGACCTCCGCAAGAATTACGGACACTAGAGTGCGGCCAGTAGAAGGGCCAGCAATGCCGCGCGCTCGGGCAGCGCGCTGACAATCACATGTTCATTGGGGCTATGCGGGGCGTCGCCGACGGCGCCGAGGCCGTCCAGTGTGGGCACGCCCAGGGCGGCAGTGAAATTTCCATCCGAGCCTCCCCCTGCCGCGATTTCGCCAATCGAAAGACCCAGGGCGCGGGCCGATTCTCGGGCGCGCGCGAATAGCGCGGCACTGGCGCTGCGTTCGAGTGGCGGCCGGGAGAATCCTCCGCGCACTTCAAGTTTGGCGCCGGGGAGTATAGGGCGAAGCGCGCGCAGCCGTTGTTCCAGCTTGCGCATGTCCGCCAGGCTGGCGGCGCGCAGGTCCAGCACCAGTCGCGCATCGGCCGGGATCACGTTGCTGCGCGTGCCGCCTTCGATCTGAGTCGGCGAGATGGTTGTGCCGCAACGCGGGTCGTTGAATTTCGCGATGCGCGCGATCTGCAGGGCGAGTTCGTGTACCGCATTGATGCCGCCCTGCGGATCAAGACCGGCGTGGGTGGCGCGGCCGGTCACGATCAGTTCCGCCGTACCGATGCCTTTGCGGCGAGTCTTCAGCCGGCCGTCAGGCCCGCCGGCGGGCTCCAGCACCAGCACGGCCTGGCTGCGGCGCGCCTCGCGTTCGATGATGGCGCGAGAAGTGGCGCTGCCGGTTTCTTCATCGGACGTCCACAAAAATACGATGCGGCGCGATGGGCGCAGGGCCGCGGTTCGCAGCGCATCGGCGGCGAACAGCGCGATGACCAGGCCACCCTTCATATCGAAGGCGCCGGGGCCGAAGGCGCGTCCGCGTGACACGCGCCACGGCATGGTGCACAGCGTCCCCTGCGCATAGACCGTATCCATGTGGCCGAGGACGAGTATCTGGCCGCGACGCTGCGGCGCCCGACTTGCAGGCCAGACGATGCGCAGATGGTTGCCGGCGTCGCGCTGGCGCAGCACGGCTACGCCAGCCCCACGGCGGCGCCACTCAGCGGCAACGACGCGGGCGAAGCGATCGACCTGCGATTTTGCGTCCGTGGGAGATTCAGCGCGCACGAATTTTTCGAGCAGACGGACCATTTCGGCCTGGCGCGCGCGCAAACCGGCGAGTAATGCGAGCGCCTGCTGGGAGGAAATCATCGCGGGAAGGATCTCGCCTTCCTCTATTTTTCGGGGGCATCGGCAATGGGATCGCCGATGTCCTTGTTATAGTCCGCGAAATCCGATGGCGAGCAGTACAGCTCCCGGATATCGAAGCCACGCGGCTGCAATTTCAGGGGAAACTTGTTCAGAGCCAGCCAGGGCTTGGTATACATCTTCGGATCGTCAATCGTCACCGTGAGGTCCAGGTGGTCATGGTCGGCCCGGTGAAACCGTTCTTCCACTTTTAAGTCGCTGCTGTGCGGCCGGCCCTGATTATCGACCCAGGTGTCATCCCTCATCCCGACCGTCTGGACCACAAGCGTGTAGTCATCCACCCATTTGCCGACCGAGTAGCCATTCCAGCTCAATTCGGGATCCTTCGGAAGCTCCCGGCCATCGGTCCAAATCGTGCGCCAGGTGCGAAAGAATTGATTCAAGACCAGGACATGGTCGGCGGTCTGGACAATTTCGATGGTTCTAAATTCATTGAGGTCCATGCGCGGAAATCCCGGCGGATTACAGAATTCGACCGGATCGTTTCCCTGCACAGCCGGAACCGAACGGACACCCAGCCCGGTCGGCTTATTGGCCTCGAGCATTTTTTCGCCGAGAGGCGTGTACGGCAGGGGATTGGGGATATTCCTCTCGTCGGGTTCGCCTCCCGGGGGATTTTCATTCCCCGGCAGCACGGCGCGATGTTCAAACGCGCCCGTGGGCTGGATCCCGGGCGGTGGGATGTTGGTGCGATCCCCTGTGGCATCCCAGATTCCGGAGAGGTCGCGGCGGGGAGCGGGTGCCGACTTCAAACCCGCATAAGCGCTGCCGTGAAGCGGCACGCTGTTCCATTTGTCAATTTTGATATCGTCCACCGATTTGGGAGGCGCGCTCTGCGCTGCCCCAATCGGCACGAGCACGAAAGCGCAAATCAGCGTCACCAGGGAGACGGTCCAGATCGCAGGTTTGGCCATATCGAAGTCACTCCGCAGCTTGAATTTCATTGGCGAGTGCGCGCTCAGCCGAGCGGCTTAAACTCCTGCCCGTTGATGACGATGCGACCCTTGAAGCGTCCGATCAGGCGGCCGTTCTTGGCCGGCGTGGCCTCAATCATCACCTTGTCACCGGGTTTGAACATGTCTTTCGTCCAGCCGGCGCTGGCTTGAGTGACCGCATTCTGACCTTCAAAGACCCAGTGCGCGGTGCCGCCGCTCTCGTCCTTCGCGTCGACTCTCAGGTACACATGCGGATTCGCCCAACGGTACTCGGTCACAACTCCGCTGACCTCGATGGTCTTGGACGTATCGTAGGACGCATTTCCATGATGCGCGAGCAAAGGACGGGAGCCGCCCAGGAAACCCAGCATAAGAAGCAAGGTCGGCCAGAGCTTCAGTCTCATAAGATTCCTCCACTGCAGGGAAGAGTGTATACCCACCGGTGCGATGGGAACCCACATTTCGATTCAGGCCTCCAGTTTCGGGCACGATACACCACGGCGCTGCTCCAGGACAATGAAGTTGCCAGCGGGCATGCCTCCGCCGCGTTGGGCATCGCGCGTTTCCTATGGCCCGCCCGTTCGCATATAATGCGATTCATCGAAATCGGGTCATCCAGCGGCGGTGCGCCCGCCCGGATCAAGGAGAAAAAATGATCCTGGACACGGAAGGCATCCAGAAGATTCTGCCGCATCGCTATCCCTTCCTGATGGTGGACGCCATCCTGGAGATTGATCGGCTGAAGCGCATCGTCGGAGTAAAGAATATCAGCGGCAACGACAGCGTTTTCCAGGGCCACTTTCCCGGCAAAGCCATCTTTCCGGGCGTTCTCATCATCGAATCGATGGCCCAGACCGGCGGCCTGCTGCTGCTGAAAGAAGTTCCGGATCGCGAGAACAAACTGCTCTATTTCGTGGCGGTGGACGATGCGCGCTTCCGCCGGCCGGTGGTGCCCGGAGATCAATTGAGAGTCGAGGTGACGGTGATTTCCTGGCGGACGACATTTTGCAAACTGCGCGGCGAGGCCACGGTGAACGGCGAACTGGCGGCGGAGGCCACCCTGATGTGCAAGATGGTGGACCGCGAAGCGGCGGATGGCGGCGCGGCTCAGCCGGTCGCGGTGACCGAAACCAAGGCATGAGCGCCACGGCCAAGGTCGATTCCCGGGCGGTGATCTCTGAGCGGGCCCGGCTGGCCCCTGGCGTTCACGTGGGCGCCTACGCCGTTGTCGGAGATGACGTCGAACTGGGCGAAAATTGCGTGCTGCATCCGCACGCGGTTGTGTACGGCCCGGCGCGCTATGGCCGGGAGAATATATTCCACTCGTTTTCCAGTATCGGCGGCGACCCTCAAGACCTGACCTATCACGGCGAGCGCACGACGCTGGAAGTGGGCGACCGCAACGCTTTTCGCGAGAGCGTGACCGTCAATCGCGGCACGCAAAAAGGCGGCGGCGTAACGCGGATCGGCAGCGACAATCTTTTCATGACCGGGGCGCACGTGGCGCACGATTGCATCGTCGGCGACCACACCGTCTTCGCCAACGCCGCGACCCTGGCGGGACACGTGACCGTGGAGGATTACGTCACGGTCGGCGCGTTCTGCGCGGTGCATCAATTCTGCCGCCTGGGGCGCTACTCCTACATTGGCGCCTGCACGGTGGTCACGCAAGACGTGCCGCCTTTCGCGAGGGTGGTCGACGAACGCAACACCCGCTGCTATGGCATCAACGGCATCGGCCTCGAGCGGCGCGGCTTCCCACGGGAACGCATCCAGGTCATCGAGCACGCCTACCGGCTGCTGCTGCGCTCGAAACTGAACACGTCCCAGGCGATCGAACAGATGCGCTCCGAACTGAACGATTCCGCGGACGTGGCCGAACTGATCGCGTTCATCGAATCCTCCGAGCGCGGCTTGACCAAGTAGCAAAGGCCAATCATTCATGCATGGGACACCTGCTGCCGTACCGTCACCCGCACGCTGGGGCTTGATCGCGGGGAACGGGCGCTTCCCTTTTCTGGTGCTGGAAGCCGCGCGCAACCAGGGCATCGAAATGGCGGTGATCGCGCTGCGCGAGGAAGCTGCGCCTGAGCTTGAACAAATCGCCGCGCGGCTGCACTGGGTGAGCCTGGGCGAACTCAGCCGGACGCTGGAACTGCTGCATCAGGAAGGCGTGACGCGTGCGGTGATGGCCGGGCAAGTGAAGCACAACAAGATTTTCAGTTCGATTCGTCCGGACTGGAAGCTGGCCAAGCTATTGTTCTCGCTGCCGCGCAAGAATACGGATGCGCTGATCGGCGCCGTGGCGCAGCTTCTGGAATCAGAAGGCATCGAACTGGTGGATTCAACCTCGTTCCTTCGTCCGCTGTTGCCCGCGCCGGGCGTGCTGACTCGCCGGGCGCCGGATGCGCGCGAGTCGGCCGACATCGCCTATGGCCGGGAGATCGCACGGCAACTGGCGGCGCTGGACCTGGGGCAGGCGGTGGTGGTGAGCGACCGCGCCTGCGTGGCCATCGAAGCCATGGAAGGGACCGATGAAACGATCGAGCGCGCGGCGCGAATCTCAGGCGGGAAGCCCCTGGTAGTGATCAAGGTCGCCAAGCCGAAACAGGATATGCGCTTTGATGTACCTGTAGTGGGCCTGCAAACCGTCGAAGTGATGAGGCGAGCCGGGGCAACGGCGCTGGCGATCGATTCGGGACGCACCCTGCTCTTTGATCGCGCCAAGTTGCTGGAGAGCGCGGACGCCGCCGGGATCGCGATTGAAGCGTTTGCCGCAGACGCGGCGGCTGGAGACGGATCCGCCGAGGCCGGGCACGCATGAGCGAGCCGCGAGTTCGCGTGGCGGTGGTGGGTGTGGGCGATTTCGGCCGCAATCACGCGCGCGTTTACAGTCAGTTGGAAGACGCCGAGCTCGTGGGCGTGGTGGACGCCGACCCCGAGCGCGCGCGCAAGGTGGCGGACGAGTTTTCGACCTCCGCGCTGCCGGACATCGAATCGCTGCGCGGAAAGGTGGACGCCGCCAGCGTAACGGTGCCGACCGTTCATCACGCGGAGATCGGCTGCCGGTTGCTCGAATTGGGAATTGACGTCCTGGTGGAGAAGCCCATCGCGGCGTCAGTGGGCGAAGCAGACCGGTTGATCGAGGCGGCACGGCGCAAGGGGCGCGTGCTGCAGGTTGGGCACCTGGAACGCTTCAATCCAGCCGTGCGGGCGGTGGCCGGCATCGTGCAGCAGCCGTTATACTTTGAAGTGCACCGCCTCGGAATTTTTACGCCGCGCAGTCTGGATATCGACGTGGTGTACGACGTGATGATTCACGATCTCGACGTTCTGCTGGCTTTTGCAGATTCGCAGGTGACGGAAGTGCGCTCGCTGGGCATTCCCGTGGTCACGGAAAAAGTGGATATCGCCCACGCGCGGCTGGAATTTGCCTCGGGCGCCGTGGCCAGCGTGACTGCCAGCCGCGTCTCGGTGGAAAAGGTGCGCAAGATGCGCTTCTTCCAGGCGCACGAATACATCTCGCTGGACTACAGTCGACGGGATGCGCTGCGCATCCGCGTGCGGCAGCCGGGTCCAAATCCGCAGTTCGATTTCGAACAGATCCCCACCGAACGCCGGGAGCCGCTCGACGGCGAGCTGCGCGCGTTTCTGGCGGCCGTCCGCCAGCGTGCTGTTCCCCTCGTGGACGGCAACGCGGGACGCCGGGCGCTGGAGCTGGCCGATCGCGTGATGGCGGGCATCCTCGAACACGGGCGCAGCGTCAAACTGGCAGCGTTCGCGCGACCGGCGGACTCATGATTGGCCGACAACTCATCCCGCCTGAGGCACGAATGGCCGCCGAGCCCGTCCCGGCGCGCCGACCGTTTTCTCTGCTCGATGAGCGCCAACTCATCCCCGGCAACATGCAGGGTGGCCCTCTGGAAACGCGGACGGCGATACCCCTTCACCTGCCGCTGGGCGCGCTGGCCGCGCGCGTGGTCGTGCCGCGCGACATGCCGGCAACACCGCTTGATTGGGCCAGCGTTCACCCCGATTACCCGGCGCTGACGATTCTGGACTATCGCGTCACCGTTCCTGCGGCGACTCCGATGGGCACGTTCGAAGCCAAGGGCCTGGTGCCCGTGCAGGACCTGCCCGACGTGCTGTCGTCCGACGTGCTCACCACCGGAGAAGTGAATCTGATGGTGGAGGCCGTCGAGCATCCGCGCATTGAGTGGCATTGGGTAGCGCGCACCGGTTCGTTGATGATGCATATGGCGATCCTGCTGTTCATCGTATTTCAGGCGCGCGTGTTCCCGTACAAGCCGCCGACGCAACAGCAGATGGACATCGCCCGGCAGCAACTGAATTATCTCTACATGCCGCCGCTCGAGCATCGCCTGTCGCCTACCCCGGCTCCGCCGCCGCGGCAGCAGGTGCGCATCGATCCGCGTTACATACGGGACCTGGACACGCTCGATCCCAGCGCGATCCAGCCCATTCTCGGCCCCAAGGGGCCGCAACCCGCGGCGCCTGAGGACGCCGGATCGACGCCTGTGCCGGCGCCACCGGCCGCTGCATCGCCAGCGCCCGCTCCCAGACCGCAACCTCAGCCTGCTCCGCGACAGCCCGATCTCGCCGCGCCGGGACAGCTCGTTGCGCAAGGGCCGGGTCGCGGACTGCTCCTGCCGCGCAACGTATCTCCCGGCCGAGCGCTGGAAGAATCGGCGCAGGAAGCCTTGCGCGGCGGCGTCGGTCCGCAACAATTCGGCGCAGAAATACCCGGCGCTCCGAATGGCGGAGGAGGCGGAGCAGGCTACCTCGGCGGCGATCTGGAAATGCTCACACCAACGGAGGGCGTCGACTTCACCAGCTATCTGGCCCGCATCGTGGCCAGCGTCAAGCGCAATTGGTTCTCCGTCATGCCGGAATCAGCTCGGCTCGGCGAACAGGGACGCGTCATCTTGCAATTTCGGATTTTTCGCGACGGTCTGGTTCCGGACAGCGAGCCGGGGCTGATGGGCAGTTCCGGCAAAGAGCCGCTGGATCGCGCCGCAATTTCTTCCATTCGCACGTCGTCGCCCTTTCCGCCGCTGCCGCCGGCGTTCAGCGGTCCGTACATCGAGCTGCGATTCATGTTCCTATACAACATTCCTCCGAACCTCCGGTGAAATCGCTTCGCTGGCAAGCCCTGGGCGCGCTGTTGCTGGCGTGTTTTTTCCTGACCTACCTGGTGATTCGATTCTGGAGCCGGTTCTGAGTGCGTCCGCTGGTCATCATTCTCGGACCGACCGCTTCCGGCAAGACGGCACTGGCGGTGCGCCTGGCTCAGCAGTTCGGCGGCGAAATTCTGGCCTGCGATTCCACGCAGGTCTATCGCGGCTTCGATATCGGCACCGCGAAACCCGCGGAGGCCGAGCGCGGCGGGATTCCGCATCGCCTGATGGACCTGGCCGAACCCAGTGATATTTTCACGGCCGGGGAGTACCGCCGCCGCGCGGTGGTTGTGCTCGACGACCTGAGCCGCCGCGGGCGCCTGCCCATCCTCACCGCGGGCACCGGCCTCTATCTGCGCGCATTGCTGGAGGGACTGGCCGACGCACCCGAGCGCTCCGAAGGGCTTCGCGCGCGCCTCACGGCCGCCGCTGCGCGGCGCGGCCACACGTATCTGTACCGGCTGCTGCGGCGCATGGATCCGCCGTCGGCGGCGCGCATCTCGCCCAACGACACCCAGAAGCTGATTCGCGCGGTGGAAATTTGCATGATGTCAGGACGACCCTTGAGCGAAGTCCATCGCGCCGGGCGCGAACCGCTGCAGGGCTATCGCGCCATCAAGATCGGCATCCAGCCGGAGCGGGAACTGCTGCACCGTCGCATCGAGGAGCGCGTGCACGCCATGCTGGGGCGCGGCTGGCCGGCGGAGGTCGCTGCCTTGTTGCAACGCGATCCGCTATTTTCGGCGAAGCCTTTCGAATTTATCGGGTACCGCGAATTGCGCGAGCACCTGCAAGGACAAAAGACCCTGGAAGAAGCTGCACAAGCCATCGCGGTGGCCACTCGCCAGTACGCCAAACGGCAGATGACCTGGTTCCGCAAAGAGGCCGGCGTCACGTGGATTTCCGGTTTCGGCGATGACCCCGCCGTGGTGGCCCAGGCGTCTCGCCTGCTGGCAGAAGCCTTGCAGCAGCCGCTCGCAGAGGCGCCGGCGCGACGCGATATCTCCGATCAGGTATAATGCAAAGAGGAGTTGTGCCATCGCTTCAGCGAGACTCACCATCGGCGCTTTGCAGTCGGGTCTACCCTCCGCATGAAAACTACGCGATCGACCAAATCCAGTGAACGTGTGTTGCTGATCGGCCTGGGCCTGAAGCGCCCGTCGCGCGTTCCCGGATATTCGTCCGCCGATTCGGCGCGCGATTCGCTGGACGAATTGGCCGAACTAGCGCGCAGCGCCGGCGCGACCGTTGCCGGCAGCGTGCTGCAGATGCGGGACGCCGTGGATCCGGCCACGGTCGTCGGCTACGGCAAGTTGGATGAGATTCGCGCTGAGGCTTCCGCTTATGACGCGCAACTGATCGTCTTCGACGGCAATCTCACTCCCGTGCAGCAGCGCAATCTGGAACGCGAACTGGACCGCCGCGTTATCGACCGCACGCAGCTCATTCTGGATATTTTCGCGCGTCACGCGCGCAGTCGCGAAGGCCAGTTGCAAGTCGAACTCGCGCAATTGAACTATCTGATGCCGCGCCTGGCGGGAAGCGCCGAACAGCTTTCGCGTCTGGGCGGCGGCATTGGTACTCGCGGTCCGGGCGAACAGAAACTCGAGACAGACCGCCGGCGCATTCGCGAACGCGCGCGCCGCATCGCCGAAACCGTGGAGACATTGCGCCGCCAGCGCGCCTTGCAGCGCCGCCAGCGGGAAGCCGTGCCGATGGGAGCCGTGGCCCTGGTGGGCTACACCAACGCGGGCAAGTCCACTTTGTTTAACCGGCTGAGTTCGGCCGGCGTGCTAGTTTCATCCAAAATGTTCGCGACGCTCGATCCCACGGTGCGCGCGGTGCGGCTGCCGTCGCGGCGCCGCGTTTTGTTTTCCGATACGGTCGGATTCATCCGCGATCTGCCCAAGGGCCTGCTGGCGGCGTTCAAGGCCACGCTGGAGGAAGCGCAGCAAGCGGCGCTGATCCTGCACGTCACCGACGTCTCCAATCCGCACCACGCCGAGCAGGATGAGGAAGTCGAAAAGGTATTGAACGACCTCGGCGTGAAAAACACGCCGCGCCTGCACGTCTTCAATAAGATCGATCGCCTGCAGGCCAACGAGTTGGCGGCACTCGCCCATACCAGCGGCAACGTTTTCGTTTCCGCGCACACCGGCGCCGGCCTGGATGCTCTGCTGGCGCGAGTGGATGAAATGATGCCCGTCGATCCGCTGGTGCGGCTGCAGTTTTCACTCCCCCTGGCTGACGGCCGCTCGCTCGCGCTGGTGCATGGCGTAGGTCGAGTGCTGCACAGCGAGGTGCGTGATTCCCAAATGGATATCGATGCGGAACTGCCCGAATCGCTGGTGCGAAATCTGCAGTTGAAGGCTCTGTAAGGCCCTGCGGCTGCTATTTAATCAGCAGTTAAGGGCTTCACTGACCAGGAATGCCCGGCGGCCCGGGTTGTCGTTCTGAGTACTAGCCCCTGTGGATTTCTCCTGCGCGCAACTGCTCTAGCTTGAATGCGCCGGCGCTGCGCTCCCAATATACATATCGGCATATACTGTTTGTTTTCTGTAGGTTACAGACGACACGGCGAGGCCCCGCTAACGCAGCGGACGCGTCCGCCTGCCATTAACTCTCGCGTAATCTGCGCTTTCCACA
>Ga0326726_10005523_pt1 | contig 11436 bp, 7 predicted proteins | sample MHFenrmetagenome_2_FD_207603 | JGI IMG/M metagenome (GOLD analysis project Ga0326726, IMG submission 207603) | Lab enriched peat soil microbial communities from Michigan Hollow, Ithaca, NY, United States - MHF15MN | ecosystem: Environmental > Terrestrial > Soil > Wetlands > Peat | place: USA...
CGCGTACGCGCGCGTGCTGGCGGTCGAGGGTCGCAGCTGGAAAGCCGCGACCGACAACGGCGTCGACCGCGGGCCGATGCGCGAGTTCTACGCGCGCATGTTTCCGCGCCTCGCCTCGCGCGGCGCCCTCCGCATCCTGTTCGCGACGCGCGCCGGGGAGGACGTCGGGTATCTCAGCGGCGGCCTGGCCGGGGCGAGCTTCCGGGGCCTGCAGTTCAGCTTCGACGAGCGCTTCCGCGCGCTCGGGCTGGGGAACGCGCTGCAGCTCGAGATGATCGCGCGCCTGTCACAGGACGGTGTCGCGGACTACGACCTGGGCTCGGAGTCGGCGTACAAGGCGCGCTGGGCGGAGCGGCGAGTCGCGACCATCGGCCTGCTCGCGCGTCGCCGCGCCTGAGAGAGAGACTTCAGACGGTCAGAGAGCCGAGCCACGCGACGGCTTCCGCACGCGTGGGGTGGTATTGGAACTCGATCGAGCCCTTCTCGAACGCCTTGTTCATGTGGCGCACCGGCAGCTGCATGCGCGTGACGAACGCGACGTGCCGCACGCCGTTGCGCGCCAGGCGCGGATAGAAGTCCTCGACCATCCACTGCTGGTCGGCGCGCTCGAGCATGCCGATCTCGGAAGCGTCCGCGAGCCACTTCGCCGAGGGCCGTGTGCGCGACGCGTTCACGCACGCGTAGGCCGCGGTGCGCAGCTTGTCGCCCTTCGTCGCGCCCTGCCACACCGCGACGTGGTAACGAGCCTCGGTGTCCCAGAACAGCTTCAGCAGCTCGTCTTCGTAGACCAGATGGAGATGATCCATGCTGGCTTCAGTCGGAAGACGCTGCCGACAAACTTGAGCGCAGGCGAGCGCGCGGGTCCGACCTCAGGAGCGCGCCGCGCCGCCCATCCGCTCCGCCATCGCGCTGCCCATCTCGTCCATCACCTTCGACACCGCGGGGTGTTGGGCGACGGTGGCGCCCACCTTCGCGAGCTTCGGCCGTCCGTCGAGCGGGCTGGGCGCGCCGAGCGCGGGCAGGAGGCGAGTCAGGAAGAAGAACACCGGCGCGAGCGCGCAGTCGGCGAGGGTCAGCTCTGCCCCGGCCGCGTACGGCGCCGCGGCGACGAGCTGCTCGAGCTGGTCGAGCCGCTGTGCGAGCTCGGCGAGCTTCTCGGCGACCAGCTTGGCGTCGCGTGTCTTGGGATTCATTTGCCCGAAGAGCGCGCCGAGCGACGGCGCGAGATACAAGTCTGCGAACCGGCTGAGCAGGCGCACGCGCGCGCGCGCCAGCGGATCGGCGGGGCGCAGCGCCGGCGTCGGGAAGCGATCCTCCAGGTACTCGTTGATCACCTCCGACTCCGCGACCACGGAGCCGTCGACTTCGAGCGCCGGCACCTTGCCCGTCGGGTTCAGCTTCTTGTACTCGGCCGAGCCGGTGCCACCCGGCGGCGCGGCGATCTCCACGGGCAGGTTCTTGGCGTAGATCGCGATGCGCACGCGCGACGCGTAGGGCGAGAGATTCGAATTGAACAGCTTCAAGGGGGCGCCTCCGTGTTCGCGCACCGCGGGGCCGCGCGCGCGCCGCGATCTTACACGGAGTCGTGGCGCCCGTGTCGCTGGGGTCGGCTCGTGACGAGTGTGGACGGCTCGGGGCAATCACTCGTCTCAATCAGTGCCGGCGCGCTTCCGATGCCGAGGAGATGCGCAGCTCGACGTCCGCCTCGCGGCGCGGCCTGGGGATCGTCTGCCTCGTGCTCGGTACTCTCGGGGCCGCGCGCGAGGCCTTCGCGCAAGATTCCGCCGCGGCGTCTGCGCACCGAGTCAGCGTCGCGGACGGCGTGATTCCCGAGTCGCTGGAGGCGGCGCGTGCCGGTCTCGTCGAGCGTGTGCGCCTGCGCCTCGGGACGGTCGGCGTGCCGACCGGCGCGGCCGTGACCCCGCGCGCCGCGGCCGGCGCGCCGGGAAGCTGCGCGCGCGCCGCCGCCGGCGCACCCGCGGATGCGACCGAGCTCGTGCTCGTGGACCTGCGCCCCGCGCGGGTCGGGCTCGACGTGGCGCTGCGCGTCTACGCCCGCGCGAGCTGCGAGCTCGCGATCGCGGCGCGCGCGCACGGCGACGCCGCGCAGCTCGGTGTCGCGCTCGACGCCGCGCTCGCGCGGATCGTCCCGCACCTCGACGGTGCGCCCGAGTCACTCGGCTCCGCGCCTGCGATGAGCGTCGAGCAGCTCGCCGCCGAGGGCCGCGCGCTCGAGGCGGTCGCGGGCGACGAGCTGGCGCGCGCCTGGCGCGCCGTCGACGGCGACGAGTCACCGCTCGCACAAGCGCTGCGCGCCCGCATCGAGACGCGCTCCGTGGCGCCCGACTTCTCCGCAGCGGAGCGCATACGCCTGCGCATCGCGCGCGGCGAAGAGACCTCGGGCGACGTGGCCACCCGGAAGCTCCTCACCGACGCGGCTCGCGCGCTCGATGCGCCCGACCGCCCGATGGATGCGCGCCTCGCGCTCGCCGCGGGCGAGATCCGCCTCGCGCGCGGCGACGCGGAGGCGGCGAAGCCGTACCTCGAGAAGGCGGTCGCGCTGGCGGCGCAGAATCCAGACGCGCAGATCGCCTTCGGGCGCAGCCTGGCGCTGCTCGGCGACGACTCACACGCGCAGCGGGCGTTCGAGCGCGCGTCGGAGCTCGAGCCCGCGTCCGGCCGCGCACTCGAGGAGCTGGCGCAGCTGCAGGCGCACGAGCCCGTGCGCGCATCGGCTCTACTCCTGAGCGCGGCAGAGCGCGCGTCTCGCGGCCTGAACCTGCACCAGGCACTGTCGGACTTCGCGCGCGCGGCGCAGCTCGACGAGCGCTCCGCGGCGATCGAGCGCGACCGACTCGGGCACCTCCATGCGGAGCTCGGAGATCCCGAGCAGGCGCGCGCGAGCTGGCGCGACGCGATCACTTCGGGCGGCGCGACGCAGGCGCGCTTGATCGGGATCGCGCGCGCGAGCCGCGCGCTCGGCGACGGCGCTGCCGCGGAGCAGGCGCTGCAGCAGGCGCTCGAGCTGGATCCCGCGGCACCGGGCGCGGCTCGCGAGCTCGGCGCGCTGTATCTCGAGACGGGACGCCATGAGGCGGCGCGACCCCTGCTCGAGCGCGCGATCGCGCAGGACGGGGGCGACGCCGCCGCGAAGCTCGAGCTCGCGCGCCTGCACGTGAACGCGGGCGAGCCCGACGCCGCGCTCGCGCTGCTGCGCGCGGTCGAGCTCACGCGCGGCACGACACCCGAGCAGCTCGAGCTCCGCGCGCAGATCCTCGTCGCGAGCGGCGACTCGGCGGGCGCGCGCGCGGCGCTCGAGCGCGCGGTCGAGCTGGACCCGATCGACCCCACGCTGCGACTTGCCCTGGCCGATCGCGCGCAGGCGCTCGGCGATGCGCCGTCGGCCAGCCTCGAGCGCGAGCGCGCCGCCCTGCTCGCGGACGTGTCGCCCGCCGAGGCGGCGCGCGGCGCGTCGCCGGACACCAGCGCCGACTTCGCTGGAATCGACGAGTCACTGGTCAAGCTCGCGCTCAGCTTCGGGGCCGTCCCCGCGGACACCGGGCGCGTGCTCTTCGTCGGCGTGCGCGAGACACCCACGCTGCGGGATCAGGCGCTCGACTTCCTGCGCCCGAAGGTGCCCGACCTCGCCAAGATGGAGCGGGGATTGCGGCGCGTCTTCGAGTCGCAGTACGCCCTGGCGAGCCCGGCAGAGCTCGCGAAGGCGCTCGACAACGTCGCCACCGCGGAGTCGCTCGACCGCCTGTATCACTTCGACAGCCAGCGCTCACTCGACGCGAGCGCGGCGATCGAGCTGAATCTCGCGCTGGGCGGCGACGCGCTGTTCCTCGCGCGCCTCGAGCGCCGCCCGGGCCCGAGCGCCGGGACCTCGGTGAGCTGTCCCAGCGAAGCGCCCTGGCGGCTCGAGCTGCGCCAGCTCGCGGGTCGGACCTCGCGCGCGCGCATTCTCGGCAATGCGGTGTGTCTCTCGCCGATCGCCGAGGAGTATCTGGTCTGGAACCCGCGCGCCGCGGCGCTCTATGGAGCCTTCGCCTTGCTCGGGCTGTTCGCGGTGCTGCGCGGCTGGGGCAGCGTGAGCGTCGTGGTCGAGCTGCCGCCGCAGACGCGCGCGCTGTTCAGCATCAGCGTCTCGCGGCGCCAGCGGAAGACCGCGCAGACCAAGTCACTCAAGAGCCGCGAGAAGGCGAAGTGGCGCATCGAGGACGGGCTGCGGCGCATGAACCGCTTCGAGCGGCCGCTGCGCGAGGGCGCCCCGACCTCGTTCCACTGGATCCCTGCGCGCCGCCGCTCCTACTACGTCACGGTGCGCGGCCCGCTGCAGAACTCCGACACCGGCGAGCTGATCGGCGACTTCCTCGAGGAGCAGCTGGTGCGCGTGCGGCGCGGCCAGAAGCTCACCGTGAGGTTCGACATGCGCCCGAAGGAGACGCCGCTCGAGATCCAGATCAGCGGCGCCGCCAAGGGCGCGAGTCACGTCGCCATCGCCCTGCGCGGCGACCCGCGCTCGCTGCGCTACGTCGCGGACGCACCCGTGTTCCTGTACGTCAAGCCGGGGCGCCACGTGCTGCTCGTGGGCGCGGGCGAGCGCCTGCTCGAGCGCGTGGTCGAGGTGAGGTCGTTCGACCCCGTGAAGGTGCTGTTCGACGTCGCGCGCGAGACCGGCGCCGTGTTCAGCGGCTCGGCCGCGGCGGTGAGCGCGTATCTCGAGGGCGACGTCTCGCGTGCCGCAGACGAGCTCGAACGCGCCGGACAGACCCAAGCCGCGACCAAGCTGCGCGCTGACCTGCTGCGCGCGCGCGGCGACGTCGCGGGCGCGTCGCGCGCGCTCGAAACCGCGGGCGATCTGCGCGGCGCGGCCGAGCTGCGCGCGACGACCGAGGATCGGGCGGGTGCCGCTGCGCTCTTCGAAGCCGCCGAGGACTTCGAGAAGGCCGGCGACGCGTATCGCGCAGCCGGGGACTTCGCGTCGGCGTCGCGCGCCTACGAGCGCGCCGGCGAGCTCGACGACGCGATCGCCTGTTGCAAGCAGGCCGACGACGCGGAGCGCCTGCTAGCGCTCTACGAGAAGAACTCGAGCTACTTCGAGGCCGGCGAGCTCGCCGCGAGCCTGAAGCAGGCCGCGCGCGCGATCCACAACCTGACCCAGGTCGAAGCGTCGGACTCGAACTACACCGCTGCGTGTCGCCGGCTGGTCGAGCTGCACATCGAGCGGGGACAGCTTCCGAACGCGCTGGAGCGGCTCGACGGGCTGATCGAGGCGCAGGGTGACTCGGACTCGGCTCTGCCGCTGTACGCGGTGAAGGCGGAGCTGCTCGAGAAGCTCGGCCGTTTCGACGACGCGCTCGCGGCCTGGGAGGCGATCGAGGCGCGCGCGCCGAAGTTCCGAGACGCGGCCGAGCGCGCGGCGGCGCTGCGCGCCAAGCGGCAGCCGGCGCCTTCCGCGGCGGCGGCCGAGCAAGCCGTGGATCCGGTCGAGAGCCGCTACGAGATCCAGGAGGAGCTCGGACGCGGGGCGATGGGCGTGGTGTACAAGGCGCGCGACAAGCATCTCGGGCGCATCGTGGCGCTGAAGCGACTCACGGAGAGCCTGCGCGGCCACCCGACGGCGATCGCGTTCTTCGAGCGCGAGGCGCGCGCCGCCGCTGCGCTCAATCACGCGAACATCGTGACCGTGTACGACGCGGGCACCGAGGCCGGTCACTACTTCATCACGATGGAGTTCTTGCAGGGCACGACGCTCGATACGATCCTGCGCGCGCGCGGCGCGATGGCGCCACCGGTTGCCGCGGCGCTCGGCATGCAAGTCTGCGCGGGCCTCCAGTACGCGCACGCCGCGCGCATCATTCACCGCGACATCAAGACCGCGAACCTCTTCTACACGCGCGAGCGCACCGTGAAGATCATGGACTTCGGGCTCGCGAAGATGGTCGAGGAGGTGCGCAAGGGCGCGACGGTGATCGGCGGAACGCCCTTCTACATGGCGCCGGAGCAGGCCGCGGGCGAGAACGTCGATCACCGCGCGGACCTGTACGCGCTGGGAGTCACTCTGTTCGAGCTGCTCACGAAGACCGTACCGTTCCGAAAGGGCGACGTGACCTTCCACCACCGCAACACGCCCGCGCCCGATCCGCGCGAGCGCGTCGCGGCGATTCCCGCCGCGCTGGCCGAGCTGGTGATGAAGCTGATGCAGAAGTCTCCGGAAGCGCGCTGCCAGAGCGCGGCGGAAGTCGCTGCGGTCTTGCAACCCATCGCAGCCGCCGTCTGAGCGAGCCTCTCTGCAGGCGCCTGGGTCGATGCGATAGGATCGCCTCCTCGATTCTCGGGGAGGAAGACATGAGCGGCTTCGATCTGGTTCTGCGCAACGCCCGCATCGTGGATGGAACCGGGGCGCCGGAGTTCACGGGGGACGTGGCGATCTCGGGCGACCGCATCGCGGCGGTGGGCAAGATCGCCGAGCGCGGCGCGCGCGAGCTCGACGTGCGCGGGCGGGTGGTCGCGCCCGGCTTCATCGACATCCACACCCACTACGATCCGCAGATCTGCTGGGACCGGCTCGCGACCCCGTCGCTGGAGCACGGCGTCACGACCGTGGTGATGGGCAACTGCTCGCTGTCACTGGCGCCCGTGCGCCCGGGCGGCGCGAAGAAGCTGGTGGCGATGTTCTCGCGCATCGAGGACATCAAGGCGCCGACCTTCGAGGCCGGCGTGCCCTTCACCTGGGAGAGCTTCGGCGACTACCTGACGCACATCCGCGACGGCCTCGGCCCGAACGTCGGAGCGCTCGTGGGTCACTCGGCGCTGCGCTACTACGTGATGGGCGCCGCCTCGCAGGAGCGGCCCGCGACCGACGCGGAGATCGCGGCGATGTGCGCGCTGCTCGAGGCCGCGATGGCCGCCGGCGCGATCGGGCTGTCGATCTCGTACGTCGACATCGACGAGAACATGGTGCCGGTGCCGAGCCGCTGGGCCGACGAGCGCGAGAAGACGGCGCTGTGTCAGGCGATGGCGAAGAGCGGGCGCGGCGTGCTGCAGACCGTGCCCTACTTCATCGACATCGAGGAGCAGCTCAAGAACATCGCCGAGCTCGGGCGTCTCTCGCGCGCGTCCGGCGTACTGTGCTCGCTCGCGCCCATCGTCTCGAGCCCGGTGAGTGGCGACGCCTGGCGGCGCTCGCTGAAGGCGCTGGAGGCGGAGCGCGACCTGGGCGGGCGCGTGTACGCGCAGTCGATGCCGCGCACGTTCGATCTCAACATGCGGCTCTCGGAGACGAGCTTCTTGCTCTACGGCCTGCCGACCTGGAACCGCTTCATGAGCCTCGCGATCCGCGAGCGCATCGCGGCGTTCGGCGACCCCGCGAACCGCAAGACACTCGTCGAGGAAGGCATGCGCATCGCGCCGCTGCTCATGGCGTCATCGGTGGGCGAGGTGTTCTCGGACGCGAACCGAGCGCTCGCGGGGCGCTCGCTGCTGCAGATCGCGGGCGAGCGCGGCAAGAGCCTCCCGGACGTGATGCTCGACGTGGCGCTCGCGGACGACCTGCAGACCGAGTTCTGCATCCGCGGCGTGATTCACGCAGACGTCGACTCCGTCGCCGAGATCCTCTCGCACCCGCTGGTGCACATCGGCGCATCGGATGCCGGCGCGCACATCGCGCAGTTCTGCGGCGCCGGAGACACCTGCTATCTGATCGAGCGCTTCGTGCGCGAGCACAAGCGCATGAGCCTCGAGCAGGCCGTGCACCGACTCACCGGCGAGCTCGCGCGCGATTGGGGGATCGCCGAGCGCGGCGAGATCGCGGTCGGAAAGTTCGCGGACCTGGTCGTGTTCGATCCCGAGACGATCGCGCGCGGACCCGAGCGCTTCGTCGGCGACGTTCCGGGCGACGCGAATCGCTACGTGCGCGACGCGGCGGGCATCGAGGCGGTGATCGTGAACGGCGAGCTGACCGTGGAGCGCGGGAGATACACGGATGCCCGCGCGGGGCGAATCATCTAGGCAGCTCGGCCTCGTCGATCTGCCGACTCGCCTCGAGCAGCAGCTCGGTCATCGACATCAACAGCGTGCGCTCGCCCGGATCGGCGCCGGCCTCGAAGCGGAACGCGCCGCGCGTGGCGCCGATCGCGACCAGCGCCGCCTCCATGCCGCGCGCTTTCTCGGTCTCCGCGTGCAAGGGCTGACCGTCGCCGAGCCACATGCGCACCGGCCCCGCGTCGGAGCTGATGTCGAGCACGCCGCTCTTGTGGCCGAGCTCGAGCATCTGCAGGACGACGAAGATCGGAATCTCCGAGAGCTCGCCGCGAAACACCTCGCGCGCCGCCGCGCCCTTCGTGAAGACGATCGTCTCGGTGCCGGAGGGGTCCGAGAGGAAGCCCTCGAGCGACCCTTCCACGCGGCAGAACGTGATTGTGCTCGTCCCCACGCCGATCCGATCGCCCGGCCGGAGCGCGTGCGGGCGAGTCACCGGCTGGCCGTTCACGAAGGTGCCGTTCTTGCTCCCCAAGTCACGCACGTAGAACTCCGCGCCTTCCGGGTACACCTCCGCGTGTCGCCGCGACGCCGAGTCCGTGATCAGCGTGAGCTCGCAGTCCCGCCCGCGCCCGATCGCGACGCGCGCGGCGGACGTGAGCGGTACCGGCGCCAGCGGCGGACAGAACAAGAGTGCCGTGCGATCACCAGGCATCGCGATCGGAACGGCAGCCCCTGCGCATCGCTTGAGGCGGGATTCCGAAGAAGGTGCGCCTCACTGCGGTGCCGCTCGCATCGGTCAACCCCGGCACGAGGCGTGCACACTGCCATTGCATGCGTCCTGGTGCGAATCGTTCGCGCTATTCGCTGCGGCGAATGGTCGCAGCGGTGGCGCTGTGGGCATTCGTGACGCTGTTCTTGGTCCTGCCTGCGGCGGCGCGGCTGCGGTCGAGTTCGCTCTACAGGGGCGATTTTCCCGCCTTCGGGATCGCGGTCGACGGCAGCGGTCGGGTGCATTTGTCCTGGATCTCCTTGGGGCTCGACAACGCTCTGCACCATGCCTGGATCGAGAACGGCAAGAAGCACGACGAGATCGTCGACGCGAGCTCCGGGTGCTGCGGGGAGCCCTCGATCGCGGTCGATTCGATGGGTCATCCGCATATCGCGTACCAAGCCTGGCGCATCACGGGAAGATCGCTGCTGTATGCGCACTTCGACGGCACCGCGTGGCAATTGGAAGAGGTTGGCCCCGGCGGCAGTGGGACCGCGATCGCGATCGACGCGAACGATCGGCCGCACATCGTGCAGGTCCTCTATGACGCCCACGCGTCGGACCAATTCCAGTATTTGCACCGCGACGACGACGGTATCTGGCAGCGTGAGACACCGCCCGGAATCCATGCGCTGGGGCTTGGCACGTCCTCGTTCGCGCTCGACTCTCAGGGCAACGCTCACGTCGTGCTCATGGATCCCCCGACGCGGCACCCCTTCTACGCGACCAATGCGGGCGGCGAATGGAGCGCCACTGAGCTCGCTTCGAGCGCAGCTGCTGGCGAATCACTGGCGCTCGACTCGCTCGGCCGGCCCCACGTGGCGCTGGCGCTCTCGGAGGCCGGCACGGTCCGCTACGCGCACTTCGATGGCATGCAGTGGGTCTCCGAGGACCTCTACGATCCCAACCAGGTGGCGCCGCCTAGCATCCAGATCTTCCCGGAGGGAGTCGCGTTGGCGCTGGATCCCGCCGACCGCCCCCAACTCATCTTCGTCCTCAACCTCGCCGCGTCGCGCGGCAACCTCGACGTCTCGCTTCACGCCTTCCACGACGGCTTCGAGTGGCGCGCGATCCTCCTTCAGAGAAGCAAGGCCAACTCCAACGTCGGGCTCGTGAGCGGGGCCGACGGCGTCATGCACGGGCTCATCTCGGTCAACAGCCGCCGCGCCCCGCTGGCGAAGTACGTGCGCATCACGCTTCACGACCTCGCGGGCGAGTGGACGAGCCTCGGCTCCACCGAGAAAGCCGGGAAGTCGACGGTCACGGCCGTCTTGCACGTCCGCAACGAGGGCAACGACACGTCGCCGCCGACCGCGATCGCGCTGTATCTCTCCGACGACGCGACGCTCGACGCGGGTGACACGCCGGTTCGTCTGAAGAAGACGGTCGGCTCGATCAGGCCCGGAGCGACCAAGGACGTGAAGCTGTCGTTCAAGACCGCGGTCGCGCTCTCCGGGAAGTTCCTGATCGCGGTTCTCGACCCTCTGCACAAGCGTGCCGAAGCCGACCGCAGCGACGACACGATCGCGGGTGCCCTGCCGCAGTGAATCGAGCTCGTTGCTGCCGACACGGCGCGGCACGGGCTCGAGAGTGAGTCGCGCAAGTGCGCGACCCATCGAGGTTTCGTGGAGCGCCCGGCAGGAATCGAACCTGCGACCTAGGGATTAGAAGTCCCTCGCTCTATCCAACTGAGCTACGGGCGCGTCGTAGGAATTTCGCAGACTTGGCGACAGGATCCAGCGCCGGAATGCGTCTGCGGTGCGAGAACGGTGCGAGAAGGCCCACCGTTGCGCGGACACCCTAGCCGTGAGCGCGCAGATTCCTCGAGCGCGCAGATTCGGCTCGGGCCGGTCCGTATCAGCGCCCGAACAGGAACAGCACGGCCAGAACCGCCACCGTTTGGTCCCAGGACGTCGGTCAGCAGAGGCCTTCAACTGGAGACGAGGAGAGCACCACCGGGGGTCGTTAAGGACGGGATGCCCGAGGTCGATGGCGGTGGGAACTGAGCCCCTAGCTCACAACCCAGAGAGGTGCAGCATGCGTCAGCCAGTGCGAATTTTGTTGGTGGGCCTCTGCTTCATGGCGTGCATGGAGTCGCCGGCTTGGGCGGGCGTACTCGACCCGGTGCCGATGCTCCGCGGAACTCTCAAGGCCCAGCACATCTTCAGTGTTCCGGGTGTGGAAGTGACAGCAGCCCTGAATACTGTGGTCGTCTGCACGTCGACCAACAGCACGCCAATGACCGTCGCGGTCGAGATATACAACTACAACGGTGAGCGTTCCAACGACGTAACGTTGGGGGAAGGGGTGCTGGACATTCCGGTGGGAAGGTCTGTGATGTTCAACCTCGGCCCGGTCGATTCACCGGCCTTCGTTTCCGACGTAACGTTCACTCCCCCCAACCCGGTCTTCGGCGGTGTATTGCGAATTCTCGCGACGTCGCCCCACCTCGTCTGCAATGCGCTCGTCACCGACAACAGCTCAGATCCACCGGTCTCGATGATGAATCTCCCCGTGATCGCGAAGACCAAGCAAAAAGGGGAATGAACGCGCTCTCGAGCAGATCCGAACCACTCCCGGCTGGAAGTCGTGCGGAGCGATCAGTCTGGTGCGAGAGCCGGTGCGAGAATTCGGGGTCACCGAACGCGACCACATGCGCGACGCGTAGGCTCGCAGATTCC
>Ga0326726_10005524_pt1 | contig 11434 bp, 9 predicted proteins | sample MHFenrmetagenome_2_FD_207603 | JGI IMG/M metagenome (GOLD analysis project Ga0326726, IMG submission 207603) | Lab enriched peat soil microbial communities from Michigan Hollow, Ithaca, NY, United States - MHF15MN | ecosystem: Environmental > Terrestrial > Soil > Wetlands > Peat | place: USA...
AAAAAGGGCCGCATTGCTGCGGCCCTGGAAGAACCAACCGTTGCCGGTTGGCGATGATAACTGAATCCTCAGTCCTTGTCCACGGCGATCCTCATGGAGAAGAAGGAGCGGTGCACGAAGACGAGCGAAAGCAGGAAGAACACGATGGCCAGGCCAATGGCGATCTGGGGAGCCAGTTTGATGGCCATTTCGATGGCAAGCAGGCCGAACAACGTGGTGAACTTGATGATCGGGTTCAGGGCGACCGAAGAGGTATCCTTGAAAGGATCGCCAACCGTGTCACCAACAATGGATGCATCATGAAGCGCCGTGCCTTTGGCATTGAGCTCGGTTTCGACAACCTTCTTGGCGTTGTCCCATGCGCCGCCAGCGTTAGCCATGAAGATGGCCTGATAGAGGCCGAACAGGGCGATGGAGATCAGATAGCCGATGAAGAAGAACGAATCGAGACATGCGAAAGCGAGCGTACTGAAGAAAACGGTCAGGAAGAGGTTGATCATGCCCTTCTGCGCGAACTTCGTGCAAATCTCCACAACCTTCTTGCTGTCCTCGGTCGAAGCCTTGGTCACGCCATCGAGCTTGATGTTCTTCTTGATGAACTCGACGGCATAGTAGGCGCCGGTGGTCACGGCGTTCATCGATGCACCGGTGAACCAGTAGATCACCGCGCCACCCATCAGGAGGCCGAGCAGGAACGGCGGAGAGAGAATGGAGAGCTTGCCGATAGCCAAAGTATCGGTCAGGCCGCCGGTCAGGATCATGATGATCGAGAAGATCATCGTCGTCGAACCGACCACGGCAGTACCGATAAGCACCGGCTTGGCGGTTGCCTTGAAGGTGTTGCCCGCGCCGTCGTTGGCTTCGAGATAGCGCTTGGCGTTCACGAAGTCGGGCTGGAAGCCGAAATCGCTCTGGATTTTCTGCTTGATGTTCGGAATATCCTCGATCAGCGACAGCTCATACACCGACTGCGCGTTGTCTGTCACCGGGCCATAGGAGTCGACCGCGATGGTGACCGGGCCCATGCTGAGGAAGCCGAAAGCTACGAGACCGAAAGCGAACACGGAAGGTGCAAGCATCATCACATCGAGGCCCAAGAGGCTGAAGCCGTAGGCCGCGCCCATGAGAGCCGTGATAGCCAGGCCCATCCAGTAGGCGCTGAAATTACCGGCAACCAGACCGGCCAGGATGTTCAGCGGAGCGCCGCCCTCTTTGGAGCACTGCACCACGTTACGCACATGTGCGCATTCAGTCGAGGTGAAACGGTTGACCAGTTCGGGAATCAGGGCACCGGCGATCGTGCCGCAGGTGATGATCGAGGCGAGCTTCCACCACATGGAACCGTCGCCAAGGTCTTTAATGAGCACGTAGGATGCTGCATAGGTCAGACCGATCGAAACAAACGAGGTAAGCCAGACAAGAGTGATCAGCGGTTTTTCGAAGTTCATCTCGGCGGCGTTGCTGTACTTGGCTTTGGCGATAAAGTCGTTGGCCCAGTAAGAAAGCGCGCTGGCGAGAATCATCACGAGACGCATGGCGAAAATCCAGACGAGCAGCATGACCTGAATGGTCGGATCCTTGATGGCCAGAAGGATGAAGGAGATCAGCGCCACGCCGGTCACGCCGTAGGTTTCGAAACCGTCAGCCGTCGGGCCCACGGAGTCGCCTGCGTTGTCGCCAGCACAGTCGGCGATGACGCCAGGGTTGCGGGCGTCGTCCTCCTTGATCTTGAAGACGATCTTCATGAGATCGGAACCGATGTCGGCGATCTTGGTGAAGATACCACCGGCGATACGAAGCACCGAAGCGCCAAGAGATTCACCGATAGCGAAGCCGATGAAGCATGGGCCAGCATAATCGACCGGAACAAAAAGAAGGATGCAGAGCATCACGAACAGCTCGATACTGATGAGCAGCATACCGATGCTCATACCGGCACGAAGCGGGATTGCGTAGGTCGGAAAGGGTTTGCCGCCGAGGCTGGCGAATGCGGTTCTGGAGTTGGCGAAGGTGTTGATCCTCATGCCGAACCATGCTACGATGTAGCTACCGGCGATGCCGAGCAGGCTGCATGCAAGAATGAAAGCGACCTTGGTTGTCTCAAGATGGCTGAGTACGCTGAAGTAGTAGACGATAATGGCACCGACAAGCGCCCAGAGAACGAGGATAAACTTGCCCTGGGTAATGAGATAGGTTTTGCAGGTCTCGTAGATCAGCTCGCTGATCTCCTTCATGGCACCGTGCACTGGAAGGTTTTGAATCGCCTTGTACTGAATCAAGCCGAAAATCATGCCAAAAAGGCATACCACAAGACCATACATCAACAACGTGTGCCCCGGTATTCCTCCTAAAAAGGATACCGAGCTTAAATCCGGCAATACCAGATCGGCCTCGCTTGCATACGCTTGTGACGCTGGAAGCAAGACCCCGAGTCCCGCCAGAACCGATCCGGCCCTGACGTACCATTTAGCAGCTTTGGTTGGTTGTTTCATCGCTCTGATTTTTCTCTGTGTTACTGGTTTACAGAAAGACTGCAGACAGCAGGAGCTTTATTAAACTGACAAAGAACTGTGTGTGAGAAAGAACGGCCCTGCCGAAAAACAGGATTCGTCAAGGTAGCAACTTTTTCCGGTAACTCATCAAAAAAAAACGATAAGCCTCCTCAGAACCCTTTTCGCAGTAACGCTTTTTTCATATAAAACCATATATCGATATAACCAGAACAAAACATCTGTTTATCATAAAATCACGATGAAAAACGACTCGAACCGCGCATGAAACGATAGCAGCCCAGCAAAGCGAAAGTCAGAACACCGGCCTCGAAAAAACAGAGGCTCGACGAATGAAAACGCCATTCCGTCCCCAACAATAGCAGGGATGCGACGATACCTTCAGTTTGAAAATGCCACAGGATACGTGAAGCCGGTCGATTATCAGTCTGAGAGACGGGCGGCGGAGCGCCCTACTCTACCATGAGAGTTCCGAGGGGGAGAGTTTCACGGCGTTGCGGCGGTCTTCGACCACTTCGCCGCTGCGGAGGGTGATGACGCGGTCGGCCATGCCGGAGATCGAGACGTTGTGCGTGATGACGAGCGTGGTAGCGCCGAGTTCGCGGTTGACTCTGTCGATCACTTCGAGCACGAGCTTGCCCGTGCCGTAGTCGAGCGCGCCGGTCGGCTCGTCGCACAGGAGCAGCTCCGGGCGCTTGGCCACGGCGCGGGCGATGGCCACCCGCTGCTGCTCGCCGCCGGAGAGCTGCGCGGGAAAATGGTTCATCCGGTCGCCAAGACCCACCAGTTCGAGCGCCTCCCTGGGCGGCATGGGATTGTCGACCAGCTCGGTGACGAGCTGCACGTTTTCAAGCGCCGAGAGGCTTGAAATGAGGTTGTAGAACTGAAAGACAAAACCGATGGAGCGACGGCGGTAAGCGGTCAGCCCGGCCTCGCCAGCGACGTTGATGTCGCGCCCCCGGAACGAGACCGTGCCGGAGTCGGGCGCGTCGAGGCCGCCGACGATGTTGAGCAGCGTCGATTTGCCGCTCCCCGACGCGCCAAGCAGCACCACCAGCTCGCCCACGCCGAATTCAAGCGAGACGCCACGAAGCGCCGTCACCGTCACCTCGCCCATGAGATAGCTTTTCGACACATTCTCGATTCTGAGAACCGGTTGCTCTCCGTCAAAGACCATCATCAACGCCCTCCTGCGTCGCTGTCAGTGAAAAAGAGCGCCGCGAAGCACTGACTTTGAACATTTTTTGCAACGGGATCAAATCGCATAACGCATTGAAATGAAATTAATTGCCTCATATTACGCCACGCCGGATATAAATTCGCAATATTCTTGCCAATCACTGCATATAGATATGGGCGAACCATTGACAATACGCCGGATTCGATGTAAATTAAGAAAAATAATTACGCGAAACTCCCATGAGAATATGTAACGTCTTTGTCGGGTTTCCCCACCCTCTTCTCGCGCATTCTGGTGTCGATCCGCTCGTTTCGGGGCTGATCTACTTTATCAGCATCCCGCTCTTCATCGTGTCGACTGCGCTGTGGCTGCGCAATATCCACATCGGCAAACCAGCTGCCGCTCCGGCAGCGCTCTCCGTCGTATTTCTGTTAGGCTCCTACATCTATCTCTCATCGGTGAACACCGTGCTGCCGGTCTGGGCATATCTGGTCGCCGCCATCGTCGTCGCCATCCTTGCCAGCTTCGCCCTTCTGATTTACCGAAACGAGGGATCAAGCAACCGGCGCAGGCTGAGCCGTCACTGAAATCGATGCTCAAGGGATACGCCCGGTCTCGCCAATGGATTGCGGGCGGATATTTGTATTTTCCGCTTTCTTCGCCATCCGAGCACATCGTTTATGATACCCAATCTCTCGCTTGAGTCCATCATCATTTTTGCCGCCGGTCTTGCCGCCGGAGTTCTCGGCGCCTTTTTTCTGCACAAGAAAGCGCCGAGAGTTAGCCGGGGCGCGGTTCTCATCGATGCTTCGAAGGTCGCCGGACGCGGAGCTTTCGCGAAAAGGGCGATCAAGGAGGGCGACATCGTGGAGCGCTGCCCGGCGCTCGAAGTGACCGACAAGGATATTGGCGGCGAACTGCTCAACTACGTCTTTTACGGCAGCGCCGAAAACAAGCGGCTGGTGGCGATGGGCTACGGAATGCTTTTCAACCACTCCCCGCAACCCAACGTTGCCTACTACCGCGAGGACGGCCCCAACGGCGCGGAACTCATCATTTACGCTCTGCGCGACATCAGCAAAGGCGAAGAGCTGTACTACAACTACGGCGACGACTGGTGGAGCACGCGAGGCGAGACGTGTGAGTGAGGAATGAGTGAAGGGGAACTGGTGTTCACCGCCGGGCCGTTTCTTTCTGATTTCCGCCAAGCCGGTCATAAACCTGGCTCCCAAGCCAGATTGCAATCAATTCTTGCAGTTCCGGTTTGCTCATGTAGTTGGTAAACAGCTCTTCGTTCAGCTCCATGCGCTCGATGAACAACGATTCGAGCACCTGCCTGAAGACAAGCTGAAACTTGTCGAGGGAGTTCACTTCGGCAGCTTTGCGCAAGGCTTCATTCTGGCTTGCCACTTCGGCAATCTGATCGAAAAAGAGCTGATCTGCATCGGTCAGTTCGCTGCCGAATCGTTCGTTGAGCAAGTCGATCAGTTTTGACAACGGGACGCTCTCTTCGCGCACCATACCGCTGCCGACTTCACGAGGCCCGTCGAGCGGCTTTGCCGTCCCCGCTTTCAGATCGATGGAGCCTTCGCTGATTTTTTGTAGACGATAGTAATCGAGTCCGACCTCTTCATCGAACTGGTATGACGGCCCGCTCTGGCGTTTCGGCAGCTTCAGCGCGAGAAATCGCAGGTAGGTGAACAACTTTTCAAGATCGCTGTCCTGATACGGAATGACCTGGCTCAGAAAACCGTACAGATTCCTGAACGCCTGCGCTTTGCCTCTCCAAAGCTCCGCATCCTCCTCCTTGTGCTGCATTCTGGTGAAGCGCTCAACCGCCTGATCGAGCACGGCATTCATGTTTTTGTGATCTGCGGGCGTCTGCTTGCGTTTCGGCGCAAAGAAAATGGCGGCAAACTGTTCAACCTCCGCAAGGAGATAGATGCCCGAAGCATCAAGTTCCGCCTTGACTTCGTAGAGTCGATCGGGATCGACCTCTTCACCCATGATCGAGCCGTCATAATACTGGCGGAACGCTTCCCTGATCTCTTCCGGGTCGTTCACGAAATCGAGCACGAAGGTATCCTCTTTCAATGGATGGGTTCGATTCAGACGGGAAAGCGTCTGCACCGCCTGAATACCGGCCAGCCGTTTATCGACGTACATGGTGTGCAAGAGCGGCTGGTCGAAACCGGTCTGGTATTTTTCAGCCACCAGCAGCACTCGGTATTCAGGTTTGGCAAAGGTATCCGGCAACTCCTTCTCCCTGATCCCGCCATTCATCGAGACCTCGGTGTAGCTCTTCTCTGGCGCTTTGTCGTCTTCCACCGTGCCCGAAAAGGCCACGAGCGTTTGTATCTGGTAGCCTTTCTGTTTGATATACCGGTCAAACTCCTGCTTGTACCGAACCGCTTCGAGGCGTGAGCCGGTCACCACCATCGCATTGGCATGTCCCCCGATCTTGTGGCGGGTATGGTGCTGAAAATGCTCGATCATCACCTCGGACTTCTGGGCGATGTTATGCGGATGAAGCCTCATGAAACGCGCGAGCGCACGGGCCGCCTTTTTTCGTTCGACATTGGGATCCTCTTCAGCCTTCTTGACGAGCTTGTAGTAGGTTTTGTAGGTGACGTAGTGCTCCAGCACATCCCTGATGAACCCCTCTTCGATGGCCTGACGCATGGTGTAGCGATGGAACGGTTCGCCACTTCTGCCAAAAATCGCGAGCGTCTTGTGTTTGGGGGTCGCGGTAAAGGCAAAAAAACTCATATTGGGCTGGCTGCCCCGTTTCGCCATGGAGCGGAACAGGCGCTCCAGTTCCGCTGAATCCTCATCCTGCGCGGCTTCACGAGCCTTACGGATCAACTCCGCGCCGCCAAGAACCCCTTTCAGTTCGGTAGCTGTTTCGCCTGATTGCGAACTGTGCGCTTCATCGATGATCACCGCGTAATTGCGCGTCGGGAGATGGTTGTCGCAACGGCCTCGCTCCTCGGCCATCTTCAGCAACTGAGCGGAAACGAAAGGAAATTTCTGCAAAGTGGTGATAATAATCGGCACGCCCGATTCGAGCGCCTCGGCGAGCTGGCGCGAATCTTCGTCGATCTTCTGCACCACCCCCTGACGGTGATCGAACTGGTAGACCGTGTTCTGCAATTGCCGGTCGAGCACAATCCGGTCGGTGATCACCACCACGCTGTCGAACATACGCTCATTCCGCTCGTTATGCAGTGAGGAGAGGCGATGGGCAAACCGTGCGATGGTGTTACTTTTTCCGCTGCCCGCCGAGTGTTCGACCAGATAGTTGTGGCCGACCCCTTCGGCGGCGGAGGAGGCCGCGACCATCCGGCGCACCGCCTGCAACTGATGGTAGCGGGGAAAAATCATCGACTCCGAGCGGACTTTCTTTCCTTCGTCTGAGCTTTTCTCCTGTACATCGAGATGCAGAAACCGCGCCAACAGATCGAGCAGACTGTCGCGTTGCAGCACCTCTTCCCAGAGATAGGCCGTTTTGTAGTTGCGCCCCTCTTTGTCCGGTTCGTTGCCTGCGCATCCATTCCATCCTCTGTTGAACGGCAGAAAATGGGTAGAGCTTCCCGACAGGCGCGTCGTCATGTACGCCTCTTCGGTATCGACCGCGAAGTGCACCAGCGTACGTTTGGTAAAGAGGAAAACAGGCTCGTGCTGTTCCCGATCATGCCGGTACTGGTGAATGGCATTGGCCGTCGTCTGGCCGGTCAGCGGATTTTTCAGCTCCAGCGTGACGACCGGAATGCCGTTGACCGATAGCGCCACATCGAGTGACTTCCTGTTTTTCGCGCTGTAATAGAGCTGGCGGGTGATGCCGAGGCGATTGGCGCGATAACGGGCGTCGAGGTCGGGATTCAGGCCATGGGCCGGGCGAAAAAAGGCGATGCGCAAGTTTTTGCCAAAACACTTGAAGCCGTGCCGAAGGGTTGTCAACGCACCGTAGGTGTCGAGCCATTTGCAGAGCGCCTGCAAGACGCGCTCGCCGGTTTGTGCGCCAATGAAGGGCTTCGAGCTTTTCCCAGGCCGGAGCCTGCGTTTCGCGAATGAACGCCAGCGCCTCGGCGGGAAAAATCGCCCGTTCGGCATCGAAGCCATCCGATGCGAGCTTACGATAACCGTCGCGCAGCAACACCGCTTCGATAGCGGTTTCAAACGCTGTTTCGGAGGTTTGTTTCATGAACTTTTTTTCCGTTTGGCAGTTCGTACCCGGTACAATCGCTCGGTAAAGCCACCTTCGTTTTCGAACTCTTGCGCCAGCCGTTCGAGGAAATAACAGGCAAGGTTCAGCAACGCAAGCGCACCATTGGCCGCAAGGCAGGCTGAAGAAAGGGAACACGGACGATCACTGACTGGCACAGACGTACAGTGACTGCCTGAAGTTTCAGTCCGATTGTCTGTGTCCGTCCGTGTTTGTCCGTGATCGTCCGTGTTCTTGCCACTGCCTCGCCTTACCTCTTCACTCACCCATGCCGCGAATGCTTCTACCGTTTGCGGTTTCAGTTGCTTGAAACTCAGCAGCGCCGGGTGGCTTGGCTCCAGTTTCGGCAACCCTCGATGACGTAAAAAATCTTCGTAATCGAGCCGCAGTTCTTCAAGGCTGGCGCGCGCCACCTGGGTCAGCTTGAGTTCTGTTTTTTTCGATGTTGCCGATGCCAGTGAACCTTCGGCGATATTCTGAACACCGGATCGCGCCGCCTGTACCATCTGGTCGTGCGTCCGGCTTTTTTTGTCGATATAGCGCTCGCAAAACCGCACCGTTACATCGTACGCCAATTGCGCCACCTGAAAACTTTTCAGTTTGCGATAGCCGCCATGTTTCGGAATCAGCTCAGACATAATAAACAGTTTTCCTGCCAGCAATGCCACGCCCTGCCATCAAAGCGAGCAAGTTCAGCCAGTATTCTTTTTTTTCAGCGCCTGTTCGTACCCGTCAATGTCCGTCCATGCCCGTCAGTAAAGTCCTACGCTACAGTTTCACCCCTGCATCTCCTCAACGGGAATAGCACCAGTCACAGCAGCAGTTATTAAAGCTGCCCGGCGTTCTTTGAGAAGTTCGATGGAATTGCGGATTTCCGTCATCAATATAACTCCTCGACAATCAGTTGCTTCTATATATCTTATAATTTCATCCTGTTCATGTAATTTTGGAATGAGTACGATGAAGTTACCAAGTGACTCGAAATTTAGCCCTTCACGACCACTCCCGGACTGAGAAAGGTCAATCTGATGTTGTCCAATTTCAGAACGAAGTACAAAATAAAGGAATTTTGTATAAATCTGATTTGATGGCCTTATAATACAAACATGTTGATTAACATTTGGCTTCGCCTTGCATTTCTTCGATGTAATAACAACGGCCAATCGAAGCACCAGTAATATTGATTAAAACATCTCCTTCGAGCACTTTGCTATTGCTCATAGATTCATGTGTATCAGAATCGATAAACACAATATCATCCAAACGCAAACCGTCAAAATGAATATTTTGGCTCCTGAGAAATGGAATACCTTCAAATTGATAGGATTCAGCGCCACCTTTTGGTGTTATACCGCTTCCAATTTTAGAAACCAAATGTTTTAACCTTATAACCTCCCAGTGCACCGGAATATCGCCCAGCCAGTCGAGGCCGGAGGATTTGAGCGGCGCATCGGGATCGAGGCCGCGAGTGACGGCCTGACTGATCAGCGCCGAGCGCTTTTCCTCCAGCAAAGTGAGCATTTTTTCTTTCTCCGCCACCAGCGCATCGATTCGCGCAGTTTCCCGGTCGAGATAATCAGCAATCAGACGTTGGGTTTCAAGGTCGGGAAAACCGATTTGAATGTCCGCCAAATCCGATGCATTAATTGCTGGATAACTGACACCGGTAGAACGACTTTCAACTTCCCAAAGAAAGCGTTTCTCACGCACGGCGTATTTGCAAAAGCGAGCATCGAAAATTTGTCTGTCGGGACGAACAACGGCAAAACCTGTAGAAACGATCAGATTTTCAGGAGGCTTTTCAATTGGTGCAATAGCCTGCAAGTAAGTTCGAACCGTTGAGACAACAATATCACCATCTCGAACAATCCTTCTTGCCCGACTGGGAGCATTTGCGAATTTATATGAAACAATGTCATGGATAGTTCCATAAGAATCAACATTGCCAATATCTATGTATTGCAATTCATATTCAGGCTCTGTTGTCTCTGATAGCGACTCGTCGTTTATTGTTGCAACGTATTTCAGCCGTCGCTTATCAAAAGTAATCGGCATAATCATTCCCCAACCTCCCCAATCTCATCATCCGTCACCTCCCGAAGCAACGCCATGATCTTCTTTTCCACTGCCTCCAGATCGGCGTCGATCTCGTGCAATGGGCGTGGCGGCTGGTATTGGAAAAACTCGCGGTTGAAGTTGATCTCGTAGCCAACCTTGCCGATTCCCTCATCCTGCTCGTCGAGCGTTTCGCGGTCGATCCAGGCGTCCGGCGCGTATGGCCGCACCTCGCGCAAAACGTAGATGACAACATCCTCCTTGAGCGGGATATTTTCAGAATCCTTCAGTGCCGGATCGGCTTCATACTCGATCACCCGGCCTTTGGCGTCGGGATTCATTCCCAGCAATGCAAAAAGCTCGTTTCGATCGAGGTCAGGGATATTCTGATCCGGGAACAGCGCTTCGAGGTCGAGCGGTTCGGCTTTGTACTGCCGGGCAATCACCGGAACGGCTTGGGGATCGACCCCGGTGAAGGTGTCCCTGAACGCTTTTTTCTGTGCTGTTCCTCTGGCCCCTTTCGCCCAGCCCTGCTCGTCGGGCAGGCATTTGACGACCTTCTGCGCCCTCTCCCACGCGGCATTCCAGTCATAATGAGGCTCGCCGCCCAGCGCCGCTTCGATGGCGAGCAGCGCATCGAGCAGCTCCGGGAAGGCATTGAGGTAGCGTTCTTTGGCCTCCGGGGTCATCTGGAAACACAGGGGCAACGGGCGCAGGATAGTGACACGACGATAACCGAAGTCGTCATTGTCAAACACTTTACTGGTAGCCGACTCCCCCAGCTCGCCATGTTCGCGCGTGATCTCATCGATAGCCGCCTGATCGAGCCAACGGCGCTTGTTGCCGAGGCTGCGCTTCATCGGCTTCCACCGTTCACGCGCGTCGATCAACTGAATCTTTCTCCTGCGATGCGCCTCTTTGCGATTACTCAGCACCCAGATGAACGTTCCGATGCCGGTATTGTAGAACATCTGCTCGGGCAAGGCGACGATGGCTTCGAGCCAGTCGTTCTCGATGATCCATCGGCGAATTTCGCTCTCCCCGCTGCCCGCGCCGCCAGAAAAAAGCACCGAGCCGACCTCCTCGCCGACGTCGTAGCCCACAACCGCAAACGCCGCGACCTGTTCAAACTGCTGAATCCGTTTTATTGAGGAGGGGGAGGAGAATTGGTAAGTCGTTTATTTGTTTGTCATTGCGAGGAGCGCAGCGACGCGGCAATCCAGATGCTCATAAATGACCCCGCTTTTACGATTTTTCCTGTGAGGATATTTGATCTGTCCGTTACAACTATTGCAGAACGAATGCAATGGCTGGATGCTGGTTATCTTCTTTTTAAGGGTTCTTCGCGGAATTTCGTGGAAAGATGGGGTGCGAAAGGTACTTTAGCGTAATTCTGAGCCTTATCGAACCTCCTTGCTGAAATCGTCCATGCAGAGCCTGACACACCACTACCACCAACTTTTA
>Ga0326726_10005525_pt1 | contig 11434 bp, 9 predicted proteins | sample MHFenrmetagenome_2_FD_207603 | JGI IMG/M metagenome (GOLD analysis project Ga0326726, IMG submission 207603) | Lab enriched peat soil microbial communities from Michigan Hollow, Ithaca, NY, United States - MHF15MN | ecosystem: Environmental > Terrestrial > Soil > Wetlands > Peat | place: USA...
TCCGATACAGGGCGTCCAAATGGCCTTTGATCAGGCCTTCAAAGTGGGATCGATCACCCATCGCTTAAGATCGCGACGATCCCGTTCCCACCCGGACAACACGAAGAAACGCCTCATGTTCCATCGTTTCGCTTGTCGTCACGACTATTTTGCCGGCATGGGACGCGCCGTCACGGCTGGGGAAGCTACCGAAATCATCTGCTGTAGGCTACCGGGAAAAGCAGGGGGGCGCTGTTCCGGTCGAGTACACAAGAACTTGTGCGTCGATACTGCCCGATGTATGGATATTGTGATCTGAGCACAGTTATCGGGTGCCCTAGACCACCGATTCGCCTTGTCATGACGATTTGAGCCTCAAGATTGACGCGGGCGCAGCCCACGGAGGAACGGGTTGAACTGCTTCTCGATAGCGACGGTGGTCGCGGGCCCATGGCCAGGGTAGAGAATCGTCGCCTCCGGGAGAGTGAGTATCGCCTTCTCCAAGGAAGCGACAATGGTCGGGTAGTCGCCGCCCGGGAGATCGGTACGACCGATCGAGCCGGCGAAGATCAGATCCCCGCAAAACACGTGTTCGTCAAACACCAGAACGCAATGGCCGGGTGTGTGACCGGGTGTATGCACCACATGCATTGCCAACTCGCCCACCATGATCGTATCGCCATCCGCCAGTTCGACGTCGACCACGGGGACTCGCGCGTCCTGGATGCCGAACATCACTGCCACTTCAGGCAAGCGCTCCAAGTGCATCTTCTCGGCCGGGTGCAGATAGAACGCCGCTCCCAGCAGGTCCTTGAGGTCGGCGACAGCGCCCACATGATCGACGTGCCCATGCGTGTTGACAATCTTGGTGACGGTGAGCCCGAAACGCCGGATCGCGGCGGCAATCCGACCGGCTTCGTCACCGGGATCGATCACCACCCCTTGCATCGTTCCCGGATCGCCTACGATGTAGCAATTCTCCAGGAGTGGGCTGACGGTGAGTTTCTCGATGATCATGGCTGTCTCGAAATCTACCGGATCGGACGGAAGTTGGCAAACAAGGGGCTTTAGCCCCATGGCAACTATGCTTTACTTCCCCCGGTGACAAAGAACAACAACCCATCCGTGATCCTCAAACCGGGGCGCGACAAATCGGTCCGTCATCGCCATCCCTGGATCTTCTCGGGAGCAATCGACGGAATTGCCGGTGCCGAACCCGAACCGGGCGAAGTCGTGCAGGTCCAGGCGGCCGACGGGTCGTTTCTGGCTCACGGTTACTTTAACGCAAAGTCGCGGATCTCCGTCCGTCTCCTCGACTGGCAGAGGGGTGCTCATATTGACGAAGGCTGGTGGCGCGAACGTGTCGCCGCCGCGGTGATGAGACGGACATCCGTGGCGACCGAGACCGATTCGAATGCTTGTCGCTTGGTGTACGCGGAAGCCGATGGCCTCCCCGGTCTGATTGTGGATCAGCACGACGGTTTCCTGGCGGTGCAGATGCTCACTGTGGGTATCGAACGCGTGCGTGGAGTCATTCATGCGGCACTCGAAGAACTGCTTCATCCGACCGGCGTCGTGGATCTGAGTGATGACACAGCCCGAGGTTTGGAGGGGCTGCCGCCATCGTCGGGTAGCGGGACTGGCAAACCACCGGACCGCCCCCTGGCGATCCGCGAGAATGGATTCCGCTACTTAATCGATCTGTTCGAAGGTCAGAAGACGGGGTTCTATCTGGATCAAAGAACCAACCGTCGTCGGGTGGCGCCGTACGCGCAGGGAAAGAGCGTGCTGGACGGATTCTGTTACACCGGCGGATTCACGCTCCCGGCACTTGCGGCAGGGGCACAGGCGATCACCTGCATCGATTCATCCGCCGCGGCCCTGGACTTGTTGCGCCAAAACGTCGAATCCCTCCAAGCGGAACGGCCGGCGTGCGCCAACGTCACGGTGGAAGTACTCAAAGGGAATCTGTTCGAACTGATGCGGCGTTACCGCGACGAAGAACGCCACTTTGAGATGGTCATTCTCGATCCACCGAAATTGGCGGCGGCGCAGGCGCAGGTGCCCAAGGCGCTTCGCGCCTACAAAGACCTCAATCTGCTGGCCATGAAACTGCTTACACCCGGCGGGATTCTGGCCACGTTCTCTTGCTCAGGCGCGGTCTCGCGCTCAGAATTTCACAACGCCGTTGCCTGGGCCGCGACGGATGCCCAACGCTCGGTCCAAGTGATCGAACAGCTCTCCCAGGCCGAAGACCATCCCGTACTGATCTCGTTCCCCGAGTCAGAATATCTCAAGGGGCTCATCTGCCGCGTCCTCTAACTCCGCTGATAGTAGGATCAAATGAGTCATAGAGGAGTGGTGAACTCCATTATGGTCGTTTGGGGTCAAATCCCCGCGAAACCACCCCTAGTTATCGTATAAGGTCCAGAGTCCGATGATCATGCAAGGGGGTGGAAGATGACTTCGGTAGGTCGCATCTATCTGATCCTGATCCTTTTGAGTGTCGCGACGGCCGCGATGGCCGGCGAGCTGCGCGTCTCTGTTGCGGGCGTTGTACAGGATCCACTGGGCAAGCCGGCGCTCGACGGGACCTATCCGGTCACAGTCCGTCTATGGAACGGCCGCGGAATCTACGATTCTGTCTTGTGGGTGGATTCCACCGCTATCCATCAACTCAAGGGGCAGTTTCGACTTTCCCTCGGACCCTATCCGCCGTTGACGCGAAAGACGTTCTCCGGCGACCAGTCGCTCTCCTTCCAGTTCCCCGATGAGCCGGAGGTGCGCAAGCGCGCCGTGCTCGAGAGCTTCAATTCCGCGGGACGGGTGGTGTGCCCTGAGGTTCGGTTTGCCACAGGGAACATCCCTTCGACATCAGCGGGCACGCGAGTCCGTCTGCACCAGGGTCAGACGACGTCGAGTGTCGGCGTGCTGCTCTCGATTAGTCCGGAGCGGGTGGAACTCCTGCAAAGCTACACCCGGTCGGAGTCGGAGGTCACGCGCATACCAATGGACTCCATCACGCGGTTCGATATCAGCACACGTCACACCCACCATGGTGATATCGGGTTCCTCGCCGGGATTCTGTTTGGGGGAATCGGCGGATACGCCATGGGAGCGGGCGAGGTGAACGATCTTTCGATGTCGAAGGAAACCAAGCGCGGCATCGATTCGATTGTCGGTGGCGTGCTCGGTGGACTGACGGGTTATCTATTGGGAAACTCGATGTCCAGTGATCGTTGGCAGCAACTCCCACTAGAACGCGTCAAGGAACGATCGCGTACGGGATCCGGGGAGATCGTGAGGTCGAAGTAATCACCACGGACCGGTGCTTCACTCCATCGCTTGAGCGCGATTTCGCTTGCCGTGTGCCATTGAGTACACCGCAACCACTGTCATAAAGAAAAACGCAACAGCGGATTCTTCAGTTCGTTCCTCCGCCTGACGGTGTCGGGACTCCCTCAGAATGACATAGGTTGCATCACATCAGGAGGCATTGTCACCCTGAGTCCGTTACGCCGCGCCCATCAGCTCGAGGATGCGGTTCAAATCCGCGTGACCGTAGTAATCAACGATGATGCGTCCACGTTTCTTCGATTCGATGATATGCACCGTGGCACCCAGGCGACGACGCAACGACTGCTCGACGGCTTCAAGTTCGGGGGAACGCTTCTTCGCGCGCGAGAGGACGCGTTTGGGGCGGCCATAGACGATCTCCTCGGTCCTGCGCACCGAGAGACTCTCCGACACAATGCGATTGGCGAGCTTGACCTGTTCGGCCGCTGACGGCAGGGCGAGGAGGGCGCGTGCGTGACCGGCGGTGATGCGTGTGGCGCTCACCTTCTCGCGCACCGCCTCGGGTAACGAGAGCAGGCGCAAGGTGTTGGCGACGGTGGAACGATCCTTGCCGACACGCGCGGCGATCGCTTCCTGCGTGTAGCCGAAGAGGGTCGCCAGTTTCTGATAACCAGCCGCTTCGTCGAGAACATTCAGATCTTCACGTTGGAGGTTTTCGATCAGCGCCCATTCGAGTTCGGCTTCCGGCGTCGAGGCTTCGGGAATAATGGCCGGGATATCTGTGAGCCCTGCCGTCTTCGCGGCCGACCAGCGCCGTTCGCCGGCAATGAGTTGGAATTGCTCACCGACTCGCTTGACGATGATGGGTTGCAGGACGCCGTGTTCGCGAATCGATTCCGACAGCTCATGCAGCTTGACACCATCGAGTTGCGTGCGCGGTTGCAGAGGATTGGGAATCACCTGATCGATCGGAATCGTGACGATGCCGCTGTGTTTCTCTGCGCCGGCTGGAGTCACCGGAATGAGAGCGTCCAGACCGCGGCCCAATGCGAGACGGTTCATGAGGCCATGACCTCCTTAGCCAACGAGACATAGTTTTCAGCGCCGGTCGAGAGCATATCGTACATGACAATCGGTTTCCCAAATCCCGGTGCCTCGGCCAACCGCACATTTCGTTGAATGACTGTTTGATAGACTTTGCCGGCGAAAACGCGACGCGCCTCGGCCTCAACCTGTTTCGACAGGTTGAGACGCGCATCATACATCGTGAGCACAACACCTTCGATCTCAAGAGCGGGGTTGAATGACGCCCTCACCCGCTGAATCGTATCGAGTAGCAGGCCCAACCCTTCCAGCGCGAAATACTCGGTCTGCACCGGGATCAGGACCGATTTTGCCGCGACCAACGCATTCAGGGTGAGTAGGTTGAGCGAAGGCGGACAGTCGATGATCACGAACTCATGGATCAGGGTTGAATCCGCGAGTGCGCGTGCGAGCCGACTCTCACGCCCCTCGAATTCGACCAACTCCACTTCAGCCCCGACGAGACGGATTGCGGAAGGGAGCAAATCCAGCCGTTCGACCGGAGTGGGTTGCAGCCCTTCACGAATCGGCACGCCGGCGACCAGGACCTCGTAGCTCGACGTGACCACCGAAGCCTTGTCGATTCCCAGAAACGAGGTGGTGTTCGCCTGCGGATCCAGATCGATCAGCAAGGTTCGCTTCCCCGACACCGCAATGCAGCTCGCCAGGTTGACAGCCGTTGTCGTCTTACCGACTCCGCCTTTCTGGTTGGCAATTGCGATGATACGCCGTTCAGACACTGGAGCCCCCAAGCGAGGTCGACTGTGAATCCTCTCGTGGCATGTGACAGAACTTATTACCAGACAATAGAATCAATCAGCTCGTCTCCTGAACATTACGATTTCGAGATTGTCTATGTCAAGCAGAGTTTTAAGATGCAGCGTACCAACCTGTTCGAACAGATATGCGCGGGAGGACTGCTCCCAAGTTGGATCCACAGGATGAGGACGGAAAGTTAGAAAGTGCCCATTACTATTCAATGCCTTGTCGGCCCATGAGAGAGCAGTTGCGACGTCTGTGACCGCCTTGAGGGTAAAGAGGTCGCTTGCCTGGGTTGATGCTGACTCAAACCGATCATTCAGCACCATGACGTTTGTGAGCCCAAGTTGCTGGGCGGTCCGTTCGAGGAAATACGCCTTCTTGGCGGTGGCTTCGATCAGGCAGAAACGAATCTCGTTGTGGAGAATGGCTAGTGGAATCGCGGGGAACCCGCCTCCGGAACCGACATCCAGACAAGTCTGAATCACACCGGCCCTGACAATCAGTGGCGAGGCCGCAATGGAGATGAAGATCTGCCGTTCGATCTCGGCGGAGCCATCTTGAGCACGGGAGACTAGGTTGATCTTCTGATTCGCGACGGCGAGCAGGTCAGCGAACGCTCGCAGCCGTTCTCCGACATGATGATCAATAGACTCCACGCCAGCGACTTTCGCCAGCAAGGCGGAATTCAGTTTCACGTGAAACGCCCCCACTCCGCTCAAAATGAGTGGAAATGGCGACGCTGTGTCAATCGCCTTGTGCGGAGACCCCCGATGTGTTTCACGTGAAACCGGCTAAGGTTTGTGATGCGAACTGCCTTTTCCCGCTTTGAGATGGATCATCAAGAGGCTGATGTCGGCAGGTGTGATTCCGGGGATTCGTGAGGCCTGGCCCAGGCTGCGCGGGCGAATTCGTTCGAATTTCTCAACCGACTCGCGGCGCAGACCGCGCAATCCCGCGAAGGAAAAAGTCTCGGGGATCCGTTCGCTCTCCATGCGCTCGAACTGCTCGATCTGACGAAGCTGGCGCTCGATGTAACCGCTGTATTTGATGGCGATTTCGATCTCTTCACAAGTCTCGTCGTCAAGTGTTGGCACCGAATCGGAGATCCGGACCAGATCGGCCATTCGGACCTCGGGTATTCGTAGGAGTTGCTCGAGAGTAGCCCCACCCTGGCGCCGCAAACCTGCGTACGGCAGCCCCTCACAGGACATGCTGGTGCGGCCGAAGGCGGCGATTTGAGTGTCAATCCCATCCCAACGTCGGCGAAGCCGACCGTACTCCATTTCGGATAGAAGGCCAAGTTCACAAGCGTGGTGCGCCAAGCGACGTTCGGCGTTGTCTTCGCGCAGATGGAGTCGATGCTCGGCGCGCGACGTGAACATCCGATATGGCTCGTCGACTCCAAGCGTGACCAGATCATCGATCATCACACCAATGTAGGCTTCGGATCGATTGGCAAGGAATGGGGCTTCGCCGCGGCATTGTCGCACCGCATTCACCCCCGCGACAAAGCCCTGGCCGGCCGCCTCTTCGTACCCGGAGGTACCATTGATCTGACCGGCAAAGAACAGACCTGCGACTGCCTTAGTCTCCAGTGTCGCAATCAATTGCGTCGGTGGGAAAAAGTCGTATTCCACGGCGTATCCGGGCCGCGTCATCTCGACATTTCGAAGCGCTGGGATAGTTCGTAATGCTGCCAGCTGTACATCAGCGGGAAGCGACGTAGAGAACCCATTGATGTAAACCTCGTCGGTGCCCATTCCCTCCGGTTCGAGAAAGAGCTGATGGCGGGGCTTCTCGGCAAACTTCTTCACTTTGTCTTCGATTGATGGGCAATACCGCGGGCCAATCCCCGAGATCTGGCCATTGAAGAGCGGCGAACGATCGAAATTGGCGCCGATCAATTCATGGGTCTCATGCGCGGTGTAGGTCAGCCAGCAGGCAGCCTGATTTGCGATCGGGATTGGGTGGCGACGCGAGAAACCCCGGGGGGGCTCGTCTCCCGGCTGCATGTCGCAAAGCGAATAGTCGATGCTGCTGCCATTAAGCCGCGGCGGCGTTCCAGTTTTGAGGCGGCCGACAGTGAATCCGAGGTCGCGCAATTGTCCGGATAATCCCTCGGCCGGCGGTTCACCGATCCGCCCAGCCCTTTGCATAACCGGCCCAATGTGAATAATCGCCTCGAGGAAGGTGCCGGCGCAGAGGACGACTGCCTCGCCACGATATCTCTCTCCGCTGGATCCGATTACACCATTTATGCGACCGCTCTCGATGATCAAGGAGCGGACGCCATCAGCAATGATCTTGATCGAGTCGAGATGTGATATATCTGCTTGTGCTGCTTGTTGATACAGACGTCGATCGCACTGGCAGCGCGAGGACTGCACCGCCGGCCCTTTGCGACGATTAAGGACCTTGAACTGAATCCCGGCGCGGTCGGCGAGATACCCCATCCGGCCACCGAGTGCGTCGAGTTCTCGAACGATTTGCCCTTTGCCGATGCCGCCGATCGCGGGATTGCACGACATCCGTCCGATCGCAGCCGGATCCTGGGTGATGAAGATCACCTCAGCGCCCATGCGCGCGGCGGCGCTCGCCGCTTCAATTCCGGCGTGGCCACCACCAATGACAATGATGCGAGGAACAGCACTCATGTTGGGTAATCTACAACTTGGTAAGAGAGAGATAAAAGGGACCAAATTAGGAGCCAAACGGCTATCGGTCGGCCGCGATGATGCCGTACACCTCACAATCCACGTACTCGTCCCATTTCATCATGTGATGCCGCAGCGTCCCTTCGTGACGCATCCCCGCTTTCTGCATGACGCGTCCCGATGCGGGATTTGTAGAGAAATGCTCGGCGAAGACACGGTGCAAGCCGATTGAGAAGGCGTACTCAATCACAGCGCGCAGGGCTTCGGTGGTATACCCGTTGCCCCAGTACTCACGGCCCATCCAGTATCCTACTTCGGCGCGCTTGTGCTGGGGTCGGACTTCGAGGCTGATGGCTCCCACAAGCAGATCATCCTGACGTCGCACGATGGCAAATGTGATCTGGGTTCCCGCTTCGAAGGCAGATTGGTGGCTTCCGATCCAGTGCTCGGCCGCGCCATCGGGATAGGGATGAGGAATGAGCGCCGTGGTGGCAGCAATGGCGCGGTCCCCGGCGAGCCGCTGCACCCGCGGGGCATCATTCAAATAGAAGCCCCGCAGGATCAGTCGTTCCGTCTGAAGTCGTGGATAATCCATGATGCTGCGATCGCGATAACCGCGGTGATCAAGATCGCACATCACCACGAGTTAACGCCGCATCAATCGTTCGCCCCAAATGGAAACGCCGCCCTCCGTGGGGCGGCGTCCCATGGGGTTTGTCTGAACGACCTTAGATATGCGGCTGGAACCCCGGCTCGCCCATCTGCCACAAGAGAAACGCCCACTTGTCGGCGAGCGAGCTTTGGTATTGCGCCTTCGTTGATCCGATCCCATGTCCGGCCTTATAGTCGACACGCAGCAGGATCGGCTTGCCGCTTGACGACGCAGCTTGCAACCTCGCGCACATCTTGGCCGATTCCCACGGTTCGACGCGCGGATCGTTCATGCCGCATGAGAGCATGACAGCGGGGTACTTCTTGCCGTCTTCAACGTGGTGATAGGAACTCATTTCCAAGAGCGCGTGAAATTCGTCTTCCTTCTTCACGGTCCCGAATTCCTGAATGTTGGGAACGCCGTTGGTGGTGGTCTCCATGCGGATCGCGTCGAGAGAACCGACATCGATCAACGCGGCGGCGAATAGATCGGGGCGCTCGGTGATGGCGCGTCCAATCAGAATGCCGCCGGCGCTGCCGCCCTGTCCAGCGAGCTTCGCTGGCGATGTATATCCTTCCTTGATCAAGTACTCGGCACAGGCGATGAAGTCCTTCCAGGTGTTTTGCTTGGTCCTCTTCTGACCGCCCAAATGCCACTCCTGACCGAACTCTCCGCCGCCGCGCACGTGCGCGACCGCCAAGATGCAGCCACGCTCCAACCAAGCGAGGCGCTGGGGGTCATAGAAGGCGCTTGTCGACATACCGTACGAGCCGTATCCCGACAAGAGTGTGGGATTGGAGCCGTCGAGCTTGATCCCGGTCTTGTACATGATCGACAAGGGCACCATGACGCCGTCGTAGCTGGGGGCCATGATCTCTTTGGATTCATATCCGGTGACTTTGTCGAAGGTGCCTTCGGGATTAAGCCCCGTGTCGGTGAAGGAATTCGTCGCCGGATCGTAGGCCCAGGTACCGCTGCGTTCGGTCCACGACGTTGTCGTGAGAAAGATCCCATCGAGAGTTTCATCGACCGCGACAATCCCGCCCGACGTCGCGTTCCCGGGGAATTGCAGCCGTGTCGGCGTCCCGTCTTTGTAGCCAAAGCGAATGACCTGACGCGCGCCCCCGTCGAGCGTGCTGATGTAGAGTGCATCCTTCGCGGCCGAGGCGCCGGTGATGACGAAGCTGCCGGCGGGTATGACCTCTTCGGCCGTGGCGAAATCGGGATTCTCCAGCGACGTGCGCACCAGGCGGAACCGCGGAGCGCCGCGCGAAGTCAACAGGTAGGCTTGATCACCTTCCACGGTGAACCCGTTCACCGAGTCGGACACGTCGCAGAGTTTCTTCCAGGGCGTGTTCGACGTCGCGATGGTCGAAAGCGGCGCGGCGTACAGTGTCAGTTGGTTGGCGTCACCGTGCTTGATCTGACCGATGACGAAGTTCGAACCTGACGGCAGGACGATGCCGGGGAAATCTTCTTCGGTCATGTCGACACCCGGCCAGAGATTCATCGCAAAGATCGCGGGATCTTGATCGGGATTGGTACCGAGACGGTGCAGGAAGGCACGCGTCTGCTTATATCCTTCGGTGGGCGGAGCCTCAGGAGGCAATTGGCGGCGGCGCGAATAGAAGAAGCCGCTCCCGTCAGGCAGCCACTGCGGATCGGTATAGGCGTTCTCGAAGCGATCAATCGAGTCAGGAAGATTCTTGCCGCTGGCAACGTCGAGCACATACAGGATTTCCTGCTCCGACCCCGACGCGGCCATGCCGTACGCGATGTAGCGTCCGTCGGGGGATGGCTCGTAAAACCCGATTGAATAGTGCCCGCCGCCCGGCGGTGCCTTGGTTGTGGGATCGATGAGCAGATGCTCTTCACCCTTCAAGCTGGCACGGACGTACAGTTTGCCGACGTTCTCATCGACGGCCTGACGGTAGTAGAACAGACGGCCGTCGACCATGCGGTGAATGCCATAGATGCTGTAAGGGCGTCCGGCATCGAGTGCTTTGATCCGAGCCATCAGAGAGTCGCGTCCGGGGATGCGTTCTAGCACCGAGGTGGTGTAGTCGGCCTGCCCCTTAATCCAAGTCTGCACCGTCGAGTCTTTGAGGTTCTCCATGTAGCGATACGGGTCCTGGACCTTCACGCCCCAGTACTCGTCGACGACGTTGTGGATCGGCGCCGCGGGGGGCGTCTGGGCCGACACGCTCAACGCCAGGCCGAGCGTGGCCAAGGTGATCGCAAAGGCGGTAGTGGTTCGGCGCATGGTGCCTCCTGAGACATGTCCCTGGTGGGCTGAGCCCACCCTACACATTAGATCGAAATCGTAGGGGCGGCCCTGCGTGGCCGCCCGGATTTTTGGCGCAACGACGCGTTGAGCCGCCCTACATTCTACTTTCCAACACAGAATTTGGCGAATATCTCCGCGAGCACATCCTCGGTGGTAGTCTCGCCAATAATTTCGCCCAAGGCAACGGCGGCGTTGCGGCAATCGAAAGCGGCGAGTTCGGGGGCGCCATCGTCGCGAATGGCGTGAAGTGATTGCGCCAGCGACTCTTTGGCGCGCAGCAGCGCGGCACGGTGTCGGTCGTTGATCGTGATCCGGGCGGTCTCTGTGGCGGCACCTTGTTCGCTGATCCAGCCCTTGATCACATCGATCAACTGCTCGATTCCCAGCCCGGTCTTGGCGGAGATGCCGACGACCGTCGGGATCGGTTTGAAGGTAGGGGCGTGGTGGGTGGCGATTTCTAGGACGGGCGCGTACGGATCCAGCAACGAATCGAGCTTATTGACCGCGATCAGCCACGGGACCGGCAGTTCGCCGAATTCGGCCGGTGGTTTCTGTGCGAACCACTCAAGCCCGGCATCGACCAGCCAGATTGCACCGTCGGCTTTCTGGATCGCGCCTTGGGAGCGCTCGACACCGATTTTTTCGACCAGATCGGTCGCCTCACGAATACCGGCGGTGTCCACCAGACAGACCGGCCAGCCGTCGAGATTGATGTATTCG
>Ga0326726_10005526_pt1 | contig 11431 bp, 10 predicted proteins | sample MHFenrmetagenome_2_FD_207603 | JGI IMG/M metagenome (GOLD analysis project Ga0326726, IMG submission 207603) | Lab enriched peat soil microbial communities from Michigan Hollow, Ithaca, NY, United States - MHF15MN | ecosystem: Environmental > Terrestrial > Soil > Wetlands > Peat | place: USA...
CAGACCGCCTTTCGGCAGGTCCGGTTTCTCCGCCCCCCCGTTGATGTACTTGACCATGTTCCGGCCGGCCCGCCGGCCGAAGACCGCACATTCCATGGTGGAATTACATCCCAGGCGGTTGGCTCCGTGCACGGAGACGCAGGCGCACTCCCCGGAGGCGTAAAAGCCGGGCATGGGGGTATTCTTGGAATCCATGACCACCTGGCCCTCCACGTTCGTGGGGATGCCCCCCATGGCGTAGTGGGCCGTTGGCTGGATGGGGACGAACCCGGTCACCGCGTCGATCCCCGCGAACTTCAGGATGAGCTCATGAATCTGGGGAAGTTTCTCCATGATGGCCGCCCGCCCCAGGTGGCGCAGGTCCAGGTGGACATAGCATTTCCCGTCGATTCCCCGCCCTTCGTCGATCTCCTGCTGAATGGACCGGGAGACCACGTCGCGGGGGGCCAGCTCCATCTTGGCCGCGGCGTATTTCTCCATGAACCGCTTGCCTTCATGATTGACCAGGTACCCGCCTTCTCCTCGGGCCCCCTCGGTGACCAGAACCCCGGAGGGATAAAGGCCCGTGGGATGGAACTGGACGCACTCCATGTCCTCCAGCGGCAGTCCCGCCTGGAGGACCAGGGCCATCCCGTCGCCCGTGTTGGAGAGAGCGTTGGTGTTGACTTTCCAGGCCCGGGCGTATCCTCCCGTGCCGAACATGGTGGCTTTGGCGTGGAATACGTGCAGGCCGCCATTGCGCATGTCCCAGGCCACCACGCCGGAGCAGACATTGTTCTCCACCAGGAGGCGGACCACGAAAAACTCCGAGTAGAACCGCACGTCGTTCTTGATGCACTGCTCGTAAAGAGTGTGCAGCATGGCATGACCCGTCCGGTCGGCCGCGTAGCACATGCGCCGGATAGCGCCCCCCTTGCCGTAGTTGCTGTAGTGGCCCCCGAACTCCCGCTGGGCGATCTTTCCCGCGTCGGTCCGGCTGAAGGGGCAGCCCATGTGCTCCAGTTCATAGGCCACCTCGATGGCATCGCGGACCAGGACCTCCTGGGCATCCTGGTCTCCCAGGTAGTCGCTCCCCCGCACCGTGTCGTAGAGATGCCATTCCCAGTGGTCCTCCTGCAGGCTCCCCAGGGCCGCGGCCGTGCCCCCCTGGGCAGAGATGGAGTGGGACCGGGTCGGGTAGACCTTCGATACGACCGCCGTGTTGCGGTGCTTGCTGGACTCCAGGGCGGCATACAGGCCGGCGATCCCCGCCCCGACAATCACGACTTCATGTTCATGAACCATTTGATCCTCCGAAGAAAAAGCAATCAGCTTTCAGCGGTCAGCGTTCAGCTTCTGGGCCTTCGCTGAAAGCCAATGGCTGATAGCTGCCTTTATGTCCCGAAGGGAACCAGAGTGACGAATCCCAGGATCAAGAAGGAGGCCCCCAAGATCCAGGCCACTCCAAAGAGGGTCACCCGAAGACCGTTGCATTGCACATAATCCTCTACCATGAGCCAGAACCCGTTCAGGATGTGGTAGAGGAGCATGATCAAGAAGCCCACGTGGAAGAATTTCCAGAAAGGACTTCCCAGGTCCACGGGGGAGGCCCCGAAATGTACGGCTCCCAAGTGGATGATTAGGACAACGGCGATGAGAATTCCCGTGATCCTCTGAAAAAGCCAGTGAAAAGCGCCGGAATGATGAGATGTGGGTAAGGCCATTTCTTTTTCCTCCTAGATCGCTGACAGGCCGGCCACGAAAAAGACCAGCCCGATGACCATCATCACCCAGAAGAGCTTCTTGTGGTAAAGAGCCCCGCTTCCAAAATCGATGATCAGTTCCCGGATTCCGTTCAGAGCGTGGTAGATCAGGAAGGCCAGGAGAATCACCACTACCACCTTGTGGGTCAGGAAGTTGCTGATGCCCGCCAGCCCCTTCTGATCGTACTTCATCCCGAACTGGGACAGAATGTGGAGCAAGAGGTAGACCCCCACGGCGGCCCCGGTGATGCGGTGGATCACCCAGGCCGTAGCCCCGGTTTGCCATTTGTATCGCATCTATTTTCTCCTTCAATTTTACTGGGACGCAGATCTACGCAGAAAGGGCGGATAAATAATATTGATGAAATCGTAAAAAGCTCCTAGAATCGTCACCCCGGCGAAAGCCGGGGTCCAGAATGTGTTGAAATAACTGGATTCCGGCTTTCGCCGGAATGACGCATCTTACGGAATTCCGCCTTTTGACGAGTACATCAATGTTCATTTCTAAAATCCTGTAAATCTGCGTTCATCTGCGTCCCATTCGTTTTTTACCGCGCGTACTGCTTCATGCCCTGCTGGTACAGGTCGTTTCCCTTGGTATCGTTGACCACGATCGCCGGAAAGTCCACCACTTCCAGCCGGCTGATGGCTTCCGGTCCGAGGTCCTCGTAGGCCACGGTTTCGGCCTTCTTGACGGATTTGGCCAGAAGCGCTCCCGCGCCTCCGGTGGCCGCAAGATAAACCGCTTTGTACTTCTTCATGGCCTCGACAACCTCTTTCTTGCGCATCCCCTTCCCGATCATCCCTTTCAGCCCGATCTCCATCAGCTTTGGTGAATAGGCGTCCATGCGCCCGCTGGTCGTCGGGCCCGCTGACCCGTAGACATGTCCGGGTTTCGCCGGGGCCGGACCCACGTAATAGATGATCTGCCCCTTCAGGTCCACGGGGAGGGGTTTCCCCTCTTTCAACAGGTCGAAGAGGCGCTTGTGCGCGGCGTCCCTCCCGGTGTAGATCACCCCGGTGATCAGGACCTTATCCCCGGCTTTCAATTTCTCCACATCCGCGTCGCTCAGGGGTGTTTTCAGTCGAATCGCTTGGCTCATTCTGCAACCTCCTTCAGATGACCGCTTCTTGGTGCCGGTGGGCGTGGCAGTTGAGGTTTACGGCCATGGGAAAGCTGGCGATGTGGCAGGGGATCAGTTCCACGTTCACCGCCAGGGCGGTAATCCGGCCCCCCAACCCCTGGGGTCCGATACCCAGGTTGTTGACCCGGGTCAGGAGTTCCTCCTCCATCGCCGCCAGCTGCGGGTCCGGGTTCTTCTGTCCCAGGGGACGGAGAAGGGCTTTCTTGGCCGTCAGGGCCACCTCTTCGAAAGTGCCCCCCACACCCACTCCCACGACGACCGGCGGACAAGGGTTAGAACCGGACTGTTTGACCCATTCCACCACCCGGTTCTTGACCCCCTCGATTCCCTCCGAAGGGCTGAGCATGATCACCGTGGACATGTTCTCGGCTCCCCCGCCCTTCGGGGCCAGGACAATCTTGATCTTGTCCCCGGGGACCAGGTTCAAATGGATGATCGCCGGAGTGTTGTCCTTGGTATTGACCCGGGTGAAAGGGTGGCAGGAGGATTTGCGGAGATACCCCTCCTTGTAACCCTGCCGGACCCCTTCGTGGATGGCTTCATTGAAGCTCCCGCCGACGATGTGCACCTCCTGGCCCAGGTCTATAAACAGGACCGCCAGGCCCGTATCCTGACAGATCGCCACCTGTTCTTCCCGGGCGATGCGGATATTCTCCTTGATCTGCTGGAAGACTTCCTTGCCCACGGGGGACTCTTCCTTCTTCTCCCCCTCGTCCAGCGCCCGGAGAACATCCTCGGTCAGGTAATAATTCGAATCGATACACATCTTTTTCACGACTTCGGTGATTTGTTTGGCATTGACTTCTCTCATCCCGTCCCTCCTTCTAAATCAAAGAGAAGGCATTCGAGGACTCTTCCATCTCTCCGTTCCCCACCCGATCATGGGTCACGCGCAAGTCCCCGAATGCCGCTGACTTCAAATTTTGCACTCGGCAATCAGTCCTTTTTCCATCATCACATCGACCTCTTGCCGGGCCCGATTGATCATCGCGGAGGCTTTCTCGAAGAGCTGCGCTTTGGTCATCTTGACCCGGGCTACCTTCTGCTCAATGGCCTTGAGGCCCACGGCCACGGCCTGGCGGGGGAACACATCTCGCTCATCCATTTTGGGGAGCAGGTAATCCTTTTTGAGTCCCTTGTCCTCGGCGCACTTGGCGAGTTCCACCGCCGATTCGATACACATCTCATCGGTGATGGTGGTGGCCATGACATCCAGGGTGCCGCGGAAGATGGCCGGGAAGCATAGCGAATTGTTCACCTGGTTGGGGAAGTCGGACCGGCCCGTGGCGATGACCTTGGCCCCCGCCTCTTCCGCCTCCCAGGGATAGATCTCGGGAATGGGGTTGGCGCAGGCGAAGAGGATGCTGTCTTTGGCCATCTTCTTGACCCATTCCTTCTTGATCACGTCGGGGCCGGACTTGGCCAGGGCCACGACGGCGTCCGCCCCCTCCATGGCCTCGGCGATGTTCCCCTTGCGTTGTTCCGCGTTGGTAATCTGGCAGAAGCGTAGTTTTTCCTTGTACTCCGGGGGGATGTCCGTTCTCCCCTTGTGCAGCGTCCCTTTGGAATCCACCAAGATAAGCTTGGCCGGGTCTACGCCGTAGGAGAGCATTACTCGCGCGCAGGCTATATTCGCCGCCCCCGATCCGATGAGGGTGATGCGGGCCTTTTTTATATTTTTGCCCACAACCTTGAAAGCGTTGATCAGCCCGGCCAGGGTCACGGCTGCGGTTCCCTGCTGGTCATCGTGCCAGACCGGGATCTTGGATTCTTTACGGAGGGTATCCAAGATGTAGAAACACTTGGGCTGGGAAAAGTCTTCCAGGTTAATCCCCCCGAAGCAGGGCGAGATGAGCTTGACGGTTTTGATGATTTCATCCGGGTCTTTGGTGTCTAAACAGATGGGCCAAGCATCGACTCCCCCTAGGTACTTAAATAGGATGGATTTCCCTTCCATGACCGGGATGGCCGCTTCCGGGCCGATGTCCCCCAGTCCCAGGACCCGGGTCCCGTCGGAAACCACGGCTACCATGTTGCCTTTGTTGGTATGCTCGAAGACTTTTTCCGGGTGGGCCTCAATGTCCTTGCAGGCGGCCGCCACGCCGGGGGTGTACCAGATGGCAAAATCGTTGAAGTCCCGCACGCAGCATTTTACTGCCGAGGCAATCTTGCCCTTATAAAAAGGGTGCATCTTCAGTGCATCTGCTGAAGGTTTCTTGGATTTTTCCAACAGTTGTTCTTTGGTCAGCATATTCTCCTCCTTTTGATTCTTGCCGCATTCTCTGCTGCAAGGGTATAGGTTTGAAATTTTCCCCTCCCTTTTTCGGAAGGGAATGGGTTAGCGTTCACTCAACTCTAAAAGTACGCCGTTGGTCGATTTAGGATGAATGAAGGCAATCTTCGCTCCTCCTGCGCCTCTCCTCGGTTTTTCGTCGATCAGTCGAACCCCCTTTTTTTTCAGTTCCTTCAAAGCCTCCTCGATATTCTCCACCCGCAGGGAGATGTGTTGAATTCCCTCCCCGCGGCTTTCGATGAACTTGGCAATGGCCCCGTCCGGGGCCGTGGACTCCAGAATCTCTAACTCGCTTTCTCCCACGGGAAGGAAAGCCGTGGTGGCTTTCTGTTCTTCCACCGTCTCCCTCCCCTCGATGGGCAGCCCCAGAATGACGTTCCAGAAAGGCGCCACCTGGTCGATGGACTTGGCCGCAATGCCGATATGGTCAATCTTCAATATTTTCATCCCGCCTACCTCCAAAAGAATTTTCTAGTTGTGTTCGTCATCGTAGGGTCGGCCCTCCGTGGCCGCCCGCAGGATGGGCAACCACGCAGGGTTGCCCCTACCTTTTTTCCTCCCGCCTTGATCCTCGTACCTCGCACCTATACTTTGACCGCCGATTCGTACTCCCCGAACACGCTCCGCAGGGCGTCGCAGACCTCGCCCAGGGTACAGTAGGCCCGCACGCAGCCGAGGATGGGGAACATGAGGTTGCCTTCTCCCCGGGCGACTTTTTTCAACTCTTCCAGGGAGGCCTTGATCCCCTGGGAGCTGCGCGAGGCTTTGAGTTCGGCAAGGCGTTTGATTTGAACTTCCCGGACCTTGGGGTTCACCTTCAGCAGCCCTTGGGGAGGAGGTTCCTTGGCCTGGAACCGATTCACCCCCACAATAACTCGGTCTCCGGTTTCGATTTCTTTCTGGTAGCGGTAGGCCGCGTCCTGGATCTCCTGCTGGATGTATCCTTTTTCGACGGCCACCACCGACCCGCCGAGCTGGTCGATTTTGTCAATGTAATCCATGGCCCGTTTTTCGATTTCGTCGGTCAGTTTCTCGATGTAGTAGGACCCCCCCAGGGGATCGATGGTATCCGCCGAACCCGATTCATGGGCGATCAGTTGCTGCGTCCGCAGAGCAACCTGTACCGACTGCTCCGAGGGCAGAGCCAGGGCCTCATCCATGGAGTTGGTATGGAGGGATTGGGTTCCCCCGAGAACAGCGGCCAGAGCCTGCCATGCCACCCGGACGATGTTGTTGTAGGGCTGCTGGGCGGTGAGGGTGGACCCGGCCGTCTGGGTGTGGAAACGAATCATCCAGGACCGCGGGTTTTGGGCCTTGAACCGGTCCCTCATGATTTTGGCCCAGAGCCGGCGGGCGGCGCGGTATTTGGCCACCTCTTCCAGAAAATCCAGGTGGGCGTTGAAAAAAAAGGAGATGCGCGGGCCGAATTCATCCACCTCCAGCCCGGCCTTGATCGCCGCTTGAACGTAGGAAATCCCGTTAGCCAGGGTGAAAGCCACTTCCTGCACGGCCGTGCACCCCGCCTCCCGCATGTGGTACCCGCTGACGCTGATGGTGTTCCAGTTGGGGACCTCCTTGGTGCAGTACTCAAAGGTGTTGGTGATGATGCGCATGGAAGGCCGGGGAGGAAAGATATAGGTCCCCCGGGAGGAATACTCCTTCAGGATGTCGTTCTGGATCGTCCCGTTAAGCTTGGCCGCGGGGACCCCCTGCTTCTCCCCGACGGCGATGTACATGGCCAGGAGAATCGAGGCCGGGGCGTTGATGGTCATGGAGGTGGAGACCTTGTCCAGGGGGATCCGGTCGAAGAGAATCTCCATGTCCTTGACCGAATCGATGGCCACCCCCACCTTTCCCACTTCGCCCTGGGCCAGGGGATGGTCGGAGTCATAGCCGATTTGAGTGGGCAGGTCGAAGGCCACGGAAAGCCCGGTCTGGCCCTGCTCCAGCAGATACTGGTAACGCCGGTTGGTGTCCTCGGCCGTCCCGAACCCCGCGTATTGGCGCATGGTCCAGAACCGTCCCCGGTACATGGTGGGCTGGACGCCCCGGGTGTAGGGGAACTCCCCGGGGAAGTTCAGGTCCTGCTCGTAATCCAATCCGGCCACATCTTCGGGAGTGAATATCCGCTTCACGGGAATGCCCGAGGTGGTTTGAAAGGTCTTCTTCCGCTCCGGGTTTTTAGCCAGAGTCTTTTCGATCTTCCCATTCCACTCCTTGGCCTGTTTGCCAATCTCCTCGGATTTTTTCGGATCGAACATGGGAGCCCCCAATAAAAGTGCCTCAGGTGCCTCAAGTGTGCTTAAGTGTCTTAAGTTAAAATCGGAAGTCCTTGCTTCTTCTACTCCGAACTCCGAACAAAATTACTCCGAACTGTTTTTCCTTGAATCCTTCGGATCACTTCCTGAATCTGGCTCTGGACCAAATAATCGATGATTTCCTCCCGGCTGTACCGGGGCTTCAAAATCCAGCGGCGCAGAACGCCAAAGACGCCGCTGTAGACCAGGAAATTGGCTTCCAGGAAGGGGTCGAACGGGCCTTTGCCCAATTCGCCGATGATCTTCTCAAAATGCTCGACGATCTCGGATTCTTTTTTCAAAATGATCTTGAGGTAATCCTTCTGTACGTAGCGGGCCTGGGTGTAGGAAAGCATCACCTGATCTTCGAGTTCCATGGCCACTTCCAGGAAAGCCCGATAGGTGATCTCCAGCCGCTGGAACGGGTCGGCAACCATGGAAGCCCGGGATCTCACCTTTTCGAAAAAAGTATTGGCATAGTTCTCGAAAAAAAGATAGAGGATATCATCCTTGGAATTGACGTAGTCGTAGATGCTCCCCAGGCCGATTCCCGCCTCTCTGGCGATCTCCCGCACCGTGGCTTTGTGGTAGCCTTTCTTCTTGAAGACCTGGATGGCCCCTTCGAGAATCTGGCTGCGCTTCCCGCTGATTAAGCTTTGGTCCTTGACTCGAGCTTGAACTTGCATGGCCCCCGAGAGGTGAGAAAGTGGGTTAACGGCTTAGAGCGAACGAATGTTCATTCATCGCTGAATCTTTATCTACCAAAGCACGGAACCTCTGTCAAGCAAATTCTGGTCAGATCGATAAGGAGGGATCCCTGAATTCGCTCTCTTTACCTTCAAGCCCCACAACTGCTGGGAATAATTTAATTTATAGAAATGTCTCACTAAAATTTTCGAAGGAGAGTCCAGGAATTCCCCTTTATTATCGATGAAGACTATGGCCGCCTTCACTTTCAAGAGGATGGAGTTCCTGAATCTTGGCACGACGGGCCCTCAGATTGCAATTCCTGGGGGACAATTGACAGGCTCCCGGAAAGGATATAGAGTTTGTCTCGTAACCGTCGAACGCTGGAATCGCATGCGGATGCCGCGAGATTTGTGTTAGCGGCCCATGCAAGAGGATTCTATCCCATTTTGCTTGTTGGGGTCTGTTTGATAGGCCCGCCTGAAAGAAACGATAGCTGAGGTCGTGATTTTCCTGCTTCCAGAACCCAAAGGTGAGTTCTTATCAAGCAGGTCATTGGGAGGTTTACTGTGCCAGACGAAAAATCTAAAGAAATTTCACGACGCGCTTTTCTGAAGGCCTCGCTTGGGGCCGCTCTCGTAACTGCGGTCGGCTGTGGGAGTGAAGACAGCGGAGGGAGCGGGGGCAATTCGAACCCGGGAGGTACCAGCGGGACGGGCACGGGCGGTACGAGCGGCGGAGGCACCCAGCCCCTGGTGGGCTTGGTGCGCGACAACGATTCCGGCAAAGCTGTCCGGGATGCCGTGACTATGGTCAGCGGATTGCCGGACCTGACCGGCAAGACCGTGCTGCTCAAGCCGAACCTCAATTCGAACGAGGGCCCTCCCACCTCGCCGAGTCCGGAGGTGGTGCGTGCGGCCATCCGGATGGTCAAGGCCCGTGGAGCAATCCGCGTCATCGTGGGGGATCGCTCAAATCCCGCGTACGACACCATTCAAGCCATGACCGCTGCCGGCATATATGACGTGGCGATGGCGGAGGGGGCCGAACCCATGAATTTCAGCGGGCAGGCCACCAGGCACCTTACTCCGGCGGGTGCTTCCCATTGGCCCAACGGGTTCACTACCTACGCCGTGATCCTGGATCAGGTCAATTACGTCATCAATATGTGCTGCTGTAAGCACCACAGTGGCGCCAACTATACCATGGCCATGAAGGCGTGGCAGGGGATCATCGAGCAGAATGACCGCAACACCGCGCATCAGGACCTCGGGAATCGATTGCCGGAACTCCACTTGGGAGTGAAAGAGGACTTCGTGATCTTGGACGCGACCAAAGCCCTGCTCACCGGGGGACCCGGCCTGGGCGGCAGACAAGCATCACCCGGAATCGTGATCGCAACCGCCGATGCGGTGGCCGCCGATGCCACGGGCCTTTGCGTCATGAAGCACTACCTCGCGCAGATCGGACAAGCAGACCCCCAGATCGACAACTACACGATTTGGACTCAGCCCCAAATGATACGGGCGTTGGCCCTCAACAACGGATGGATCAGCGGCAAGCAGCAGTATTCCTACGGTTCTCAGGGAATCGCCGAGATCGAGACGATCATGCAGTACTTGAATGCCTGACAACTTTGGCCTCTCCCCCAGCGCCTCTAGGGGGAATTCGGTCCAGACGGCAGCGGTTCGAGAATGAAGGTCGCGCCCGTTCCGGGTCTTCATGACTACAATTCAGGGTGACGCCGAGCTCCCCCTTAATCCATCTTCTTCCAGCGGTGAAACATGCGTTACCTCGGCATTGACTTGGGTACATCCTCCATCAAAGGGGCCATTCTCGACCTCGAGACGCTTTCCATTGGGAGGGCGAAGCACATTCCCTGTCCTGCCCCCCTTCCGGGCCTGCCGTTGCTGTACACGGAGCTCAACCCGGAAACCTTTGTTGCCGCCACGCGCCAGATCATCGAGGAATTTCTGGCCGAGGCCCCCGACTGCCAGGGCGTTCTCATGTGCGGACAGATGGGAGGCCTGGTTCTGGTCTCCCCGCGCGGCGGGGCGATTTCCAATTACATCTCATGGCTGGACCGGCGCTTGTTGGAGCCGCACCCGTCGGGCCATGGTTCTTACTACGACGCTCTTCTGGCCCGCCTCACGCCCGCCGACTGGGTCGACCTCGGGCGCGAAATCCGGCCCGGCACCCCGCTTAGTTATCTCTTCTGGTTCGTGGAAAACCCCGGATCTCCGCCGGTCAATGGGGTCGCGACACTGCCCGATTTCGTTGTTGCGAGACTTTGCGGTTCTCTCCCCGTTACCCATCCGAGCAATGCGGTTGGCGCCATTAACCTGGCGACGCTCGACTGGCATTTCCCCCTCTTCGAACGGCTTGGCCTGAGCAAGATCTGCTGGCCGGTCTTGCAGGAAATCCATGAACCTGTGGGCGAGATCCGGAGCAAGGGGCGCCGGCTGCCTTGCTATCCTCCCGTGGGCGACCATCCCTGCGCCCTCGCCGGAGTGCTCCTGGACTTTGAGGAACTCTCGTTAAACATCTCCACGGGTTCGCAGGTGAGTTTGCGCAGCGAGCATGCCGAGCCGGGCGATTACCAGACCATCCCTTTCTTCGACCGACAATTCGTCCATCGGATTTCGAACCTTCCTGCCGGTCGTGCCCTCAATGCGCTCGTCCGTTTGCTCAGCGAGCTGGCCGAAGCCGAGGGTATCACCCTGTCCGACCCGTGGCCATACATCGCAAAAGCCGCCGCGGCCAGCCCCGCCGGCGAACTGCGCGCGCATCTCTCTTTTTTCCCCACGCCCATTGGCGACTCCGGCAGCCTCACCAACATGCGAGAGGAAAACCTTACCGTTGGGGATCTCTTCCGCGCGGCCTTCGCCAACATGGCGGAGAATTATTACGCGAGCGCATTACGACTGTCCTCGGGCCAAGGCTGGCGTCGGCTCGTCTTTTCCGGCGGGCTGCCGCAGAAGCTGGAAGTAATGCGGCGCATGATTGTGGAGAAATTCCGGCGCGAATTCCGTTTAGGCCCGACCACCGATGACACCCTGCAGGGTCTTCTCGTCCTGGCGTTGGTCGCGAGTGGGGCGGGTCTCTTCCGTGCAGGCCGCGATGGAAATCCTCCGGAGGGCTCCCCAATCGCAGGGCTAATTTGCCTTAGGATTTTTGGGGAGCGTTAGGGACGCAGGCCTTCACTCGGTCATGCTGATTCATTGGCCGTCATACTCACCGTGCTATTGACCAAGGGGAAAATCCGAA
>Ga0326726_10005527_pt1 | contig 11431 bp, 14 predicted proteins | sample MHFenrmetagenome_2_FD_207603 | JGI IMG/M metagenome (GOLD analysis project Ga0326726, IMG submission 207603) | Lab enriched peat soil microbial communities from Michigan Hollow, Ithaca, NY, United States - MHF15MN | ecosystem: Environmental > Terrestrial > Soil > Wetlands > Peat | place: USA...
CTGTTTTCGGATTTTTTTACAAAGCATGTGTGTGGAGATATATGTGCGGGCAAGTTTTTTTATTAAATTTTTTCACTAACGATTTCAAATAGTAAACGTTACTTTTATGGAATTATCATTCCACTGCTTTGTCGGTGATAACAATCCCCCGCATAATTTAGTTTTGAGGTTATCAAAGAATGCGGATTATGGGATGAGAGCCGGCACATAAAAGAATTGGGAGCAAGACTTGCCCCCCGATAAATAATCTCCAGATTCGACACATAAAAAAAGTAGATTCTATCTAGCAATGTGGTACAAAAGGTGAGGGCGAGGCAGACCAATACTCCCAGTTCCGGTGAATACAAACATTCCCTAAAAAGTTCTGAAAAGATAAACCTAAATATTCTGCGATGAGGGATCAGCCAACAGATAAATTCATCTATATCGACAACCTACGGTTACATTATCTTGAGTGGGAGAATGAGCACGCTCAGACCATGGTTCTACTTCACGGTATTGGAGACAACGCCCACATTTGGGACCATCTTGCACGGAATGCCGCGGATCACCTGAGAATTATTGCCCTGGATCAGAGAGGCCACGGCTTAAGCGACTGGGCTGCTCCACCGGCATATCGCTGTGAGGATTACGTAACCGATTTGGACAAAATAGTCCAAGCTCTTCAGTTAACAGGGATAATCCTAATGGGACACTCTATGGGAGCCTTGCATGCAACTCGCTATGCTTCCTGGCGACCTGAAAATGTATCTGCTCTCATTCATGCCGATATTGAACCCTGTCCACCAGAGTGGAATAAGAAATATCTCCTCAACCTCTATGAAGAACTGCCTGCCTTTTACGAAACGATTGATCAATATGTGAGCGAGATCCAGAAGAACAGTCCCTATGCCGAGCAAAAGATGCTTTACGATATTGCCTCACATGCTCTTACGCAAGGTCGAGACGGCAAGTTCCGCTGCCAGTTTGATCGCGAGGTCCTCTCTCATTTTGATAATTATGATTTGCGACCCTACCTCCGGCATATTCAATGCTCCTCTCTTGTCATCCGCGGTAAAGAAAGCCGGGTAATGAGCGAACAGATTGCCAGAGAAATGAGTCATATAATTCCCCAGTGTACATTTGCAGAAATACGAGAAGCCACCCACCCTCTCCACACCGATAACCCAACTGAATTTCTGCGCATAATATTTGATTTTTTGGGCGAACTGCTTATTCGTAATCAATGATCACGATACGCGCAGGTCTTCCTGTTATCAACCTCCGTCAATGTTAGAGAGATATTGAATCTTTTTCCTGGCAATCGATAACGATATTTCCTCACTTCTTATTGACTTACCACTTCAGAAAGAGTCAAATCCTATCAAGCGAGTATAACCAACTGTGGATACTTTTTCTACAGGTGGCTACTAAAACTGTATACTTTTTACCCGTATTTGTTGTCGCAAAGGAAAGTGAGTGATCCTTATAATTCTATAATATCAAAATAAATTCAATATGTTACTCTTTTAAGTGATAGTATTGGCATACCCCTTGCTTCGTTTTCTAAGAGAGATCTAAGAATAATCAGCAGCGAGAGAATCCAGCCTTTCGTGAGCATGGTTTCTTCCGTGTTTAGCTACTAAGGAGGCCAACAATGATGATGTCTATTTGGAAGATTACGACGGAAAAAAATATACCGAGACGGTGGTTATCAAGAGCAAGCCTTCAGCTTTTGCTCTTTTCGTTAATCCTTGCCCTGGCAGCATGTTATCCTGCTCGTTATCGCGAGGTACCAGTCGCGGGCCCAGGCCCAGGCCCAAGCCCAAGTGCTCCCATTACGCAGGTCTATTTTTACCCGAAAGCCGGCCAGACTACCGAGCAGCAGTCGCGAGACCACTATGAATGTTACAATTGGGCGATGCAACAGACCGGCTTCGATCCAAGTCAGTCATCGATTCCGCCCGAGCGTCGCGTAAAAGTGGTACCGATGCCCCCACCCGGCCATGATACAGCTGTTCTGGCTATCACCGGCGCCGTTCTGGGCGCATTAATAGCCGGACCGAGGCACGCAGGGGCTGGCGCATTGATCGGCGCAGGGAGCGGAGCTGTTGTCGGTGGTGTATCAGATGTGTCCAGACAGCAGCAGGCCCAGCAGCTACAGGAAGCTTATGTCAACCGCGATCAGGCGCTCAACGCCCGCAATGAAGAGGTAAAGGCGAGTAGCTTCCGGCGTGCGATGTCTGCCTGCCTCGAAGGCCGCGGGTATACCGTAAAGTGATGAAAACTGAGAAGCAATATTTGATTTCACGGAGGCGATAGCCATGTCATATAGTGGAAATATAAGTCGGTACTTTACGATCGGGATTATGTTAGCAGTGTTGTCGGGGATCATGCCGATCGGGTTAACGCAGGCAGTGTATGCGGAAGGGCACGGCTCCGGCCATCACGAGTTCAGGGATTCGCGCCATGGCCATAACCGTTCCTACCCGGCACGCGGTCGGTATGTTGAAAGGCTGCCAAGCGGCCATCGGGTGGTGGTTTATGGCCGCTCACACTACTATTTCCACGGAGGCGTCTGGTACCGCCCGTACGGCTCGCGCTTCGTCATCGTTGCACCTCCGTTCGGTCTGGTAGTTCCCTTTCTGCCTCTGTATTACACGACAATCATGCTAGGCGGTGTTCCTTACTACTATGCCAATGAAGTATATTACACTCAAACCGCGGGCGGCTATATGGTTGCCGAGCCGCCGGGTGGAGTCGCGCAAGCACCACCCATGCAGGCTCCGCCCATGCAGGCACCACCCGCGCAGGCGCCACCATCAGCAGGCCAAATGCCGTCAGACCAGTTGTACATCTATCCCCGCCAAGGCCAGAACCAACAGCTACAGGCAAAGGATCGTTACGAATGCCATAGCTGGGCTGTAACCCAGACACATTATGACCCGACTCAGCCGCCTGCCGGTATGGCCGTGGGTCAAATGGGCCAGAAGCGCGCGGACTATCATCGGGCGATGGGTGCCTGCCTCGATGGCCGCGGATATACCGTAAAATAGCAGGAGACTGCCATGCCAGACTGATGGCAGGCACGATGATAGAAGGTTTGAAATTTACTAAACCTGAAAATAGGAACGGCTGTTCTGTAGCCTTGAACGATTCTATCGTAGAGCCGCTATCGCAGTGAGGGGGGGGGATTTGAGATGAGGTCTCACCTGTGAAGCGGCTGGAGACGCGCAAAACCGTCAAGAACCCCAAGACGTCTTAGCATCCGCTATGAGTAAAGTAATTGTCAGCTTATTTTGCGCCTTCATTCTTGCCGCCTTAATAGGCTGTGGACCGTCGTATCGAACGAAATCTCCCTCTGATTCATCCCGAAGAACATACACAATCGCAAAGGCAAGTTATGATATATCTCTGATCTCCGTGGAAAGATCCACCGGGACTAAAAAGATATCCGGAGAGCAAAGAATTGAAGCAGTAATTGAAGATGGAATTTCAAAATTTTATTTTGAAGATAAGATGGTGAGAATTAAATGGTCTCCGACGCCTTATGACATTGTCCTTGTTTTCAATAACAAATCGTATGGGCCGGTGAGAATCGTTTGGGATGCAGCGAGATTTATTGATGAAAAGGGTATAAGCCACCGATTGATACATTCCGGTACTGGCTACGAAGATAGAAACGCCCCTCATCCTCCCACTGTTGTTGCCGCAAGAGGCATCCTTGAAGATTTTGTACATCCGGCAGATTATTTCCAAAAGGAGGAAGACTACGGCGGAAGATCAAATAAACAAGAAGATTATTGGAAGAGGGCGCCGTTCCTGCCGGCTCAGATCAAAGGGACCGCGGAAGAATTAAGAGCGAAGGCTGAACCCTTCGTAGGCAAGACCTTTCAGGTCATACTTGCTTTGCAAAGCGACGACGTCCGGAATGATTATGTCAGCACTTTTAAAATCAATAAAGTGGATGTAACCGAGGAGAAACATGAACAGGAAAAAAGTCCGGATAACAAGGAAAAGGGCAAAAGATCCGGCAGGAGGTTATAATTTACTTGGAGCCATCCGTTTCTCTTATCCTTCCCCCGAATATTAATATCTTCTATCCTGGATGAACTGGATCAAAAAACTGTACAGCCCTGTAAAGATGTAGATCAGGATCAATCCGATAGAAATAAAAATCAGCCATTTTCTAAGTACAATTGAGAGCAATACAATAAGCACTATCAGCAGGATAAGCTTTAATCCGTGAAATTTATTAAGCGCCTTGGCCTGCGGTTTGGAAAATTTTACGGTGGAAACCATCAGAAGGGCAACAGCAATGAATGCCGGCACAAAAATCAACAGGTGACTCCTTATGTCTCCAGGGTTGCTGAAGGCAATAGGCACAAGCGCCATTACTATACCCGCGATAGGTGATGGCAAGCCGGAAAAGGAATCGCTGTCATGACTCACGTTGAACCGGGCAAGCCTGTAGGCCGCGCAAAGAGGAAATGCGGCCGCTATAAACATTCCCACGGGGACATACTTGGTTCCGTTCAGGGAAAATGACACATGGGAAAGATACGCTGAATAGGCAAGATACCCCGGGGCTATGCCGAATGCCACACAGTCAGCCAGGGAATCGAGCTGCTCTCCGATCTTGCTGGTAACACGGAGCATCCTTGCAATCTGACCATCAAATCCGTCAAGAAGTGCCGCAAAGAGAATACAAATTCCCGCAACAGCATACTGTTCCTGAGATGCATTTACTATGGCAATAAATCCAAAAAGAAGGTTCCCCAGAGTAAACGAATTGGGGATCCAAACTTTGCTCAGCCTGAAATGCTTCATGCAGACTCCCCACAATATCCCGTATTGTTCCTTATCTTAAGATTGCATCATTGTACGTGATGAGTCAATTATATTTTCCTGCTTCGGGATGGAGGGAGCGCCGCGGCAAAACAGAAAGGACCGGTCGCCATAACCGGTCCCTTGAAGAACGCATATCCTGCCCTTACGCCTTTTCCGCGCAACACGCCTGATCGGATGTTTAACCTGTCTTCTTGAAACAGTCCGACATCATCTCCATCTTGCTTCCGCAGCAGGCCATCATCTTCTCCCGCATCTCTTTCTTCCCCTCTTCGGTCATATCCTTCATTCCCGCACATGAGAACATCGTGGCCATCTTCTCCCCGCAGCAGGCCATCATTTTCTTCTTGTCCTCCTCGGACATCCCCTTCATGCATCCTTCCATCATCTTGCTAAACATTGCTTCCATTTCATTCCTCCTTGGTTTTGTTGTCAATTGTTCTTGGTATTCCCCGCATGGACCCCTTATAAACCATCCAGGCGCCCAGAAGAATCAATACTGCGGGCCAGAAGTAAACCGCTTGCAGCCATGAAAAGTCGAGCAGTCCCGCCCTTGCCCCCAGCCAGATCAGGCCGATTGTGACCAGCAGGATGCCGATTTTCTTTTTTCGAGCAGGATCCCGCTGATGGGTCCAGGCCCTACAACACAGACTGCCGAAGTCTCTTGATGCTGCTTGATTTATTGACATGACGTTTCTCCTTTCCTTCTCCCCTGCCACGTTTGAGAAATGGCAGCAGGCGAGTTATTGCTTTTGTATATTTGTATGACTGTCGAAATATATAATAGTGCTAATATTCCGTTTGTCAAGGGATTATTTACGATATTTTTATGATTATGATAATGACTCGAAAATATTGATTATTTACGATGGCCAGTGAGGTATTCAACCATCATCCTGATGGTTTCTTCCACAGGCTGTCAAAGGATCGTCTGGCCTTGCCGTTCGCAGCGGACAAGGTCGGCGTTGCGGAGCTCCTTTATATGATGGGAGATCGTGGAGAGGGAAATATCGAAATTGCTGGCCACGTTGCAGACGGATGGACGTATTTCCTGATTCAGGGATGCCTTTCCCCTTCCAAGGCGAATCTTTTCAAAGATTCCCAAGCGCGTTTCGTTGGACAAGGCCTTGAAGGCGGCAACAACCCGCTCCCGATCTTTCGTCGATTTTTCACTACCTGATTTTCCGGCCATAACATTACCCCCGGGGGAAATATATTTAGATGCTTATATAGTTATCGAAATATATAGTATTTTCCCAGCTTTCCGTCAACCTTTTATTCTCAAGAGTTCTTCATATTCACTCTTCCCATTGATCTCAGCCTGATCTTCATCTCCGATTGCAGACCGTTTGCCACATTGATAGATGGTATTTCTTATTGATTGAAACAGAACGTTGACAACTCTGAATCATTATGCGACATTGCCATTAACAATCGCTGCTAAGAAGGAATTTGAACGTGAGGATGGAAAATGCACGTTTCAAGACCTGACCACATTTCATCAATCGCACTATTTCAATCTGATATTTTTGAAGATTCTTCTCGATTAAAAAAGAGGCAAATAGTCAAGACCGAATATCGGAATATTGATAAACATGACAGAGCGTTTACTTTATTGCGTTCAAAATCGAATATCAGGTGACAATGAAAATTCTTCTCGACACTAATATCGTCATCCACAGAGAAGCGGCTACGGTTATTAATGAAGATATAGGAGTATTGTTTAGATGGCTCGATAATCTCGGCCATATCAAATGCATACACCCTGTTACTGCTGATGAACTTGGAAAACATGAGGACTCAAATGTCCGAAAGTCTATCAAAGCAAAACTGGCAAACTACAACATACTGAAAACAACAGCTCCCTTATCAGATGATGTAAAGCGGATTTCGGATGAGATTGACAAAAACCAAAATGATCTAAACGATACTCTCATTATCAACGAGCTATATAACGGAAGAGTTGATGCTTTAATTACTGAAGATAAGAAACTGCTTTTCAAGGCTGCCGCGCTCGGCATTGCAGAGCGTGTATACACGATAGATGCCTTCTTAGAGAAGACGGCGGCAGAGAATCCGGAACTAGCAGACTACAAAGTACTCTCAGTCCAAAAGGGTCTCTTTGGGAATCTCGATTTAACTGACGAATTCTTTTGTTCACTTAAGGACGATTATCCCGGCTTTGAGATCTGGTTTAACCGGAAGGCTGATGAAGCTGTTTACATCTGTCGCCACGAAGCGAGACCAATAGCCCTTCTTTACTTGAAAGTTGAAAGCAGGGATGAGGATTATACCGATATAGAGCCTGCCTTCAGCAGGAAGAGGCGCCTGAAAATTGGTACTTTTAAGGTGACATCAAATGGCTTCCGTTTAGGTGAAAGATTCCTCAAGATAATTTTTGACAATGCGCTTCTCTTAAATGTCGAAGAGCTTTATATTACCACATTCAATAAGCGAATTGAGCAAACGCGTCTAATAACACTTCTAGAGACATACGGTTTCAAAATTCACGGACGTAAGCGTGGTCCAGTTGGGGATGAGCTTGTTTATGTGCGATCCTTCGCTAGAGTAGCCAACCGTTCCCTACCTAGACTGACATTCCCTTTTATTTCAATGGCGGGGCGTATTTTTATCGTTCCTATATACCCAGAGTACCATACTGAACTGTTCCCAGACTCAATTTTGAAAACAGAATCACCGGCTGATTTCACAGATAATGAGCCACACAGAAATGCAATGAGTAAAGTCTACATATCCCGGTCCGTCGAGAGAAATTTAGCTTCAGGAGACGTAATTGTATTTTACCGTACAGGTGGGCATTATAAGAGTGTAGTAACAACAATAGGTGTGTCGAAAGCGTCACTGACAACATAGCGAGTGAGAAAGATTTTATAAGGCTTTGCGGATCGAGAAGTGTTTTTACGGATGAAGAATTGTCCAAGCAGTGGAACTATAAGAAGAGAACTCGGCCATTTATAGTTAATTTCTTATACGTTTACTCATTTCCACAGAGAATAAATATGGAAAGATTGATTCAGATAGGTGTCATACGCAGTGTCGATGATGCACCTAGGGGTTTCACACAAATCAGCATAAAAAATTTCAGGGATATATTGAGGGAGTGCAAAGCAAATGATAGTATTATTATCGGTTAAGCCAGAATTCGCTCTAAAGATATTTAACGGAACCAAGAAGTATGAATACCGTCGTACCATCTTTAAGCGAGATGAGGTGACAAAAGTGGTTGTGTATGCATCGTATCCGATCAAGAAAGTGATTGGAGAGTTTGAAATCGGGGGGATACTCCATGACAAACCCGAAGCGCTGTGGGCAAGTACGAGAAAGCATGCCGGAATAAATAAGAAAAGATTTATGGAGTATTTCACAAGGAAGAGACGTGGCTACGCAATAAAAGTAAAATCGACCAGAATGTACGATGCCCCATTGCCACTAGACAGATTTGATGTGTCATCACCACCGCAGTCGTTTGTCTATTTATGATGATTCTGGGGATAATGGTATAAATATGCAGGCATACAGAATTCACAAGATAGTCATTGCCGCCGATACTGAAGAAGAAGCTTGTGCATTTTATCGCGAGGAAATAGGCGGCACCCTGCCCGATGCGATCGAAGAACTGCCCTATTTGATCGAAGTATGCTGCGACGACGGAACCGTTAAACCAGCCAAAGCGCGCATCAACGAGGAGATGGACGCACGCAATTCCTGGCTGATCATGGGCATCCCCTGCGAACTCCACTCGCCCTTTATCATCGGCACCCTGCCGTGACGAGCCCTCATGGATTTCCACATTGCCTTCTTACATATTTTAAATTTTCTCGACATTGAAGCTCTCCGCAGCAAGCCACGGAGAATGCTCTCGCTACCGAATTCAAGAGGGGTGAATGAACAATGGTAAGAAGAATGTTTCTATTTATTATTGTTGTCATGTTAACTTTTGCATCCATCGCTTATTCCCAAACGGAGAATAATACTGTAAGACTTCCCAGTGGTGAATTGGTTTGTGATCTCAATGGTGAGTGGAACACATTATATGAACCTTATGGACCAATGCAACACTTTGGAAATATTAAGAGTATGATAAGGATAACACAGCAAGGTAATATGTTCGTCGGGAAATCGTTAATAGACACTGGGTTTACACCAGCAGGCACCGAAAAGATACGAGGTGAATTAGATAAAGATGGGATCAAGAAGGTTCAATTAACCCGCCCTGATAAGGATTGGTCAGATGGTAAAGCGGAAATGAGCAAGGACTGCAATAAGATATTAATCGATGATAGTGATGGTCTAAGAATAATACTTGAAAGAAAATAATATTGTTTACGAATAGATATATGGCCGTGGACTCTCGTCCTGTTCTATGTATGAGTAAACTTCTTCACGGCCGATTTGTTTTATTTTTGTAAGAGTTAATTTCCTTGATCAGTTCAAGGGTATCAAAGTAGACTTCATTTCGTTTGATTTTCCCCTGATCGTCAAACTGGACAAAGCAGACGCCGACACATTCAATGATTTTACTGCCAACGGGGATTTTGGCGAGCCACTTGTTCAAGAATCCCCTTTCCATGGGGATGGGTTCAATCTGAGTCCAGACCCAGTTCGGATTCTGTCTCAGCAGCTTTCTGAAGTAGTTTGTCAGGGCCTCCTTTCCGCGAACCCATTTGGGAATGGTGGGGTCCAGGTAAAAGGCATCATCCGAATAATAATCAGCCAGCCCTTCAGGATTGTTCCCTGTCCATGCAGGCAGCCATCGCGATGCAAATCCCCTTGCTTCTTCTTTCGTCATCATTTCCCGACCCCCCCCTTTAAGTATAAATTGCTGAGGTTAAAATAATAATGTAATAGAAGCTAAAGTGCAACAAAATGAAATTAGAAAAAGATGTTTGAAACTGTAAGGGGGAGCCCCGGAATGAAACAGAAAACTGATAACCGGAAGTCTGCTGCAAGGCTTAAAAAGGATTTCAAGAAGTGGCATACTGATATCTACGGCTCTCAGAAAGAGCGCAAGCCCCATTTTCAAACCCTCTCCGGAATTCCCATACAACCGCTTTACACACCTCTCGATGTAGCAAATATTGATTATCCAAAAGATCTGGGATTCCCCGGTTGCGAACCATACATCCGCGGCGTTCACCCAACCATGTACCGGGGACGGGTCTGGACGCATCGACAATTGGCGGGTTTTGGTCCGCCTGAAGAGACGAATAACCGCTATAAATTTCTTCTTCAGCAGGGGGCAACGGGGATCAACGGCGTCTTTGATTACCCGACCCTGCGCGGCTACGACAGCGATGATCCGGAGGTATACGCCGACGTAGGCCGCGGCGGCGTTGCCATTGACACAATCGAGGACATGCGAGTCTTATTTGATGGCATTGCGATAGACAAGGTCAGCGTATCACTGGTCACATGTCAACCTATCTGTAATATCTCGATCCAGTCGATGTATTTTGCCAACGCGGAGCGAAAAGGATTGTCCCTGAACGTATTAACAGGTACGAGCCAGAACGACTTCCTGATGGAGACAGCCATTACGACCGCCCCGAGCGTCCTCCCGCCAAAGGCCTCCTTCAAGCTGAGCTGTGATGCCATTGAATTCTGCACGCACCATGTACCGCGGTGGAATCCCATCAGCTTTGCCGGCTACAATTACCGGGAAGCCGGATGCACGGCGCCTCAGGAAGTTGCATTTGTCATTTCCTGCGCTATTGCCTGTTGCGAGGAACTGATCCGGCGGGGCCTCGATATTGACAGCTTCGCTCCCAGGCTCAGCTATTTCCTCTCCGCGCACAATGATCTCTTTGAGGAAATCGCAAAGTACCGGGCTGCGCGAAGAGTCTATCACCGAATCATGAAGGCGCGGTTCGGCGCAACTGATCCACGCTCCCTGATGTTCCGCTTCCACGTGCAAACTGCCGGTGTAGCTCTCACTGCCCAGCAGCCTTTGAACAACATTGCCAGGGCTGCCTACCACGCCCTTTCTGCCGTACTGGGTGGAGCCCAGTCTGTGCATGTCGATGCTTACGACGAGGCGCTGTGCACACCCACGGAGCTTTCGTCATTGACGGCGCTGCGCACGCAGCAAATCCTGCAGATGGAAACAGGTGTCACCAATACGGTGGATCCTTTAGGAGGATCGTACTTTGTGGAATCTCTTACCAATAAAATGGAGGAAGAGGTTGAAAGAATTATCTCGGAGATTGACGGCATGGGCGGTATCGTCAAGGCAGTCGAGAAGGGATGGATTCATAATGAAATAGCATCTGCCGCTTATCAGTATCAGGTTGATATTGAATCCGGCGAGATGCCCATCGTCGGGGTAAATTGTTTTAAGATCGAAGACGAAGTCCTTCCCATAGAGCTTTTCAAGGGCCCGGAAACGCTGCTTATCCAGAAAGAGAAACTGAAGAGGAACAGGAAAGACCGAAATTCCAAAGAAGCTGCGAAGGCCCTCGATGCCATTACCAGCTGTTGCGAGCGGGATGGAAACCTTATGGAGGTCATTGTAGGCGCCGTGAAGACGCACGTTACGGAGGGAGAAATATCAAAGACTCTAAAGGCATTTTATGGGATATGGCAC
>Ga0326726_10005528_pt1 | contig 11430 bp, 8 predicted proteins | sample MHFenrmetagenome_2_FD_207603 | JGI IMG/M metagenome (GOLD analysis project Ga0326726, IMG submission 207603) | Lab enriched peat soil microbial communities from Michigan Hollow, Ithaca, NY, United States - MHF15MN | ecosystem: Environmental > Terrestrial > Soil > Wetlands > Peat | place: USA...
TGCGCGCGCAGTGTGTATTCCCGGATGCCCCCGCCCGCGGCCACCCCGGCCAAGCGTGCCTTGAACTCGATCACCCGTTTCCAGTTGGCGCCGACGTTGCCGAGGCGGAAGCTTGCGAAGCCTTCCGCGATCTCGGGATCGTCGCCGCCCGCGCTGTCTACCTGCGTGCTGCCGGGGTCGTAGCTCACGCCCTCGGGCAATTGCACGGTCGCGGTCAGGTTGCTGACCGGCACCCGGCCGCCGTCCAGCTCGACGCGAAACGCCAGCCTGCGATCCGTGTTCTCACTGCTGAGCGTGCTTTGCAGCCGGATGCCGACCGGCCCGTCACGGCGCCGCACGTAGAAATCCGTGCGCCACAGGCTGCCGCCCTGCGCTTCCACGAATTGGGAATAGGAACGCCCGGCGAAGCGGCTGTTCTGGATGCAGGGAATCACCTCGAGATCCGGCGACAGGCTGTCGAGGTCCAGCTGCACCACATGGGTGCCGGGCCGCACGCCTTCGAAATGAAACTGGCCGTCGCGATCGGTCGGTACATACGTGCCGTCGTCAAGCAGCATGCGCACGCCGGGCACGCCCTGGAGCTCCTGCCACGGCGTGCCGCAGGCGCCTTCGATCACGCGGCCGATGATGGTGAATCGCGACGTGAAGAACGGCTCGCGAATGCGGACAGCAGCCTGGGCCTCATTTGACGTGAGCCCGCCATCGGCGGTAGCAAGCGCGCGGTTGACGACCTCGCCGACGCCTGCGCCGGCGCCCACCTGCACGACATAGCTGATTTCAACCTGGCCGCCGGCCGCAATGACCCCGATGGCAATCGTCAGGGTTCGCCCGTCGGGGCTGACCAGCGGATCCGGCGCAGGCAATCCGGCGATTCGCAACGAGCCCTGCTGGTAGCGCATTCCCGCCGGCAGCGTGTCGCTGACCTCGACATCCGTCACCGCGCCTGCGGTGTTGAGATTTCGCAGGATCAGGCGATATTGCAGGAATTCTCCGGCCGAGACCTCGGTCGTCGATGCGCTCTTCTGCAGCAGCAGGCCGCTCGTCACGGGATCGACCGGAATGTCGATGCGGAATCCCGGCCCTGCCGGCCGGCTGAAGATGTCGCCGAAGGACCCCTGGCCCACGACATACGGATTGCCCGCCGGGTCGCGCACGGCCAGCAGCACCGGCAGCGGCACGGTCGACGGCGCGCCATAGCCCGCGGGCGGCGTCACGCGAAGCAGGTAATTGCCAGCCGCAACCGCTGGAAACTGGAAACCGCCCGCCAGCTGCGGGTAGATGCGACCGCTCGAATCCATCACGGCCGCGCCGCTCTGCACCGTCGCCGGATAGCTGCTCGTGCCGTCGACGCCGAGCACGGTCGCCGGCGCGCCGGTCGCGGCATCGATCAGCGTGACCGTCACGCCGTCGAGCGGCAGGCCGGTGGACGAGTCAAAGACGAAGCCCAGCGAATCCACGAGGGCGCTCGCCTGGGCCACATCCGAGGGAAAATCGGCATCGGCGTATGTCGCCTGCAGTGTCGCGCCCTGGATCACCGACAGCCGGCAATCGAACGGTACCGGCGCAGGCGGCATCGGGGTGCTCTGGAGAGCCGCGACGAACACGCCGGTGTCCGGCCCGGTTTCCTGCAGGCGCAGGACTTCGTCATCGCCCGTGCTGGTGGTGATGCCGAGATCGATGAATTCCCGCGCCGCCGGGTCGAGGTTGCGGTTCGCGTCGGAAAGCCGGATGAACACCGCCTCGCCGAGCTGATAGGAAGCAGCGCCCTGGATCGGCGCCGACACCGTGCCGATCGCATTCCCGGCGGAATCCGTTACCGGCGGCAGCGGCGAGAATGTCCCTGAGCTGTCCCGGCAGGAGCCGCCGTCAGCCGGTGTCGCCACACTGCCCGGCGCGCCCGGTGCATAGCGCAGGAACTCGACGACTGCGGGCGACGGTCCGGGGATGACATCGAGCGTGACGGTGTTGCTGGTCGCGGAATCGGGCGTCGTACCGGACACAAAGTCGACGGTCGCAAAGTTGCTGATCGTGACCGCCGACGCCTGGCCGAGGAAAAGCGCCAGCAGCAGCGCCGTTGCAGCGCCGAGCGTCCTTGTTCCTGGCCTTTGGGTTGACATTGCGTGGATTGCCCACAGCAGTCCGCCGAGGAATCGCAGCCTCGGCGGACTACTTCAATCAGGCATTCCCCGCGTCAGTTGATCGTGACGCGGAACAGGGCCTTGTAGCGCGCAGCGGCAGCAATGTTGCCTCCTCGCACAGTGACGGCGCCCGCCGTGGTCACGTTGAAGTCGCCAGCGTCTCCGACACCTGCAGCGTCGTCATCCTCGGCCGCGCCGCTGCCGCTCGTGCAGGCCGTTCCGGCGCCGGCTGCGGCAACCCGGATCGTGCCGGCCTGATAGGTGGTATTCGCGGGTACGGCGTCGGTCATCACGACGACGTCGGCCTGGCTCGCGCCCGTGTTGTTGATGTCGATGCAGTACTCGACCACCGCGCCCGGGATCGCCTTGGGGTTGGTCGTGCCGTTGAACGGATCGCTGATGACGGTCTGGCTCTTGGTCACCGTCAGAGCGGCCGTCACGACGTCATACTCGTCGTCGTCGCTATGGCTGCCGTCGCGCGCCGCATCGCCGGTCGTATTGGCCGCGCCGGCGGTATCGCCGAATACGGTATCGACGACACCCGGCGTATCCGCGCCGGCCGTCTGTGTCGCGTCGGCGCCGAGTGCAGCCGCAGTTCCAGCATCAGCCGCGAAAGCGCGCAAGGTGACGCCGGCGACATCGCCGTTGACTCGGGCCGCCGCAATGTTGCCCAGTATGAAGACGGTGACCGTCTGGTCCGCACCGAGCTCATCGATGAAGGTCGCCGTGTCCACCCCGGAGTCGTAGGTTCCGTTGCCGTTGCTATCGACGAATGCGCGCAGCACCTGCGCGTTGAAATTGTCGGTGCGGGCAAACGCCGTATTCGGGCCGCTCGGGTCATTGGACGCGACCAGGCGGAAGTCCTGCGTGCCGTTGGTGCTGTTGGTCACGGTGAAGGTCGTGACCTGGTCGATCAGGCCCGGCGTCACGTTGGTCGCGACACCGCCGACTTCCGCGACTGTCAGGTTGATCCTGCGGTCAACGAGGAAGGTCGTCGTGTTGCTGGAGACATCCGGCTGGTTGACGCCGCCGACCGTGTAGTCAACGGTGGCCGTGTTCGAAATGACCGTACCCTGTGTCGTGCCGGCGGCCTGTGCCTGCTGCACTGCCACTGTCAGCAGCATCGCGGCCAGGCACTTGATGTACAAGAAATTGGTCTTCATCGGGAGCTCCGCAATGAGTTGGCTGCCCGCGCCTTACTTCAGGCGGGCCCTGAACGACACGCTGCCACCGCTGCCCGGCAGCAGCGCGGTGGCCAGCATCCAGCGCACGTGAGTCACGTCCGCGGTTTGAGCCGCGCGCGGTTTCCCATCGGCCCCGGTTACAGAGAGGCTGGTCAACGCGCCGAACTGCTTGCCGCCGTCAACAGAAACCTGGGTCCCGGGTGCCGGGCCGACGACCGAGATGAATTCGAGGTCGGCCGGCACCGGATTGGTGATTGCGACGTTGTCCGCCGGTCTGTCGCCCGTGTTCCGGTAGGTGATCACGTAGAACACCTCGGTGCCGGGCACGACCATCGCGGCCGGAACCGACTTGTGTCCGGGCTTGCCATCCGCCCCGATGACGTCGATATCCTGGAAGACCTGGTTGCTCAGTTGCAGTCCGCCAGCCGCATGGGCCGGGCCCAGCCATGAGAACGCGCCGACAGCCAGAACCACCGCCATTGGACTCGCCAACTTCCGGAGTCGCCAATTCGCCGACATATCAACCTCCTGCGGACAGGATCGCGGGCAGTCGAGAATGCCGACACTGCGGAATTGGCCCGACACTCGATGTGACAATAGTCACGGTCCCGGGTATTCGAGGCCTCCGGGATCGGCGCCAGATGCAGGGAATGAGAACGCGTGCCCGAAGCGGCACGCGCGGGAGCCCGGACTACTGACCTTTCTTCGGCCCGGCGGCCTCGGCTGCGTGGCGCCGGAAGTAGCCCGTCTTCATGTGTTCGTATTCTTCCTGCAGCAGCTGGCAGCGGTTGCGCCCGCCGTCCTTTGCGGCATAGAGCGCCTGGTCGGCGAGCTGCAGCAGCCCGGCGCTGCTGCGCCGCGCGACCGGCTGCACGCAGGCGACGCCCACGCTGATCGTCAGCACCGGCGCGGCGCTCGAGTCCTGGTGCGGAATCCCGAGCCGGCGCACGTCCTCCAGCAGCCGTTCGGCAACGTCGCTCGCGTGCGCCTGGGTCGTGTCGTACAGCACGACCGCGAATTCCTCGCCGCCATAGCGGGCGACGAGATCCATCGGACGGCGCGCGAACTGGGTCAGGACATTGGCGACCGCCTTCATCGCCTCGTCGCCGGCCTGGTGCCCGTAACGGTCGTTGTAGGCCTTGAAGTGGTCGATGTCCGCGAACAGGAGCGCGATCGGCCGGTTCTCGCGCACCGCGAGCTGCCAGACATGGCCGAGGTGCTCGTCGAAGCGGCGCCGGTTGTAGATACCGGTCAGGCCGTCGCGCTGCGCGACTTCATCGAGCAGGCGCGCTTCCAGCCAGGCGGTGCGTCGCATGCGCTCCATGTTGTATGCGCCCGCGGCGCACATCACGCTCGAGACCACGAGCATGCAGAGAAAATGAACCAGCACGAGGGCGGACATGCCCATCGTGATCGCGACCGCTGCAAAGAAGCCGATTGCAATGAGGCTCGCTGCGGCAGCCGAGCGGAACGGCAGGCCGAACAGGAAATAGGTCGCGATGACCGCGATGATCAATCGCGCGAACAGGCGGTTCTCGCCGAGGCCCCAGGCCCACAGGCTGATCCACGAGACGAGCATCAGGGCGATCGGCAGCAGCGCCGCCATCACGCGCGGATACCACACTTCGGCGCGGGGCATGAATGTGATCGCAAACGCCACGATCAAGGTCGGGACCATGACGCCGATGCGGAAATAGTTCGGCAGCACGGCGGCGAGTGCCGGCATCACGAAGTGCTCGATCTCGAACAAAACCAGCAGGCTGAAACCGACGATCCCGAGGCTCACCCTCAGGAAGGTCAGGTCGTTCCGGAACTGCTCGGCGCGGTAGGTCGATTCGAGGCCCGGCCGGAAGCGCAGCCAGCGAAAACCGAGCCGCAGTTGCTCAGCTACCGGCGACGCGGTGAGCGTCTCCTGGGCCATGGCTCAGCCGGTCAACCCGGGATTTCTTCCCCGTCCCTGGGATTCGGTTGGCGGGCATCCATTCCGCCTGCGGATTTTCGATTGAGTGCGCATGCAGTGGGGCCGGAGTATATGGATCGAGCGCGCGCCGCGTCCGGGATTTCCCCGGCAATTCCCGCAAACGGCCAATGCTGCCCGCAATATGTCAAACGAGAGTACCGGCCAGATAGCGCTCGACGAAGGTCCGGAACGGCAGCTTGTCGGCCGCTTCGACCGCCTGCTGCTCCGCCAGCGATTCGCGGGCCTCGCCCTGCAGTTCCGCCAGGCGCCTCTCGTTCGGAGGGTACAGATCGCGGAAGTAGTCGCGATGCAGGCGCGACATGCCGAGCGCCAGCTCGAAGAATGACACTCCCTGACGGCTCATCTCGTCGAGCAGCCGCGTCGACGGCAGCTCCGCGGGGTCGGCGAGCTTCGCGCGCTGCAGCGCGAGCGCAGTCGCGAACGGCTTCGCATCGTCCCCGGAATCCAGCAACTCGCAGATGCCCTGCATCTGATCGAGGATCTCCCCCGCCCAGTCGGCGAGCGCGAGCGGCTGAGGCTCGGACCACAGCACGAGGCCCGGTTCGCGGCCGCGGCTCGCGACCTGCACGTGATTGTCCTCATAGCGCAGCGATTGTTCGGCCGACAGCGGCGGGCTGTCGCGCAGCAGGCAGAGCGCCGCGAAGGCCTCGAGGAAATACAGCTTGCGCTGGTTGACGCCGACCGGATCGAAGGCGCCGACGTCGAGCGAACGCATCTCGACGTACTGGACGCCGGCGCGCTGCAGCGCCTTCGTCGGCCGCTCGCCGGAGCGCGCGATGCGCTTCGGCCGGATGAAGCTGTAGTACTCGTTCTCGATCTGCAGCAGGTTGGCATTCAGTTGGCGCCATTCGCCGTCCACCTCGACGCCGTAGGCCTCGTACTCGGGATGCGGCGTCGAGATCAGGCGCGACAGGTCGCGGATGTATTCCTGCAGCGAGTTGACCGAGACGTGCACGCCGGCCTGGCTCTTGTTGCGGTAGCCCAGGTCGCTCATGCGAAGCGACGTCGCAAACGGCGCGACCAGCGTGCCGCGGCCGTGCGCTTCGAGCCCCGCCGGTATGTCGCGGCCCGCGAAGAAGGAGCGACAGATGGCCGGCGACACGCCGAACAGGTACAGGATCAGCCAGCCGAAGCGCCGGTAGTTCCGCAACAGCGCGAAATAGGATTCGTCGATGAAGGCCTGGCCGGTCAGCTTCGATTCGCGCACGTGCTCGAGAACCGGCCAGAACGGTTCCGGGAACGAGTAGTTGAAGTGCACGCCCGAGATCGCCTGCATCACGCGCCCGTAGCGCAGCCCGAGGCCGACGCGATAGATGTGCTTCATGCGCCCGATGTTCGAACTGCCGTACTTCGCGATCGGGATCTCGGCGTCGCCGCCCAGCACGCAGGGCATGCTCGTGACCCACAGCAATTCGTCGCCGAGATGCCGGTAGACGAACTGGTGGATGTCGCAGAGGTACTGCTGCAGCTCCCAGGTCTCGGTGAATGGCGGCGTGACGAGCTCGATCAGCACCTCGGAATAGTCGGTCGTGATGTTCGGATGGGTCAGCGCCGATCCCAGGGCCTGCGGGTGCGGCGTCTGCGCGATCCGGCCCTCCGGCGTGACCCGCAGCGCTTCGCGTTCGATGCCCTTCAGGCCGCCCTTCAGCAGGCCGCGTTCGCGGGCGTTGACGAGCCCCGCGAGCCGGCGTTCGAACTGGGGATCGGAGCGTCTGGCGGGCATAAGTCGGGCCATTCTCCGGCCCGCGGTGGCGAACGCAAGTCGGGGCGATCTGGTCCAATCGGCAGGCTTGGTCCGGACACGGACTGGCGTTACATTGGCTGCAGGCCCGCCTTCAGCCGGCGTTCATCCGCCCGGGGGCATGTTGGGGTCATGAAGAAGTCGGTCGCTCTCGTCATGATGGCCGTCGTCGCGCTCTGGACCCAGGGCGCCGGTGCGGATTCGTTCCGCTGCGGCACGCGCCTCGTCACCGACGGCGACAGCACGGACAAGGTGGAAGCGCTTTGCGGGCCGCCCACCTCGGTCCAGCGCCACGACATCCTGCGCCGGCCGATGCAGTGGATTCATGGCCGCCCCTACTACATGTCCTTCGATCCGGTCGAGGTCCCGGTCGAGTACTGGACCTACAACCTCGGACCCAACAAGCTGATGCGGCGGCTCAGGTTCGAGGACGGCCTGCTGGTGGACATCGAGACGCTCTCCCACGGTTATTACCCGGATAGTGACGACTGATCCGCTGATCCGGCCGATCCGGCCGGATGACGACCCCGCGATGGCCGCGATCATCCGCGAGGTCATGACGAGCTTCGGCGCATACGGGCCGGGCTATTCCATCAACGACCCCGAAGTGGATGCGATGAGCGCGCACTACCCCGAGCCGCGCGCCGCATTCTTCGTGATCGAGCACGGCGGCTGCGTGCTGGGCGGCGGCGGCATCGGCCCGCTCGCAGGCAGCAGCCCGGATACCTGCGAACTTCGCAAGATGTACTTCCTGCCGGAACTGCGCGGCCGCGGTTTCGGCGAAAAGCTGCTACAGCGCTGCCTCGAAGCGGCGCGCAAGCGCGGCTACCGGCGTTGTTATCTCGAGACGCTGACCCACATGGAAGCCGCGCAGCGGCTCTACGCGAAGGCGGGATTCACGCGGCTGTCCGGCGCGCTCGGCGCGACCGGCCACAGCGGCTGCAACCGCTTCTACCTGCTGGAGCTCTGAGCCACGACCGCGTGCCGCGAGGTGCGCTCGTAGCGCCAGATCAGGAGTACGGCGCAGCTGAAGAGCCCTGCGATCAGGCCCGCCCAGATGCCCGCCGGTCCGACATGCCGGTGGATGCCGAACCACCAGGCGAGCGGAAATCCGAGCAACCAGTACGCCGTGAAGTTGAGCGCCATCGGCACCTTCGCATCCTTGAAGCCGCGCAGCGCGCCCGCGGAGCCGACCTGCAGCCCGTCCGGTACCTGGAAGATCGCGACGAACAGCAGGAGGTACGCCGCGAGCGCCTGCACGCCGGGATCCGAGGTGTAGGCCGCAGCGATGCCGTGCCGCGCCGACAGGATGACGAGCGACGACAGCGCCATGATCATCCCGCACATCGCGATGCCGGCCCAGCCGGCCAGGCGCGCCGCCGCGGCATCTCCGCGGCCGGCCTGGTGCCCGACGTGGATGGTCGTCGCCGAATGCAGCGACAGCGGGATCATGAACATCAGCGCGCCATAGTTGATCGCGATCTGGTGCGCGGCGACGATTTCCTCGCCGAGCGTGCTCATCAGGAGCGCCGCGACCGCGAACAGGCCGCCCTCGGACACGACGGAACCCGCGATCGGCAGGCCCAATGAGAGGATCTCGCGCAAGGCGCGCGGGTCCGGGTGTTCGAAGCGCTCGAACAGCCTGAAGCGCGCATAGATCGCGTGGCGGCGCTGGTACACGTGCATCGTTGCGAGCATCGACCAGTAGGCGAGCGCAGTCGCGATGCCGCAGCCGGTCGCGCCGAGGGAAGGGATGCCCATGCTTCCGCGCGTAAGCAGCAGATTGCCCGCCAGGTTGACCGACAGCCCGACCAGCGCCGTGTACATCACAGGGCGCGTCCAGCCTAGCCCTTCGCTCGTGTAGCGGTGCGCGAGGAAGGCGAGCATCGCCGGCATGCCGAAGCACATCGCGTGGACATAGCCGGACGCGTGCGGGATCGCGCGCGGATCGGTGCCGAACCATTCGAGCACCGGCACGACGCACAGGAGCGCGCCGACCAGCGGCACGGCGAGCATCTGCGACAGCCAGAGACCCTGGCGAAAGCGCCGGCCGACCTCTTCGTCGCGGCCGCCCCCGTAAGCGTGCGCGACGATGGGCGAGATGGACATCAGGGTGCCGAGCCCGAACAGCCAGAACATCTGGTAGTAGCTGCCGCCGACCGCGACGCCCGCGAGCGGCCCCGGCCCGAGGCGTCCGGCCATGACCGTGTTGGTCAGCATCATGCCGCCCAGCACGAGGTTGTTGACCGCGAGCGGGCCTGCGAAGCGCAGGATTGCGCGGGCGTCGCGGGGAAAGCTGTCGCTGAATCTGCCGGGGTCGGACATGGCGCAGTGGTCGCCGCGCCGTGGCGGGCTCGGGTGGATGCTGGCATTCTAGCGGATCACGCTGCGCTCACGCGCGAACCGGAGAGCCACCATGCTGGTCGGATCGCAACCCAGGCGAGTCGCCGTCATCGGCGGCGTTCGGATCCCGTTCGCGAGGGCGCAAGGCGCCTATGCCGAGGTCGGCAACCAGGAGATGCTGACGGCCTCCCTGAAGGCCGTCGTCGATCGCTTCAGGCTTGGCGGCGAACGCCTGGGCGACGTCGTCGCAGGCGCCGTGATGAAGCATTCCAGCCAATGGAACCTGACACGCGAATCGCTGCTCGATTCCGGCCTCTCGCCGGAGACGCCCGGCCTCGATGTGCAGCGCGCCTGCGGCACCAGCCTCGAGGCGGCCATCTCGATCGGCAACAAGATCGCGCTCGGCCAGATCGATGCCGGGATCGCCGCCGGCGTGGACACGGTCAGCGACCCGCCGATCGTGTTCAGCCGCGACTACCAGCGCCTGGCGCTGCGCAGTTTCCGCGGACGCACGTTCGGTGAGCGGCTGAAGCCCTGGTTCGGCCTGCGCCCGCGCCATTTCAAGCCCGTATTCCCGGGCGTCGGCGAGCCGCGCACCAGGCTGTCGATGGGCCAGCACACCGAGAAGATGGCGCGCAGCTGGCACATCGGGCGCGAGGAGCAGGATGCGCTGGCGCTCGCGAGCCACATGAATGCGAGCAAGGCCTGGGCCGAGGGCTTCATGTCGGACCTGGTCGTGCCCTACCTCGGGCTCAAGGCGGACAACAATGTCCGCTCGGACACGAGCCTCGAAAAACTCTCCAAGCTCAAGCCCTCGTTCGCCGCCGACGGCACGCTGACCGCCGGCAACTCGACGCCGATGACCGACGGCTCGGCGGCTGTGCTGCTCGCGAGCGAGGACTGGGCGCGCAAGCGCGGACTTCCCGTGCAGGCTTACCTCAGCTACGGCAAGGTCGCGGCGGTCGATTTCGTCGGCGGCGAGGGACTGCTGATGGCGCCCGCCTACGCCGTACCGCGCATGCTTGCGGACGCTGGGATCCGGCTGCAGGACTTCGACTTCTACGAGATCCACGAGGCTTTTGCGGCCCAGGTCCTGTGCACGCTGAGAGCCTGGGAATCGCCTGAGTTCTGCCGCGACCGGCTCGGCCTCGAGGCGCCGCTCGGCGCCATCGACCGCGCCAAGCTCAACGTCAAGGGCGGCTCGGTCGCCGTCGGGCACCCGTTCGCCGCGACCGGCGCGCGAATCGTCGCGGCGCTCGCGAAGCTGCTGGCCACGCGCGGCTCCGGCCGCGGCCTGATCTCGGTCTGCACCGCCGGCGGCATGGGTGTGACGGCCATCATGGAGCGGTGACGAACTTTCTTGCCATTAGTTGCATTTGAAACTAAATTGACCCCATGAAGCGTTACATCGGATTCCCGCATGTCGACGGCAAGGCCTCGCGCCAGGCGCATGCCGACCTGCCTCCGGGCACCTACGAGCGCGAGATGAGCAAGGAAGGATTCTTCGGCCCGGCCGCGTTCTTCCATCACCGGCATCCGCCGACCGGGTGGTCGTCCTTCGAAGGGCCACTGCGCCCGCATGCCTTCGACCTGACCAAGCTCGAGACCGTCGCCGCGAGCCCCTGGTCGGCGAACGACGTGCTGCACAACGCGCATTGCCGGATCCGGTTCTGGCGCGTCGCGGGGAAAATGGACACCCTCGCACGCAATGCGGACGGCGATGAACTGCTGTTCGTGCACCGCGGCCGCGGCGAGCTCTACTGCGATTTCGGGCGCCTCGCATTCGAGGCCGGCGATTACATCGTCGTGCCGCGCGGCACGATGTGGCGCCTCGAATGCGCCGAGCCCGCCATGCTGCTATTGATCGAGGCGACCAACGCCTCGTACATGCTGCCGGACAAGGGCCTGATCGGCCCGCACGCGATCTTCGACCCGGCGATGCTCGACACACCGCGCATGGACGAGGCCTTCCGCGCGCAGCAGGACGAAAAGCCCTGGCGGGTCGCGATCAAGCGCCATGGAAATGTCTCGACTGCGACCTTT
>Ga0326726_10005529_pt1 | contig 11430 bp, 7 predicted proteins | sample MHFenrmetagenome_2_FD_207603 | JGI IMG/M metagenome (GOLD analysis project Ga0326726, IMG submission 207603) | Lab enriched peat soil microbial communities from Michigan Hollow, Ithaca, NY, United States - MHF15MN | ecosystem: Environmental > Terrestrial > Soil > Wetlands > Peat | place: USA...
GATTGAGGGCCGCTACTACGACTGGCCCGTCGGCTTCGATGTCGGCAAGAACCTGAGCGATTTCTGGAAGCTCGATCCGCCGGAGCTCGGCTCGACGACGTTCCTCCACTTCGGCGACGGAACGGCGCACAAGAACCGGATGCAGGGCAACGACTTCGTCACGTCGCGGATGTACCTGCGCGGGATCCGGTGCTCGGACTGTCACAACGCCCACGGATCGGACAACGACGCGCTGCTTCGCCGGCCCGCCAAGGACATCTGCGCCCGCTGCCATTCGCCGGGCGGTCAGAACGGTCCGCTCGCGCCGACGCTGGAGCGGCACACACACCACAAAGCGGATTCGCCGGGCAGCGAGTGCGTCGCGTGTCACATGCCGAAGATCGCGCAGACGATCGGCGACGTCAACGTGCGCAGCCACACATTCCGCTTCATCCCTCCGTCGGCGACCGATCGCCTGAAGATCCCGAACCCGTGCACGACCTGCCACACGACCCAGTCGACGGCGTGGGCCGAAGCCGCGCTGAAGACGTGGCCGGAATTCTCGCCCTGGCGTGTACCCTGAAGACCAACGGACGCTGACGCGTCCGCTAGGGATTGGGCGTCTGTCCGCGTTGGCGGGAGATCTCGTCGATTTCCGCCGAGACCTTGGCGAAGCACGCCGGACAGATGCCGTGGCTGAACTCGGCGTTGGAATGCTGCGCGATGTACCCCTCGACCTGCTGCCAGTACTGATCATCGCCGCGGATACGCTTGCAGTAACTGCAGATCGGCAGCAGTCCATGCAGCTGCTTGACGTTCGACAGCGCGGCCTGGAGTTCGGTCACGCGCTCGGCGAGCTTCTGCTGCAGGCCGAGCACGCGCACGCCGACGCTGATGCGGGCGCGCAGTTCCTCGGGATCGAACGGCTTGATGATGTAGTCGTCGGCGCCCGCGTCGAGGCCGACGATCACGTCGCTCCGGCCTTCGCGCGCCGTCACGAGCAGGAGGTACATGTTGGCCAGCGGCAGGTCGGCGCGCACCCGCCGGCAGACCTCGGGGCCATCCATCTCCGGCATCATCCAGTCGAGGATGGCGAGCGTCGGACTGCTCGACGCGCGCAGGTACTCCCACGCCTTTCCGCCGTCGCCGACGACGGTCGTTTCGTGATTCCAGCGCTGGAGCGTGCGCGCGAGGATCTCGCCGGTCACACGATCGTCTTCCGCGATGAGCACGTGCATGTCCCTGCAGTATACCCTCGGGTTGCGACGACTTCCCGCTTGGCGTTCACGGTCTGAAGGCCGCACAATGACGGCACTGATGAATCCGCAGGGCGCGAAGCGGTTTGGCCTGTCGCTGCTCTGCGGCGCTGCTGGGTACGCGCTCAACGCGCTGCCCGGCGGCGCCGTGGCGCCGCTGCTGCTCGGGCGCATCGTGACGCTGCCGATCGCGATTCTGTTCGGACCGTGGTTCGGAGCGTTGGCAGCCATGATCGGCGCGTCGGCGATGCGCGGCACGGCGATCGGCATCGTGCCGCTCATCCTCCTGCTGCCGGTCGAAGGCTTGCTGGCCGGCGCATTCGCGCGCCGGGGCACGTCGCCGCTGCTCGCGGGCGCGCTCGTGTGGGCCGGCATCGCCGTGTCCGTGATCCTCGCGCCGCGCCTCTACGGCGCCGGTGTGCTGCGCGAGACGATTCTCCCCATTGCGCTACAGATGCCGCTCAACGGCCTCGTCGCGGTCGTGATCGCCGATCTCCTCGCCACAGGCGCGACGGCGCAGCGCCTGGCGACCGGCTATCGGCCATTCGAACGGCGGCGGCTGCGGACGTTCGCCTTCCATGCGTTCATTCTCGTCGCCGCGCTGCCCGTGCTGCTGCTTGCGGCCGTCGACACGCAATTGACGGCGGCCAAGCAGGAAGCCGACGGCGGCGCGCGTCTGCACGAAGCCGTCACGTCGCTCGGCGAGCACATCGGCGACTACTTGAGCGATCACATCCACGCGGTGCGGACGGTCGGCGCCGCGTTCGCCGAGCGCACCGATCCGGCGGGCCGGCAGCATCTGCTGGACCAGTATCACGAGATCTACCCGGAGTTCATCACGCTCTTCGACGCCGACCTCTCGGGCGCCGTGCACGAGATCTATCCGCGGCGCGAGTCACCGTCGATCGCCGACCGTCAGTACTTCATCGATGTGCTCCGATCCCGCCGCGTGGCGGTGTCGGACGTGATCCTCGGGCGCCTGTCGCTCGTCCCGATCGTCACGATCGCCGCGCCGATCGTGGACACCGCGGGCAACGTGGAGGGCGTGGTGGGCGGATCGCTCGACATGTCGCGCTTCGAGCACTTCGTCGAAGACTTCAGGGCGCTGCCCGATGCGCAGATCACGATCGTCGACCAGCACAACCTCGTCATCCACGCGAGCGGCCGCACGGGGTACGCCGCCCTGCAGAATCTGACGCAGGACGACCTGGTCACCGCAGGCGCGCGCGCCACGGGGGACGTGTTCCAGTACGAGCGCCGCGGCGCCGACCCCACCGGGTCGGCGCGCCTCGTCGCGTTCGCGGGCGTGGCTCCCGTCGGCTGGAGGGTCTTCGTGGAGCAGCCCCTGCTGACGCTGCGGCTGAAATGGACCGGCTATTACGCAGCGACGCTCATGCTGATCCTGCTCGCGCTGGGCTGCGCCGTCCTCGGCGCGCGCGGGTTCGCCGGCGCGGTGACGCGTCCGCTCGAGGAGGTCGTGACGATCGTGCGCAACATCTCGGCGCACGGCGGGCCGGCAGAGGCCCGGCTGACGTCGCAGCCGCCGGCCGAGATCGCGGCGCTGCTCGAGGACGTCAACAGCATGCAGACGCGCCTGGCCGATTCCTACCTGCAAATCGAGACCGCGCTGGTGCAGCGCGAGCACCTGAATCGCGAGCTGCAGGCGCTCACCGAAGATCTCGATCGCAAGGTGCGCGACCGGACCGCGGCCCTGGCGGAAGCCACGCGGGTGGCCGAGGAGGCGAACCAGGCGAAGAGCGAGTTCCTCGCCAACATGAGCCACGAGATTCGCACGCCGCTCAACGGCATCATCGGCATGACCGAGCTCGCGCTCGACACCGACCTGGCGCCCGAGCAGCGCGAGTACCTGACGATGGTCAAGAGCTCGGCGGACGCGCTGCTGAGCATCCTGAACGACATCCTCGATTTCTCGAAGATCGAGATGCGCAAGCTCGAGTTCGACGAGACGCCGTTCTCGGTCCGGGACCACCTGGCCGAGCTGCTGAAACCGCTGGCGCTGCGCGCGGAGCAGAAGGGGCTCGAAGTCGTCTGCCACGTGCTGCCCGACGTGCCGAACGTCGCCGTCGGCGATCCCGGGCGGCTGCGGCAGGTGCTGGTCAACCTGGTGGGCAACGCGATCAAGTTCACCGAGCGGGGCCAGATCTTCGTTCAGGTGGAGGTCGAGTCGGCCTCGGCGACCGATACCGTCCTTCATTATTTCGTCAGCGACAGCGGCATCGGCGTGTCCCCGGAGAAGCAGCGGCAAATCTTCGAGCCGTTCAAGCAGGCGGACGGATCGACGACGCGCCGCTTCGGCGGCACCGGTCTGGGCCTCACGATCTCGTCGTCGCTCGTCGAACTGATGGGCGGGCGGATCTGGCTCGAAAGCGCCCCGCATGAGGGCAGCACGTTCCACTTCACGGTGCGCCTCGGCCTCTCGGACGCGCGGCCCGAGCCGACGGCGTTGAATCTCACCGACCTGCCGGTCCTCATCGTCGACGACAACCCCGTCAATCGCCGCGTCCTTCACGACCTGCTGCTGCGCTGGAAGATGCGGCCCACCGTGGTGGATAGCGGCGCGGCGGCGCTCGACGCGCTGGCGCGGGCGGGCGCGGCCGGACGTCCGTTCGCCCTGGTGCTGCTCGACGCAAACATGCCGGAAATGGACGGCTTCGAAGTGGCGCGGCGGGTCCGCGACGAGCCGACGCTCGCCGGCCCGACGATCATGATGCTGAGCTCGTCAGGTCAGTTCGGCGAAAGCACGCGATGCACCGAGTTGGGCATCGTCAATCATCTGACGAAGCCAGTCGATCAGCGCGAACTGCTCGCCGCGATCAACCGGGCGCTCGCGCCGGAACGCGGAGCGCGGACGGTGCTGCCCGCGTCGATGCTGCCCGCCGATCTGGCCGAGCGTCGGCTGCACGTGTTGCTGGCGGAAGACAACGTCGTCAATCAGCGGCTCGCGGTGAGCGTCCTCGAGCGCCGCGGGCACCGGGTGACCGTCGCGTCCAACGGCCGCGAGGCGCTGGCCGCGCTCGATCGGCAGGCGTTCGACCTGGTGTTGATGGACGTGCAGATGCCGGAGATGGGCGGGCTCGAAGCCGCCGCCGCCATTCGGGAACGGGAGCGCGGCACGCCGTCGCACGTGCCCATCGTCGCGATGACGGCGCACGCGATGAAGGGCGACCGCGAGCGCTGCCTCGCCGCCGGCATGGACGAGTACCTCACCAAGCCACTCGATTCACGTCAGCTGTGCCTGACGGTCGAAAGCCTGGCCGCCGGCGCTGCCGCGCCGCCGGCCGTTCCCGCGGCGCCGGCCGTCTCCGATCGCGTGCTCGCGCGCGTGGGCGGCGACCGCGAGCTGCTCGCGGAAATCAGCCGGCTCTTCGTCGACGATGCGCCGCGGCACCTCGATCGCATCCGCCGGGCTCTGGAAATGCGCGACGGCGAGGGCCTGCGCCGCGCCGCGCACGGGCTCAAAGGCGCGGCGGCCAACTTCGACGCGACAGGCGTCGTCGAAGCGGCGCGCGCGCTCGAGGAAATCGGACGCACGGCGCAGTTCGACGATCAGGAAGCCGCCTGGCTCGCGCTCGCGTTCGAGACCGAACGTCTGATCGCCTCGCTGCGCAGTGTCAGCGCCGGATGAAGCCGCGAGGTGTCTGATGTTACACTTGGAGTTTGTTGAATTGAGTAATTGGGTGAGTGGGTGATTGGGTAAGTCGAGTCATCGGCGTGGGTTGCTGCCCGTCACCCAACTACTCCATTACCCAACTCCCAAATTCGTCTTCCCCGTGGTGGGCGTAGCTCAGCGGTAGAGCGCCGGACTGTGGCTCCGGAAGTCGCGGGTTCGAACCCCGTCGCCCACCCCACTTCCCCGTCCCGACTTCAGATTTCAGAAGGCAGATTTCAGATTGACCGGTCCGCGCCGCTGCGCCGGGCAGGCCGTCATCTGGCGGCGGACAACGGGCGTCAAGGGCGCGCCGGCAGGCGCGGGGCAGGTGCGCTCGGCGCAGCCGGCGCGTGCTCCCATTGCGCCACGACGCGCGCGACCGATGCGCGGAATACCCAGAGCGCTCCCGTCGCGCCCACGAGCATGAGCGCGGCCAGCAGAAGGCCGGCCATCAACGTCCGGCCGACGCGACGCCCGACGGTCTCGGGCGGCTCGAGACCCAGCATCTCGGCGGCCAGATTCACCAACCGGCCGTCGATCACGCTCGCTGACGTTTCGAAGCCGCATGCCAGAGCGCGATCACACAGCCGGTTCACGAGCTGTGGGACACCGCCGGTCAGCGCATGGATGCGCGCCACCGCGATGTCGTCGAAGTCCACTCGAGGATTCGTCCCAGCGACGGCGAGACGATGCCTGACGTAGGCGAGGATCTCATCGGGGCGCAAGGGTGCGACGCGGCATCGCACGACGATCTGACGATCGAGCGCGCGCAGTTCGCGTCGCTTCAGCACCTTCGCCAGCCGGGCGTGCCCGACGAGCACCACCTGCAGCGGACCAGCGTCGGCCAGCGAGTGCAGCTCGGCCAGCACGCCCACCGGTAGATTGTGCGCGTCGTCGATCACGACTACCGCGCTCGCTTCCAGCGGCGCCAGCGATCCCAGGAACGACGCGAGCGCGGCCGTCAGCTTCTCCTGCGTCGCGGGCGTCCCGGCGGCATCCTGGCGGGCGATCACGCCGAAGTCGGCGAGCACGCTCCTCAGCACGGCCTCAATGGACCTGCACGGGTGGAGCACCACCGACGTCAGAGTACGGCGATCGAGTTGATCGACGACCACGCGGCAGATCGCCGTCTTGCCGGTGCCCGGATCACCGGTCACGAGTACGCAACCCTCGCGACAACGGACGGCCGTCAGCAACTGCTGCGCGACGTGATCGTGCGATGTGCTGTGGTAGAAGAACTTCGGATCCGCGGACAGGTCGAACGGCGCCTCGTGCAGTCCGTAGAACGTGTCGTACGCCGGCGCCTCCGCCGGCGGCGGCGGCGGCTCACGAGGCGCGACGAGCGACGCATTGGCGGTGGCGGGCCCTCTGAGACGAGATGGCGCTGGACGCGGGGGGTCGACGGCCGGAAACAAATCGTGCAGCATCCGGCGACCACCGCTTACCCCGATGGCCCGTCGCCCAGGAACCTGTGCCGCGTCGAATGGATACGCCGCCTGGGGATCGAGGAACGTCTCCAGAAAGATCGGGGTTGGCGCCGAGACTTGACGGCTGGTCGGCGAAGAAGGCGGAGTCGAAGGCGATTGAGCCGCGGCTTCGGCGTCGGGCCGCAGATCACGATTCAACTCGACGGAGCTCGAGAGGAACAGTGGGGCGTCCGCGAAGGGCTGACTCGCGTTGTCCACGTCGACAGTTATACCCGGAATTGCGAATGACGAGCGAAGGCCGGGCCCTGGGAATTTGGCCGGAAATGGCACACGGTGCTTCAGGTCCGGACACGAGAGTCAGAAGTTGTTGGCAGATAAGGACTACCTAACCGTCGGCAGGCCCATAATGGACCTTATTGTCATATATACGAACATATAATCGGGTCAGATCGGTACCGTAATTTCTCGTAAGACACTAATTTAAAACGACTTATATAGATGTGACACCATGGCGTCCGTGTTGCTACCAGTCAGTCAAAAGGGCATCCGTGTGAGCGTTTGCCCGCAAACAAGAATGGCTGGCGATCCAACGCTCGTGGGCACTTCCAATTGGCGCGCTGAACTCCCGACGCTGACGGGCCGCGTCGTCACGCTGCGCGAGCCTGTCTCGTCGGACCTCGGCGCCCTCGTCGATCTCCTTTCTCTTGGTGACGCCACGCGATTTGGTCTCGACGAACCGGTCATTGATCTGGGCGTGCAGGATCTCATCGAGCGCAGCGGGCGCGACCGCGCGACCGGGCTCTCCTTCACGTACGTCATCACGCTGTCGGCCTCGCGCACTCCGGTCGGACTGGTGCAGGTGCGGCAGCTCGACCCGGCCTTCGAAGCCGCCGAGTGGGAGTGCACGATCGCGCCTTCATCGCGCGGCACCGGGATCTTTCTCGAAGCCGCCCGTTTGGTGGGGTCATTTGCGTTCGGTCAGGTCGGCGCGCATCGGCTCGAAGCGCGCGTGGCGCTGCAGAACGGCCGCGCCAACGGCGCGCTCCGCAAGCTTGGAGCCGTGCAGGAGGGCATCCTGCGACGATCGGTGCGCCGCCGCGGCGAGTATTTCGATCAAGTGCTCTGGTCGATGCTGAAAGAAGACTGGGGTGACCACTGGGTCTCAACCGCGGCGCGCGTGCACTGATGGGAGGCCTCCGGTTCGCCGCCCGCGTCTATGTTGCAGCCGTCGTCATCGTAGGGCTGCTGCTGCTGGTCGTGTGCCTCCCCGAGGCCACGTTCGATCGGCCGCTGCTTTTCTTCGCGCTGCTCGCGCTCTCGTCGCTCACGGCGGCGCTCAAGGTGCAGCTGCCGCTGCTGAAAAGCGGCTCGACGATGTCGGTGTCGTACGCGGTGGATTTCGCCGCGCTGCTCCTGCTCGGCCCGCACGAGACGATGCTGGTCGCGGCGGGAAGCGCGCTCAGCCAGTGCAGCGTGAACACGAAGGAGCGGAATCCGTGGCATCGAACGTTGTTCAGCGTCGCGTCGCTGATCATCACGGTGCAGGGCGCCGGCCTGGCGTTCCATCTTCTGGGCGGGACACGCTCAGCGATGCCGCTCGCGGCGCTCGCCCGTCCGCTGATGGGCGCCGCCACTGCGTATTTCCTGCTGAACACGTGCCTCGTGGCGGCGGCGATCGCGCTGGCGACGCGCGCGCCGATCTTCCCGACCTGGAACAACAATTTTCTCTGGAGCGCGCCCAGCTATTTCGTCGGCGCCGGCACGGCGGCGCTGGCGGCGTGGTTCGTCGATCACGCGGGCTACTGGGTCGCGCCGCTCATGTTCGCCCCGCTCTACCTGACCTATCGCACCTACAAGGTGTACATGGGCCGCATCGAGGACGAGCAGCGGCACGTGCAGCAGACGTCCGATCTGCATCTGGCCACAATCGAAGCCCTGGCCCGCGCGATCGACGCGAAGGATCAAACGGCGCACATGCACATCCGGCGCGTGCAGGTGTACGCCGCGGGCCTGGCGAAGGCGGCCGGCTTGTCGGACGCGGAGATCCAGGGCGTCAAGACCGCGGCGCTGCTGCACGACATCGGCAAGCTTGCGGTGCCGGAGCACATCCTTTCGAAGCCTGGGCCTCTGACGCAGGAAGAATTCCAGAAGATCCGGATCCATCCGCAGGTCGGCGCCGAGATCATCGCGGCGGTGCCGTTCCCGTATCCCGTGGCCCCGCTCATCCTCAGCCACCACGAACGCTGGGACGGACGGGGGTATCCGCAGGGGCTGGCCGGCGAGAGCATTCCCGTCGGCGCGCGCATCCTGACGATCGTGGACTACTACGACGCGGTGAGCACCGAGCGCCCGTACCACAGGGCGCTGTCCTGCGACAGCGCCCTCAGTCTGCTGAAGCATGAAGCCGGCCGGGCGCTGGACCCGCGGCTGGTGTCGACGTTCATCGATCTGCTGCCGACGCTGATCGCGGAGATCGGGGAAGACGCGGACGCCGTCCAGCCCGCGGAGGCGTCGCCGGCGACCGACGGGTCTACGGCCGCCGGCCTCGTTCCCGCCGGCGCGTCGAACGCGTTCGAGAACATCGCGCTCGCGCACCGCGAGATTTACGCGCTGTACGAAATCGCCCAGTCCATGGGCACGAGCCTCGGCGTCTCCGACACGATGGCGCTCATTTCATCGAAGCTGTCGAAGATCGTGTCCTGGTCGGGCTGCAGTCTCTTCCTGTATCAGCCGGAGACGGATTCGCTCAAGTGCCGCTTCGCGGTGGGCGTGGACGCCCCGCGGCTCCTGAACGCCACCGTCAAGAGCGGACAGGGCCTGGCCGGCTGGGTCGCGCGCAACGGCCGGACGCTCATCAACGCAGATCCGCGCCTGGCGTTCGACGCCGCCGGGCTTCCCAGCGAGACGCCTCTGCGATCGGCCGTCGTCTGCCCGCTGCAGTTCAACGACGTGCTCATCGGCTGTCTCGCCCTGTATCACGTGCAGCCGAATTACTACACTGACGATCATCGCCGCCTGCTCGAACGGATCGGGGAGCAGGCGGGCGCGGTGATTCACAATTCGATCGTGTTCGAACAGACGCAGGAGGATTCGCTGACGGACTCGCTGACGGGGTTGCCGAACCGGCGGTCGATGTTCGTGCACCTGTCGCGCGAACTCGCGCGCGCCGAGCGCTTGAAGGGCGAAGTCGCGGTCATCGTGATGGACGTCGACGGCTTCAAGGACATCAACGACACCTACGGCCACAACGTCGGCGACCGCGCGCTGCGCGAAGTCGCCTGGGCGCTTCAGGGTGCGTTGCGGCCCTACGATCTCTGCGTGCGTTACGCCGGCGACGAGTTCATCATCGTGCTCGCCGATGGCCCGCGCGAGGCGGCCGAAGCCAAGAGACACGAGCTGCAGGCCCGGATCGCCGAGATTCAGTTCGAGGCGCGCCCGGGCAAGCGCCTGCGTCTGGCGGCGAGCGCCGGCGCGGCGGTCTTCCCACACGATGGAACGACGTACGAAGCGCTCCTCGCCGACGCGGACCATCGCATGTATCGCGACAAGGCGGGCCGTCGCGGCGCCGCCCTGCACCGCCCGCACGGCCCCGCCGAGTTCATGCCGAGGGACGTGTTAGAGGCCGACGGCCGGCTCCGTCCGGCCCCGATGCCGCTCGCGTAACCCGCGAATCATCCGGCCTGTTCGCTACAATGTCCGGGTGACCGACCAATCCGATCTCGTCGAACGCCGCCAGAAGTACATCCAGCGGCAGATTCAGCTCGACACGCGTGCCGTCAACGTGCAGTTCGCCGGACGGCGGCCCGAGGGCAGCGGCCCCGCCAATAGCCACGGCATGCCGAAGCTGCCCGTAGGGCAGCATGAGGTGAAGAACTGGCCGGTCCTTGATCTGGGCGAGCAGCCGCAGATCGCCCTCGAGACGTGGAAGCTCGAGGTCGGCGGCCTGGTCGAGAATCCATTCACGCTGACGTGGGCGCAGTTCCTGGCGCTGCCTCAAGTCGACGACGTCAGCGACTTCCACTGCGTGACGACGTGGAGCCGGTACGACAACCGCTGGCGCGGTGTGCGCTTCAGCACGATCGCGGAACTCGCCGTCCCCAGGGACGAGGCCCGGTTCGTGCTCTGCACCGGTTACGACTTCATGCCGGGCACCTACATTCCGTACACGGTGAATGTGCCGCTGGCGCGCGCCGTCGACGCCGACGTGCTGCTCGTGCACACATGGGAAGGGCGACCGCTGCCGCGCGAGCACGGCGGCCCGTGCCGCATGATCACGCCGAAGCTGTACGCGTGGAAGGGCGCGAAGTGGATCCGCAAGATCGAGTTTCTCGCGGAGGACAAGAAAGGCTTCTGGGAAGTTCGGGGCTACTCGAACTCCGCCGAGCCGTGGTTCAACGATCGGTACGCCACGGACTAACGACCAACGACCAACGACTAAGGATTCTTCGGCTCGAAGCGGTAGACCATGTACACGATGGCGCCATCGAGCTGACTGAACCGGTGCGCCATCCCCGCCGGGACGATGATCACGTCCTTTGGTCCTACGCGCCGGCTCTCGCCGCCCTTGTGGGTCCCGGTCTGGCTCGGACCAGCATTGACGCGCGTGAGATCGGTCGGCGTCGCGTTCTCGAGCGAGCCGCCGGTCACGAGGGTCCCCGCGCCTTCGACAATCTGATAGATCTCGGTCACGCGGTTGTGGATGAGCGCGCTCGTCTCAGCCTTGGTCCGGCGCAGCAGCGCAATCGACGCCTTGTGCCCTCCCGGGACGTCAGCGGCCTTGATCGGCTGATCGACGACGTTATTGGCGATTGACTGCTTCAGCGTCGCCGCGATTTCGTCAGCGGTGACGATCGTTCCAGACGTCGGCGGCTGCGCCGCCTGCGCCATCGCGAGGCCGATCAGGAGGGAAAGGATGTGGATCAACATGGGGCGAAGTATAGCGTCTCCAGCCACCAGCCCCTAGCCACCAGCTATCGGCGCTGCAGATAATGAGGCGTGGCGAATGCGCCTGGCGACCTCCGTCCGATGCTCGCGTCGCTCGCCGACGCGTCGTTGCACGATCCCCAGCTGGTCTACGAGCCGAAGTACGACGGCATCC
>Ga0326726_10005530_pt1 | contig 11429 bp, 8 predicted proteins | sample MHFenrmetagenome_2_FD_207603 | JGI IMG/M metagenome (GOLD analysis project Ga0326726, IMG submission 207603) | Lab enriched peat soil microbial communities from Michigan Hollow, Ithaca, NY, United States - MHF15MN | ecosystem: Environmental > Terrestrial > Soil > Wetlands > Peat | place: USA...
TTGATGAAGAGAAAATTCCTGTGCGAGAATCGGTCAAAGGGATCTGTGAATTATTGGGTTTGGATCCGCTCTATCTTGCCAATGAAGGAAAGTTGATTGCCATCTGCCCACCGGAAAAGGCGGATTATCTCTTGAAGGTCATGAAAGACCATTCTCTGGGAGGAGATGGAGAAATTATCGGAAGGGTGACAGAAGAAAATCCAAAGAGGGTAATTCTCCACACATTGATCGGCGGTCACCGAATTTTGGATATGTTAACCGGAGGACAGTATCCGAGGATTTGTTAATCCCAAAGGGGTAATCAAATCCAATTGTCAAAATCCAAATGCTAAATGACTGCCAAAACAATTCAATGTTAAAATTTTCCTCTTTTACTAAAACTCTGGTATTTGAAATTCGGATTTCCTTTGAAATTTGAACTTTGACATTTAATAATGTCTATCTCACCGCCTGAATTCTTCTGAGAATACATTCCTGCCCTTTTTCAACCTTAAATTGGAAAGAATTGCACTGAGGACACGTTTGAAGGGCTAAGTGTCTGAAAGAGTCCTCTTGGGCAGACCTGATACCTCCCTTGTATCCACAGGCCTTGCAGTGGATCCGGGCTTTGATCGTTTTAATCTTCACTTCTGCGCCTTCAGCCACCGAACCTTTAAACAATTCCTTAATCCAAAACCCGACCTGATCTCCGTTGAGATGGGTTAATTCGCCAATCTCTAACTGGATAGAAAGGACTTTCTTCCCTTTATTCTTTTCTACCGTATCGAGAACGGTTCTAACAATCTCACTGGATATAGAAAATTCATGCATTTTCGAAATCTAATTTAGGAATTTGAGGAATTGAGAATTCATAATTCTCAATTCCTCAATCCCGCAGTCCTTCAACCTCTCAATCTCTTAATTCTTCAATCCCTCAATCCTCCGATTCCTTAATCCCCTGTTAATAACCCTAACGCATTGATGATTTTGGATACACCCATCCCGCTCAGCGCATTTGTCTTAATAAAGGGGACGTGGGGGTTAATCTTTTGGGCATCCTTTTCCAATCGGGAAGGGCTCACCTTCATTGCCTTAGCAAGATCAACTTTATTCAGCACGATTACATCTGCCTCTCTAAAGATATACGGGTGTTTTACGATCATATAAGGTCCTTCAGTCACGGATGTTACCACCAGCCTTTTATGGGCTCCTAAAGGAAATTCTCCCGGACAGATGAGGTTTCCCACATTTTCAATGAAGAGCACTCTGATGCCATCCAGTTTCATCCTATCGATCGCCTGACGAATCAGATTGGCATCCAAATGACATTCTTTCCCGGTATTGACCTGAATAACCTGGGCTCCTTCTGTTTCGATTCTTTTTGCATCGATGCTGGTGGTAAGGTCTCCCGCAATGACTGCCACTTTCTTACCCATCCCAAGTCTTTTTAAAACTGCCTTGATCAAGGAAGTCTTTCCCGACCCGATTGAGCCCATAATATCAATAGCCAATATGTTTGAAGAATCAAATCTCTTCTTATTCGCCTTAGCCAAGCTTCTATTTTTGGCCAGAAGGTCTTTTTCTAATTCAATATCGAATATCTCCGGTCCCTTCGATTTTATTATCTTCATCTCCAAATCTCCTTTGATTTTGCTTCCCAATAAATTTGGAGAATTATAACGGAATTCATTTTGAAAGAAAAGCTTGGGCTTGAATTTTAAAATATTTTGTTTGTGCAGATGATCCTCATTGCAGCAGCAAAATCATCCTCAAGGTTGGAGTGTTATAAACCGGCAGAAACTTGTAATAATTAGTAATAATTTGGTCAATTTAGGAATAAAAAGTAAGAGGGGTAAGTACCCGAATTAAATTCCATTTTCCCCCTTGACAAGAATGCGTATTGTGGTATCTTTCACAAGTCTTTATCTGCCATGTCTTCATCCATCATTGCATACTATTTATTATTTTATAGGGTCATAGGGAGAACCCTTAGAAAAATCTAAAGGTTAGACGATCTCCCTTGCTAACCAGATGGAAAGGAGGTAAACTTAACTCTCATTTTTGAAACTTAAGAAAGGAGGTCGAAGGATATCTATGAAAATTACCCGAAGAACGTTTTTGAAAATCTCGGGAGCAACAGCCGCAGGGACGGTGATGGGTGGATTGGGATTTGATCTCTCCCCTGGTGAGGTCTATGCCCAAGAACTTCGAATTAAAGGGGCGAAGGAAACCACCACAGTCTGCTGCTACTGTTCTGTCGGATGCGGAATTATTGTTTCTACCGATGCAAAAGGTAAAGTGATCAATTCCGAAGGAGATCCAGATCACCCTATCAGTGAAGGGTCTCTTTGCGCCAAGGGATCATCACTCTACCAAATTGCCGTTAACGATAACCGATTGAAAAAGGTTCGCTATCGCGCCCCCTACAGCAATGCATGGAAAGAGGTAAGTTGGGAATGGGCCTTAGATAAGATTGCAGCAAACATAAAGAAGGGCCGGGATGCGAGCTTTATGGAGAAGAATGCTAAAGGTCAAGTGGTCAACCGCACCAATGGCATTGCCTCAGTGGGAAGCGCAGCGCTGGATAATGAAGAATGCTGGCTCTACGCAAAGTTCCTCAGATCGCTCGGCATCATTTACATTGAACATCAGGCCCGTATCTGACACAGCCCCTCTGTAGCGGCTCTGGGAGAGTCGTTCGGACGCGGTGCCATGACCAATCATTATATCGATTTTAGAAATGCTGACGTTATTCTGAACATGGGCGGTAATGTGGCTGAGAACCATCCGGTCTCTTTTAAGTGGATCCAGGCAGCCCGTGATAAAGGAGCCATCTTCATCCATGTAGACCCAAGATTTACTCGTACTTCGACCAAGGCAGATATCTTCGTAAGACTCCGCTCCGGAACAGATATCGCTTTCTTGGGCGGTATGATTAAGTACATCTTGGACAATAAGCTCTATGATGAATTTTATATCAAAAACTACACCAATGCCTCTTTTATTGTGAACCCTAAATACAGCTTTGATGACGGCCTTTTCTCAGGCTACGATCCCACTAAAAGGGCATATGATGCATCAACTTGGGCTATAGAAAAGGATGAAAATGGGATTTCGAAAAGAGATATGAGCCTGCAAGATCCCCGGTGTGTCTTCCAGCTATTAAAAAAACATTATTCACGTTATACACTGCAGAAAGTCACGGAGATCACTGGATCCCCTGAAGACGACTTAGTAAAAGTTTATAAGGCTTATGGCTCTACCGGAGCTCCGGATAAGGCCGGGACTGAATTATATGCCATGGGCTGGTGCCAGCATACAGTGGGTGTGCAGAACATTCGCGCCATGTGCATCATCCAGTCTCTTCTTGGTAATATGGGTATTGCAGGCGGGGGAATTAATGCCCTACGAGGAGAGTCGAACGTTCAAGGCTCCACTGACGCGGGCCTTCTCTACCACATCTGGCCTGCATATTTACCAACGCCCCAGGCCCATCTGGCAACACTCGCCGATTACAACAAGACCACACCGGCTTCAAAGGATCCCCGAAGCGTCAACTGGTGGAAGAACCGACCCAAATACGTTGGGAGCTATCTCAAATCTGTATTTGGAGAGAAGGCTAACAAGGAGAACGACTTTGGATACGCTTGGATGCCGAAGCTGGATCAGGGTCAGGACGCATCCTGGTTGAATCTCTTTGACGAAATGTATAAGGGGACTTTCACTGGTTTCTTTGCCTGGGGCATGAATCCTGCCTGTTCAGGTGCTCATTCTGGAAAAGTTCGTCAGGCCATGACGAAGCTGGACTGGATGGTCAATGTCAATGTCTTTGACAACGAAACTGGTTCCTTCTGGAAGGGTCCAGGCATGGATCCCAAGAAGATCAAGACGGAGGTCTTCGTACTACCCTGTGCTGCCTCCATGGAAAAGGAAGGCAGTATCAGCAATAGCGGCCGCTGGATGCAGTGGCGGTACAAGGCATCCAATCCTCCTGGTGAGGCCGAACCTGACGGGGATATTATGTATAAGTTGTTTAAAAAGGTCCGCGCCCTCTACGAGAAAGATAAAGGAGTTTTTCCACAACCGATCTTGAATTTGAAGTGGGACTACGAAACAAATGGCCATTTCGATATCCACAAGGTAGCTAAGGAGATCAATGGTTACTTTATAGAGGACATCCCTGAACATCCGGCAGACAAAAAGGCGTACAAAAAGGGAACTCTCCTCCCAAGCTTTGTTTACCTTCTCGATGATGGCCGCACTTCGTGTGGCAGCTGGATTTATTCGGCCAGTTATACCGAGGCTGGAAACATGTCTGCCCGGAGAAAGAAGACCGACCCAACAGGATTGGGTCTCTATCCAGAGTGGGCTTGGGCTTGGCCGGTTAATCGAAGGATCATTTATAATCGAGCCTCTGTAGATTTAGATGGAAATCCGCGCGATCCAAAACGGGCTTTACTTAAATGGGATGCGGACGGAAAGAAATGGATAGGGGATGTTCCTGATAATGCAGTTCCACCCATGGGTACTGCTGGAGCGTATCCATTTATCATGAAGCCGGATGGAGTAGCCTCTCTTTTTGGACCCGGCTTAAAAGACGGGCCATTCCCCGAACATTATGAGCCTCTGGAATGCCCGATTGAAAAGAACGTACTGTCCAATCAGAGAATTAGCCCGGTCATCAAGATTTTTGAAGGAGGTCCGGACAAATTTACCACCTGCGATCCGAGATATCCCTTTGTATGTTCCACCTACCGAGTGACCGAACACTGGCAGACAGGGGTTTTGACCCGATGGTTACCCTGGCTCATTGAGGCTGAACCTCAAATGTTCTGTGAGATGAGTTTGGAATTGGCCAAACTGAAGGGCATCAACAATGGTGATCGAGTCGTTGTGGAGACTGCGAGAGGTAAGGTAGAGGCTGCCGCCATTGTAACCAGTCGCCTAAAACCTTTTCAGATTGCTGGCCAGACCGTTCACCAGATTGGAATTCCTTGGCACTTTGGTTGGATCCATCCCAAAGATGGTGGGGATAGCGCAAACTTGCTAACTCCTACGATTGGGGACCCCAACACCATGATCCCAGAATCCAAGGCATTCATGGCCAATGTAACTAAACTAACCAAGACACCGGCCAAAAAGGGCTAGGGGAGGTGACATAAATGGCAGATAAATCCTTTTTCATAGATACAACAAAGTGTACGGCTTGTCGCGGGTGTCAGATCGCCTGTAAGCAGTGGAACAAAAATCCTGGGACGAAAACCATACAGCGAGGAAACCATCAGAATCCATCTGATCTCTCTGCTTCGACATTTAAATTGGTTAGGTTTAATGAGGTAGAGATACCGGGAGGAGAACCAAAATGGTATTTCTTTCCTGATCAATGTAGGCACTGTATGTCTCCTCCTTGTAAAGAGGTGGCCGACGGAAAGGTAAAGGGTGCCATTCTACAGGATGAAAAGACAGGGGCAGTCATCTTTAGCCCGAAAGTGAAGGTGAACCCCGCTGACTTTAAGGAAATCCGGGAGTCTTGCCCTTATGATATTCCGAGAATCAATGCCGGTATGGGAATCATGGCGAAATGCACCATGTGTTTCGACCGGATCAAAGAGGGAATGCTCCCGGCCTGTGTGAAGACTTGCCCAACGGGGACTATGAACTTCGGAGATCGAAAGGACATACTCGAGAAGGCAAACAAGAGACTCGCAGAGGTAAAAAAAGTTTACAAAGATGCCTTCCTTGCTAACTCTGATGATGTCCGGGCGATCTTTCTACTTGTCGATGATGCCAAAAGATATTACAAATTCGCGGTGGCGGAAAACACCATTGGGATTACAAGAAAAATGGCGCTCAAGCGCCTCTTTCAACCTTTGACCGGTTTGCGTGATTTGATCGGATAAGACCCTGAGAAAAAGGGGGGTGTGAACCCAGGGCTTGTTTCGGCTGGGAGTCCGAAACAAGCCCCTTTTTTTCATTCCTACCCTTCATCAACAGGCTTCTCCCTCTCCCTTGACGGGAGAGGGTTGGGGGTGAGGGTGAATTATCGTATTTGTCATTCCTGCGAAAGCAGGAATCTATATTTTTCTGGATTCCCGTTTACACGGGAATGACATAGTCGGAATGGAATCGTCAGCAATAGCAAAAAGTCGTCTATCAGGGAGATTCCTTTGGAAAAGCTCAAAGAAAGGATTCAACAGATTAAAAAGAAAAGACCTGGTTATGGGGAGATCCTGGACTTTTACCAAAAGGTGAAAGAGGCACAGGCTAACGTAAAGGCCTCCTTAAAAATTGATCCCATTCATCTTAAGAAGGAATGGAAGGAACTCTTAAGCAAAGAAGGCTTCTCGTTGATTCAGAAAGAGGACTTCCCGCTGGATATCGAGTCATCCGTCAAACTCTTTCAGACTCTCTGTCAGATCGGAAGGGAGGCAAATCCACATATGGCGGAACAGGCAAGAAAAATTGAGGAGGCGATCGACAAGAAAGGAATAGACTTAAAAAAAATTTTAAAGAAAGGATTAAAGGAAGAGAGGATTGAGCAGGACGCAGACGAATTGGGATTGGATAAGAAATTTTTTCCATTTTTAATCCAGAGTAGCACGAAACCCTCCATTGAAGCGGGAATGGAAAAGCTGAGAAGGGAACTGGATCCTGAAACGTGGCTCAAAGGGTACTGTCCCGTGTGCGGCTCTCTCCCCTTCTTGAGTCTACTAAAGGAGGAGGTGGGAAAACGGTATCTCATCTGTTCCTATTGCGGCTATGAGTGGAGAATTGATCGGATGTTCTGTCCATTTTGCAGCAATAAAGAGCAGGGATCTCTCCACTATCTTTTTGCAGAGAGAGAGGAAGCTTATCGCATCGATCTCTGTGAAAAATGCCACCAGTATATCAAGACAATCGATTACAGAAAGCTTGAAAAGTCAGACCCGGTTTTAGAAGACCTTGCCACCCTCCATTTCGATATCTTAGCCTCCCAAAAGGGCTATAAGAGGCCAGTCCCTAACCCCTGGATTACCTGAAAAAAAATTGGAAATGAGAATTGGGTATAATGGGCAATTTATCCTTCAACCTCCCATATCTTATCATGAGTTAGCCCTTGTTTTCGAAAGATGAATAGGATAATATTTCTGTTTAAAGGTGAACGTTATGAAGGGAAAACGGATATCTGTAGTCTTTTTGACAGTGGGATTTTTCTTCCTTTCCAATGCCTTTCCGTCCTTCGCCCAGAAATCGCCTAAGACCCTCACACTCCTTTATAGCAATAATATTAACGGGGAGATTGATCCCTGTCCTACCTGAGGGGATAAAAATAAAATTGGCGGTCTGGCCAGAAGAGGAACATGGGTGAAGGATTTGCGGGAGAGCGAAAAGGGGATACTCCTTATAGATTCGGGCGATCTCTTTTTTAAGAAGTACCTTAATCCTATCCCGGAGAATGAATTGAAGATGATGAGCGAAAAAGCTCATCTCATCATCGAGTGCTTGAATTTAATGGGTTATGATGCCATCGGAATTGGGGATGACGATTTAACTCTGGGGAAGGAATTTCTTTTGGAAATTTCGAAGAGGGCCAACTTTCCATTTCTTTCTTCCAACCTCCTCGATGAGGGATCGGGGAAGATCCTTTTTAAACCTTTTCTCATCAAGGAGATCAATGGTCTTCGAATTGGTATTTTTAGCCTTTTCTCCCCGGATTTTTTTATGGGCGCCTCTGATCCAAGGAGGAAGGGATTGAACATACGGTCACCGATGGAAACGGCACAGGCCATGGTCAAAGAACTGAAGCCCAAAACCGATTTGATCATCCTCCTCAGCCATCTCGGTTATGCGAAAGATATCGAGTTGGCCCAGGCTGTCGAGGGAATTCATTTTGTCGTGGGGGGGCATACCGGGATCAACCTCGCCTATCCTCCGGTGATCAAAAACACCGTTATCCTGCAAACCGCTTCTCGAGGGATGTTTGTGGCAAGGCTTGATCTCCACCTCTATAACAATGAACCCATTTTTTATAATTCTGCGACCAAAATATCTTTAGAAAACAACCTCACCAATATCCACCAGCGATTGAACTCGAAGGAAATACCGGAGGCTGAAAAAGCTCAATGGCAAAAGGCCAAAGAGGACACGGAACGAACGCTGAGCCAGCTCCAGGGCAAAAATGTATTCACGAATAACATCATCCCACTGCAAGAACAGATGAAAGACCATCCCGATATTAAGAAGATGGTCGAATCTTATAAGGCAAAAACCCGGACAACAGAAAATCCCGCACCCCCGAAATGATGAAGATGGCAACCATTGACCTCCTTCTTTTACATCCTCCAACTCTTTACGACTTCAGAAAACGGCCGGGCATTCACGGTCCAATCAGCGATGTCGTCCCTTCCACGCCAATCTTTGAAATGTATCCCATCGGGTTTGCCAGCCTCTCAGAATACTTGGAGCGACACGGGCTCAAAGTGAGGATTATCAATGTCGCGTTGAAGATGCTCAAAGATGAGAATTTCGATGTGGAACGGCTGCTCCAAAAAAATAAGCCGCTGGCCTTCGGCATCGATCTCCACTGGATGGCCCATGTCCAGGGAGCACTGGCCCTTGCAGAGATCATCAAGAGGTTCCATCCCGATACTCCGGTTATCTTGGGCGGGCTTTCTGCCACCTATTATCATGAGGAGATTATCGGTCGATATCCTTTTATTGATTTTGTGATGAGAGGAGATTCAACGGAGAAGCCGCTGCTCCAACTCCTGCAAGCGATGAAGTCAGGGGGAGATTTCAAGAATATCCCTAACCTCACTTATCGAGACGGCGTCAACGGAATTCGGGTCAATCCCCTCAACCATGTGCCGGGGAATCTCGATGAGATTACAATCGACTACCGTCATATCATGAAGAAGGTCGTGAGGTATTTTGACCCCACAGGCTACCAGCCATTTATTGATTGGTACACCTATCCTGTGACCGCTGTCTTTACCTGCCGGGGATGCATCTACTCCTGTAAAACCTGCGGGGGCTCGGCACAGACGTTTCGGTCGATGGCCAATCGGAGAAAGCCCGCCTATCGGAACCCCAAATTATTGGCACAGGATATCTTCAATATCTCGGATCACCTCCATGCGCCGGTGATGATCATCGGTGACATCTTCCAGCCCGGGGTAGAATATGCTTTCACCTTTCTTCAGGAGATGAAGAGGAGGCCGATTGCCAACCATATCGCCTTTGAATTTTTTATTCCTCCCTCCAGGGCTCAGCTGAAAAGGATTGCCGAATCTATTGCAAACTTCAATATTGAGATCTCTCCGGAATCTCACGATGATGAAGTTCGGAGGGCCTTTGGAAGACCCTATCTCAATGAATCGTTGGAAAGGATGCTCGAAGATGCCATCGACCTCGGCTCGAAACGGATCGACCTCTTCTTCATGACCGGTCTTCCAAAGCAGACCTATTCATCCGTTCTGGAGACGGTGGACTATTGTCGTTCTCTGTTAGAGCGATGTCGGCCCTACAGCAAGCTTTTCCCCTTCATCTCTCCTCTGGCCCCTTTCCTGGACCCCGGGAGTACGGTCTTTGAGGCGCCGGAAAAATATGGATATCGCCTGCTTTATCGAACGGTGGAGGAACATCGTCAGGCCTTATTGGCCCCCAGTTGGAAGTACATCCTCAACTATGAAACAGAATGGATGAGTCGCGACGAGATTGTATACAGCACTTACGAGGCTGGAAAGAGGCTCAATCGTCTGAAGGCCGAATTCGGTCTGATCGATCCCAAGACGGCCGAATCGGTCGAGATTCGGCTCGAGGGGGCCGTCCAGATGATGAAAGAGATCGACCGGATCATGGCCCTTCCGGATGCCAAAGAGAGGGAGGCTGCACTGGAATCCGTTTCAAGTGGCCGTGACTCCCTCCTTCACTATAGCATGTCGACCATTTGCGAAAAAAAAGAGCTGGAATGGCCCACTCGATTCATTCGAATGAACTTCATCAAGATTCTCAAGACGCTCCTCGTGAGGAGGAAACCCAATGTCTCCATCCCTTCATCAACAGGTTCTCCGTAAGATACCCAGTGTGGATGAAGTCCTCTCCAAACCAGAGGTTTCCGATCTCTTAAAAACCTACCCACGAAGCGTGGTGATCGAAGCGATCCGGAGGGGACTCAAAAAACTCCGCGAAGAAATCCTCAGTCAGAAAGAATCCTCGGAGATTAAAGACATTATTTTCTCCATCGAACATCTCCATCCACTCTTTCAAAAAGAGATCGATCTTCAGACACAACCCCGGCTCCGTCGAGTCATCAATGCTACCGGAGTGGTCATCCACACCAATCTGGGAAGATCTCCACTTCACGCTGCCGCCATCGAACACCTGATCGGAGTCTCCAAATACTATTCCAACTTAGAATATGACCTGGATCGGGGTGAACGGGGAAATCGTTACGCTCACGTGGAAGAGATCCTCTGCCACCTCTCAGGGGCAGAATCATCTTTGGTCGTGAATAATAACGCAGGGGCTGTCTTGCTTACCTTGAATACCCTTGCAGAAGGCAAGGAGGTGATCGTTTCGAGAGGAGAATTGGTTGAAATCGGAGGGGCGTTTCGGATTCCCGATGTGATGAAGCGAAGCGGGGCCATCCTCAGGGAGGTCGGAACGACCAACCGGACCCACCTCAGTGATTATCAAAAGGCCATCAATCCACAAACGGCCTTGCTCCTGAAGGTCCATACCAGTAATTTCAGAGTGATGGGGTTTACCTCCGAAGTCTCTCTCCAAGATCTGGTCCAAATGGGAAGGGAACATCGCCTTCCTGTCGTGGATGATCTGGGAAGCGGTTGTCTCATTGATCTCTCCCGCTATGGACTGGAAAAAGAGCCTACCGTTCAGGAGACAATCAAAACTGGCGTGGATGCGGTCACCTTTAGCGGTGATAAACTCCTCGGAGGGCCTCAGGCCGGAATCGTTCTTGGGAAGAAGAAATTTTTGGATACCTTCAAGGCTAATCCCCTGACCCGTGCCCTTCGTATTGACAAGCTCACCTTGGCGGCCCTCGAATCTACCGTTCTCCTTTACCATGATGAGAAGAGAGCAATGGAAGAGATTCCGACCCTCCGGATGTTGAGCTTGAATACAAGTGGATTGAAAAAGAGAGGGAGGCGTCTGATGAAAAGATTGTCAGGGATAATGAATCAAAAAATAACATTCACCCTGAAAGAAGATGTCTCTCAAGTGGGCGGCGGGGCCCTCCCCCTGCAGGAACTTCCAACCATCGTCGTTGCCATCAAACCTCTCGATTTTTCTCTGAACAGCCTTGAAGGACATCTCAGGAAGAGCGATCCTCCCATCATTTCTCGAATCAGCAAAGAGGAATTGATTCTGGATATGAGAACCGTCTTCGACGAGGAAATCCCTCTTCTCGCTGCTGGAATTGAAAAGGCCTTAACTAAAATCGCAGAGAG
>Ga0326726_10005531_pt1 | contig 11428 bp, 11 predicted proteins | sample MHFenrmetagenome_2_FD_207603 | JGI IMG/M metagenome (GOLD analysis project Ga0326726, IMG submission 207603) | Lab enriched peat soil microbial communities from Michigan Hollow, Ithaca, NY, United States - MHF15MN | ecosystem: Environmental > Terrestrial > Soil > Wetlands > Peat | place: USA...
GATAAAGGACTACGGGTTCATGCTGCGCGGTGATGCTGCCTACGCGGACAGGGCGGTGCGGATGTCCGCCCTGGCACGCGACGTCAGCGAATTGCTCCTTGATCTTCCGCCGGCCGCGCCGCGTTTCGAGCCGGGCCTCGTTGTCGCCTACCATTCCGCGTGTTCGTTGCAGCATGGCCAGCAGATAAAGGATGCTCCCGCGCGCCTGCTGCGTGCCGCCGGATTCATCGTGAAGGATGTGCCCGAAGGGCACCTCTGCTGCGGCTCGGCCGGCGTCTACAACATTCTGCAATCCGACATCGCGAAGCGTTTGCGTGACCGCAAGGCGGCGAATATCGAAAGCCTCGCGCCTGATGTTGTCGCGGCCGGAAATATCGGCTGCATCGAGCAGATTTCGAGAGCAACGTCCAAGCCGGTCGTTCACACGATTGAACTTCTGGATTGGGCCACCGGTGGGCCGATGCCGGCGGCGGTCGCGCGTCATCGATCTCTGGCAGCGTCCCCCTGACGGGACCAGGAATAGCAAGACATGACACCGAAGGGATACGAATATCGACTGCGCGAACCCTATGGCAACCCCCGTGAGCGGGGTGCGCCACCGCCCGCCCATAGCCGCACCGTCGAGCAGGGAATGATCGTCGAGCGCAATGTAGTGGTAAAGATGCGCGACGGTCTGCGTCTTTTCGCCGATGTGTTCCGTCCGGTGGATGAGCGGCCGGGGCCGCCGATCGTAGTCTGGACGCCCTATGGCAAGCATTGGTACGGCGCCCTGGAAAAGGACCCCCATACCGCGGTGCGCGAGGACATGCTGTCGCGCTACGCAACCTTCGAGGGACCCGATCCGCTCTATTGGGTCCCGCGCGGCTATGTGATCGTCAATGTCGACGCACGGGGCACGTGGTACTCGGAAGGAACCTCGACGTTTCTTTCTCCCGAAGAGGCCGAGGCCTTCTACGATGCGATCGAATGGGCGGGCACGCAGCCGTGGAGCACCGGGAAGGTCGGATTGACGGGCGTCTCCTATCTGTCGCAGAGCCAGTGGAAGACGGCCGCCCTGCAACCGCCGCATCTCGCGGCGATGAACATCTGGGAGGGATGGAGCGACACGTATCGGGAAGTGGCCCGTCATGGAGGCATCCCCGACACCTCGTTCTGGACGATATGTGTGGCGCAGGCCTGGGGCGTGAGCACGCACCCGATCGAGGACATCGTAGCGGAAACCCTGGAACACCCGCTGTTCGATGACTTCTGGGCGTCGAAAGTCGCGGACTTCTCGAAGATCGTCACACCGGCATTCATCGTCGCTTCGTGGACGGATCAGGGCCTGCACGAGCGCGGGACGCTGGAAGGATTCAAGAGAATCTCCTCCGAGAACAAATGGCTGGAAGTTCACGGCCGCAAGAAGTGGTCCTATTACTACGAGCCGCCGAGCGTCGCGCGCCTGCAGGCGTTCTTCGACAAATTCCTGAAGGGCATCGACTCGGCAGTGGACACTTGGCCAAAGGTGCTGCTCGAAGTGCGCGAGAAGTACTACGTCGGGTGTCAGCACCAAGAGAACGAATGGCCGATCGCGCGCACGCAATACACAAGGCTCTATCTCGACGCCCGCACCAACCGGATGCAGCGCGAGCCGGTCACGCAGCCGGCGGCGTGCGCCTATAGTTCTCTCGGGAGCGGACCGGGCGCGCACCGTGCCGAATTCGACTTCACGTTCGAACAAGCGACCGAGCTCACCGGGCACATGAAGCTCAAGCTCTACATGGCCGCGGAAAGCGCGGACGACATGGACATCTTCGTCGGGGTCTACAAGTTCAATGCGCAAGGCGAGCTCGTGCCGTTCGCCTATTACGCCTACTTCGACGACGGCCCGGTCGCACTCGGATGGCTGCGCGCCTCGCATCGTGAACTCGATCCAGCACAATCGACCGAGTACCAGCCGGTCTTGGCGCACCAGCGGGAGCTGAAGCTCGAACCGGGGAAGGTCGAGCCGCTTGAAATCGAGATCTGGCCATCCGGGACGCTCTTCGAGGCTGGATCGAGGTTGAGACTGATCGTGCAGGGAAGCGATATCCAGAAGTATTCCAAGATACGCCACCCCGTCTACACGAGGCACGAAGACAGCGTGAATCATGGCCGTCACGTGATCCACACCGGCGGCGCCACAGGCTCCTATCTGCTGGTCCCGGTGGTGCCCATACGTTGAGGTGGACTGCAACGCGGTTAAGGCAGGCGGCCCGCCGTGTCCTCATCGCTCGGTACGGACCAAATGAAGTTTTGGTCATCCGTGATTTCTACGCGATACTGCAGATAGCCTGCAGCCGATCGGCACGTTCGCCGTGGTACGCGGATGAACCTGGCCGCGACGTGATAACGAGCAGGAGAATCGTTCTAGCAAGGTATGAGCGTGTCCGAGAGAAGAACAAGTCTGGGGGGAACAACGTGAAGCCATATCGACGAACTGGAACAATCAACCTATCGCTAGTGTTCGAGCGCTGGCATGGGCGTGCATCGAGCATTGGGCTCGCCCTCGCGCTGGGCGCGACGTTTGCCATCGGCAGTTCGGTGCAGGCGGCTGAGCCAGCCGTTCAGGCCGAGTCCGATGTGCTCGAGACGATCACAGTCACGGCCCGCTACCGGTCGGAAGATCTTCAGAAAACGCCGATCGCGATCACCGCGCTCAGCGCAGATGCGCTGGAAGCGCGTGGCTTCACCAACATCGTCGATGTGACCAAGGTTGCCCCTAACGTCACCCTGCAACAATCGGGGAGCAACGGCGGCAAGGCAGCGGTCGCCTACATTCGCGGGGTGGGGCAATCCGACTTCACCTTGGCCTTCGAGCCCGGCGTCGGCTTCTACCTCGACGACGTCTACTTCGGGACGATCTTCGGCGCCATGTTCGACCTGGGCGACATCGATCGCGTCGAGGTCCTGCGCGGACCGCAGGGAACGCTGTTTGGAAAGAACAACGAGGGCGGCGCCGTGCGAATCTTCACGACGCAGCCGAAAGGTGACGGTTCCGGGTACTTCGAGGCTGGCTACGGCAGCTACAACCGATTCATGGCGAAGGCTGCTTATGACTTCTCCATCGTTCCGGACAAGCTGGCTCTGAGGGTGTCGGGCGGAATGAGCCGGGTCGACGGCTACGTCCGGCGCTACGACTTTGTTTGCCAGAATCCGAATAATCCCGCCCTCACCGGCAATCTGCCCCAGATCACGGTCCACCCCGATTGCAAGCTCGGCACGGAGGGTGGCGATGAGGTTGAAACAATCCGGGCGAATTTGCGCTGGACGCCGAACGAGGACGTTCAGGTGCTGCTGTCGGCGGATTACCTCACGGACAAAGGCGAACCGACGCCAACCAAGACTCTCACGATTACCACGGCGGGGACTCTTGGCCGCTACAACTCGAACGTCCTGATGAACCCGGCTTCCGGCTTCTACACGGGGGTTCCGATCGACAGCCGTTTCGTCACCAACAGTCCGTACACCACCTATGCGACGTTCAAGGATCTGAGCACGGGCATCAGCTTCGAGCCGGTCAACAATGTCGACTCGTGGGGCGTCGCCAATACGGTGGAGTGGCAGATGAGCGGCGGTCTGCGCCTTAAGAACGTGATGGCCTACCGGGGTTATGACGGCAGCTTCGTCTACGACGGGACCGGCGCGCCGCTAAGCTCGGTCCTCTACGCCAATCCGGACTTCACCCACCACCAGTTCAGTGAAGAGCTCAATATCAGCGGCGCTCTGTTGGACGGCAAGCTCGACTGGGTCGGCGGCATCTACTACTACGACGGAACGAGCAAACAGGGCAACGGCCCGGTGCTACTCACGTCGGCTGAAATCATTCCTCCGGGCGCCGTCCCGTTTTGTGGGCCGATGGACGGCTGCTACGGACTGAACTTCATCACCGACGATCCGGTCGACGTGACGAACAAGTCCGTCTTCATTCACGGACAATATCGGTTTACAGACCAGTTTTCCGCGGAACTGGGCGTTCGCTATAGCGACGAGTCCAAGACCTATACGTTCTCCCGCATCCTCCTCCCGACTAATCCGGTCAATCCGCTGTTCACGCCGGCATTCGACCCTGACTACCCGTCTCTGTCTGGATTTGCAGACAATCCGTCAGCTACCTCTACGACGGCGCGGTGGGATCCCAAGATCGCGCTCCAGTACAACTGGACGCCGGATGTCATGACCTATGTGCAGTACGCAACCGGCTACAAGGGCGGCGGCATCAACTCTCATCCGGTCTTCGCAGACCAAGTCGTACCCTTCAAAGAGGAAGACTTGAAGTCCTACGAGCTGGGAGCGAAGTCGCAGTGGTTCGACAATCGCTTGCGCGTGAATGCGGCGGTCTTCACCGGCGATTACAAGGACCTGCAGATCACCGTCATCGGTCCCGCGGGCGCCAACATCATTCAGAATGCAGGCCATATCCGCATCTCGGGCGTCGAGGCCGAGTTCGAGACCGAGCCAGTCTCGGATCTTCTGCTGAACGGCTCATTTGGCTATCTGAATTACGATACGATCGATCTCGGTGCTGCCGCGGGCGTTGTCGGCGGGCCCACCGAAAACAGCAAGCCGCCCTACGTTCCCGAGTGGAAGTTCAATGTCGGCATGCAATACGGCATACATCTTGGGAACGGTGGCGTGCTGACGCCGCGGCTCGACTGGACCTACCAGACCGAGGTCTTCAACGATCCGTCGAACAATCCACTGGCTCTGCAACCAGCCTACGGGCTGCTCGATGCGAGGCTGACGTTGGACACGCCTGACAGGAACTGGGAAGGCGCGCTGGTGATCCAGAACGCACTCGACAAGGTCTATTACATCAACAAGTACGACAACACCGGCAGCTTCGGTCTAGTCGACGGCCAGCCGGGCTGGCCGCGAACAGTATCGGTCACGATCAAGCGCAAGTTCTGATCGCCGGCGCCTCCACGTGCATCCGCCCGATGCCTGAGTAACTCGAACATCGGGCGGACCGGCCTCGCCACCGCGAGATGAACGCTCCGAACCCCACTACTGCGGACTTTCCCGGCCGCCGCTATGCCTGGTACGCGGTGTTCGTGCTGATGATCTGCTACACGTTCTCCTTTATCGATCGGCTGATCCTCGCGTTTCTCGTCGGGCCGCTCAAAATGGATCTGCATTTGAGCGATACCGAGATCGGGCTCCTGCAGGGTCTCGCCTTCGCATTCTTCTATGCGCTCCTTGGCGTGCCCATGGGGCTCATCGCGGATCGCATGAACCGTCGCAACCTCATCGTCGGCGGCGTGATCGTGTGGAGCATGATGACGACGTTTGGCAGCGTCGCCGGAAGCTTCGGTTCGCTCGCATTGGCTCGCATGGGAGTCGGCGTGGGTGAGGCGACACTTGCCCCCGCGGCGTTTTCCATGATCGCGGACTATTTTCCGAAGGAGCGGTTGAGCTCCGCCCTGAGCGTCTACGCGATGGGTGTGCAGATCGGGGCCGGACTGGCGTTGATCGTGGGCGGGCTGGTGGTGCAGGCCGTCATGCATCTGCCCGCCGTTGATCTGCCAGTGCTGGGATCGATGGCGCCGTGGCGCATGACGTTTCTCATCGTCGGGATACCCGGTGTCCTGATCGCGGCGCTCCTTGCCACGGTGCGCGAACCGACGCGTCGCAGAGTCATGGTCCTGGCGAACGAGACGTGGTCCGGGGAAAGTGTCCGCAGAGTCTTTGTGGAGCTGCGCATGCGCTGGAAGTCCGCGACGGGCGTATCGGTCATCATGGCCTGCCAGGCGATGAGCAACTACGCCTTCGGCAGCTGGGCGCCCGCGTTCTTCGAACGCGTTCATCACTGGCCGAAGAGCCGGGCGGGCCTCGTGCTCGGCTCGCTCACGCTCGGCTGTGGCTGTGTGGGGCTCCTTGTTGGAGGCCGGCTATCGGACCGCTGGCTGCGCCGTGGGGTGCACGAAGGGCCGCTGCGCGTCGGGCTTATCAGCTGCGCCGGCGTTGCGATCACTTTGGTTCCCGGAATGCTTGCAACTTCCCCCGGCTCAACGATCGCGTTGCTCATCCCCGCCGTCTTCTTTCTGGCATTGCCGATCGGCTGCTCCTACGCGTCGATCCAGATGATCTTTCCAAATGAGGTGCGCGGGGCGGTTTCGGCGGTGATGCTGCTCGTCTTGAACCTCCTTGGCCTGACGCTCGGCACGCTGCTGCCGGGACTCCTCAACGACCGGCTTTTTCACGACGATCTGATGCTCGGCGCGTCGATCTCGATCACGGCACTCATTGCAGCGCTGACGGGAACCGTCGCCGCACTGCTGACATTTGCGCCTTATCGGCGCGACTTCGCGCAGATGCACCCGACCTCTCCGACGGGCGCGCGCTAGTTGGCGATTGCCGTGCCCGCTGGCGCCTGCTCGGCATCGATGAGCTTGCCAAGTGTGCGCCGGAAGTGGACGAGCGGCGCGTCCGCAATGATCGCGAGCATCTGCTTCTCGAATCCCGGGTCGTCGTCGAGCGTCTGTTGCTGGTGCTCGATAATCGCCTTGTCTTCCATGAAGCCCTCAAGGAGGCTGTCGAGGAGCGAACGCGAGATCGTCGTATCGTCGCCTTCGAAGTTGTTGAGATACGCCCAGAAGAAATGTGTCGTGCGATCGGTCTCGGGCGTCATGAACTGACAGTTCCGGTACTCCCGGGTGCCCGGCACCGCGACGCCTTTCTCGGCGCCCTGGCCCGCGGGCGCGAATATCGTCTCCATATAGAAGATGCCCGGTATGAACATGTTCACGCGGTTGCGCCGGTCGACCTTTTCATATTTGTTCGAAATGACCTTCTTGTGAAACGGCGGCGGATCGATGTTCATGTGCCAGCGCTCGAGGCGGTAACCGCGCTCGAGCTTCTCGATCACCGCGGGCTTCGTGACGTACGCGTATTCCTCCGAGCCGCCGAGCGTCTTCGTGTGCACGAACGCAAGATGCGCGAGGTCGCTCAGATTGTCGAGAACGTAGTTCGCGTCGTAGTGCAGGTAGCCGGGCAGCCCTTTCCACGCGGGGTCGCGCAGATAGGGGAAGTCGACGATTTCGGAGACGTTTGCCTTCGCCGGATCACCCATCCAGATCCAGACAAGGTGGCCCGCCTCATGAACAGGATAGGTACGTACGCGCATCTTGGGTGGAATCAAGTCCTGCCCCGGGATCTGCACGCACTTGCCGGCGCCGTCGAACTTGATGCCGTGGTACATGCAGCGCACGGCGTCGCCCTCGAGCCGGCCCTGTGAGAGCAGCGCGCCCCGATGCGGGCAGCGGTCGTTCATGGCAACGACCTTGCCGCTCTCGCCGCGGTACAGGAGCACATTTTCGTTGAGGAGCATGCGGCTCAGGAGCTTGCCGTCGATCAGCTCGTGGTCCCAGCCTGCAACGTACCAACAGTTCTTTAGGAACATATGTCACCCCGCGCGAAAGTGCGTTCAGTCTGTGTCTAGTGATAGGCGAAATGCGCAGCGACTGCAACCACCGAGTAATCGAAACTGCCGGTGAAGGGCGCATTCAGGGAAATACGGCCGAACTCATAGCCGAGCGATGCCTCGACGTGGGTGCGGTTTCGGAGCGGCCAGTCGTAGCCGATGCGGGCGATGCCGCCCGTGCCGTTGCCGCTCCTCTTATTGCCCGAGACGTCCTCCAGGCCCTTGTTGTCGTAGAGTACTTTGCCCGCACCGCCGCCAAACCACCACCCATGGTCCGACTGCGGCTCGAATTGCGCGACCAGAAACATATTGCTAACGGTTTGGCCGTAGATGCTCGAATAGATATTGTTGGGGTCGTAGTTGCTGCTCGCCGCGTGTATGCCGACGCCGCAGAGATCGAAGCCGACGAGCCACTGGCTGCTGAGGCGTCCGCCAATCTGCGCGTCGAGCCAAACGCCGCCCGCGTCGGAATCGACGGGGGCCGAAGCCCCTGCGCTCATATGCCCGTAGCCGAGGCCAAAGTCCGCCCATATCTTCCCGAGCGCCGGATCACTCGGCGATGCGGAGGCGCCTTGCGGGGCCGCAGCGGCGAACACGAGAACCGCGCACGCGATGGCAGCGCGGGTGGTAGGCGTCGTCATGCATCTCATGACTTACCTCCTGTCGGCCGGCGGAGTACCTACGCCCTGCGATTCCTTTGGACCCTCGAGCGCCGCTCTCACGAGCGTCGCCTTGCCGATGTCCGACCAGGACTTCACATTGAACCTGAACTCGGCGACGGCGCAAGTCGGCATGTGGGTGATCTCCCTTGAGAGGCGATGCGCGAGTTCCGTCAGCTCAGGGTTATGGCCGAAAAGCATCACGCGCTTGAGCTTGTCGTCGAGCTCGTGAATGACGTTGAGCAGGTCAACGGCCGCGCAGGCATACAGCCGATCATCGACGATGATGTCCTTGATCTTGTAATCAAGTTTCCTGGCGATGATCTCGGCCGTCTTGAGCGCGCGCCTCGCCGGACTCGACAGGATCAAGTCAGGCTTTACTTCGCGCTTCGCTAAGCGCTTGCCCATCTTCGGAGCGTCGCGCTTGCCGCGATCGTCCAGTGGCCGGTCCTTGTCGGGCAACGAAGGGTCATCCCGGCTCGACTTCGCATGGCGGATTAGAAATAGCGTTCTCATTACAAAGCGGAGCCGGGCTCGAAGCCCGGCTCCCTGCATCGTAGTCAGCGACTCGTCGTGCTACTTGAGGTCAAGCACCTGCATCGTCGATGAGCCGAGAAGGCGCCGGATCTTGCCGCGGTCGACCATACCTTGATTGGCGACAGCGAGGGAGCCTTCGACCTGCTTGGCAATCTCATCTCCCTTCGCGAGTGCGCCATCCAGGGCTGCCCAGTTCTTATACCGGATCACCAGAACCAGGTCTGCATCATCCGCAGTGCGCGGCTCGACCGTAATGACCTCGTAGCCCACGATATAGCCGGCCTTCTTCGCGGCCTCCTGGTACCGTTTCCACGTGGTGTCGAGATAGTTCATGTAGTCGTCGAAATGACCGTCCAGCGTGCGAATCCTCGACACGTTGACGACCTGCCCTTCGGAATAAGGGTGATCATCCGCGAGGGCTGAAAAGCTCGTGCAGGCAAGTGAGGCGAACGCCGCATAGGCGGCTAAGCGCAGCTTGATAGACATGTGAAACCTCTTTGGAAATTAGTGTTGGAATTTTTTGAAGAAAAGCTCACTCTGACGCGCCGCGCGTGTCGGGCGAGGGCCTGGAGTGATCCGCGAAATACTACGCGCATTCGGTTGCCGCGTCACACGCAATCGGTTCGACTCGGGCTGGGCCGAGGTGGCCGGTCCTGCGGGTTCCGGCTAGCATCCTTGAAGAATCGTGTTCCGTTCGAACGGAGAACACCCAAATGCAGAAAGTTACTCCATTCCTGTGGTTCGACAATCAGGCCGAAGAGGCCGTCAATTTCTACGTTTCAATCTTCAAGAATTCGCGGATCGTAAGCATTGCCCGCTACGGCGAGGCGGGAGAAAAGGTCGCCGGAAGACCGAAAGGGTCGGTCATGACCGTTGCGTTCCAGCTCAGCGGCCAGGACTTCACGGCGCTTAACGGCGGCCCGCACTTCAAGTTCACGGAAGCCATCTCACTGGTCGTTAACTGCGAATCGCAGGCGGAGGTGGATGAGTTCTGGGAGAAGCTTTCCAAGGACGGACAGGAAGGACGGTGCGGCTGGCTGAAAGACAAGTACGGCCTGTCATGGCAGATCGTTCCCAGGGTCCTGGTCGAGCTGTTGCAGGACAAGGATCCTGCGATATCGGAGAGGGTCATGAATGCCATGCTCCAGATGAAGAAGATTGACATCGAGAATCTGTGGCAAGCCTATAGTCATAAGTAAGGAGCTGCACATGGCGAACTACGTCGATGGCTTCGTTCTACCAATCCCGAAGCGCAACAAGGCGGCCTACCTGCGGATGGCGCGCAAGGCTGGAAAGGTCTGGCGCGACCATGGTGCGCTCGAGTACCGGGAGTGCATTGCCGACGATGTGAAACCCGGCAAGTACACGTCGTTCCCGCAGAGCGTCAAGCTCAAGGCCAACGAAGTCGTCTGGTTTTCGTGGATCGTGTACAAGTCCCGCGCGCACCGTGACCGTGTGAATGCCAAGGTGATGAAGGATCCGCGCCTCGCCAGCATGATGAACCCGAAGGCGCTGCCCTTCGACGGCAAACGGATGATCTTCGGCGGCTTCAAGGTCGCGGTGGCCAGGTAGCCCGGTCGGTCTGCACAGTTCACGCGAGGGTTGAGCGGGATCACCATGCCGACGACGGGCGAGGCGCACGATGGATCGCAGATCATCGATGAAGCTGATTGGCGGCGCGGTCGCCGCTGCCGCGCTGGTGGGCGCTCGGCTTGGCGAGCCGTTGCAGTCAGGTGCCGCGCAGACCGTGGAGATTCCGAGCGGCAATCTGCGGCTGAAAGCCATGCTGTGGACGCCGAAGGGCGCGGGTCCATTCCCTGCCGTGCTCTTCAGTCATGGCTCTGGCGATGCCGACGCCGACCATACCGCCGGACTAACAATGACGGAAGCTGCCGGGAATCTGGGCCCACTCTTCGTCAAGCACGGCTAGGCGTTTCTGTATCTCTTCCGGCGCGGTCATGGTCCGTCTGCAGACCAGGGCCCCTTCATGCAGGATCTCCTGCAGCGCGAGGAAGCGGCCAGGGGCAAGGAAGCTCGTCAGCATCTGCAGTTCGTTCTCGTAACGACGGACCACCTGGACGATGTCCTCGCGGCGTTGTCCTTTCTGAAGACTGCGCCAGGAATCGACATCCACCGCATTGCCTTGGCAGGACATTCATTCGGTGGCCAGCTCACATTGCTTGCCGCGGCACACGACAACGAGGCGCGCGCCGTGGTCACCTTCGCTGCGGCCGCTGGCTCCTGGGATCGCTCACCGGAACTTCGCGAACGCCTGCTCGCGGCCGTCCGCAGGATCGCCGCTCCGATCATGTTGATCCACGCCGAGAACGACTACTCGACGGCCGCCGGCCGCGCGCTGGCCGATGAGCTTGAACGCCTTCACAAGCCGCATGTTCTCAGGATTTATCCGCCCGTCGGGCAGACACCGGATGACGGGCACAACATGCTCTACAAGGCGATTCCAGCATGGGAAGGGGACGTATTCCAGTTCCTGGATGAGCACGTGAAGCGCCAATAGTGATGGCGCGCAATCGCACCTCCGTCATTTCCCATACAAGAACGTCAGCGCTCCGGGCAGTCTCTGCGCCCAGGCGGGCTCCGAATGCCGTGCCTCGGGATCGACCACGAAACGCAGGTTCGTGTCGTTGTAGCCGGCCGCCCGGAAATTGGACTCAACCAGGCGAATGAGGCTGATCATCCGCTCGGTGATCGCCGGATTGTCCGCTTCCTTGCCGCCGAAGCCGAAGAAAATCCTGGCGGGCATCGTGGTCAACGGACTCGTGTCGCGCAC
>Ga0326726_10005532_pt1 | contig 11427 bp, 6 predicted proteins | sample MHFenrmetagenome_2_FD_207603 | JGI IMG/M metagenome (GOLD analysis project Ga0326726, IMG submission 207603) | Lab enriched peat soil microbial communities from Michigan Hollow, Ithaca, NY, United States - MHF15MN | ecosystem: Environmental > Terrestrial > Soil > Wetlands > Peat | place: USA...
CGACGGCGCGGGTGAAGCCCGTGGCCTGCGCTTCGACCTCTGGCGCACGCTCGCGGAGCTCGTGGAGGAGCGCTTCACCCGGACGCTCGGCGACTGGTGTGGCGCGCGCCGCCTCGTCCTCGAGATGGAGCCTTACGGAACGCCGCCCAACCCCATGACCGCGGCCGCCCACATCGCCCTCCCGACCGGAGAGCATTATGAGTGGAAGGGATACGCCGTCCAGCGATACGTCGCGTCCATGGCCCACATCAACGGCCGGCCCGTCGTGGGCGCCGAGGCTTGGACCTGGGCGGGCCTGCCGAACCGGTTGGGCGACAGTCTGAGCGACCTTAAGCTCGTCAGCGATATGACGTTCCTGCTCGGCGCCAACGATCTCACCGGCGTCGATTTCCCTTATTCTCCCGAGTCGGCCGGCGCGCCCGGCTGGATGCCGTACTATGGCCCGGTCATGGGCGCGGCCAGCCCGCAGTGGAAGCTCTTCCCGGCCCTTGTCGCCTATCTCAATCGCTGCCAGTGGATGCTGCGCCAGGGCGAGCCGGTAAGGAAGGTCGGCGTCTATCTCCCCGTCGAGGACGCCCTGGCCGCGGGGACGGCCGACCAGATGCTCCTCGATTTCGCCGTCCGCGACCGCCTGGCGACGGGCCACCCGACGAGCGAATTCGGCCTGAAGAACGGACTCAAGCACCACTCCGATCTCCTCCACGGCCTGATCCGGGCGGGATACGATTTCGACGGCCTGGACTTTTGGGCCGTGGCCCGGCTCGGCCGCGCGCGCGGCCCGCGGCTTGAGGTGGGCCAGGCGTCCTACGAAGCCGTCATCCTCCCGGCGCTCGAGCTCATGGACGCGGCGGCGATGGAGCGGATCGCCGACTTCGCCCGCGCCGGAGGCACGGTCGTCGCGAGCGTGCGCCTGCCGGGATCGGCGCCCGGATCGGGGCGGGAGCGAGAGACGTCGGAGCTGCGGCGACTGATGGCCGAAGTCTTCGGCGAGAGGCCGATCCCGGGCGCCGTCCATCGTTGCGGAAGAGGCCGGGGGATCTTCGTGGCCGAAGCCGGCCAGGCGGCGACGATCCTGACCGGATTCGTCGCGCCGAGCGTCAAGATGACGCCCGGGCCGGACTCGGTCGGATTCGTCCATCGCCGCGCGAGCGGGCGGGATATTTACTTTTTCGCCAACGTGGGCGATGACGCCGTCCGGTTCGCGGTCGCATTCCCGGACCGGAAGCGGCGCCTGGAGGTTTGGGACGCCGTCGACGGAACGGTCCGGCTCGCCGCCGAGTCCGGTTCCCGGCTCGAGATGAGCCTGCCGGGGCGGGGGTCGCTTTTCGTCGTGGCCGGCGGCCGGACCCCCGGCGCCGCTCCGGCTCCCTCTTCTATGGAAGCCGCGGCCCCGTTCGCCGCCGCTGTCGGCCCCCGCAACCCCGCGGCGCCGCCCGCGAGTTCGAGTGAGAAGCCGGGGCGTGTGGAATTGGATCTCGCTTGGTCGATCGCCTTCGAGGGCCCCGACGCGCCGCCTCCCGCCGGGCCCGGGACCCTCGTCTCGTGGTCCGAATTGGCCGGCGGACGATTTTTCTCCGGGTCGGCGACCTACAAGGCAAGCTTCGATTGGACAAGAGAGCTTCCCGGCCGCGCCGTTCTTTGCTTCGAGCGGGTCCGCGAGGCGGCCGAGGTCAGGCTTAACGGCCGCTCGATCGGCGTCCTCTTCAACCCTCCCTGGGCCGTCGAGATGGGGAACGCTCTGCGCCCGGGCCGCAACGACATCGAGGTCACGGTCGTGAACCTGCCCCTCAACCGCTTCCTCGGGCTCCCGGACGAGGATCTCGGCCCGCTCCGGGCGATCTTCGGCGCCCGGTTCCCGGCCCCGGAGGAAAAAAAGATCGCCGGCCCGGCGCCCTCCGGCCTCATCGGAGCCGTCTGGATCGAAACCCGTCCTCTTCCCCGCGGGGAGTTCCCGTGATGAGCTCTTTTCCCTGGGCCACGGCGGTCATGTTCATGGGGGCCTTGCAGGGGCTCCTGCTCGCCGCGGCCCTGTGGCGGACAAAGAACCGGGGATCCCGGGCCAACCGGCTTTTGGCCCTTCTCATGCTCCTCACCGCTGTCCGCCTCTCCACTGTCGCTTTTGTCCGCCTCCAGCCGGCCCCGGCCCGGTGGGATTGGAGCTTGCCCCTCATCCTGACTTTCTCGCCTCTCCTCTATCTTTATTGCCGCGCGCTGCTCGAGCCCGGGGCCTGGCGGCGGCGCGCCGGCCTGATCCATTTCGCGCCCGCCCTCCTCTGGACCGTTTGGCGGACGGTCGAAGCGCTCATTCCTTCGGAGGCGGCTGGGCCGACCCCTGCCCCGGGAGCCTGGCTTTCTTCCTTTCTCCCGGATATCCTCTGGCTCGCCCAGACATCCGCCTATCTTCTCCTCATCCTCGGGCTCCTCCGCCGCCACGCCGGAAAGTCGCCGCGGGTGCTTTCCGATTCCGACAGCATCCGGCTGACCTGGATGCGCGTCCTCGCCGCGGCCTTTGGTTTCCTCTGCGCGCTCATCGTCGTCTTCCTGGCCGGGAACGCCCTCGGCCTGCGCTTCATCAAGCCCTCGAACGCGCTTCTCTACATCACCGTGGCCGCTATCGTCTACCTCTGGGGCTGGTTCGGGCTCCGTCAGCCGGAGATCTTCGCCGCGCCCGCGGCGGGGGCGGAAGCGCGCCCGGCCGAGCGCGAGACGATCGCCGCCCCCCCGGCCGCGGCGGGCCTAAGCCGCCTGCTTCGGGTCATGGACGAGCGCACGCCTTATCTCGACCCGAGCCTGACTCTCCAGGACCTGGCCAGGGCTTCCGGCCTGCCGCCCTATCAGCTGACCGCCATCCTGAACGGCACGCTCGGCCAGACCTTTTACGAATTCGTCAATCGGCGCCGCATCGAGGAAGCCAAGCGCAAGCTGGCCGATCCCGCCTGCGATCACATCAAGATCCTGGCCGTCGCCCTCGATTCCGGCTTCGCATCCAAGTCGGCTTTCAACCGCGTCTTCCGCGACATCACCGGCCTGACGCCGTCGGCCTACCGAAAAAGCCCCCGCCAAGCCGGCCCGTCCCGCTGAGCCCGCCCCTGGCGCGGTCGAAGACGTCCTGATTCCCGAGATCGGGACGATTTTCGCCCGCCGCCGGACTATCTTGGGATCGTCCTGAGTTCCGCGGAGGCAAAGACAATGAAAAGATCGTTCCCCTATCTGGCCGCGGGCCTGGGCCTGTTCCTCTTTTCGAACGGCCGCTTTATCGTTCCGGCCGCGGCCTGGCTGGCCCCGGTCTTCCTGCTGCGCTTCTTCCGTCAGAAACGCCCCCTGGCCGCCCTCGCGGCAGGCCTGGTCCTGTTCCCGGCGGCCGCGGCCTTCATGCTCTATGGGATCATCCCTCCGGCGCTCGGGCCGCTCTCTTACGGGCTCGTCGTGTATTACGGCCTCCTCTGGTTCCTGCCGTATCTCATCGACCGGCTCATCGCCCCGCGCGTCCGAGGCTTCGCCGCCACACTCGCGTTCCCGGCGGCCGCCGTCGTTACGGAATACGCCAATGCCCTGGCCCTCGGCGATTGGGGGTCGGTCGCCTTCAGCCAGCCCGGCCTGTTGCCGCTCCAGCAGGTCCTTTGCCTTGCCGGGATCGGGGGACTGACGTTCCTCATCGCCTGGGCCGGAGCGGTCGCGAATTGGGCCTGGGAGACCGGGCCCGATTGGGGCGAGCTGCGGCGGGGCGTGGCCGTCTTTTCGGCCGTCCTCTTCACCGTCCTTCTCGCGGGCGGTCTGCGGCTGGCCCTGTTCCGGCCCGGCGCTCCGACCGTTCGCGTGGCCGGCTTCACGGAGCTTCGGGGGAGCGACCCGGAAGACGCGTTTTGGGACAGGATGTTCCTAAAGACCAGGGCCTGCGCCGCGGCCGGGGCCAAGATCGTGCTCTGGCCCGAGTCGGCCATCGACGTCCTCCCGGAAAGAAAGGGCCTCCTGATCGCCCGGGCCCGGGACGAGGCCCGCGCCGCGGGGATCTATCTTCTGGCGACCTATTACGAAAAGGGCCCGGCGCCGCCCGCGGACCGCGGGCTGAATTCCGCCGCGCTCATCGGCCCTGACGGGCGGGTGCTTTGGGAGTACGTCAAAGCCCACCCCGTCCCCGGCTCGACCGACCGGCCGGGAGAAGGACGCATCCCCGTCGTCGACACGCCCTACGGCCGGATCGGTTCGGCCATCTGCTACGATTTCGATTTCCCGGCCCTCATCCGCCAGGCCGGCCGTCGAGGCGTCGACATCATGCTCGATCCGTCCTGGGATTGGCGGGCCCTCGACCCGCTACACACGGAGATGGCCGCGGCCCGGGCCGTCGAGAACGGCTTCTCGCTCGTTCGTCAGACGCCGGAAGGCCTGTCCGTCGCCGTCGACCATGAGGGCCGGGTGCTCGCCGCGCTGGACCATTTCCGGACCGGGGACAGGACGCTCCTCGCCGACGTTCCCACGCGCGGTGCGCGGACCCCTTACGCGGCTCTCGGCGATTGGATGGCCTGGCTTTGCGCGCTGGCCTTGCCGGCCCTTGCCTTGGCCGGACGCCGGAGGCGAAAAGAATAGACGCCGGATCGACGGGGGGACCGCCGGCTAGAGGCCCGGATCCCTCGCCCGCAGCATCTCTTCAACCGTGTCCGCCCCGATCGGGCCGCCATGCCCCGGATAGATCCACGCCGCCCCGCGCGCCAGGATCATCTTCCAGCTCGCGATCACGGCCGCCGCGCTTTCATCGGGCACCATGTCGGGCCGCGTCAGGTCGCCGGTGAAGGCCCAGCCTTCGTCCGTGACCAGGGTCACGCTATCATCGCTATGGCCGGGGGTCTCCACGATCTCTCCCCGGACGCCGATCGCCGCCAGGGCGGCCCGGTTCGGGGTGCCGACGACAATATCCTCCCCCCCGATGACGATCGGTTCGAAGCCGGGATCGGGCTTGCGCTCGAAGAACGCGTTCAGATCATCGAGGGCGCCGACCTGCCGCTCGTGGACGAGCAGCCGGACGCCGCACAGCCGCTTGAGCGTCTGGAGCCCTCCGGCGTGATCGGGGTGGGCGTGGGTCGCGATCGCGTAGCGGACGGAGGACAGCCTAAGACCGGTCTCTTTTATCCCGGACTTCAGCTCGTGCAGACAGTGAGGCCAGCCCGGATCGATCAGCAGCTGGCCGTCCAGACAATCCACGAGATAGGAATTGATCCCGCGGCAACGGACGGCGATCGGAGACGGCCCTTTCCTTTCGTCGTTCATGATCCAGCCGGACTCCTTTTTCGCCGGGATCTTCAGGGCCTGCCCCCGACCTTCTGGACCCAGATGAAATCGAGGCCGATCTCCGGCCGCGAAATCCCGTGGCCGGCCCCGGTGTATTCGAGGACGAGGGCGTGTTCTCCCGGCGTCAGCTCCAAAGGTTCGAGCGAGAAGGTCCGGAGAAGCGTGCGGAACGGATCGAAGAGGTCGATGCCGAGAGGCTTGGCCGGTCCGCCGGCCGTCGGCTCGTCGAGCCAAGCCGACAGGGTCCCCGAGTCCGGCGTCAAAGCGGCCGTGATCTGGATGGCCGTCTTTCCCGGTGCATCCACGTGGATCCTCAGCTTCTTGCGTTCTCCGGCCTGCCGGGGCGTCCAGACGAGGAGGCGTCCGCCGGCCCATAGCCGCCCTTCCCGCAGGACCGTGTCGGAGCGCTCGGGCAGGATGTCTTCGGCGGGATAGAAGACGGAATCCCTCGCCCCGAACCGGGCGGCCGGCTGCCAGCTATCAGGAAGGCGGAGCTCGCGAACATCGTCGGGCTTGATGTCCTCGAGGTCGTCGATCGTGCCCGGCCGGGCGTAGTAATAGGCCGTCCGCGCATAGGACAGGCCCGGCGTCCGTTCGTGGCTGTTGAGCTCCATGCGGAAGTCGATCGAGGCCGCGAAGGGGATGCGGTCGAGGACATGCCAGCGGAAATTCGTGACGAAGCCGCGATTCCCCGGGCCGTCGTTCCGCGGCTGGCCGCAATAAGGAAAGAAGAAGATATCGGGCGAAGACCAGGAGTAATTATAGAAATCCTCGGATCCCGTGCCGAAGATCGACGGGACCGCGTCGTCGTCGACGAAGACCTTCTCATCTCCCTCGCCCCACCAATTGCCCCAGGACGTCGGGACGACGGCCGGGTTGAGCAGAATGGAGGTCGTGCCGACATAGGCGCCCTTCCCCCTGGCCAGGAGAAAGGTCAGGTCCTGGACGGCGTCTCCCGAGGCGATGAGGTCGTGACCGACGCGCCAGCCGGTCCGGAAGTGCATCGACCGCTCGTCCCAGGCGAAGGCCCCGGGCACGGCCTCGCCGGTCAACCGGACGGCCTGCCCGCCGAGGTTCTCGAAGATGAGATGCAGAGACTCGGCGAACGGCATGACGAACCGGCAGGTCATCCGGCCGTCGGCCCGGACGGAAAAGGGGAGGGAGCTATAAGGGTTGATGCCGGGGGCGGCGCCGAAGAAATCCCCGACCGGACACTGGACCTGGCCCCGCGGAAAGCCGTCGCAAATGATATGCAGAATGGTCTGCCTCAGCGCCGCGTCGATGTTGTCCGCCTCCACGCGGAGCCAGAATCCCTCGAGCGCCGCCGGGCCATCGAGCCTGAGCGCCTCCTTCTTCTCTCCCGGGCCGAGCGCGACGTCCAGGGCCCTGGCGGGCTTCGCGGACGGCGAGACGGGCCGTGAATCGGGATCGGCCAGGGCCAGCGTGACCCGGTCGATCGTGCCCTTGAAGGCGGCGATGTCGTTCGGCCGGAATGTCACGACGGGCGTCCCGGCGGCGAACTTCCGGACCTGGATATGATAAAAGTGGATCTCGTCGAGCTTCCCGGTCCAGACGAGACGGAGCCGCTTGGCGAAAGGAATGGGAGCGTAGGACGCGTCGCGCTGGTAGACCGTGGCGCCGAAGCGCGTCCGATCGATCTCCCGGATCTCCGGAAAGACGTCGTAGGGCCGCCGGAAGAAGGGTTCCGCCTCGCCGTCATAGAGGGGGCGCTTCATGTCGTCGAGGAAGAGGCGGACCCGCCCCGAGATCCCGGCCGTCCAAAGCCGGACGACCGCCCCGGGGCCGGGGACGTCGGCCATGAGGTACTCGCCGGGGCCCTCTCCCGAAGGCGCCTTGAGGGTGGCCTCGAAATTTGGGATGGGTTCGCCGCCGAAGCCGTCCGCGTTGGCGAACCAGCCCGGCCCGCCCGGGGTCCGGCTGAGGCGGTCGAACGAAGAGAATTGAACGGTCCTGTAGGGAGGGTCAGGGAAGCGGGCCAGGACATCGAGGGCGGCCATCTCCTCGAAGAGGGCGCCGGTGGTCACGGATGTCCCGTTGCCGCGGCAGGCCGCTGAAGTGACGATCAGGGATCCCAGGAGAAGGTTGAAGGCCGCCCGCCTGATGTTCATGGTCCTCCCGACCCCGGTCCGGACGGACATCCTCATTCGTAGAGGATGAGCTCTCGCGCTTCCCGGGGCGGCGCCGGGGCCGTGATCCAGGCCTCCGGCCTCATTCCGTTCGTTCCGCCCTGAAGGACGAGGACGATGATCTCGATGGTCTTTCCGGCCATCGACCCGGACAGAGGAAAATAGTAAGTGGTGTTGCCGTCGGCTTCGACGTTGAAGTATTCCCAGGTATTGCTCGGAAACGAGACGGCCCGGTCGGGCGCGCCCACGGGCCGGCCGTCCACGCGGAGCGCGGCGTAGGCCCCTTCGTCGCCATGAGTCCCGTTCAAGGCCACCGCGAGGACGGCGTCCTTGTGGACCTCGCCAGGCTTGACGGCGAGCCGCCATGCGGCCGTCGCGGGCCTCAGCGAATAGGCCTGAAAGAGGTTGGAGGCCCGCCAGCCGGTCCGGTCGAGCGCCCGGCCGGCGCGATAGGCCTCGACTTCGGCGAGACGGCGAGGCGCCCCGCTCAGGCGCAGATAGCGCACGTCACGGTCACGGGGCGTCTTGAGGACGGCGATGGTCCCCTTGCCGCCCCAAGCCGGAGTCAGAGGGGTCCACGTTTCGAGGTCAGCCGAAACCTCGGCCGCGGCGCTCTTTTCGAAGGTGTCAAGATCGGGGCTGATGTCGGCCGCCTGCCGGTCCCGCACGCGGAGCACGATCTCGTCCGTGCGCGCCGGCTTGCCGAGATCCAGCCGGAACGTCCGTCCCGGAAGCCGGGCGATGAAGAACGTGTCCGTCCGGCCGTCGAAGAGATTCCGGTCCCAGATGCCCCTGTTGACGAACATGGGCTTGGAAAAGAACGCGTCGCGGGCCGCGGTGACCTGGGGCACGGCGCTCGGTCCGGACCGAAGAAGGGACCTCACTTCGAGGGCGTTGTTGTCGGCGGCGAAGCAGGTCGCTTCGAAGAGCGCTTCCGCGTCCGGCGGGACGGGGGAGGGCTCGAGCTCCCCGAGCTTCCGATGCCACGGAGAGCCCAGGCTTATCCCCGGGAACTCCACTTTGACGGCCCTGCCTGCGAGCAGCGCGCCCTCGTCGGCCCCCTGGAGAGCGGCCCGGCGGAATCTTCGGCCGCCCGGGAGAAGGCGGATCTCCTGGGTCGTTCCCGCGGCGCCCAGCAGTCTCAGGACGACTGGCTTGCCGGGCGTGTCCCGGACGACCTCGTAATCGCAGCCCTCGAGGCCGATCTCGGGCAGCGGCCGGCCCGAGACCGCGAGCAGGCAGGCCCGGAACGCCGGCACTTCGACGGCGACCTCCGATCCCGGAGCGAACCGGCCGAGAAAGCGCTCCGAGGGATGAAGCCGGCGGACCTCGACCTCGCCTCCGGCTTCGAGACCGATCGTCGCGTCGAGCCGGACAGCGTACGTGACCGGCGTCCAGGTCAAGTTCCGCAGGGTGATGAACCGCGTCGACCCATCTCCCCGCGAGACGGCAAAGGGCCCGTAGCGCTCTTCGGGCAAGACCAGCCCTTGCGTCAGGATCCCCCCGTATCTGCGGTGAAGGTTGAAGATGCGGGCCAGCTTGGGAAATTCCTCGTCCTTGAGCAGCCAAGGATTGCCGTAGATCGAAGGCGAGAGGAGCAGGGACCTGTTAAAGGCTTGGAGGACAAGGTCGTCATCCCAGGCATCCAGGCAGGACGAGAGGCACACGCCATGGTCCTCCAGGCGCCGGGTGAGGCCCGGCGGCGACTCCCTTCCGAGCGCGCCGGCCCGGTGATGGGGGGCGGTCCCGTTGTTGGGCATGAAGACGTCGATGTAGGTTTCGACGCCTTCCCAGAGCGACACGCTGGCGGCATCGGCGGCCGCGCCGAGCTTCACCCGGTGGTTCTGGACGATGAGATCGGGACGGAACACCCGGCACGCCTCGATAGCCCGCTTGAAGGCCCCCTGTTTTTCCGGCCTCAGCTGGCCGGCGACGGCGTCGAACTTGAAGGCGATGAAGCCGTGGTCCCGGCAAAGCGACACGAGCATATCCGTCCGGGCCTGTTCTTCTTCCGGGGTATCGCCGAACCCGTCCGGCCCCATCCAAATCCCCAGCCGGCCGCCGAACCCGGCCGCCTTGGAGGCCAGGGGCGCGAAGCCGCGCGGGAACTGGGCCTTGAACTCCCGGGAATCGAGCGTACCGTAGTGGCGGGGAATGAGGCGCCCGACGCCCGCCGTATAGGGGCCGTCGTCGATGTTGCCAACATCGAGGGAATACACGTCGAGGATGACCCCATATTCGTCGTGGAGCCACTGGAAAAAATCCATGTTGACGAGCGTCTGGGCTTCGGTCGTCCCTTCGTATTGGCTGTTGATCCAGTCGAAATAGTGCGACAGTGACGGCGTCCTTTCGCCGGCCGGCCCGGCCGCGACGGGCGGGGCCGGCGCGTCATGGCGCCGGGGTTTCGAGCATGAGGCCGGGAGGAGGATGGCGAGGACGAGACCTATCGCCAGGACCGCGACGGATCGCCGCGGCTTGGCGCGCGGTCCGGATGGAGGACGGAGAAGTCGGGGCATAGAAATCCTCTCGGCCTGTTAACGGGAGAATAAAGGAGGCCTTCCCGGGTGTCAAGGCCGATCCCGGCCCGTGCCGGATCCGACGTCCCTATTTCTTGACCTTGATCGTCCGGGCCGGCCATTCATCCGTGCCGTTCGCGGCATCGGGGTCGGTCTCGGGCTGGCTGTGGCCGTGGATATCCGTGGCCCGGGCCTGGACGAGGTAATCCCCGGCGGCCGGGAAGGTCAGCTCGGATCTCCAAAAGACCCAGACATTGTCGGCGTCCAGCTTCTTCTCGATCGACGCCTCTTTCCAGGTCTTGCCGTGGTCGAAGGTCAGCTCGACGCGGGCGATCCGTGTGCCGCCGAACGCGGCCCCGCCGAGCTCAAGCGGCTCATTGACCTTCGCGACGGCCCCCACTTTGGGGAAGAAGAAGGTCGAGTCCGCGGGCATGGCGGGCGAGCAATCCCAACCGCCGTCCTCCCAGTAGTCTTTCATGGGCCTGTCGATCGCCTCGATCGAGGTGATCCAGGCCGGCTGTTTGACGCCGTAGAAACCCGGGTTCACGATCCGGACGGGGAAGCCGTGAAGGCGGGGGATGGGCTCCCCGTTCATATAGAGAGCGACAAGAACGCCATTGTCTTTGACCTGGGCCATCGTATGGGACGCGTAATAAGAGTCCGCGGATTCGTAGCGGACGCCGGTCGCCTTTTCGCTGACGCCCAGAGAGATGAGAAGATCGAAGAGGGGAACGCCTTTCCATACCGCCGTCGAGAGGAGCGGTCCTCCCGCGCCGTTGCCGATGCATTCGACGGTCAGCGTTATCTCCTTCATCGGCAGGGCATAAAGCTCCTCGAGGGTGAGCTTCTTTGGCGTCCGGACGAGCCCCTTGATCTCGAGCTTGTAGGAGGCCGGCTCGATCTTGGGCAGGGCTCCGATCCGGGTGACGAAATAGTCCGCGTTCGGCGTGATGAACGGGGGGAATCCGGACTTGTCCTGGGGCTCCCCGAATAGAGACGCGAGAACCGCCAGGGTCGGGATAAGGCTCCATAACACCATCGTCTTCTTTTTGCTCATAGGACCATTATACTCCCCGGCACCCTCGGTCCGCCGTCCGGGGCCGCGGCCAAGGTCGCGAGGACGAGAGCGGCTGGGTCAATCCTTTCCCGGCCCGCCGGGTGCCGAGGCCGGCACATAGCGCGGCCGGGCCAGGTAGAGCCGGCCCTCGCCCTTTTCCCCGGTCGACGGATCCGTCAGCGTGACCTCGATCGTGATCCAGTCGCCGCTCCCCGGTGCCTTGGGCAGGGGTGTCTGGATGAGATAACCGAAAAGAGCCTGGGCCGGGCCGCTGGCCTCGTGGACCTTGTTGACGCAAAGCACCTCGACGCTTTCCCCGTCGATCTTCACCGCGATATCCTTGGCTGCGAGATCCGGGGCGATGTCGATGAAGGGCAGGTCCCCCAGCTTGTCCATCCCGCCGGCCTTGGTCACGGCGGCCACG
>Ga0326726_10005533_pt1 | contig 11427 bp, 7 predicted proteins | sample MHFenrmetagenome_2_FD_207603 | JGI IMG/M metagenome (GOLD analysis project Ga0326726, IMG submission 207603) | Lab enriched peat soil microbial communities from Michigan Hollow, Ithaca, NY, United States - MHF15MN | ecosystem: Environmental > Terrestrial > Soil > Wetlands > Peat | place: USA...
CCGGGGATAGCGGGCGGCCAGGGAGTCTTCCAGGTCCTTGGGGAGCGGTCCCGAGAACGGGGGCACCCGGTTGAGCGCGATGGCGGTCACGTGATGGTCCTCCAGGGCCCGCAGGACGTGCGCGGTCTGCCCGGTGGTATCCGAAAGAAACTCCCACAAGGTCCGGGTCGGGTTGGCGAGCCCGGCGAGGAAGTACACCTCGGGGCAGTCGGGTGCCGCGTACGTGTAGCCGCCAGACGCGTGCGAACGGAGCAATCCGACGAGCGCTTCATACCGGGCCGCGTCCGGCGCCCCGACCACGAGGCCGCCACGCTCCAGGGCGAGACGCACCTGCGGGTGCCGACTGGGGTGCGTATTCACGAACGCGAAGACCAGAAACAGCAGAAGCACCATGCCGCCGAGGAGACCGGGGCGCGGACCGAGCGACTCCAACACCGCCAGGGCCGAGACGGCGGCGAGCGGCGCAACGTAGAAGAAGTAGGGCGGCCAGGCGAAGGGAAACTGTACCAGGCTCCACATCGCGGCCATCGCCAGCAACACGAAGAGCTGTTGGCGTCGGAGTGGGGCAAGTGCGGTATCCCGTCGCGCCAAGACCCATGCCCCCACGACCACCGTCAACGGCAGGAGCGGGCGGATCGAATACCACACGGGATGTCGCGAGAGCACCAGAAAGGCGACGAGGGCCACGGTCGAGACCGAGAGCGTGATGCGACGCGCGAGCGGAGGCAGGCGCGAAAGCGGGAGGAGCCCGATGAGCCATGCGATGGGGAGGGCAGCGAGGTCCGTGGCCGGATTCGGTAAGCTCCGCGCCGCGAGATCGAGCCGCCGCACCGGGGCGATGAATACGTCGTTCCACAGCATCCCGAACGCCCCGAGGTGGACATAGGAGACCACGAGGATGGCGATCGGCAGCGCCAGACCAGCGACGAACGGCGTCATCATGCGGACCATCGAACCGAAGCGCGCCCAGCCGCCCGCCGCGGAGGCGATGCACTCCCGGTACGCGAGCACGGCCAATGCGGCCCCCGGCAACACGAAATGCGATACTTCCCCGATGGCGAGCCGTCGATGCACGAGCCAGACCAGTGCCGCGACAAAGGCGGCGAGCGCCGTGCCGATGGCGGTCGCGTACGATCGCGACCCGAGGCCGGGAGGGCGGACCAGGGTGCTCTCGCGATAGACGAACCACAGGAACACCGCAGCCACGCAAAATAGACCCGCGATCTTGAAGATCATGGAGAGCCCGAGCACCACCCCGGCGGCGAACAACCAGCGACGTCGTTCCGTCTCGACGGCCCGCAGCAGCGCGGCCGCAGCGAAGGTCGCGAAAAACAGGTTGTACCACGACGGCACGGCCGCGGAGTACTGCGGCAGGCTCCACGCCACGCCGAGCGCCGTCACGGCCCCCGCGACGGCCGGCCGGGCGAACCGCGTGGCGATGTAATACAACGCGGGCACCCACAGGAGAAAAACGGCAAACAGGGGGAACCGAAGAGCGACGAGACGCAATCCGAATACGCCAAATGCGCCCGCGTTCAGGAACGTGAGTCCGCCGGTCCAGACCTCGTCGAAATCACGATGCGGCAGCTCGCCGCCCAGGAGCCGCTCGGCACTCTGCGCCAGCGTCCCCTCGTCGTGCGGCAACCAACCACGGTCGAGGAAATGCCATTCGCAGAGCGCGGCGGCGACCCATACGACGGCCAGGACCTTCCACCAGGTGGAGCCCCGTCCCGCGAGCCCTGTCGCGGCGGGATCTGTCACTCGAGCGTCAGCAGCACAGCCGCCGCGTCGCGAATACGAACCAGCAAATCGCTCTCATGGGATGCGGATTAAGATACCGGAGGGGTTGGCGACGGCCAGTCTCGCACGCGCAAGATCAGGGCGGTTGCCATGTGAGCCACGGTGTTCTGCGCCACGACACCGTCCGTTGGCACGGCTCCCCGACGCATGCAGCTTTCCATGCCATGCTCGATGTGATCCAACGCTGCGCGTTCGCTTACTTTCTGCACGAGACCAACCGCGCGAACGGATTGGTGCTCGACAAGACATGCGCGGACTGGCCGGCGAGCATCGCTGCCGTAGGGCTAGGGCTGACCGCCTATCCGGTCGGTGTGGAGCGCGGGTTCATGTCGCGCGCCGAGGCCGTGGAGCGCACGCTCACTACGCTGCGCTTCTTCTGGGGGAGCAAGCAGGGGCCAGAGCCGGACGCGACCGGGTACAAGGGATTCTACTACCACTTTCTCGACCTGCACACCGGCGCACGCGCCTGGCAGTGCGAGTTGTCCACCGTCGATTCGGCCCTGTTGCTGGGCGGGATGCTGACGGCCGCGGCGTACTTCGACGGCGACGCACCGGCCGAGCGCGAGATCCGCGACCTCGCCGACCGATTGTACGCGCGCGTCGATTGGCGCTGGGTTCAGAACGGCGGAGCCACGGTCACCCACGGATGGAGACCGGAGAACGGATTCCTGTCGTACCGGTGGGAAGGGTACGACGAGGCGCTGCTCCTGTACGTGCTGGGGCTCGGGTCGGCGACGCATCCGATCCCTCCGGCGAGCTATCGGGCGTGGGCGTCGACCTATCAATGGAGAACGGTCTACGATACCCCATTCCTGTACGCGGGACCGCTGTTCACGCACCAACTCTCGCACGTGTGGATCGACTTTCGCGGCATCCAGGACGAGTTCATGCGTGAGCACGGGATCGACTATTTCGAGAACAGCCGGCGCGCCACTCTGGTGCAGCAGCAGCACGGCATCCGCAACCCCGGAGGCTTCGCGCGCTATGGGGAGTTCTGCTGGGGGATCACCGCGAGCGACGGGCCGGGCGAGGTCACCCGGGTGGTGGATGGCGTCGAGCGGAGGTTCTTCGACTACCGGGCCAGGGGGGTGCCCAACGGCCCCGACGACGGCACCATCGCCCCCTGGGCCGTGGTGGCGTCGCTGCCGTTCGCGCCGGAGATCGTATTGCCGACGATCTCGCACTTCTACCGGCTCCATCTCCACGCCGCCCATCCATACGGCTTCAAGTCCACCTTCAATCCGACCTTCCTCGAAGGCGGTGGTTCGCCGCTGGGTTGGGTGTCGCCGTGGCACTTCGGCATCAACGAGGGGCCGATCGTCGTGATGATCGAGAACTACCGATCCGGGCTGGTGTGGCGACTACTGCGGGAGTGTCCCTATGTCATCGCCGGGCTGCGCGCGGCCGGTTTCACCGGCGGATGGCTGTCGCACGACGATCGAGGTATATGAGCCGCACCGTGTTCCCCAGCGCCGCGGCCCTCGCGGAGGAGGCGGCCCAACGATTCGCCCAGGCCGCGGGCGACGTAATCAATTCACGCGGCACGTTCGTGATAGCGCTCTCCGGCGGCACCACGCCGCGCAGCTTGTACGCACAGCTGGCCGGGCCACTCTACGCCTCCTCCGTGCCGTGGCCTCTGGTCCAGGTGCTCTGGGGTGACGAGCGGTGTGTGCCGCCCGACCATGCGGCGAGCAATTATCGGATGGCTCGCGAGGCGTTGCTCGATCACGTGCCGATTCCCGCAGCGAACGTGCACCGGATCCGTGGCGAGGACAACCCCGTCGCAGCCGCCCGGGCGTACGAACAAGAGCTCCGCAGCCTGCTCGGGACTCCACAGGGTCCGCCCCGCGACACGCCCGAAGCCCGCATCGACCTCGTCCTGCTCGGTCTGGGCGACGATGGACACACCGCCTCGCTGTTCCCAGGCGCCCCGCTCGTCACTGACGGGGCGCCCTGGGTGATTGCCCATCGCACCCACACTGAGCCGCCGTGGCGGGTGACGCTCACGCCGGTCATCATCAACGCAGCGGCCGAAATCCTCTTTCTCGTTTCGGGGGCGGGGAAAGCCCCGATCGTTCAGCGGGTGCTCGAGGGGCCGCTGCGGCCCGACGAGCTCCCGGCTCAGTTGATCGCGCCGGCACACGGGCGCGTGCACTGGCTGCTCGACGCAGCCGCCGCGCGCGATCTCGAGCGGCTCACGCCATGAAGGTCAGTCCACTCGCCGGCCATCCGGCTCCTCCGGAGATGCTGGTCAATGTGCCCAAGCTCGTGGCGGCCTATTATGACGATGTGCCCGACCCCGCGGTGGCCGGTCAACACGTCGTCTTCGGCACGTCGGGGCATCGCGGGTCCTCTTTCCATAAGACGTTCAACGAATGGCATGTGCTCGCCATCACGCAGGCCATTTGCCGGTACCGCACCCACCAGGGCATCGATGGCCCGCTGTTCCTCGGTATCGACACGCACGCGCTGTCCGGGCCGGCGTGTGCCAGCGCGCTCGAAGTGCTGGCGGCCAACGGCGTGGACGTCATGCTTGCCGAGCACGACGAATACACGCCGACGCCGGCGGTGTCGCACGCCATCCTGACCTACAATCGCGGACGGACCTCCGGTCTGGCCGACGGCATCGTCGTCACGCCTTCGCACAATCCGCCGGAGGACGGTGGGTTCAAGTACAACCCGCCCAATGGGGGACCGGCCGATGCGATCGTCACCGACCAGATCGGAGCGGAGGCCAACGCGCTGTTGCAGCATGGCCTCCGGGGAGTGAAACGCGTGCCCGTCGAGCAGGCGCTGCGCGCCCCCACGACCCATCGGCACGACTACCTCCACACCTATGTGAACGACCTCGGCACGGTGATCGACATGGAGGCGATTCGCGGTGCCGCCATCCATGTGGGCGTCGATCCGCTCGGCGGAGCCGGGGTCCATTACTGGGCCCCGGTCGCCGAGCGCTACGGCCTGAGCCTCACGGTGGTCAGCGAGACGGTCGATCCGACCTTCGGGTTCATGTCGGTGGATTGGGATGGCCGCATCCGGATGGACCCCTCGTCGTCCTACGCGATGCAGCGGCTGCTCGGCCTGAAAGATCGCTTCGACATCGCGGCGGCGTGCGACACGGACCACGACCGGCACGGCATCGTCACGCAGAGCGCGGGGTTGCTGCCGGCCAATCACTACCTCGCGGTCGCCATCCACCACCTGTTCCGACACCAGCCGCAGTGGCGCCCGGACGCCGAGGTTGGGAAGACCGTGGTGAGCAGCGCGATGATCGATCGCGTGAGCACGCGGCTGGGCCGCAGCCTGTACGAGGTGCCGGTCGGCTTCAAGTGGTTTGTCGACGGTCTGCTGGATGGCTCGCTCGGCTTCGCCGGCGAGGAAAGCGCGGGCGCAACCTTTCTCCGCCGGGACGGCACCGTGTGGACGACGGACAAGGACGGTATCGTCCCAGTGTTACTCGCAGCCGAGATCACCGCGCGCGCGGGACGCGATCCGGGCGAGCTCTACCGCGAGCTCACGCGGGAGCTGGGCGAGCCGTTCACCGACCGGATCGAGGCGCCCGCCACTGCGGCGCAGAAGGAGCGGCTCGCGGCGCTATCGCCCCAGCAGATACGCTGCACCCACCTCGGCGGTGAGCCGGTGCAGCACGTTCTCAGCCGCGCTCCCGGTAACGACGCGCCGATCGGCGGCGTCAAGGTCATCGCCGCTGGTGGCTGGTTCGCCGCGCGGCCCTCGGGCACGGAAGACATCTACAAGATTTATGCGGAGAGCTTTCGTGGAGAGGATCACCTGCGTCGCATCGCGGCAGAAGCCCAGGCGGTCGTGGACGAGGCACTACGGTAGGGAAGGAGACTCACGATGCAGCTCGGCATGATCGGTCTGGGGCGGATGGGCGCCAACATGGTGCGACGGCTGACTCGCGGCGGCCACGAATGTGTGGTCTACGACGTGCACCCGGAGGCCGTGAAGAACCTCGTGCATCCGGGCGCCGTCGGCGCGTCCTCGCTCGAAGACCTGGTGGCCAAACTGGCTCGGCCGCGGGCCGTCTGGCTGATGGTGCCGGCGGGCGTGGTGGATCAGGAGCTGGCGCTGCTGGCGCCGCTGCTCGCGGCCGGGGACATCGTTATCGATGGCGGCAACTCGTTCTATCGGGACGATATTCGCCGCGGCGCCGAATTGCAGCAGCGCGGGATCCGCTACCTGGATGTCGGGACGAGCGGCGGCGTGCTTGGCCTCGAGCGTGGCTACTGTCTGATGATCGGTGGGCCGGCGGACACCGCCCGCCACTTGGCCCCCATCTTCACCACCTTGGCCCCCGGCAGAGAAGCAGCTCCAGCCACGCCCGGAAGGGACAAGCGCGACAGCACGGCCGACTCGGGCTACCTGCACTGCGGACCACAGGGCGCCGGCCACTTCGTCAAGATGGTGCACAACGGAATCGAATACGGCCTCATGGCCGCCTACGCCGAAGGCCTGAATATCCTGCGCAACGCCAACGCCGGTACGCAACAGCAGGAGACGGATGCCGAGACGACGCCGATGACCCATCCGGAGTTCTACCAGTATGACCTGAACCTGCCCGAGATCGCCGAGCTGTGGCGCCGCGGCAGCGTGATCTGCTCCTGGCTGCTGGATCTCACCGCGACCGCGCTGCTGGGCGACCCCGACCTGAAGAACTACGCCGGCCGTGTATCGGATTCGGGCGAAGGGCGCTGGACGCTCGCGGCCGCCATCGACGAGGGTGTGCCGACCCCGATCATCAGCTCGGCGTTGTTCGGGCGCTTCGCGTCCCGCGGCAAGGGCGACTACGCCGACCGCGTGCTCTCCGCCATGCGCAAGCAGTTCGGCGGGCACGTGGAGAAGAAGGGTGGCGGCTGAGATGGGTCGTACCGCCCCACCGGCCCCGTCCGACGCGCTGGTATTGTTCGGCGTAACGGGCGACCTCGCCCACAAGATGATCTTCCCGGCGCTGTACGCGATGGCGAAGCGGGGGGTGCTCGACGTCCCGGTGGTCGGCGTCGCCAGCTCACCGTGGAGTCTGAAGCAGCTCCACGAGAGGGCCACGGATGGGATCCGCCAGTCGGGCGAGATCGACGATCGGCGGGCGCTGCGCCAGCTGCTCTCATTACTCCGCTACGTCAGTGGTAACTACAACGACCCGGGGACCTTCACCGCGCTGAAGCAGGCGCTGTGCCGTGCGCGGCGCCCGGCGCACTACCTCGCCATTCCGCCTGTGTTGTTCGAAACGGTGATCAAGAATCTGGGCGCTGCCGGGTTGGCCGACAACGCGCGCGTCATCGTCGAGAAGCCGTTCGGCCGCGACCTGGCCTCGGCGCGGGAGCTCAACCGCGTCGCGCGGTCGGTCTTTCCGGAGGATGCGATCTTCCGTATCGATCACTTCCTGGGCAAGGAAGCGATCATGAACATCCTCTACTTCCGCTTCGCCAATTCGTTTCTGGAGCCGATCTGGAACCGCAACTACGTGGCCAGCGTCCAGATCACCCTTTCCGAGAATTTCGGTGTGAACGGGCGCGGCGCGTTCTATGAGACGGTCGGCTGTCTGCGCGACGTGGTCCAGAATCACCTGTTTCAGATCGTCGCGCTGTTGGCCATGGAGCCACCGTCGTTCCGGGGCTTTGGCGCGGTGCACAGCGAAAAGGCGGCGGTATTCCAGGCGATGCGCCCGCTCAAGGCGGCCGACGTGGTGCGCGGCCAGTATGCGGGCTACCGCCAGGAGCCAGCCGTGGCGCGCACCTCAGACGTCGAGACGTTCTGCGCTCTGCGACTGTTCATCGACTCCTGGCGCTGGGAGGGGGTGCCCTGGTACCTGCGCTCCGGCAAGCTGCTCCCCGAGAAGGCCGCCGAGGTACTGGTCCAGCTCAAGCCGCCGCCGCAGCGCTTGTTCGCGGACTCTGCGCCGGTGGGCGGTCGCGCCAACTATCTGCGCTTCCGGCTCTCGCCCAACTCCGCGGTCGCGCTTGCCGCGCGCGTCAAGACCGCCGGGAAGGAATTCGTGGGCGAGCAGGGCGAGCTGTATTTGGTGGAAGAGCAGCCGGGGGAGGAGTCGCCCTACGAGCGACTGCTGAGTGATGCCATGGCCGGCGAGGGTGCGCTGTTCACGCGGGAGGATGCGGTGGAAGCGGCCTGGGCCGTGGTCGATCGCGTCCTGAAGAACCACCGGACCGTCCGTCCCTACAAGCCGGGGACCTGGGGGCCCAAAGAGGCAGACGCGCTCATCGCCTCAGACGGCGGTTGGCGCAACCCCTCGGCGCACGAGGAGACCAGGGGATAGTTGGAGAGGCGCCGGACGGAATCGAACCGTCGAATGGAGGTTTTGCAGACCTCTGCCTTACCACTTGGCTACGGCGCCGGAGGATCAAAGGTGCCTAGGTAAGGCCACTTTCTCAACCCGCCTCATGAGTACATCGGCGCTCCACCTGCAGAGATTGAGGCTGTCTTGCGGATCTTCGTATCACGAAAGCTTCGCCCGGCGCAAGAGCTGGGCGTTGATCGCGACGATCACCGTGCTGGCCGACATGAGCACCGCACCGACCGCGGGTGACAGCACGATCCCCCACGGTGCCAGCACCCCGGCGGCGAGGGGAATCGCCACGATATTGTAGCCCGCCGCCCACCAGAGGTTCTGGATCATCTTCCGGTAGCTCGCGCGGGACAGCGCGATGATCCGCGGGACGTCCCGCGGGTCGTTGCGCACGAGCACGATGTCCCCCGCTTCCACCGCCACGTCGGTGCCGGCGCCGATCGCCACGCCGACGTCCGCGGTCACGAGCGCCGGGGCATCGTTCACGCCGTCGCCGACCATCGCCACACGCTTCCCTTGCGCCTGGAGCTCTTTGATCTTGTCGACCTTCTGCTCGGGGAGCACCTGGGCGAACACCGTGTCGATCCCGAGCGCGCTCGCCACCGCCGCGGCGACCGGCCGCGCGTCGCCCGTGAGCATCACCACCTCGATGCCCTTGTCGTGCAAACGGCGGACGGCCTCGGCGGATTCGGGCCGGACGGCGTCCGCGACGGCGAACGCCGCCAACACGCGTCCGTCCGCGACGAGGTAGATCGCCCCTTGCCCGCGCGCCGCGGCCCGCTCGGCACCGGCTCGCAGCTCGGCACCGGCGTCCAGGTGCAGCTCCGCCAACAGACTCGGACCACCGACCGCCAGCTGGCGTCCGTCGACTACGGCGCGCACCCCGCGACCGGAGAGGCTTTCAAATTGCGAGGAGCGTGGAACGGTCAGCCGCCGGTCCGCCGCACTCGCCAGAAGTGCGCGCGCCACCGGGTGCTCGGAGTCGCGCTCGACGGCGGCCGCGAGCTGCAGTACGCTGTCCGGCGCGACACCGGGCTCCGTCGTGATGTCCACGACGCGCTGCTCACCCAAGGTGAGCGTGCCCGTCTTATCGAACACCACCGCGTTCACCCTTCGCGCCTCCTCCAGGCCGCGGCGGTCGCGCACGAGGAGGCCGCTGCGCGCGCCGAGAGTCGTCGAGATCGCGATGACGAGCGGGATCGCAAGCCCGAGGGCGTGGGGACAGGCAATGACGAGCACCGTCACGAGCCGTTCGACGGCGAAGGCGGGATCGCCACCGCGGAGCCCGAGCCAGGCCACCAGCGTCACCGCTCCGGCACCGATCGCGACGAGGGTCAGGATGAAAGCGGCCCGGTCGGCGAGCGCCTGGGCGCGCGAACGCGACGTCTGCGCCTGCTCGACGAGTCGCATGATGGACGCGAGCGTCGTGTGCTCGCCGGTTCCTGTGACTTCGACGTACAACGAGCCCGAGCTGTTCACGGTGCCCGCGATGACCTTGTCACCCACGCGCTTCTCGACGGGGCGCGATTCACCCGTGATCATCGATTCGTTGACGGCGCTCGTGCCCCGGCGCACGACTCCGTCGGCGGGCACACTCGCGCCGGGGCGAAGGAGCACCGTGTCCTTCTCCCGGAGCGCCGAGACCGGGACCTCCGCCGTCTGGTCGCCGACGACGCGCACCGCGGTGTTCGGAAGGAGCTTCGCCAGCTCCCGCAGCGCGCCCTGGGCCTGTGAAATCGAGCGCATCTCGATCCAGTGTCCCAGGAGCATGATCGTGACGAGCGTGGCGAGCTCTTCCCAGAGCGGCATGCCCGGAAAGCCGAGCGTCACCGCGGCGCTGAAGAGGAACGCGACCGAGATCGCCAGGGAGATGAGCGTCATCATCCCGGGCAGCCGGTGCTTCAGCTCCCCGATGCCACCACGCAGGAAGGGAATCCCGCCGTAAACGAAGACCGCGCTGCCGAACAGCGCGGGAATCCAACGTGCGCCGGGGACGACGGGTGCCGTGTACCCCAGTGCCCGCTGGAGCATGTGTCCCCAGACGAGCGTCGGGAGCGTGAGGAGGAGCGAGATCCAGAACTTGTCGCGGAACATCGCGACGGAGTGCCCGGCATGGCGGTCGTGTCCACGGTGGTCTGCCGCATGCTCGTGGACGATCCGGCTACCGCCATGACCCTGAGGCATTTCCACTGCAAGACTCTCCCGCTAGGCGCGCGTTGCGGACTCCAGCCGCACGGGCGTCCCCCAGGGGTCACGCGTCACGAGCGCATGAGCAGTTCCGGCTTCGCCGTCCCACTCCGCACCATAACCCGCGCCCGCGAGACTTCGCCACGCGGCGTCGAGACTCGCCCGGTCGGGCAGCTCGATGGTCCATTCGAGCAGCTGCGCCTCTTCGGCCGCAGGCGACGTGGCGCCGCTACCCGCCCAGGTGTTGGTCCCCAAATGGTGGTGGTAGCCGCTGGCGGCGAGGAACAGCGCCCCCGGATACTGCCACACCGTGCGATCGAAGCCGAGTGCCTCCGAGTAGAAGGCCGACGCGACGGAGAGGTCCCCCACATGCAGGTGCACGTGGCCCATCGCCGTTCCTGCCGGCATCCCCATCCAAGGCTCGGGTCCCGCGTCGCGGACGAGTCCCGCCACGTCCAAGGGATCGGTCGCCATCATTAGCTCGCGTCCGATGCGTCGCCACGCGCTGCGCGGGCGGTCGGCGTACACTTCGATGCCGAGATTGTCGGGATCCTGGAGGTACAGCGACTCGCTGACCAGATGGTTGGCCGCTCCGACACGCTCGTTGATCTCCCCCACGTGGCGTACGAACCGCCCCAACGACGGCCGATCCGGCAACAGGATGGCGAAGTGGAACAGCCCGGTGCGCCTACGGTGCGGCACCGGCCGGACGCCCGCGCGCTCGTGGAGCTCGACGAGCGGCGTGTCGGCACCCTGCGGCCCGAGCAACGCACTCGACCCGTCGCGCCGCAGCACACGCATGCCGAGCGTCCCCTCGTAGTACGCGAGCGAGCGTGCGAGGTCGGCGATCTGGAGACGCACGGGTCCGAGACGCGTTCCCTCGGGGAGGCGGTAGCCGCTCGGCGCTGCGCCATAGCTGCCGGGTGTCGCGGGCTGCGCTCCCCCGGTGTCGCCGAAGATGTCGTGCGTCGATACGCCCATGGAGCTTACTCCACCAGGCCGTCGTGGAACCTGATGCTGGCGTGGCTCCCGTTGCAGAACGGTTTGTTCACCGAGGCGCGGCAGACAAGAGCGGCTCCAGTCATGGGAATTCCTTCCCGTTCACTGCGCTTACTGAT
>Ga0326726_10005534_pt1 | contig 11425 bp, 10 predicted proteins | sample MHFenrmetagenome_2_FD_207603 | JGI IMG/M metagenome (GOLD analysis project Ga0326726, IMG submission 207603) | Lab enriched peat soil microbial communities from Michigan Hollow, Ithaca, NY, United States - MHF15MN | ecosystem: Environmental > Terrestrial > Soil > Wetlands > Peat | place: USA...
CGTGCCCTCGGAGTCGTCGTTGTGCAGCTGCGGGAAGCAGACGGCGTTGAACACGTCGTCCGTGTCTCCGAACAGGATGCGGAGCTCGCCCTTGTGCTCGACGGTCCAGCCGAGGTCCGTGCCGAAGAACGCGAGATTCGGCTGTGGCTTCTGTGAGCCCGGGCCCACGAGCGGCCCGAGGATCTGGGGCGGCGAGGCGATCTGCGCGAGTGACTCGCGCGGGGCGGCCCACGGCAGCAGCAACAGCAACAGTACGGCGGCTCGGCGAGTCATTTCCGTCTCCCTCCGGGTGCGCGCAGCCCGGCGACGACGAGGTCGACCGCGCTGCGCAACAGCTGCTCGGCGTCGGCGCGCGAAGCGCGCTGTGACCCGACGAAGAGCTCGCGCGTGAGCGCGAAATGCAGGATCCAGATCACTTCCGCGGTGTGCGCGACGTCGAGGTCGCGGCGCAGCTCGCCGCGGCGCACGCCGCGCGCGAGCACCCGCTCGAAGTCCGCGCGGTACTTGCGCGCGAACGCGACCTCCCCCTCGAGCCCGCCCGGCACGAGGCTCCCCGGGTCGAGCGCGATGATGCGGCGCAGAAGCGGAGTCGCGTTCACGTACTCGAGTGACACGCGCACGACCTCGCCGATCGCATCGGCGATCGAGCCGTCGGTGAACTTCGTCTTGCGGACCTCTTCGGTCCACGCGTCGACGAGTCGCTCCCAAACCGCGGCGAGCAGCGCCTCCTTCGAGGCGTAGTGATCGTAGACGAGGCCCTTCGAGACACCCGCCGCCGCAGCGATCTCGTCGACGGTGGTCTTCACGAAGCCGTGCGCCGCGAACAGCTCCTCCGCGGCGTCGAGGATGCGCGCGAGCCGGCGCTTGCGACCGGCGGCTCGCTCACCCGTCGCTTCGACGCGGCGTGGGCGCACTCAGCGCCCCGCGAGCTTCAGGAAGCCCTCGATCGCCTTGCGCCGACCTGCGGGCTGATAGCTGTAGAGCAGCACGCGGCGATCGTGGTCGGAGAGATTCGGAAGCGAGCGGTGCACGAGCAGCGAGCCGAAATACACGGCGCTTCCCGCCGGCACCTCGAGCGGGACGAGTCGTGACTCGTCGAAGCCGTCGAGCTCCATCTCCATGCTGCCGAAGCCGTCGACCTTGCGCCGCGGCCAGACGCCTCGCTTGTGACTCCCGGGCAGGACTTCGAGGCAGCCGTTCGCGCGGTTCGCGTCGTCGAGAAACACGATCGCGGTCGCGATGTCGGCCGCGCCGTCGGAGTTGTCGGTCCAGTACGGGTAGTCCTGGTGGAGCACGATCGGCCCGCCCGTGCGCGCGCGCTTCACGTTCAGCTTCTCGGTGAAGAGGTTCAGCTCCTCGGCGCCGACGACGTCCTTCATCGGTTCGGTGAAGCGCGGGTCCTCGGCCCAGCCGCGCAGCGCGTCGTCGAAGTGCGCGAACGGCTCGACGCCCTGCACGACGTCGGGGAACGCGGGCTCCCACTTCACCATCGTGACCAGCCCGCGCTCGAGCTGGAACATGTAGCTGCCGACGGCGACTTTGCGCCGGCCGGCGCTGGCGTCGGTCACGCGCTTCAGCATCGCTTCGCAGTCGGCGCGCATCCGCGCGAGCTCGCGCTCGTCGAACGCGCGCTCGCGCACCACGTAGCCGAGCTCGTCCAGCTGCGCGCGCTCCCCGGGGTCCAGTCTCTGGGACGTTTTCATCGGCGCAACTTGACTGATTTGGCGGTTTCAGTCAATTTGGATTTTCGGAGGGCACCCCAGAAATGCCGTACCCCTTGGCTTCCCCGGCGGACATCGAGCGCTTCTGGCGCGACGGGTATCTCGTGGTGCGCGATGCCGTCGACCCGAAGGACCTCGATCGACTGCAGGCGATCTGCGACCGACTGCTGGAGAACAAGGACAAGATGGCGTTCGACTGGGCCTGGGAGGCGGGCACCGACCGCGAGCACCGCGCGTTCAAGATCGTGCAGACGAGCCCGAGCCTGGTCGCGAAGGCCGAGCTCTCGACCGAGCGCTTCCGCGTCTGGGCGACCGAGTTCGCGTCGGCTCTGCTCGGGAAGGGCGTCGAGTTTTGGTATGACCAGTTTCTCGCGAAGCCGCCCAAGGAAGGCGCGCGCACGCCATGGCACCAAGACGAGGGTTACTGGGGTCGCAACCTCGACGAGCGCGGAATCACCTGCTGGATGCCCTTCCACGACGTGGACGTCGAGAACGGCTGCATGCACTTCGTGCCGGGCGGGCACCGCGACGGCGTGATTCCGCACCGCCAGGCCGAGAACGTGCAGAGTGACTTGCTCGTCTGCGACGTCGACCCCGCCAAGGTCGTGCCCGTCCCGATCAAGCTCGGCGACGTCACGTTCCACCACGGCAAGATGCCGCACATGACCACGCCCAACGTCTCGAACCGCTGGCGCCGCGCGCTCTCGCAGCACTTCCGCGTCGTCGGGTCGCTGGGCGAAGGCGACCACTACCCGTGGAAGGTGTACGTGAATCAGATCACGGGTGAGCGCATCAAGCCCGCCGTTCGGTAAGTGACCCAGGTTTCTTGTTAGGCTTCGGGCCCGGAGGTCCCTCCCCTTGCCCGAGCCTCGCCGTCAGAAGCCCGTTCCCACGCCCGAGACCAAACACTTCTGGGACGGCGCGCGCGCCGGCGAGCTGCGGCTGCAGCGCTGCCGCGCGTGCGACCACGCGTACTTCCCGCCGCGCCCGTTCTGTCCGCGCTGCGCGAGCGCTGACACCGAAGTATTTCGCGCGAGCGGCCGCGCCACGCTCCACAGCTACGTGATCCACCACCGGCCGATGCCCGGCTTCGAGCCGCCGTACGCGATCGCCGTCGTGGCGCTCGCCGAGGGCCCGCGCATGATGACCAACCTGGTCGACGTGCCGCAGACCCCGGAAGCGCTCGAGCTCGACATGCCGTTGGAAGTGACCTTCCGGAAGCTCGACGAGGAGATCTCTCTGCCCGTCTTCCGGCCCGCGCAAGTCGATCGCGCGGGGTTCAAGCCGGCGGCGCCGCGATGAGCTCTACACGCGGAAGTGTCGCGATCGTGGGCGCGGCCGAGACGACGGAGCTCGGCGAGATCCCGAACGTCTCGCAGATCGAGCTCCACGCCGACGCTGCGCGGAACGCCCTCGCCGACTGCGGCCTCCGGCCCAGCGACATCGACGGCGTCGCGACCGCGGGCGAGTCACCGGTCGCGATCGCGCACTATCTCGGCATCACGCCGAGCTGGCTCGACGGCACGCAGGTGGGCGGCTGCTCGTTCATGATTCACGTGCGGCACGCGGTCGCGGCCATCGCCGCGGGTCACTGCAAGACGGTGCTCATCACGCACGGCCAGAGCGGCCGCTCGCGGGTCGGCGCCGGCGGGCGCCCCGGCGGCGCCTCGAGCCTGAGCGGGCAGTTCGAAGCCCCGTACGGAATCGCCGGCCCGCCGACGATCTTCACCATCCCGGCGCTGCGCTACATGAAGGAGTTCGGACTCACTCACGAGCAGCTCGCCATGGTCGCCGTGGTGCAGCGCGAGTGGGCGAGCCGAAATCCGCGGGCGATGCACCGCGATCCGCTCTCGGTCGACGACGTGCTGAGGTCGCGACTCATCGCCTACCCGTTCCACCTGCTCGAGTGCTGTCTCGTCACCGACGGCGGGGGCGCGCTGGTGCTGGTCGCCTCCGAGCGCGCGCGTGACTTCCCGGCGAAGCCGGTGTACGTGCTCGGCACGGGCGAGAGCTCCGAGACACCGATGATCTCGCAGATGGAGGACTTCACGAGCTCGCGCGCGTTCCGCGTGTCGGGCCGCGCGGCCTTCGCCGAAGCGCGCATCGCGCCCGCCGACGTCGATCACTTGATGATTTACGACGCCTTCGCCCACCTGCCGATCTACGGGCTCGAGGACCTCGGCTTCGTGAAGCGCGGCGAGGCGGGTCGATTCATCTGGGAGCGCAACACCGCTCCCGGCGGAACGCTGCCGCTGAACACGAATGGCGGCGGACTCTCGTACACCCACACGGGCATGTACGGAATGTTCGCGCTGCAGGAGAGCGTGCGGCAGGTGCGCGGCACCGCGCCCGCCCAGGTTCCGGACGTACACATTTCAGTGGCGCACGGAGTGGGCGGCATGTTCGCCGCCGCCGGAACCGTGGTGCTCGCCGACGCGCCGGGCTGAGTCAGTCTCACGCTCGAGTGGCGCGCTTCACACCGCCGTTCGGCGCGCCTGTGTAGTGTGTGTGTAAGATGAGTGGCGTCCGTCGACGCTGGGATTCACCGTGAGCCGGCTCGCCCCTCGACTTTGCCTCGTCTTCGCGTCCGCGGGGCTCTATGCGGCGCTCGTGCCCACAGATACCGGACCGCTTCTCGCGTGGATCGCGCTGGCGCCGCTGCTCTTCGCCTGCGCTTCGACGACGCCGCGGCGCGCCTTCGCACTCGGGCTGACCTTCGGTCTCGCAGCGACGCTCGGCGTGGCGTGGTGGTTCCCGGGCATGCTGCAGCGCTACTTCGGCGTCGCGCCGCCCCTCGGGTGGCTCGGCCTGTTCGCAATGGGTGTGACCGTCGACGGGATTCCCTACGGACTCTTCGCGGCTTGGCTCGCCGGGGCGGCCCGCCGGAACGCACTCACCCCGCTGCGGGTCGCGGCAGCCTTCGGACTCGCCGAGCTCGCGCGCGCGCACGCGCCGCTCGCGAATCCGTATGGTCTCCTCGGCTACTCACTGCACGACACCGCGTTCGCGCAGGCGGCGGATCTCGCGGGCGCGTACGGCGTCGGGATGCTCGCGGCCGCGGCGAGCACGGCGCTCGCGGCTCAGTTTCTCCCGGCGCTCGCCCGCGGCCGACCGCGGCGCGCGCTCGCTTGGACCGCAGCCGCGATCCTCGGCGCGTTCGCCTACGGCGAGGTGAGACTCGCGCAGAGCTTCGGCGACGGTCGTCCACTGCGGGTCGCGCTCGTTCAGGGCGCGATCGAGCGCGGCCTGCACTGGGATCGCTCGGCGCGCGACGCGAACCTCGCGCGCTATCTCGCGCTGAACGGCGAAGCGGCGCGCGGCGCGCCGGAGCTCGTGTTCTGGCCCGAGTTCGCCGTCGACTTCTATCTGTCCGAGCAGACCGCGCAGCGCGAGAGACTGCTCGACGGAGTGCGCGCGGGCGGCGCCGACGTCGTCCTCGGCGCCTCGCGCTACGCGCTCGGCGCGCGCGAGACCCGGTACTTCAACTCTGTGTACGTCATCGATCGCGCGGGCAGCGTGCAGAGCAGCGAGTACGACAAGCAGAGACTCGTGCCGTTCTCGGAGTACGCGCCGCTCGGCGGCTGGCTGCGCGCGGCGTCGGCGGTGTACGCCCCGGGCAGCGGGCCGCGGCTGCTCCACACGCGCGCGCTGCGCGTCGGTGCGTTCGTGTGCGGAGAGGCGCTCTATCCCGAGGTCGCGCGCGGGCTGACCCGCGCCGGAGCCGAGATACTCGCGAATCCCTCGAACGACTACTGGTTCGGAGCGCCGCAAGCCGCCGCGGAGCAGCTCGCCAGCGCCGCGTTCCGTGCGATCGAGAATCGCCGCTACCTGGTGCGCGCCACGTCGACCGGGATCTCCGCGGTGATCGACGCGCACGGTCGAGTGACTGCCCGCAGTCGGGGGCACGGCCCCGAGATCGTCGCCGCCGAGCTCGAGCGCTCGAGCTCGGTGACTCTCTACCAGCTTCTCGGCGACGGCGGTGTGGCCGCCGCCTGTCTCGCCTGCGTCGCGCTCGGTCTCTTCTGGCGCGCGCGAGAAACCCGTTCCGAAGGAGGACTCCCATGAGACACAACGCAGTGAAGCTCGTCTGTCTGTTCGCCGTCGCGCTCTGCGCGGGCGCCGCCCTCGCTTCCAGCCCGGACCCGGAGAGCCGCGCGGGTCAGCTCGCGGGGATCGCGGGATCGAGTCGCATCTGCGAAGGCGGCACGACGCCGGGGCAGGCGTGCAGCGGACTCACTGCCTGCGGCACGGGCAGCACCTGCACGGGAATCGCGAACGTCCGCATCGCCGCCAGGGGCCTGCTCACGGTGATCGCGGATACGAAGACGACCGGAGCCGGGTGGACCGCGACGAGCCTTCCGGCTTCGTGCACGACGGCGACGAGCTCCGACCCCGGACCCTGCGAGACCAAGAACAACGCCGCGTTCACCTTGCTGCTCGAGTTCACGCTGAACGGCAAGAAGTACAGCTTCGCGGAGACGTTCACGCGTCTGCCGGACGGCGCTGCGAACTGCTCGGGCGGTGTCGGCGACGCGACGGATCCCAACTGCGTCGCGCAGGTGCCGGACTACAGCGGCGAGGCGGGCTGGTTCCAGCCCGCGGTCGAGAGCTCGATCGCGGAGCGCTCCATGAGCGGCCAGCCCGTGCAGATCCGCTGGGGCGGCCTGCCGCCCGCGGCGGAGACCGCGGTGGGGACCGTGCTCGGCAAGACCGCGAGTCAGCGCGTCGCGCTGTCGCGGGTCGACGAGGTGCCGATCTGCACCGACACCATTCCGTGTAACTTGTCGGCGACCAACCCGCGCTTCTCCGATCACTCGAACGGTACGGACGTGCTCGGGACGGTGCGGCGCTACAAGGTCGACATCGCCGTGATCGGTCCGTAGCTGGTGGAGCGACGCCTGCGCCGGCCGCGCACCGCCGACCTCGTGATGCTCGCGGGGCTCACGAGTCTGTGGTTCGCCTGCTTCCTGCTTCACCTGGAGCAGGTCGTGCAGGGCCGTCTGGCCTGGATCCCGGTGTATGTCGCGGCGGCCGAGGGCCCGGACGCGTTTCCGACGGTGCGCGCGCTCTGGCCCGGCGTCGGCGCCGGCGAGCTCGTGCCGGGTGATGCCGTTGCCGCGGTCGGCGGAATCTCGCTCGCCGGCGCGACGCCGCTCGACTTCGTGACTGCGATCTACCGACACGCCGTCGACCGGGCTGTGTCACTCGAGCGGGTGCGCGCGGGCGTCGCGGCGCCGGTGCAGCTCCCGCTGGTTCCGCTCGAGCAGCCGTGGCGGCGGAGCGCCTCGGCAGCCGCGTTCGCGCTGCTCGGCGCGCTGGCGTTCTGGCACACGCGCGGCTCGCGAATCGGCCGCGCCTTCTACTTCGGAATGACTGCGTACGCCTTTCACTGGACCGACTTCTGGTCCGGCGCAGCAGTCACTACGGCGGGACTCGGCTCGTTCGCGGTCGCCACGACCCTGTTCATGCCGCTCGCGCTGCGCACCGCGCTCGTGTTTCCCGAGGATGCCGCCGGTCGCGCACGCCGCCTGCCGCTCTGGCCGTGGCTGTTCGCGCTGAACGGGCCGATCGTCATGAGCTGGGCGTTCGGCGTGCCGTTCGGCTCGAGTGTCTCGCGGCTGGCGGCGCTCGCGCTGCAGGTCGCGTTCATCGCGGTCTTCGTCGCGCTGCTGACGCAAAGCTACCGCGCAGCCGGGCCGATCGGCCGGCGCCAGCTGAAGTGGGTCATCATCGGGCTCTGGATCGGGCTCGGGCCCGAGCTGCTCGCCGGCGGCGTCGCGCTGGCCGAGCCCACGCTCTGGTGGCTCTACGAGGCCTCGCTCGGCTTCGCGCTGTTCCTGCCGGTGTGTCTCTTCATCGCGTTCGCGCGCTACAACTTGCTCGACGTCGACCGCTTGCTGACGACGGCGGTGATCTCGCCGCTCGTCGGCATCGGGCTGATCAGCTTCGGCCTCCTGACCGTTCCGACCGTGGCCTCGGCTGCGCAGGGCTGGGTCGATCCGAAAGTGACTCAGCCCGCCCTCGCGATCGTGCTCGGCGGCGGCGCGTTTCTGATCCTGCGCCGCATCGACCGGGCGATGCAGGACCGGATCTACCCCGAGCGGCGCGTGCTCGCGCTCGAGGCGCAGCGCTTGCGCCTCGAGCTCGCGGAGTGCGCCAAGGCCGCCGACGTGCTGACCCTGCTGGCTCGGCGGGTCGGCGAGATCCTGAAGCTCGTGACGACCGCGATGTACTCGCGCGGCGCGAGTGAGTTCTCGCCCGTCTTTGCGCGCGGGCCTGCAGTGACTCCGGCGTTCGCGCTCGACGGTCCGCTGGCGCGCGAGCTGGCCGTCCGCGCGGCTCCGCTCGAGCCGTTCACCTCCTGGCAGGACGACGACCCGGCGGAGAGCGCGGCGCTCGCCGCGATGGGCGTCGAGGTCGCGGTGCCCGTCCTGCCGCGCGCCGAGCTCGCGGGCTTCATGTGCCTGGGCGGGAAGCGCTCCGGAGACGTGTTCACCGCGACCGACCGCGCGCTGCTCCAGAGCCTGGCCGACAAGGCCGCCGACGAGCTGCTCCTCTTCGACCGCGAGGATCTCGCGCGCGAGACACGCCAGCAGATGGAGCAGCTGCGCGCCTACGTTCCGGGCGCGGTGGCTCGCGAGCTCGCCGCGGGCGCGTCGCTCGACGCCGGCGAGCGCGAAGTGACCGTGCTCTTCGTCGACATCCGCGGCTACACCGCGTTCGCCGAGGGTCAGGCGCCGGCGGCGATCTTCGGCGCGGTGAGTGCCTACACCAAGCTCGTGTCGCAGATCGTGACGGATTGCGGCGGCGCGGTCGTGGAGTTCAACGGCGACGGCCTGATGACCGTGTTCGGCGCGCCGCGCGCGCTCGCCGAAAAGGAGCGCGCCGCCGTGCGCGCCGCGCGCGCGATCGCGCAACAGGTGCCGGCGCTCTCGCTCGGTGACTCCGCGGGCCGGCCGCACTCCTTCCACGTGGGCATCGGCGTGGCCACGGGCCCGGGCTACGTGGGCAACGTGCGCGCCGTCGATCGCTCGATCTGGGTGGCGCTCGGCAACACCACGAACCTTGCCGCGCGCCTCGAGCGAATGACTCGCGATCTGGGCGCAGCCGTGGTGATCGACGTCGAGACTCACTCGGCCGCGGGCGACGCGTGCGCGGACTTCGAGCTCCGGGCGGACCAGAGCGTGCGCGGCCGCAGCGAGCGGATCGACGTCTTCACCTGGTCGCCGCCGGGATTTTCCGCACAACCCCTCGTACAGGAGGAAGCGACGTGAGCTGGACTCGTATCGCCACTGCAGTGCTCGCCTCGGGTCTCTTCTGCGCCTCGCTCGCCGCGGCGGCAGGCTTCACCGAGTTCGAAGATCGGCCGGTGAAAGACGGAGACAACTCCGAGGACGACCCACTCACTTCGGCGGTCCCCGTGCCCTGGAACCTGGCGCCGTTCGCGACCGCATTCCCCGGGCGCGCGAAGCTGATCCGCGGCTCCCTCGACGCGCGCGACGTGGACGCGTACGCGTTCTCGCTCGCGTCCGGTCAGCTCTTGCTCGCCGCGCTCTTCGAGAACGCGGCGGGCGAGAAGAACGACACCTCGCTCGGATTCTTCAGCGGCACCACGCCGCCCGCGCTCGCCAGCGACGACGACTCGGGCGCGGGCTTCCTCTCGCGACTCAGCTTCACGGTCGCGAGCACGGGCACGCAGCGCATCGCAGTCACTGGCTTCGGCGACACGAGCTGGAACGGGAATCACAAGGAAGCCGCCTCCGCCCTCGTGCCCTACACGCTGGTGGTCGCGGCCGTGTCGAACCCGGCCCCGCTGCAGGAGTCGGAGAGCAACAACACGCTCGCGACTGCGAACCCGCTGCCCGCCGAAGCGGGCGTGGTCGGGGGCACGCTCGGCGTGGGCGACGTGGACTACTTCAGGATCGATCTGGAGCCGGGCGATCGCCTGGCCGTGTCCGTGTTCGACCTGAAGCCCGGTCTCTTCCAGGTCGCGGGCGGCGAGCGCAACGACGCGCTGCTCGGGCTCTTCACTCCCGCGGGCGCGCTCGCGGCGGGCGGCACGAACGACGACGGCGGCCCGGGGTTTCTCTCGAACCTGCTGTTCACCGTGCCCGCGGGACAGGGCGGGAGCTGGAAGGTCGCGCTCACCGGCTTTGGCGACGGCGCGTTCACCGGCGCCCACAAGGAGGTCGCGTTCCAGTATCTCCTCGTCGTGGCGCGCGAGCGCGCGTGCCCGAACGTGACTCCGCTGATCTCGATTACCAGCGTCTCGACCGGGAAGGCGTACGACACTGCGAACCTGCGAGGCGGCGACCTCTACTACATCGATCGCCCGAAAAACGGCGAACACGTCCTGGTCGACGTGCCGGCGGCCTACGAGTGCTCGCAGTGGATCAGGACGGCGAACGACGACAAGACCGTGAGCGTCGCCTCGCACCTCGGCTTCACGCTCTCCCAGGCGTCCTCGGTCTTCATCGCCTTCGACACGCGCGCCACCAGCGAGCCGCCCTGGCTCGCCACGGGCTTCACGCCGACGGGCGAGATCGTCGACGTCGCCGATCCCGACAAGGCGCAGGAGTTCCGGCTCCTGCGCCGCGACTTCGCGGCGGGCCCAGTCACTCTGGGCGGGAACCAGCCGTCCGCGGCCGGGTCGAACTACGTCGTGTTCGCGCGCCCGCTCAATCTCGGCGATCCGCTGCACGCGTTCGCCATCCCCGGCCTCCCCGCGGGAGTCACCGTCACGATCAACGGAGTGACTCTGCAGGTGAACCGCCAGACCGGGCAGACCGCGGCGCAGTTCGCCGGCTCGGTCGCCGCGGCCATCAACGCGGACCCCACGCTGGCCGCCGCGCGCATCTTCGGGCTCGCGTCCGGCACCGCGTTCGTGACGACGGGAACGATCCAGAGCGTCAGCGTCCAGGCAACCGCGATCCCAGCGTTTCCGTACGAGTCAGTCGGAGCGCGCGTGGACGTCGACGCCCCAGGCCAGGGTCAGGTGCCGAACGGAGATGAATAGGTCGTTCGCGTCGGGGCGCGCGTCGCTGCCTCGATGGCGGTCGCACGCCGCCTCGATCCTCGGCGACAATCGCGCGATGGCGACCGACAAGACGGTTCGAAGACTCGCGCTCGCGCTGCCCGAGACCTCCGAGAAGCCGTGCTACGGAACGCCCGGCTTCTACGTGAAGAAGAAGCTCTTCGCGCGCCTGTTACCCGACGGAAAGACGCTCGCGGTGCGCGTCGATCTCGAGGAGCGCGAGGCTCTTCTCTCCGTCGCCCCCGACGTCTTCTTCCTCACGCCGCACTACGAGGGCTGGCCCATGGTGCTCGTCAACCTGACCCGCGTCGAGAAAGCAGACCTCGAAGACCGTCTGGTCGAAGCCTGGCGCTTCATGGCCCCACCGAAGCTACTCGCCGAATTCGACGCGAGTCACTGACCCCGAAGTCTCCTCGGCGGAAGCCTGCGGCGCGGTAGTCGACGTTCGCGCGCCCGTGGCCGCGCGGACCTCGACGAGGCTTCGAGCGTACCCGCGAGCGCCGAGGAGAGGCCGCGCCGCCACCCCGCAGCGCGCAACGAGCTTCTCGCCAAGCTCCACGCGAGTGACTGATCCCGAGCTCCGCTCCGCGGAAGCCTGCGGCGCGGTAGCCGACGTTCGCGCGCCGGTGGCGGCGCGGACCTCGACGAGGCTTCGAGCGTACCCGCGAGC
>Ga0326726_10005535_pt1 | contig 11423 bp, 9 predicted proteins | sample MHFenrmetagenome_2_FD_207603 | JGI IMG/M metagenome (GOLD analysis project Ga0326726, IMG submission 207603) | Lab enriched peat soil microbial communities from Michigan Hollow, Ithaca, NY, United States - MHF15MN | ecosystem: Environmental > Terrestrial > Soil > Wetlands > Peat | place: USA...
GGGCACCAGATGCAGGGATAGGGTGAGGCGAGAGAGGCCATGTCCGTCAGCCGAATTGGGCGAGAATGACCCCGCCGATCGCCAGGAGACCTCCAACGACGAAGAGCACGGTAATCCCCTGCCCGAGGAGGATCACCGCGAGAACCGTCGTCAGGATGGGCTGCAGATTCGTGAACAGTGCGACCTTGGCTGCCTCGATTCTCGCCAGTGCGAAGTACCAGAGGAGATACGCGACGACCGACGTGACAAGACCGAGATACGCAATCTGCACCCAGTTCGCCGGCGTCAATGTCTCGAAGGGAAACGAAAGCGCGGGAAGAACGCCGAACGGAAGGAAGAGCAGGGTCCCGACGAAAAGCGTGGCGGCACTCGCCTCGATGGGGCCATACCGCGCAATCAATTTCTTTCCATAGACCGTGTAGAGACCCCATGCGTTGACTGCCACGAAGATGATCAGGTTCCCGTACACGAACTGCATACTTGCATCCACTCCCCTCTCAAAGATCACCACAGTTACTCCGAGGAATCCGAGCATCACGCCGTGGATCTTTCTCCTCGTGAGAGGTTCCGCGAGGAACCAGTGGGAAAAGAGGAGAACGAGGATCGGCGTCGTCGCGTACAGGAGGGCGGCATTCGAGGGCGTCGTGAAACGCATTCCGTAGAGGAAGAGAAACTGGTTGACCGGAATCGCCAGGAACGAGAGGCCGAGCACCAGCCCCCAGTCCTCCCGCCGGAGGTGAAACCATCGGCCTCGCACCAGGAGGACGATTGTCATCCCGACCAGGGCGATGAGGGAGCGGACGAGGGTCAGGGAAAAAGGATCGACTGCCTGGACGATGACTTTGGCAATCAGGTGGGTGCCGCTGGCAGTCAGCGATTGGATGACGAGGATCAGATAAACGCCGGCGCTGCCGCGGCGGTCGAAATTCTCCGTCATCCGCCTCCCCGCTCGAGGACGAGGCGATAGACGGCCAGCGTTTGTGCCGCCACGTCACTCCAGAGATACCTCTGGCGGATCCTTTCCTGCAGTCGTCCGTCTTTAGGGAGTATCAATGCCTGGAGGATTCCGTCGCGAATGGACGCCACGGAGCGCGGATCGACATAGGTCGCCAGATCCTCGAAATACTCTCGCGTCCCGCCATTCGGCGTAATGACGACCCTGGCGCCCGCGAGCCCCGCCTCGAGCGCGGCAATGCCGGGAGTTTCAAAGAGGGAGGGCAGGACGAAGACGTCCGCCCCCGCGTAGGCAGAACGCAGAAGCGCAGAGTCGTTCGCCAAGCCGTCGACGAGGAGTACCTGGGGGTGCTTCTTCGCTTCGCGCACACATGCTTTCCCATACTCCCCTTCAATGATCCGTCCGATGATGACCGAAGGACGGTCGATGGACCCGAGCGCCTGAATCAAGGCAAGCACGTTCTTCCGGGGGTGACCGATATGGCCAACATTCAGGATGTAGTCCCGAACGCCATAGCGGTCTTGGAACAGGGTCGGATCACCCTCCGCAAAGCTTCCGTCGACACCATTGGGAACCACCACCACTTTTCCCGGATCGGCTCCGAGTCCCCGGATCACCAGGTCCGCCTCCGCCCGGGTGTTCGGGAGGGCACGCGCAGCCCAGGAACAGATCTCTGCCGTGAATGCATAGTCGGACCATATACCCGGACCAGCATGCTGCACCATGCGCGTCAGCGCAAGCCCCGCCTTCACAAATGAGGGTGCATGGGTGCTATACGTTATTGGTGAAACCACCAGGGGGATTCCCAGCGATCGAATTTCCCGGGCCAGGTGATACGTCCCCAGCCCTGCCGAAAAAATGTGGAAAAGATCTGCGCTCGTCCTGTCAAACGGGACCCAGGGATCGAAGAGCACGGTCTCAACCCCGAGCTTCTGGAGCGCCTCCGCGGTTTTCCGGATCTGTGTGTTCGGCCCTCCACGAAGGATCGAGACCGCCTGAAAGCCTGCGAGAGCAACCTTCACCGCATCCTCCGCATCATCGAGTTGTAGAGATCACCGAGCATCCGGCGCGGGTCGAAATCCCTGATTTTCCGCAGGTCGGCGGGAGGTGAAAAGGTCGGCGGTTTCTCCCACCCGAGCAATTCCAGATCGAGACGCTCGCCGGGGGCGACGACCGCTTCTTCCCCTTCCGGTGACACAATTCGGACCATGGTGTCCGCCTCTGCCATCCGGGCGGCGGACGGACGATCCACCACCAGCCAACCCTTTTCCACCCGGAGATCTGGATGGACACTGGTTCTCTTCCCCCACCACTCCGCAAAAGCTCCAAGGGTCATTGCGCGGACGCCGGTAAGAGCGGCGAGGGAGAGGATCGACTCCACGGTCTCCCATGATTGGTGGCCGGGGTGATGGTAAAAGAAGAGCGGCTCGCGTCGTGCGATTTTCCACGACGCAGCCATGGAGAAATACTGCTGCATTCTCTGATCTGTGTACCCGGCCTGGCGCAGAGTCCCGATACAGATCGGATGGACCGGGATCTGCGGAATTCCGTACACTCCTGTCGGGGAGGCCGGAGAAAACGGCAACGTATCATAGGCATAGCCGAATTCTGAGGAGTAGCGGAAACCGAGCTCTTTTATGACTGTCGCCATGCCGCGATTCCACACTCCGAACGGAGCGGCAAACCCTTCCGGACTGAATCCCACCGCTTCCATCATCGTCTTTGCTTTCCCGAAATTCGCCGCGTTGTCCGCCCGATCCCCCGACACCCGGTGGTGGTAGCAGTGCACTCCAAACTCCTGTCCTGTCATCGCTGCGAAATGCGGCAGCCAGGATTCGTGGCTCTTCACATCCAGGAACCACGTAAGGGACACATCGTTTCTCCTTGCGATGTCGTACAGGCGATCCACATCGCGTCGCGGGGCGGCATCGCTGTCCACTCTGAAAGCAAAGGCATTCCGCGCGCCTCCCGGGAAATACCAGAGGTGGGCATAGGGAATCCCGCGGCGGGCATGGAGGAACGCCAGCGCATCACGGACAATGTGCCGGACCTCTCCCTTCGCAACAGTTGAGACGAGTTCGGAGGGGAGCCGATCGAACGGAGCATAAAAGGACTTATGGTGTGCACGGTCGTCAGTGAGGGCCACGTCTGCCGCGAACGGCAGTGTCACCGCCCATCCCCTCCCGACCGGACCTGCAAATATGGCGAACGAGTTCTGCTGTGTGCGGATGGTTCGGGATTCACCCCCGATGGCACCAGGAAGGCCTATGTCGGCAAGCGCGAGGGACGGAAATGGCGGCGACCCATCCCCCATGATGTACTCGATGAATTCGTCACGTGCCGCCATTCCTGCTATCCCACGGCACGAGGAGGCGTCGCCCAGCAGAGCGCCCCCCCGCGTAAGATACTCCGTCACCATCTCGTTCCCTCTGCGACTCAGGGGCCGATGCACAACAGCCAGACTGAAGTCCTCGCTCAGATCGTCACGTTCCGGGTCGGCAATCGCGAAGGGAAAACCCTCTTGGAGCAACAGCTGTTCCCAACCGCGCGAAGGTCCGAGGAGAGCAGCCCGCAGCCTCATACAAGTCTTTCGCGGAGGTACGTCATCTCCTGACGGGACACACCTCCCGCCATCAGCGCGGCCAGGAACACAAGGAGGGCACCGCCTATGACTCCGAACATGACGCCCGAGGAGGCAGTAATCCAGGGGAGAAGAAGAATCCCGAGGAGCAGCACGGATGTGGAGAGGTACCATTTCACCGCCGTGAATTTCATAACCCCCTTCGCGGCGTCCATCGAGAACTGGACCGCCGCGAACTCTCCGATTACCATCCCCAGCACCGCCCCCTTCTGGCCGAAGAAATAGGTGAGAAGTACCACTGCCACGGTCAATGCGAGAGCGCTCTTCGCCGTCATTGCAAGGTAGTCGCGCGTATGCCCCGCAGCCAGAATAGCACAGACAAAGACAGAATTGACCATGGTGAGAAAGACATAGGGCATCATAAGCTGGAGCAATGAACTCGCTTCTGTATAGGGGAGACCGAAAAGGATCTCGATGAGAACCGGAGCGAGAAGGACACCGGCAACGCTGAGTAGCGACACAAGGAGGACGATGCCCTTCAGGGAGATCTGAAAGAGCCTCTCTGCCGAACCTTCGTTATCGGCAAAATGCCGCGAGAGCATCGGCAGAAAAAGGGTGTTGAAAAGTCGATCGAGGATCAGGAAGCCGAAGGCCACCTTGGCGGCAGCGCTGAACTGCCCGACGGCAGATGTGGTGACAAAGATGGCAATCGCCAGCGGGGGGAGGTTCACCGCGAGCTGAGCGAGAAACATCCCGAGACCAACGGGGAGGTTTTCCTGCAGGATCTTCCACCAGAGTCTCGGTTGCCACCCCATCTCGAGTTTTCCGAAGCGTTTGCTGTACATGGTCAGCAGAACCAGGGACGCCCCCCAGTTCGCGATCAGAAACGCCGCAGGGGCATAGGCAATATCGCGGCTCGCATGCACCGTGAACAGCACTATGGCCCCGTACAACAGCGAAGCACTCATGCGTGACACACTCACGGCTCCCATCTGCTCCTTGCCCTGGAAGAACCAGTCGAGCGACACCGCCATTGGCAGCAAAGACGCCACATACAGGAGTGTAACGTAGCCGGGGATCCCCCGATCGGGAATGAGCATAATGATCCCCCAGGTGATCGTGCAGACCAAGGCGGCGAGGAGGATGCGTACCATGAGCACGCCGCCGGCACGCTCGTGGGAGGTCCCCATCGAAGCAGCCACGTTGCGCGTTTCGAAAAGGGAGATTCCGGGACTCGCCACGAGTGAGAGATGCCCCAGGACAGCCAGTCCGATGCTGATCAAGCCGAACCCTTCGGGAGAAAGCACGCGGGCGAGGTAGATCGTGACGGCAAATCCCACGATGCGGCTTCCGACATCTCCTGCGAGCAGTGCGGTGGCGTTCTTCAGTGGCCGTTTCATCCGAGAACCTCCGCGATAGTTCTGAGGAGTTCACTTTCGCGCCGGGCAATCAGAAAATTGTCGAGGATCCGCTGGCGCGCGGCGTCGCCAGCCGACTCCGGGGCTTCCAGGGCACTCCGCAGTGCACGAACCGCCCCATCACCATCCCCCTGCCGGACCCGAAAGCCCGTCTCACCGAGGATGTCCGGAACGGCTCCCACATCCGTCGCCACCGGAATGCATCCGCAGAGCATCGCCTCGCAGAGACTGTTGGACATCCCTTCTGACGCCGACGGGAGGAAATAGACTCTGGAGGACCGATAGTGATGCACCAGTTCCGACTGCGTAACGTGCCGGATGTATTGCACATTTTCCGCATCGGGTATTCCCGCTCGCAGCGCGGTGTCCCGGTTCGTGCCTACCACAGTGAACTTCACGTCCGGCATCTTACCCGCACAGCGGACAAGAAAGTCGATCCCCTTCGCACGCAGGCGGGGGGCACCCCCGCACGCGGCAACGGTAAGCACCCGGGGATGAGCCGAATCTCCCGGAATCCACTGTGTGACGTCAAATCCCATCGGCACCCAGGCAATGTTGGCCCCGTCATATCCGCACAGCTTTTTGAGTTGGTCCTTCAGCGCGGGGGCGACGACCAGCACGCGATCGGCATGGCGAACCGCGTACCTCACGAGCCGTGTTTTCCAGGGGTTCAGCGAGATCCCATCCCTCAGGTATCTTCTCTCTGCAGGGTCCACGCTGTCGAGAATGACGATGGAGCGCTTGCCCAGCAGCCGGCCCAACAGGACAACCCAGTAGGCAGAGGTGGAGGGGAACCAGGAGTACGAAAGATCAACCGGAAGGAGATGGAGAAAAATCTTGAATGGCGCGGGAAATCCGTGGGTCGTCAGGCGGTCGACATCGTGGTGACGGTTCAGGAGATGAACATCGCCAGCGATGAACGGGAGATCAAGAGTGGACGTGAATAGGATCTTAGCTCGTCCCAAGGACCGGTCTGGAGGTGGTGTCGGACAAAGATACGCCAATCAGCTTCCACAAGCAAGGAACCTTCCCGATCGGTCGGAGATGAGCGTCCTCCACAGCGCTGCGAGATTTCTCAGAGGCGTTTCATTCGCCGGGGGCCATCGAAAGCTGCAGCCCCGCGAGCACTTCTGCAAGCGCATCTTCACGGTGTTGGATGGTGAACTCGTTGAGGATACGAGCCCGGGCTTCTTTCCCCCTCCCCGGAGGGGCATCGAGGGCGGAACGCAGTCCATCGACCAACGCCTCCTGGTCGCTGTAGGGCACGAGATAACCCGCCGTTCCGATCGCCGTCGGTATGCCCCCTGCCATTGTCCCTACGGGAATACACTCGCAGAGCATCGCCTCGCACAGGGCGTTGGGAAGACCTTCCGTAAACGAGGGTTGGCAGTACACTTTTGCGCGCTGAAGGAAGGGCAGGATCCTGTCCCGTGGGAGGTACTCGATGACTTCGACGTTGGGGGGAATCTCGGCGCGGACCTGCGTCAGATAGGGGTCCCGGATCCCCAGCACCTGGAAAGGAACATCGGGGAGCTTTCGTGCAGCATCGAAGATCTTGTCGATTCCCTTCTTCTTCATCCTCCACCGGTCCTCGCATGCCGCGACCGTGATAACCCGGCGTTCTTTCCCGTCGCCAGGATACCATCGCTTCCCGTCAAACCCGAACGGTATGGTGCAAATGTTGCGCCCATCGTATTCTGCCAGACGGATAACTTCCCTCTGCAGGAACGGGTCCACAGTCAACACCCGGTCGGCATGGCGGTACGCGTAGCGCACAAACAGCGACTTCCACGGACTTAACCAGATGCCGTAGTTGATCTCCCTGTCTCTGGAGGCATCGACACCGGCAACGAGCACAATAGATTTCTTTCTGAACAGGCGGGCAAGAAAAACCATGTAGCCCGCATAGACTGAACCGAACCAGGCAAGCGCGATGTCAGCCCTGAGCACCGCACCGGGGAGTGCGACCGCCGCATGCAGCCCATGGGCGATCACCTTCTCGACGACCGCATGACGGCGGAGAATAATTTCATCCTCCTCAATGAACGGCGGGAAAACAGTGGAGAAAAAGAGAATTCTGGGCATGAGAATCGCTTGCGGGTTTAGAGAAGATACCGCAACGCCGGCAAACTATCAAGGCACGCAAAAGGAGGATTGTGCGGCCGTTCGAATGCTCCTCGAGGAGTAGGAAACGAAATGCGGAGGCCGGTCCCCCTCCGTCGTCGGCGTTGCCGCTCCCGGGTGGGGATCAGATCCGACCTATGGCTTCTTGACGAATTTCAAAGAAGCCGAGTTCATGCAATAGCGAAGACCACTCGGCGCGGGCCCATCGTCAAAGAGATGGCCAAGATGGGAGTCGCATCTGGCGCAGAGGACTTCCGTCCGTGTCATGAAGAGCGATCTATCCTCCTTTAATTCCACATTCTTCTGAGACACGGGGGTGGTAAAGCTGGGCCAGCCGGTGCCGGAGTCGAATTTCGTTTTTGCATCGAAGAGGTCGGCACCGCAGCAAACGCAGCGGTAGATGCCCGCCTCGTGGTTATCCCAATACTCCCCCGCAAAAGCGCGTTCAGTCCCCTTTTTGCGCGTCACATCATACTGGAGCGGCGTGAGAACCTTCTCCCATTCTTCGTCGGATTTGACAACCTTCTCTGCCATAACGGAGTTGTCCTTTTGCTTTTGTTTCTCCTGCGCGACGCAACCGGTGGAACCGGCCAGCGACATCAGAAGCATCGCCGCCATCACACATAATCGTGTTGCCATCCTTACCTCCCTGTCTCCTGGAGAGGTGAACCACAGACACCCTTCCCTCTCTAAGAACGATGCCAGGGTGAGAAACAGTTCCCACCAGAGCTTCCGCGATGCCTTTTTTTTCTCCAGAGAGTCGCGAAGTGAGGGTCACGAGCGGGACCATCAAACGCATCCGCGGTTGCGCAGAAAAGAAACGCCGGTCCGAAGACCGGCGAATTAGGAATTAAGAATCAAGAACTCAGAATTCAGAATTTGTGTTTCACTCCAGATACCCCACCTCTGCTTCCACGGCATCGAGAATTTCGGACGACTTCACGAGCGCCTTCATGGCATTATGATCTGGATAGAGCGGCCGATCCTCGTCCAGGTGTTTCACATGCCTCCGGATGACCTCCCTCGCCTTCGCAACTCCCCGTCCGGGATGGAATTCGCGGAAATCAAGTGCCTGCGCGGCAGCCATGAATTCTATTCCGAGGATCCCGTGGGCATTGTCGAGAATCTGCCCGTTCTTGATCGCGGTGTTCATCCCCATCGAAACGAAATCTTCCTGATCGGCAGCTGCGGGGATTGACTGGATAGAGGCGGGCATCGAGAGGATTCTCTGTTCGACGATGAGCGAGTCCGCGGTATACTGGCTCAGCATCATGCCGGAAAACATTCCCGCACCCTTTGTCAGGAACGCGGGGAGACCAACGCTGAGCGCGGGATTCGTCAGTCTGTTGAGACGCCGCTCCGACAGGACACAGACCATCGTGACGGCGGCACCGACCATATCCATCGGAAGCGAGACGGGCGAGCCCTGGAAATTCGCTCCGGTCAGGGTCAGCCTGAACTCGGGAAGGAAAATGGGGTTATCGCCGACGCCGTTCAACTCCGTCTCCACCTGTATTCGTGCAAAGGCAAGCGCATCATGTGCCGCGCCGATTACCTGCGGAGTTGATCGCATCGAATAGGCATCCTGCACTTTCGTCTTCATCGTGCCCGAGAGGAGGTCGCTTCCCTGGATGCACTTCATGATTGCTTTCGCGCTCCGGACCGCGCCGGGGAACCCTCGCAGCTCGTGCAATCGGACATCATAGGGCTTCATGTTGGCAAAGAGCGCTTCCAGCGTCATCGCACTGGCAATCTCCGCTTGCTTAAGCCAGCGATTGATGTCATAGATCTGCAACGCACTCATTGCGGTCAGAACATTTGATCCGTTGATGGTCGCGAGCCCGTCACGCGCTTCCAGGCCGGGCACAGGGATGCCTGCGCGATCCATAGCCTCCTTCGCCGGCATCCTCTTCCCCTGGTAGAACGCCTCTCCCTCCCCCATCATGAGCAGGGCGATCTGGGACATCGGGGCAAGGTCGCCGCACGCACCCACGGAGCCCTTCTGACAGACCACCGGTGTGACGCCCTTGTTCAGGAATTCCACGAGCGTCAACGTGATTTCCGGCCGGCACGCCGAGTTCCCATGCGCGTGGACATTCATCCGTCCTGCCATCGCCGCCCGGACGCACTCTTCGGGAATCGGATCTCCGATGCCTGCCGCATGATTGTAGATCAAATAGCGCTGAAATTTCTTCACCTGATCGTCATCCAGCACAACTTCGGAGAATTCCCCGATCCCCGTGTTTGTGCCGTACATGATTTCGTGTGCTTTGAGTTTTTCTTCGAGCATCACGCGACAGAGTGTGATGCGTTGCAGCGCCGCGGGATCGAGAGCAACTTTCTCTCCTCCGCGGGCGATGCGGACGAGCTGGTCGATCGTGAGTGAACGTCCGTCAACAACGATAGGCATAACGAATTCCTTCTTAGAGTCCCGCCAGGACCTTCTTGACGAGTGCAATATACTCTGCCCTGGGGACGGTAGTCTGGACCGTGCGCGAGAGTTTTAGCCATTCCTCGCGTTCCTTGCCGGCGGCGGTTTTCTTCTTGTCCTGCAGACGCGCGCCGAGCCTGAGGTTCTTGACGGTCACCTCGTCACGGGAGAATTCCTCGCTCCCGATGATCACCGCGATGGGGACGTCCTGACGATTAGCGAACTGAAGTTGCTTGCCGAGACTCGTTTCGTCGCCGAGATACATTTCGGTGTTGATGCCGGCCTGGCGAAGTTCGCGTGTAATCTTCTGATAGTCGCCTATTTTGGATGGTTCCATGACCGTTACCAGGACCTGCGCTGTAGACGCGGCGAGTTCGACCAGGCCCAGTTTCTGCATTGCCGCCAGGAGGCGATCGATGCCGATCGAGGCGCCGACGGCGGGGATCTTCCGGTTGAGGAATCGCTCGACCAGGCCATCATACCGGCCACCCCCGACGACCGCGCCGAACTCTGGAGCATCGGTCAATATCGCCTCAAACACGGGCCCGGTGTAATAATCCAGTCCCCGTGCAATGCTGAGATCGAGCACAACATATTCCTCCGGAATTCCCAGCCTCTCGAGCGAAGAGCAGATGAATTCGAGCTCTTCCGCGGCCTCTGGTGCCGACGGGACATTCCGGAAGATGTCCGTCATGGCAGCGAGAACTTCCCGGCGGTTTCCTTGCGGAAGCGCCAGAAACTTCATGATGCGGTTCACCTGGTCTGTCGCAAGTCCGAGGCCCGGAATTCTGTCACCGGAGGCGTCGATCCTGCCACCGGTCAGTTCCGCCGCAATTCCTTCCGGTCCGATCTTGTCAAGCTTGTCGAGTACGCGGAAGACGGTGTGCGACCGTTCGCGCGGGATATCCGCAAAGTCGAGGAGTGAGTTCAGCACTTTGCGGTCGCTGAATCGGATCCGGAATTTCTCGATGCCGAGGGCGCGGAGCGCATCGTAGATGGCGCAGAGAATTTCGACGTCTGCCGCCATGGAGGATGTACCGACGGAGTCGATGTCGAACTGGGTGAATTCCCGGAAGCGGCCGGGATCGGGCTTGTCTGCACGCCAGACGGGGGCGACCTGGTACCGGCGGAACGGCAGGACGAGATCAGGATACTGTGCAACCACGCGCGCCAGCGGCACGGTCAGGTCGAACCGGAGGGCGACATCTTCCTCTTCCGGATTCCGGAAGCTGAAGACCTGTTTGGTATTCTCCTCGCCGTATCCCATCAGCGTGGCGTGGTATTCCTGCGCCGGCGTGTCCAGCGGTTGGAACCCGTATCGTTCGTAGACCGACCGGATTGTCGCGATAATCCGGAGGCGCGCGTTCATCTGCGCCGGGAGATAGTCTCTGAACCCACGGAGGAGTCTTGGCTCAACGATCTGCGATTCGTCCATGCAGGATGGCAATGCCTTGAGTGAGGAGGGAGAAGTACTGGCGATACTGCGTCAAAATACTACTATTCAGGAGCACTTGCAACCATTGAGCGAGTCCGATTTCGAATGTTTGTGCACCCCGCTTTTCTGTTGACCAACTCGCGATTTGGTCTACAGATTGTAGACCATGTGTGGTTGACTATTCTTGATGACAATGAACACCAAATGAAGAAGCCGGAAAAGATTCCGGCTTCATTGCTTGGCATCAGAAAAATTAGGGCTTCGTTTCTTTAGGACCGCAATTATTTCAAAAGAAGCAGCCGTTTCGTGGCTACAAAGTCCCCAGCCCACAGTCGATAGAAATACACTCCACATGACAATCCCGATGCAACGAAGTTGACCTCGTGAACACCTGCATTCTTCCTTTCATTTACCAAGACTGATATCTCACGACCAAGTATGTCATACACCGTCAGGTTCACTTGTGATGCTTTCGGCAA
>Ga0326726_10005536_pt1 | contig 11423 bp, 13 predicted proteins | sample MHFenrmetagenome_2_FD_207603 | JGI IMG/M metagenome (GOLD analysis project Ga0326726, IMG submission 207603) | Lab enriched peat soil microbial communities from Michigan Hollow, Ithaca, NY, United States - MHF15MN | ecosystem: Environmental > Terrestrial > Soil > Wetlands > Peat | place: USA...
GAGACTTCCGGGTAGGTCGCTCGTGCTCTCGAGCAATCGAGGGCCCAGATAAATGATCATCACTCCCGGGAAACCGGGAGCACAGAACTCGGCTTACGACCCGCTCTGATCTTTTTTTGCAAGCCCGTGCTGATTATTCGGCACGGGCTTTTTTGTGTGCTTGAATGTTTTTGACATATTCCTTCTTTTATAGTACGTTAGCTCCAAGAACTCTCGCCTTTGTATACTCATCAAAAACATGTTTTACGTAATGGCAAACCTGCTTTTACGAAAAGCACCCTATTATGCCTATGATGAGGCACCCTCAGACGAAGGGGACGGGCCAAGCCAAAGCGGCAGCAACTAGCTCTCTTACTCTACCTTACCTAGGTGGTTTCCTGCATGAAGCATATTCATGTCGCTTGTGCGATTATAGAAAATGGCGGAAAAGTTCTATGCGCTCAACGAAGTGAATCTATGAGTCTGCCTTTGAAATGGGAGTTTCCCGGCGGAAAGATCGACGGGGGAGAGTCTCCGGAGGAATGCCTGCGACGTGAATTGGTTGAAGAGATGGGTATTTCCGTTCGAGTGGGAAAAAGTCTAGCACCAAGCACACACCAATACCCGACCTTTGCGGTTACGCTCTACCCGTTTATCTGTTCGATTGAATCAGGAGACATCGTTCTCTATGAACACGCTATCATTGCTTGGCTGCTGCCTGAACAACTAAACACCCTCGATTGGGCCAAAGCCGACCTGCCAGTCATCGAGTCTTATCTTAACGCTAGTGAGTGCGCCTCGTCATAGTACAGGATTGCCCATGAAAAAGTTCGCTAAGTGATTTTTTAAACTGGTAGGAATTGGATGTCACATAACAGGAGAGGCTAACAGCTAACATTGAAGGAAGGAAAAAGTTGTGCCTTGAGTTTTGAGCGTTTGCGAGGCTGGTTCCAAAGTATTTGCCTCAGCAGATGCTTTAGGCTTCCCTCTCTGCGGCTGGTGAGGGCTTGCACACCGCATGATGCATGGAGGCGCTCTCTCTTACTACGGTACCTCTACCCCTCAAAACTCAAGGCAAACTGGCCAATTCGACAGACCTTTTATACCTGCTTGCTAGTATAGCACAGATTTTCAATCTCGCAAGTTCCCGCCGCCGGATATGTCCTACCCTGGATTCCCGTCACTTAACAATCAGTTATCAAAACCCTGTAGTCTCCCGGCGATAAGTGGGGTATAATTCGGCATGAGCGGTAAGAAGGCGACATTCTCAATCCGTCCTTTTGACAAGCTCCGTAAAACAATGGAGCAACGCGAGGCGACCGCTATGCCCCCACCTCCGCGCCAAAAGAAAAAAGAAGACTATACCGACGAAGAGCTTTTCAGCCGCGAGATGGACGACGTCCTGGTGATCGAGGAATTCCGTTCCCTCGCCTGCGCTCCCCCTCCAAGGACCGGGAAAACGGCACCAGTGTCCCGCGACCCTGATCAGGAGGCGCTTGCGGAACTGAGCAATATCACGGAAGGGCTGCAGCCGATCCATCTGCCGGACACGCAGGAATATGTCGAGTGGATTCATCCCTCGTTTCGTGATGACATCATCCGGAGCCTGCACGAGGGGCGTTTTTCGGTCCAGGCATATTTCGATCTTCACGGGTGCACTGTTCCTGAAGCAGAGGCAGAACTTGACGATTTCATAATGGACTCCCTGAAAAAGGGTTTTAGCTGTGTCAAGATCATCCACGGACGCGGCCTTCGCTCGGTCAAGGGCGCCCGGCTGAAGCACGCGGTCGTGAAAAGATTGTCCGGCCATTTCCGCAAAGACATCATCGCCTACGTGACCGCACGCCAATGTGACGGCGGCCTTGGCGCGCTGTATGTGCTCTTGAGAAAAAAATAGGGCACCCCTCTTTTACCCCTGGGAAATAAATAGTATGGACAGGAAAACAAAAACGACCCCTCGAGCGAGGAATATCAAAGCACTCACGTCTGCCCAAATCCGTGCATTTCGAAAAAAGGTATACGCTTACTACGACAGGGAAGGTCGGGATCTGCCCTGGCGAAAGAACCTTAATACCTACCGGGTACTTGTCTCGGAAGTAATGCTTCAGCAGACGCAGGTCGTGCGGGTGATCGAAAAGTACCGGGAGTTCCTTGCCGCATTTCCCGACTTTTCCGCACTCGCGCGGGCGCCGCTTGCGAAACTCCTTCAGGTCTGGCAGGGCATGGGCTATAACCGCCGGGCTCTTGCACTGCGGGCGCTCGCGCAAAAGGTCGTGGACGACCATCGCGGCAAGCTGCCGTCGGAACCTGAAAGACTTCTTGCCCTTCCGGGCATCGGCAAATACACTGCCGGCGCAGTTGCGGCCTTTGCCTTTAACAAACCCGTGGTTTTTATGGATACCAATATCAGGCGCGTGTTTATCCATGAATTCCTTCTTGATCGGGATGGCATTCATGACGATGAGCTGGCCCCGCTCGTCTTGCAGGCGCTGGACGCCGGGAACCCGCGGAAATGGTATAATGCCCTCATGGACTATGGGACCATGCTCAAGCGGGAGCAGATCAATCCCAACCAACGGAGTGTCCACTATACGCGCCAAAGCCCGTTCGAGAATTCCAACCGTCAGGTGCGCGGGAGGATTGTGAAAGTCCTGGTGAAGGAATCACCCTTGAGCGAGGCCCGGATTGTGAAGAGAACCGGCGTGGATGCAGAACGGGTGAAAAAAAATCTTGTGCAGCTCGAGAAGGAAGGGTTTATCAAAAGAAAGGGAAAAACATATCTCATTTAGGCACGGATGAGCGGTTATCATGATTCAAATACGGAATTCACCCTGCACTCGCGTCAGGAACGCCCTGCATTCGCGGTTCCACTCATAAACGCGGGTGCAGGCTCGTAAACGCTGGGCGCAGGCGGAGTACGGATTGAGAAACGGTCCCGACTACATACAGTTCTATCCCACGCTGCGGTGCAACCGGTCGTGCGATTTCTGTTTTAACCGGTCTCTGCCGGACATGCAGGACATGACCTATGAGGCTTTTCGCGCAATGCTCTACAGGCTGAAAGCGTTTGCGGTCAAGACCATCGATATCATCGGCGGCGAGCCCACGATGCACCCGGAGCTCATCCGGATCGTTCGAGAGGCGGGCCAGCAGGGTTTTCGGGTAAATGTGAGTTCGAACGGGACGGACACCACGGTTCTCAGGGGGCTCTGCGGCATGGGCCGGGACGTTACCGTGGGGATATCCATCAATGACCGGGAAACGCTCAATCAACTCGGAGCATTCATACAGCAGTATCAGCCTATTGTAAAAACCGTTCATACTTGTCGCATGGACAACACTCTCATACGGGACATCCTTGCGCTCAATCCTGAAAAATTTTATCTGATCTACCGGGACGTCATGGAACAAGGGGAGCTGGCTGATTCCATGTCCTTTCCTCACTACAGGAAGGCCGTGGCACGGGACCCACACTTCTCGCAGATCGGCATGGTGTATTGTTCGGGCTTCATTCCCGATGTGAAGAATTCTCATGAGCTTTCCCTGGTCCGGTGCCCCGCAGGCACGACGAAGCTCGGAGTCATGCCCGATGGTTCGGTCTATCCCTGCAACCTCTTCTTTGGCAGGGCCGGATTTCTGCTCGGAAACCTCCTGACCGATCCCTTTGAAGCCATCTGGAACCATCGTATCCTCGCGTTTTTCCGCACGTACACGGAGAATAATTGTCCACAGTGCTCCTGCGAGCATCATAAGCAATGCCACGGCGGATGTCCGGCCCATGCCTTTAATCTGTCCGGCGACCTTTCGGCCCCCGATCCGCGCTGCATCGGGAAGGCCGCGGGCGGATAAAATCTGGTATACTGTTTCATAGGCTGATCCGTGGAGGAGAAAAATGGTCACTGCCCTGGTACTGCTGACAGTTTCGAGGGACAAAGTAAATACCATTGCCGAGGCGCTTGCCGAAATGGAAGGCATAACCGAGGTCTATTCGGTCGCGGGAAGATACGATCTGGCCGTGGTCATCAGGGCCAGGGATAATGAGCAGTTGGCGGAACTCGTGACAAGTCATATGCTCAAGGTGGACGGGATCATAACGTCGGAGACGCTCGTCGCCTTCCGCGTGCATTCCCGCCACGATCTCGAGAGCATGTTCTCCATCGGCCTGTAAGCACTGATCCACAAGGTATTGCAATTGACGATCATGGCCCTCTTCCCGGCAGGTTCAGCCCCCACGCTCACTTATTCACAGCGAAAATATCATTGTGTATGTCTCTCAGATGGTTTAAAATGATCGCACTTTGTTGCTCTGGCAGCACGATCATACTCTCCAGGAGGAAGTAATGAAACAGACCAAGATCGTTCTTTCTGACAAGGAAATTCCGACAAAATGGTACAACATCATGGCGGACATGCCGAACCTGCCCAAGCCGCCGCTCCATCCTGCGACCAAGCAGCCCATCGGCCCCCAGGACCTTACGCCCATTTTCCCCATGGATCTCATCCTGCAGGAGGTGAGCCGGGAGCGCTGGATCGATATCCCTGAAGAAGTGCTCGACATCTATACGCTGTGGAGGCCTGCGCCGCTGTTCCGGGCCCACCGGCTCGAGAAGGCCCTCGGCACGCCGGCGAAGATCTATTACAAGTATGAAGGCGTGAGCCCGGCTGGCAGCCACAAGCCGAACACCTCCATACCGCAGGCCTTCTACAACAAGAAAGCAGGGATCAAACGCATTGCCACAGAAACGGGTGCCGGGCAGTGGGGCTCGTCCATGGCGCTTGCGGGCAAGCTTTTCGGACTCGACGTGACGGTCTACATGGTGAAGGTGAGCTTTGGCCAGAAGCCGTATCGCCGTATCATGATGGAGACATGGGGCGCCACGGTCCACGCCAGCCCGTCGAAGGTGACGAACTCGGGCAGAAAGGTCCTTGAGGCGGACCCGAACAGCCAGGGCAGCCTCGGCATCGCCATCTCTGAAGCGGTCGAGGACGCCGCCACGCATAACGACACGAACTATGCCCTCGGGTCGGTGCTGAACCACGTTTGCCTGCACCAGACCGTGATCGGGCAGGAGGCCAAGAAACAGATGGAGCTCGCGGGAGACTATCCCGATATCGTGATCGGATGCTGCGGCGGCGGGAGCAACCTTGCGGGTATCAGCTTCCCCTTCCTCCATGACAAGATCAACGGAAAAAAACTCCGGGTCATCGCCGTCGAACCCACGTCCTGCCCCACGCTCACCAAAGGCGCGTTCCGCTACGATTTTGGCGACGAGGCGGGCCTCACGCCGCTCATGACCATGTATACTCTCGGCCATGACTTCATGCCGTCGGGCATCCACGCCGGCGGGCTCCGCTACCATGGCGACTCGCCGCTCATCTCACAGCTCTACCACGACAAGCTTATTGAGGCCAGGGCATATCATCAGACAGCAGTATTCGAGGCCGCCGTGCAGTTCGCGAACACCGAGGCCATTATCCCGGCGCCCGAGAGCGCGCATGCGATCCGGGCCGCCATCGACGAAGCGATCATCGCCAGGGAAGAGGGCAAGCAAAAAACGATACTCTTCAATCTAAGCGGCCACGGGTATCTCGACCTCCAGGCCTACGCTGACTATCGCGAAGGCAAGCTGATGGACCACGAGCATCCCGAAGAGGACATTAAAAAGTCGCTCGAAAAGCTGCCGAAGATATAAGTTACTCCTTGATAAAAACGGCCCGTGGCGCAAGAACACTGACAAACCACGGGCAGTTTTTTTGATGACAGTTAATGAAAAGCGTGGACGACAGACCGGGGAAAGAGGAAGGGACAGGAAGGCAATAACCACACTCTGTTCATGTATCGTTTTTCAACCGCTCAAGTGCGTTATGCACGATCAAAATATGGCCGTCGGCTTCCCTGATAACTCCTTTCGCCGAAAGCACTTTCATGCACTTTGAAACGGCTTCACGCGACGAGCCGATGCGCGCGGCGAGTTCCTTGTGGGTCAGCTTGCCGGCCTTCAAAAATCCTTTGCCGCCGGTCTCCCCTGTTGTTGCCGAGTCGAGGAGCGCCCTGATGAGCCGCTCGCCCACTTCGAGAAAGGCCAGCGACTCGATCAACTCGTCCGCTTTGCGCAGGCGTTCGACCAGCGTTGCCATGAGCTCCACAGCGATCTTCGGTTCCTTGTAGAGCAACTCGAGGAAAACCTCCTTTTTCAGGACGGCGAGCTCCGCGTCGCTGTCCGCAACAATGGTTGCCGAGCGGCCTTTGCCGTCGAGCAGGCTCAGTTCGCCGAAGAATGCGCCTTTTTCGAACTGGGCAAGCACCATCTCGTCGCCTTCATCGTCAGCGAGCACGGCCTTGAGCTTGCCCGAATTCACAATATAAAGGTCCGTACTCAGGTCCGTCTTGTGAAAGATTACATCGCCCTTTTTATACCGGGCACTCTTGCATCGGGCCGCGATTTCCATTAACTGGGAGTCTTTGAGGGCCTTGAAGAGCGGTATGTTCTTAATATATTCTACAAGCATGGTCAGAGCATAGCATCCCGAAGGCGCAAAATCAAGCGGATTGCGTTTCCCTTCCCGGTTCTTCTCCCGAAGTTGTAATCGTCGGCCGTTTTGGATACAATGAACAGCAAGAGGGACTGAGAAGCCGAGAGTGTTACGATTATGCCCGAATCGCTCAGAACCAAAATCAGCCGTTGGGGCTTCAACTTTTTCCCTGCCTACCGCGGCACCGGCGCCCGGATCGCCTACATTGCCAGCGATTGGCGCGAAGTGCGCATCAAGCTGCCGTTGAACTGGAGGACGCGCAACTACGTGGGCACGATCTACGGCGGCAGCATGTACGGCGCAGTGGACCCCATCTACATGCTGATGCTCATCAAGGTCCTCGGTCCGGAATATGTTGTGTGGGATAAGGCGGCTTCCCTCCATTTCAAAAAGCCGGGCACAAGCATGCTCTCTGCGAAGTTCGTCCTGATGCAAGAAGAGATAAACACTATCAAAGACGCCCTCAGCTCCGCTCCGTCAGTCGAACGCATCTACCTTGTTGAGCTTGTCGATGCGGAAGGCGTTGTGCATGCTTCCATTGAAAAGACGGTTTATATCAGGAAAAGGGAAATGAAGATCGAGAATAGACAGTTGTAAGCTTTGGGAAAGAATGACCTGGGAGATAAGGTTGGTACAGCAAACTACCTCTTGACGTCCTGCATTTCCCGCTTGAACTCCGAGGTGAAGTGGAATTTGATCTCGGGGCTGGCTTCGATCATGTTCCGGAGCACCCAATCCGATTCGGCGAGAAAGACGATATTGCCGTCCTTGTCCGTGGCAATGCGGTCCGACTTGAACCTGCAGAACTTTTCCATTTCGGTTTTATCATCCGCCGTGATCCAGCATGCCTTGAAAATTTTCATCGTCTCGAACCTGCATTTTGCGCCGTATTCGTGCTCCAGGCGATACTGGAGTACGTCGAACTGGAGCTGACCCACAGTGCCGACGATCCTGCGGTTCCCCTGCTGCTGGGTGAAGAGCTGGGCCACGCCTTCGTCGGTGAGCTGCTTGATGCCTTTCGAAAGCTGTTTCGATTTCGACGGGTCGAGGTTCACGAGCTCCTTGAACACTTCAGGCGAGAAGGTCGGGATGCCCTGGAACATGAGATTCTCGCCTTCGGTAAGCGTGTCGCCGATCTTGAAATTCCCCGTATCATACAAACCGATCACATCTCCGGGAAAGGCCTCGTCCACGATGCTTTTACGCGCGCCCAGGAAGCTCGCCGGGCTGGTAAAGCGGATGTTCTTGTTCATACGCACGTGATGGAACATCTTGTTCCGCTCGAATTTGCCGGAGCAGACGCGGATGAAGGCGATGCGGTCGCGGTGGCGCGGGTCCAGGTTTGCGTGGATCTTGAATACGAAGCCCGTAAAATCCTTCTCGTCGGCGTTAATGACGCGCTGGTCCGTGGGGCGGCTTCCTGGCGTTGGCGCGATCTCGGTGAAGGTGTCGAGCAGCTCTTTGACGCCGAAGTTGTTGATGGCGCTCCCGAAGAAGACCGGCGCGAGGTCGCCCTGCAGATAGGCATTGACGTCAAAGGGGTTGTGTGTGCCTTCGATCAATTCCACATCTTCCCTGAGCTTTACCGCATAGTCGCCGAGCTGCTGGTCCAGGACCGGATCGCCGATGCCCTGTATCTCGAGCACATCGCTTGCGATCGTGACGCCCCCGGGGCGGAACAGGTAGAGGCTGTTGTTGTAAAGATTGTAAACGCCCTTGAAGGAGGTGCCCATGCTGATGGGCCACGAGAGCGGCTGTACCTTGATGGAGAGCTTCACTTCAAGCTCGTCCAGAAGCTCAAAAGGGTTCTTGCCTTCCCGGTCGAGCTTGTTCACGAAAATAATGACCGGCGTTTTGCGCATGCGGCAGACTTCCATGAGCCTCAGGGTCTGTTCCTCGACGCCTTTGACGCAGTCAATGACGAGGATGACGCTGTCCACAGCCGTCAGCGTGCGGTAGGTGTCCTCGGCAAAATCCTTATGCCCCGGCGTGTCGAGCAGGTTGATCTTGAGCCCGTTGTAGTCGAAACCCATGACCGACGTGGCAACGGAGATGCCGCGCTGGCGCTCGATGTCCATGAAGTCCGACGACGTGCTCTTTCTGATCTTGTTCGACTTTACCGCGCCGGCCACCTGGATCGCTCCGCCGAAAAGAAGAAATTTTTCGGTGAGGGTGGTCTTGCCCGCATCGGGGTGGCTTATGATGGCGAAGGTGCGCCGCTTGCTTATTTCGTCTGCGTAATCCATGGCTGTATGCCCGTTTCCGGCGGGCCATGTAAAATAACAACTAAGGGCCGAAATGTCAAGGCTTTTGCGACAGGGTTTATTCGAGGAAGCAGCCATGAAGCCTCTGCGGGAAACCGTCCGGTTGTAAAGCATTCCACCAGCAGACTATTCTTTGAAATGGGCTTTTGCCCGTTCGTATGCCTTTTCAAACTCATCCATGGCCGCATCGGTCTCGGATGTGAATTTCTTCCACTTTTTTTCTGATTTCTTCCGCAGCTCATCCAGTTTTGCGGAAGCGGCCTTCTGCTTGATTTTTGCCTCCGCGATACGGCGATTTATGTCTATCTTCGCCTGCTCGGTCATGGCCGCAGCCTTTGCATTAAGCTCGTCCAGTTTCCTGCCGAGCTTTTTGAAGCGCTCTTCCATGCCCTTCTCGTACTGCTCTTTCTGCTGCGCGGCCTCCGGCGATGTGGCGCCCTTCACTTCTCCGGCTGAGCACGCTTTCCATGGGGCGACAGCGAGCAACAACAGAACGGCAATCATCAACGGAAACTTTTTCATCACTATTCTCCTTTATATATTATTATCAAGAATGTCATTTTTTAGTTCCTGGCGGGCTTGATACGCCGTGCAGATCGTGTCGTGTGCCAGTGCGGCAAGCTCTTTGCGTGAAACGCCGGAGGTCGCCGTAATGGTTTTTAGCGGTACGACTTCAACATCGATGGACTTTTGCGACACGAGTCTCGGAAGATGACTGAGAAATGTCATACCGCCGTAATAGAAGACGGCGTCACGGTTTCCGGCGGTCACGGATTCGCCGTTTATTTTGGTATACCGCAGACAAAAAGGAAGGATGTCGGACCCGGCCGATACGGCAGCGTCAAAAAGGGGATTTTTAAATTGCTGCACGCAGTCTCCATTCGATGTGGTGCCTTCGGGAAAGAGGACCACGGAGAAACCTTGATCAAGCACGCGCGTAATTTCATTGATCTCCTGCCTCAGTCCGGAAGGTTTTCTCCTTTCCACAAAGAGACAACCGCTTAACCGCGCGAGCGTGCCGAGCAAAAAGGTATGCTTCAGCTCGACCGATGTTATGAAGATCGACGGTACGAGCGACGAGATAATCAGCACGTCGACGTACGAGAGGTGGTTCGAAACAATGAGGCGCCCGCCGCTGTTCGCGCGCAGCCGTTCGCCGTGGTCCACATGGACCCGGATGCTGAACAGCGCCAGGCCCAGTCCTGAAAAAAAAGAGGTGGCCTGTATCCTTATCGCACGCCGCAATTTGCCGGACACAGGGAATATACTAATAAGGCATGACGTCCAGAGATAGACGAGTTCATCGTGGTTGCCGGCCCTTCGCGTTTCCTTAAGTCCATCGACGTTATTCGACGCTTGCACAGGTGACTGGTTCTTGTGTAAATTATTGCACACATCATCATGATTTTCAACGGTAAAGCGTTTGCCCGACATCCTTTACATACGTGAGAGCAGCGGCTATACTTAAATCAGAAGTTGCAAAAGTGAAGGGCCAGCCGGCAGGATTTTTTTCTGATATCCCAGAGTAAGACAGGAGGATGCAACTATATGAGTATGCTCGTTGAGTTCAGCGTGGTTCCGATCGGCGCCGGTGTGAGCGTCAGCCCGCAGATTGCCAGGGTCCTTAAAATCGTCGCAGAGAGCGGTCTCCCCTATAAGGCCAACCCCATGGGCACCGTGCTTGAGGGCGAGTGGGACGCCGTAATGGGAGTGGTAAAGAAATGCCATGCAGAGGTCATGAAGGACGCTGAACGAACGATCACCTCGATAACGATCGATGACCGTAAGGGCAAAGAAGAGCGGTTGGAGAAGAAGCTTGAGTCAGTGGAACAGAAGCTCGGGATGAAGCTGAAAAAATAACGAGAGCGAGGTGGCCTATGAGCAATAAGAAGAGCACAAACGGTACAGCAGAACGGCTCAAGATCCAGGAGAAGGCCCTTTCGAACCTTGCTGACACGCTGAAGAAGCAGGAGGCCGAATACGCCGAAGACATCCGGGACATCCAGACGGAACTGAAGGCGCTGAAGATGTTCCTCACCAGAACCATCCCCGAGTTCAAGAAGCAGTTTCCGGAGATCCAGCGAAAAGTGAAATAACGAAGATCCGGCAAGTACTTTGCTGATACGAAGGAGGCGGACGCTATGAAGATGGTCGGCAAATTAGAGAGATCATACAAGCAGACGTATAAAAAGAAAACATCTACCCCGGATCCCTATCTCCCGAGAGGCGCAAGCCGCAAGATCTCGGTGTGCGAGGGGTGCCGCGCAGTGTACATGAACAAACGGTGGTATGCGAATGGATCTGTCTACCAGGCTGCGTTGAAGAACCCTGAAAACGTGATAGTTGTCTGCCCGGCGTGCCTCAAGATACGTGATAATTTCCCCGGCGGCATTGTGACGTTAAAGGGTGATTATGTGCTTCCGCACAAGCAGGAGCTGATGAACCTTATCAAGAATGAGGAAGCGCGGGCGCGCGGCTTCAATCCCCTCGAGCGGGTGATGTCTATTAGAGAGAACGGCCACGGGTACATCGTCATCAGCACGACGAACGAGAAGCTTGCGCAGCGATTCGGCAGGGCGATCAAAAAGGCCTTCCACGGAGAAGTGACGTACGAGTGGTCCCATGACAACAAGCTTGCCCGCGTTG
>Ga0326726_10005537_pt1 | contig 11422 bp, 12 predicted proteins | sample MHFenrmetagenome_2_FD_207603 | JGI IMG/M metagenome (GOLD analysis project Ga0326726, IMG submission 207603) | Lab enriched peat soil microbial communities from Michigan Hollow, Ithaca, NY, United States - MHF15MN | ecosystem: Environmental > Terrestrial > Soil > Wetlands > Peat | place: USA...
CTTGGTGGTCAGAGAAGGGGACGTTGTTTGTTCTTCGTATTCAGACAAAATGGTTTTTGCCCTTAAATAGACATCCACCTTGTATAAGAGGTCATCGATATCGAAGGGTTTTGCCAGGAAGTCCACTGCGCCGGTCTTCATTGCTGAAACGGTTAATCCGATGGTGGGGTAGGCTGTAATAAGAATTACATGCGTTGTCGGCTTGATTTCTCTTATCTTGTCCAGAAGATCCATGCCATTCATGCCGGGCATCATGACATCGCATATGACCATATCAAAATGATTTTGCCTCAGCTTTTCCAGTCCTTCAACACCGTCAGACGCTTCTATTACTGCGTAATTACCAGCCTGACATATGGCGTCGACAACGAGAGATCTGATGCCGATGTCGTCATCGACGACCAGAATACTTTTATTTTCCGAAATTACATCATTCATGCTTAAAAAACACGATCGATCTTGTGAATTATCTGTGGATGAAAGGGTACGGGATCTGGCTCAGTCATTGCCTTTCTTCGATTTCAGGAGAATATCCATCAGGCCGCATGAAATCTTGTCGTAAGCAGCCGTCTTGTCGCCGGTATCCGGAGTGGCTACGTCTGGATACGTCCCATCCTTTGGCGCATCGGGTTGCTGCGATGTTCCGACCTTGGCCTTCTTCTGCTTGCTATATGCCTTCAGAATGTTATCAGTCTGATAAGACGAAATCGTCATCGCTCAAATCCCCTCCATGTATTCATATGCCAACTGACGTATACAATGATTTTCACGAAGTTTTTAACATACAAGAATTTCCATTGCAAGAGAAAAATAGGATCTATGCATGAGAGAGGATTCAAGGAATATAGGGGGGTTTAGGAGCCTGATGCCATTCAACTGCAGATACGTTGATTCCAGATCAATCGCACTTTCGCCTTTTAACGGAAATGCGCCTTTTTCCACCCAAAGTCTCTTACAAATTTAGACGAAATATTTTACACTACCAAATTGTCAAAGGCTTGTAGTATAATCAAGGACAAGGTACGGGATGAATTGGAAGGTTTCCTCGGTGATGGGATTCCCGACGAGGCGAAGACAGAGAAGGCATGGCAGGTTTTGTATAATATGATTATCGATAAATAGGAAGTGAGATGGAGACTAACGAAGACGGCAAAGGTCAGGGAACAAGAAAAATGGAGCTTGCTGAGGAAGATAATAAAGAGATGAATCACCAAGAAATTCAGAGCCTTCTGGAGAAAGCGTTTCAGGACACATTTATTGAAGAACTTGTACCAGGCATCGTTCACAATTTTGCTAATCCCTTAAATGGCATCATGGGACGTTCCAGGCTGCTGCAGAGAAAATTAACGGATATCATGAGGAGAGTAGATGTAATAAATGATACATCTTATCAGGAGGATAATAAGAAGCTGGTCCGTGACGTTGACTCCATAGCGCATGAGGCTGATAGACTCTCTGGCCTTCTCAAGACCGTGATGGGGAAATTTTGTGCGGTCGGTGATCGGACGGCGCAGAAAGTGAATCTATCCGATCTTATCGAACTGGAGATGAGTTTTTTCGATTTTTATCTGGAATTCAAGCATAGCGTCAAGAAAACTTTGCGGCTCGATAGAAACCTACCGGCAGTGAGAGGAGCTCCCGCTGACTATTCCCTGGCCTTTTCTACAATGATCAGATATGCGACGGTCGCCATGAAGGACAGTGTCCCAAAGGAACTATATATTTCAACAGAACTTGAAAATGGACAGATATGTGTGAAGATCCAGAATAGGGGGGGCGCCATGTCCGACGATCTGAAAAGACTACTGCTTGATGAAACGCAGAGGAATGCTCCTTCTCTGAGAGGTACCGGAGAAAGGGAACTGCTATGTGCCTTTTCAGTGTTAAGAAAATGGAGCGCCTTCTTTGACATAAACAGTGACAATGATTTCAATACGATCAGTATACTGATACCTCCCTGTAGAGGTTGAGGAGGCTGCCGGGCAGGTTAGGAAATAATGGCTGAAAGATTGATACCCACCATTGTAAGATAAGCAAGAATAGAGAAACAAGCAGGGCATTAGGGAGGAAAGCAGAGGGTTGGCTATGCGGACTCCGTTCTTTAGAATTTTAAAAGCCGTCTCGGATCCTTCTGCAAACCGCACATCATAATCTTCGATAACTAATGCATTCGTGAGCAGATCGCGAAGAGTCGCTTCATAATCAACAACCAAAATATCTCTCGCCGCGAAAGCACTTCCCAATCCTCGGTGCACAGAATTTACTATAAGTCTATCTCCATATCATCGGCTGTCATAAAGGTATTCTCGAATATTTTTCGGGCCACACCTTCTGACTCCTTCCTTTCTGCCAATGTCTTATATATTTCTGCGTCGAAATGAACGAGAGCCAAGCTTCCTGCGCCCGCCTCCTTTGCAATCCTTGCAGCAGTCTCCGGGTTCAGATGCGGCCAGCTTTCGGAGAACTGGCCGCTCTTGTATGCACATTCGGCAATCAGAAGATCCGATGATCTGGCCAGATGAACGGCATTCTCGCAGAAACCGGTGTCCGGGCAATAGCTGATGACCTTTCCTTCTATTTCGTATCTGTATCCTAAAGTCAGTGACTGGTGATTGAGTTCTTCGGCTTCAACCGTGAATGGAAGCTTGTTGCGCTCATTCGGCAATTCATAAGTACTGACTGAAAACGGAAGTCGCGAGACGGATGCAGTGAAGGGGTCGTTGACAAATATTTTCAGAGTGTCTCTTGTGCCGATGGGGCCGCAGATACTAAGACCGTGGGGGAAGCTGAATTTACTTAGTGTATGCAGCCCTATAATGTGATCAAGATGAAAATGGCTGAGGAAGAGGTAGGCGGGCTTCCCAATTCCTCCATGTATATGTCGGTCAAGTTTGTAAAGGCCGTTTCCTGCATCTAGAATAATCTCATAATCCTTTGTTCTTATAAGGATACAGACAGTGTTCCCGGTGTCAGTATCATACCAGCCGTTCGTACCCAAGAAGATTATTCTCACGCGCGCCGCCCCAGACCTTTAAGAACCAAGGATTATCTTTCTTGCTCTGTCGAAAACATTTATCCGAAAACCAGGGTAACCGGGAATAGTCTGGTTTAAATATTTGTTGATATACCAACTATCGTATAGCAGCATTCTTTCAAATTCTCCCACTTTTCCTGTTTTCTCCAAATTTTTTTTAACCTCACAGGTAAAAATTTCTTCAAGTTGTCGTGCGTAATCCTTGATTAGTTGCTTTAGGAATTCCTCATCGTATCCACTAAATTTACCTTCCTGGAGCATCTCGCGAACCCATTGTCTTGCGGTTTCCTCAAACATGTGAGATTCCCTTCAGGTACCTCAAAACCTATCCAAATCTGACAAGAAAGACAGTTTAGCCCTTATATCTCTCTTCACCGTCACATCCGGGATGTTCTGTATCGATAAAGATTCCCTCCGTACCGGCAGGTGATACATCGACCCTCTCCTCGCGTGCCACGGGATCATCGGTATCGTATCCGCGCCGATCTATCCTGAAATTTCCCTCTCCATGAATCTTTTGGCTGTCCATATATAAACGGCTCTGTCAAAAGGGTGCCTGAACATTTGCACCCTTTTTCTTTATGAAAGGGAAAAAGTATAGAAGAGAGGGGTGGCATTGTCAATGATAAACGCGCCTGATTGTTCCCAGTGGGAATCGTCGTCTCTCCATCTTGCTGCGTGGGGAAATAACATCTTAAGAGTTGAAGAAGTCTCCCTGCGTCAAGACGCTTTCCTGCGGATGGCATGAGCGATGCCTTCTCTGCTTCCGTGGGTTATGAGCAAGAGATCCCCTCTCCCCTGAGCAAATGGCACTGAAAAGACTGCAAATTATTGATAAGCGTCTGCATCTTTCCGGCATAGAAAAAAGTATCGCATGTCTGACCGCAATATTCCCACAGTCGCGATATCGATAGATTCATTGTCTTCGGTTAGGGTTTGTGGTATAAAAGCAAACTTCAATAGTAGCTCACGATGTTGTCTCCTATCAGCTGGCGGCCTGACATAGTCCCGCAGGCAACTTCTTCATCCAGTGACTAAAGGGACTGCATAAAATACCTTGCCCTCAAGGAGTCGCAATATACGAAAATGGAGAATCATGGATGTCTAAAAAAATAGCTAACGAGAGTCCGCTTCACAGGTCGTCACTGACGGACAGAAGAACCTCAGCGCGCCAGGAAGTGGATGAAAAACTGCTCGAGAATGAGCAGCTCTTTCGAAGCCTGACGGAGAAATCTTTCGCTGCCGCCTTCATCGTCCAGGATGGAAAATTCCGCTATATTAATACAAGCGCTATTGCTTATGCCGGATATACAGCGGAAGAGCTGATAGGCAGGGATTCGGGCGTCATCGTACATCCGGACGATAAGGAAATGGCAAAGAAGAAGGCACGCGAGATGCTCCGGGGCAAAGAATCTGCGCCATATGAATTCAGAATGGTAACCAAACAGGGCGCAATAAGATATGTAATTCAGTTAGTCGCTCCCATCCAGTACAATGGCAAGCCGGCTGTCCTGGGCAATGCCATAGATGTTACCGAGCGCAGGAGAGTAGAGGAGGCGCTGAGAGAATCGGAAAGAAGGTTAGCTGATATCATCGATTTTCTGCCGGATGCGACGCTCGCGATTGACTTGCAAGGGAATATTATTGCGTGGAATCGTGCCATCGAGGAGATGACGGGTGTCAAAGCTGCCGAGATATTAGGGAAAGGTGACTATGAATATGCGTTGCCCTTTTACGGCATCCGGAGACCCATCCTGGTTGACTTGGTACTCAAGCCGGACAAGAAAATTGAGCGGAGTTATTATTCTATTCTCGAAAAAAATAAAGATCTCCTGATCGTGGAGACATGGGTACCCTTCTTGAAGTGGAAGAAGGCCTTCCTCTGGGCAAAGGCCAGTCCCCTCTATGATAGCAGAGGTGATATTGTGGGTGCCATTGAATCAATCAGGGACATTACGGCACGCAAGGAGGCGGAAAGAATGCTTCAGGAATCGGAGGAAAAATACCGATCTCTCGCATCCAGCATTGACGTGATGTATCTCGTTGATAAAGATTGCAGGTATCTGTTCATGAATGAAGGATTCCTGTCGCGGCTTGGGCTCGCCTTGAGCGATGTGGAAGGAAAATCATATGATGACTTCCATTCCGGAGAGGATGCCAGAGAATTCCGGGAAATCATCAGCCGCATTTTCAAAATGGGTCAGGCGGTCCAGCATGAACACAAAAGTGAAAGAGATGACAAATACTTTCTCAGATCATTGAGTCCCGTTAAGGATTCTGACGGGAGGACAATAGCGGTAACGGTGGTTTCCAAAGATATTACCAAACGCAAGCGGGCGGAAGAGGCACTGCGAGAATCAGAGAGGCGGTTGTCGGATATTATTGATTTCCTGCCGGACGCGACACTTGCGATTAACCGGAAGGGGAAGGTGATTGCATGGAATCGTGCCATAGAGGAGATGACAGGGGTTAAGGCTGTTGACATGGTGGGGAAGGGCGATTTTGAGTATGCCTTGCCGTTTTATGGTGTTCGAAGGACTATCTTGATTGATCTCGTCTTGAAACCGGACAAAAAAAGTGAGCGATCTTATTATTCTGTCTTCAAGAAGGAGGAGGACCATTTGATAGTGGAAACGTGGGTTCCTGCTTTGAAAGACAAAAGAGCCTTCCTTTGGGCAAAGGCAAGTCCCCTTTATGACAGTAAGGGGCACATAGTGGGAGCCATAGAATCGATCCGGGACATTACGGAGCGCAAGCAGGCGGAGGAAATGCTGGAAAAGAGGGAGGTTGAGCTTGAGGCAAAGACAAACGAACTTGAGGACCTCAATGCGGCCTTAAGGGTGTTGCTCAAGCAGAGAGAAGAGGACAAAAATGATCTTGAGCAAAAGGTACTGTCAAATGTGAAGCTCCTTATACTGCCATATATTGAGAAATTGAAAAGTCGCATAGATCTGAAGGGTTCATCTTATGTAAACGTCCTCGAATCAAATCTAAAAGAAATCGTATCTCCCTTTGCGCAAAAATTGTCAGTCAAGTACTTGAATCTTACCAACAGGGAGGTGCAGATCGCCAATCTCATAAAAGAGGGAAAAACAACTAAAGAAATAGCGGCACTTTTGAACGTTTCTGAAAGTGCAGTCAATGTATACCGCTACCATATTCGACGCAAACTCAGTTTAACCAAAAAACATAATCTTCGCTCATATTTATCCACATAATTTGTGAAAAGTTAAATATTTTTTAATATTAGTTATGAATCTTTTAATATTGTCTTTTCACCTTTATGACTGTATAACACGCTAAATCTGATTGCAGCATTAAGCTCCCAAATTATTCCTTTTAAGTTTTAGATACTTATATCCTTAACAGATACCAAGAGTTAATAAAGTATACCCCATGACCTGCATCAAAAGGCTCCATAGAATTACAACGGCGGAACAATGGCGAAGTAGTTCATTCTTAAAGCAGAGAAATAATTTATATAGAGCGGGTATTTAGGCAGTTATTATGGGGAAATATAAACTGGTTTCTTAACATTACGGAAGGAGGTGATCGTCAGTTTAGATTAGAGTTATGATCCGGTAAACGAATTCTGGAAGACTTTAACAACTTTAAATTGGAATCAAAAAAGGAGGATGACATTATGGCAGGAGAGTTAAAGCCTCGTTGGGGTCAACCCATGACAGGCATCATTTCTACCATAGCTTTTTTCGTGATCGCTTGGATTACCTGGTATATTTTGGCCGATCCTCGTGGGCCGATAGGTTGGTTTCCTTACCCGCATGTTATGATACTCGCTGTGATGATTCTGGTCGGGTTGTGGCAGCACATGTTCTTAGGTGACTGGCCCTTTCAGAAGATGTCGCCAGCCGCCAGAGGCGTTACGATGACCATCGTGAACGCAGCCCTCACATGGTTCGTCATCGAGGTGGTTTTTTATAGGATATTTGGCCTTGGGTTCAATTTCTTGAGCCAATCGAATATCAATGCACTGGCGGCGGCGGGGGCAATTCTGACGCCTGATGGGAAAGCGATCAGCTTAGAGGTGATGCAGAAAGCCCACCTTGCACAGAGTGCAATCGTGGGATTTGTGTTGATCGGTTTCTTCTCGTATCCATTTGTGACCATCTACTTTGCTAAATGGCCGATCCGGCCCAGCAACCTGGAGCAGCCCGCAGCGGGTCTCGCCGAGATTGGCTGGTGCAGCCTGCTCACCCTTTTCTTCTATGTAGTTCTTATCGTTCCTTTCTTTGGTCTGGTCTGGGGCAAGATGTTCGGTAGTTCTGTTGGATTCAACACCCCCTGGTATCTTGGTTTCTCTGGTGGAACTCCCCATGTGTATTATGTCTTTGGCTGGTGGGAGTGGATGATCATCATCCTCTTCATGACGCCTAACGTATGGCGCATGAAACCCTGGACGCTGATTAAACTGCCTCAGCCTTGGAAAGGTCTCGTTTCTTTCTGTATCACCGTTGTGGGTGGATATATTATAGCCCTGATTTGTCTGCAAATCATTCCGCTTTGGGCGAACATGGACGATATCATGCACCATCTGCCCGCGGGGGATAAGGGAAACCCCGCGCGCTTCCTGTGGATACATTCGGCTGAGATCGCCGGTATGACCCTGATTCCGTTCCTCCAGTGGCACCACTACTTTGACGATATGTCTCCGGCGAAGAATGTGGATTCCTGGGGAGGCTTCTGGTTCAGAACTTTTGGTGTCCTCGTACTGACGGTCATAAATTACTATCTCTTCTACTATGTAAACTTCGGGTACTGGGGACTGGGCAATCCTCACATGGGGCACGAGATTGCTGGAAGATTGTTAGGCGGTGAATCCCTCATCTGGAACTTCTGGTGGATTATCCCTCTCCTCTGGAACGAGTGGTTCTTCCACAAGTGGCCTTTCTACACTCATGCTGAGCATCATTAATTAATTCGTGTCGAGGTAAAGGGGCTGGTAGTCCCCTTTACCTCGCATTTAAGCATGTGCCGCCCATTCACAGGGATTTTGTTTCCGTGAACGAGGAGGCTGTGCGAATTTAGGCAATGTTTTTTTGAAAGGAGGAAGTTATGGCGAGAAGTCGCGGAAAAGCTAAGAAAGCTGAAATTATGACGCTTCCAGAAGCGGTCAAAAAATATATGCATAACGGGATTCAGGTTGCCTTCAGCGGATTTACAGGGTTTAACAGGAACCCGATGGCATTTACCTGGGAGGCAGTGAGACAGGGGTTCAAAGACCTGCATGTAATAGATAGGCATGGCAGTTGCTGCACCTGGCTCCTTAACACCGTCGGCGCCATCAAGTGCTACGAAACGGACTGGATGGGCTGGGGCGAGATGGCGGGAAAGCTCGACATCAATATGGAAAGGATCTACAAGGCGGGAAAGATAATCCTTGAAGACTACTCTCACGGTGCCATGGCCATGAGGTTCTTGGCCGGGGCTATCGGAGCGCCGTTCATCCCTTATTACGCTCCCCTGGGATCGGACCTATACAATCCCGACTATGATGCATTAGGCAAGGCCGGCCAGAGGACCGGCAAGAATCCGAGGATAGCAAAGAAGAAGTTCATCCAGATTGAAGAGCCTTTCTTCGGCGATGGCGAGGTTATTCTGCTTCCCGCAGCCAGGCCCGAGCTGGCGGTCATCCATGTAAACCAGGTGGGTGATAAAGGCACGGCAAGGTGGCGCGGTATAGGCACCATCGATAAGGAAATCGCCTTTGCCTGCGACAAGGTCGTAATAACGGCTGAAGAGGTCGTTCCCGAGGGAGAAATGAGGAAAGATCCTCAGGCAAATCAGATACCGTTCTTTACTGTTGATGCCATTGTGGAAGTGCCCTGGGGTGCCTTCCCGAGCGGTGTTCCTTTTTACTACGATTATGATGCGCCGTTTATGCGCGAGATGGATAAGGCATCAAGAAACCCGGAAGATTTGAAGAAATGGCTCGACGAGTGGGTATTTGGTCCGAAGAGCTGGGAGGATTTCGTTATAAAGCTCGGTGCACAGAAACTTCTGTCCCTCAGGGCGGACAGCACCACCGGCTACAGCACCAGGATGATGCGGGGAAAGAACCCGGCACCTCGGATGAAGATGCCTTTGTCCGTCGCTCGAAGTGGCTATTAAGGAAAGGGGGAATGAAAATGGCTAAAACAATGGAACAATTGATGGAGTTGATCGATAAGATACCCGAGGATAAAGCTAAGGACGGTGAGTTTATCCTGCCCGAATTGATGGCTATCGCCATCGCCCACGAAGTCCGGAACGATGATGTCGTCTTTGCCGGTACAGGGCTTCCCATGGTGGGGATTATGGCAGCCAACTTTTTAAATGCACCGAATGCGGTGTTGATTTACGAATCGGGGATCTGTGACGGCAAGACCATGCACGTGCCCATGTCGGTCTCCGACCAGAGGGCGGCCAATATGTGTTCCACCCTTGGCGGGCTCGTTGATACCTTCGGATATTATTTGCAGCAGGGCTTTGTCACTTTAGGTTTTCTCGGTGGGGCCGCCATCGACAAGTACGGCGGTGTGAATGTTACATCCGTCGGCGACTACTACGCTCCAGCACACCGTTTCACGGGATCAGGTGGAAATTCGGATATCGGTACAATGTCGAAGAGGGTCGCCTACATCATCCTCCAGGAGAAAAGGAGATTCCTGGAGCGGAATGAATACACCACAACGCCCGGATGGTGGTGCTGGGACTTCAAGACGAGGGAGTGGAAACCAAAGAAGGAGGTCTGGAAGGGGACCCCTTACGCTGATTGCGGACCTGTTACCGTCGTGACGAATATGGGCGTGTACAAGTTTGATGAGAAGGGAGAAATTTATCTGGACACGTGCCATCCCGGGATCACCGTGGAGAAGATCAAGGAGAACTGCGGGTTTGCCCTAAATGTTTCCAAAGTGAAGGGTGATACGCCCCGACCGACTTACAGGGAGCTCTTTGTGTTGAGAGAGTTCGTTGATCCGGAGCTCATCTTCCTACCGGCGAAAACGGAATACACACCTGCGATCAAATCGATTATTGGTTAAAATAACTCTAATATGTAGATCCTGTCAACCTGCCGCTCAGGCAGGCTGGCAGGATAGTTAGAAGGGAGGAAGGCATACGAATTTAGATCTGACAGAAGAGCAAACTATTATTCAAGACACGGCTCGGCGCTTCGCGAAGACAGAATTGGAACCGGTAGCGGCGCGGCTAGACCAGGTAGGTGATCGGGATACCTTCTTAAAGAATTTGAAGAAACTTGCAGAACTCGGTTTGATGGGCATCAACGTGAAGAGTCAATACGGCGGCTCCGAAGCGGGCGTTGTGGCCTTTAGTCTTGCAATTACCGAAATCGCGCGGGCCTGCGCTTCCACGGCGGTGACCATGTCGGTCAACAATATGGTCTGCGAGGTAATTCAGGCGATCGGCACGGAAGAACATAAGATGAAGTACATCCCGAAGATTTGTTCGGGTGAATACCCTGCCGGCGGGTTTGCCTTGACTGAGACCATGGCTGGCTCCGATGCTGCGGGGCTCCAAGCATCTGCTGTTCTGGACGGCGATCATTGGGTTCTCAATGGGTCAAAGATATTTATTACCAGTGCCGAATACTCGGGTGTGTTTGTCGTTTGGGCGGTGACCGACAAGAAGGCGAAGAAAGGCGCCGGCATCAGCACGTTTCTCGTTGAAAGCACAGCTCCAGGTTTTAAGATTGGCAGGTTGGAACACAAGATGGGACAGCACGCCTCTTCAACCAACGAACTGATTTTTGAAGACTGCCGGATACCGAAATCAGCCCTCATGGGGAAGATGAACGGCGGCTTCAAGACAGCCACAGGAGAACTCGCCGGTGGACGCATAGGCATAGGATCTCTCGGTTTGGGTATCGGACTTGCGGCGATGGATTATGCCACTAGATACGCGATGGAGAGAAAGCAATTCGATCAGTCCATAACAAACTTCCAGGCTATCCAGTGGATGATCGCAGAGTCCTATACGGAGCTCGAGGCGGCAAGACTTCTCCTCATGAACGCGGCGTTCAAGAAAGAGCAGGGCAAGCCCTTCGCAAGAGAAGCGTCCATGGCAAAGTATTTTGCGACCGAAGCGGGAGACAGGGCATGTTTCAATGCCATTCAGATGCTCGGCGGGTATGGATACACCAATGAGTTCCCTGTCGAACGTTATGCGAGAGACATCCGGATTACGTTGATCTACGAAGGGACAAACCAGATCCAACGGATGATAGTTGCAAGGGACATCATTAACAGCCTGAAAGAATCTGCATAGAGGGATATCGGGGCATGCTACGCTCGATGTTCCTGTATATAGGGCAGTTGAGGGTATTTGACTCAGCACGTATCAGCCGCAATCTTCAGCTTGCATAGCCGA
>Ga0326726_10005538_pt1 | contig 11421 bp, 11 predicted proteins | sample MHFenrmetagenome_2_FD_207603 | JGI IMG/M metagenome (GOLD analysis project Ga0326726, IMG submission 207603) | Lab enriched peat soil microbial communities from Michigan Hollow, Ithaca, NY, United States - MHF15MN | ecosystem: Environmental > Terrestrial > Soil > Wetlands > Peat | place: USA...
CTTCTACGCCCATGAACCGCTGGAACGTCCCTCCGATACTGTACCCTCCCGCTATGGCGACCACTGCTTTCACTTTCCGGTGGCGTGCAGCGGTGGAGACAGCAAATCCCCCTCCCATGCATACGCCGACTATTCCAATCCTCGCGGGATCGATATCCTGACGGGTGCACAGGTAGGTAACCGCGTTTGCGTAATCCTCGATGACCCGGTTCGGATCATAATGCGCCCGGGGCTCTCCTTCGCTCTCCCCGAATGAACGGGGATCGAACGTGAGCACGGTGAACCCCGCTTCAGAGATCCGTTCGGCATAATGAGGGAGAGTCTGCTCCTTAACGCTGCTGATGGGCCCGCACATGACAACGCCCGCGGTCCGATCCCAAAGCTTTGCCTTGGGGGGGCGGTAGAGATGTCCTGCGAGGGTTAGTCCCGCACTCGGGAACCTGACCTGGCTCCTCCGTTGCGGGTCGGCCTTTAAAAGGTCCTTTGGGTTGGCGGGAAGGAAATGGGGGTCCTCAACCGGCTCGGCCATCGCCATCATGGTCGGCCTGATCCGTATCTTTGTCACACCATTCATAGGGGCACTACCACCATCGTTGTTCTTGTCCGCGAATTAAAACAATCCCCACGGATGAGGTTGTTTTCGGAAAGAGTATCTGATTTTCGAAGGAGATCATATCAATTAATCACCATGTACCTGATGATTCCCGACCCTTTCTTTTGAATCCCTATCAGTACATTCGTTCTGATGGTTCTCTGAAGCCGGTTTATTTTCCAGAGCGACAGGATATGCATATAACTCATACTCCGGTTATCTGCCTGCAGGATCACATGGGGAAAATTTCCTGAAGGGATCTTATTTTTTAATCGACTTCTGTACTCGGTAAATGATATCAGCAGGCAGGACTTGCATCTTATGGGCGGTCTCTGCATGATCGATAAACTGTCTCATGATTTCGCGTTCGGTTGTTCCTGTCGCTTCGAAGGAACAATCCATTCCGACATCCCTGCATATTAACGATATCATCCGTAAACTATCTCCTTTTATACGAAACCTGTTAAGAAGGGAATTATCCTCATCCTTCCCGGATATAGAATGGAATATATTATATGGTCTTTCCTCAACATCAGATTTTGAAACAAATTCTGAAAATAAGGCTCTACCTTTAAGAGAACCAGACCTCTGGTGGAGTCTAATGTTTTATAAGAGAGATACGCGATCCTGCGTTACAGAACCGGGTTTTAACACATTTGGATTACATAGAGACCAAAAACCGACACAGAAAAAGAACAGAAGTACCTCCCTGACCCGGAAGAATAAGAATCCCTGAAAAAAGCAGGAATCAAGGATACCGTGACGGAACATCGCATTGATAAAGAACACGAAGATGACAAGGAAGAATACAAATTTTGACATCAGGTAACTGAACTGTTTCAGGCCGCGCTCGAACTTCGTTTCCGGGGGTCGGGCAACAAGCGTCTTTGCAATCCTGCCAAATTCCGTAGCAGGCCCGGTTTTTGTTATGATCGCCCGGGCGCTGCCGCTTACAACGAATGTCCCGAGAAAGACATAATTGGCAGCCGCATTCAGCACCTGACCGCCAGGTGCCACGCCACCTTGTTTCTCAACCGGATACGGCTCACCGGTCAGTGCCGCCTGGTTGATAAAAAAGTCCCGTGCGCTAATCACCCGGCATCTGCCGGTACGATATCTCCGGCTGAGAGAAAGATGAGATCCCCGGGCACCAGTTCTATGATCGGCAGCTCCTGCTGCCTGCCGTCCCGGTATACCGCTGCCCTTGTCACGATCTTCTGCCTGAGCAGTTCTGCCGCATTTTCAGCCCTATATTCCTGGAAGAAATCCAACGTGACGCTGGCGACAATGATCACAATAATAATCGCCGCATCAGTAATCTCACCGACAAAGATGGAGATGGCAGCTGCGAACAGGAGGAGGATGACAAGAAGGTTTTTGAAGTGTTCTAAAAACTGGAGAAGAACCGGTCGTTTCCTGATCTGGGAGATATCATTGTACCCGAATCGTACCCGATGGGCATCTGCCTGTTCCGAAGTCAGGCCTTGTGCACCTGAGCCGAGCACTGAGCAGAGCTCAGCTTCCGGAAGGGTATGGTACGGCATATCCGGCAGACTATCTTTGAGCTGCGCAGACGCTGACATGGGCTCTCTCCTCCTGCACCAGTCAGTCCATAATCTTCAAAGAAGAAGAGCTCTTCGATTGATCGGATAAGCGGGATTAATTATTGAACATTCCCGTTTTGACAAATAAATAACCATTACCAGATACCGGGAAAAAGCCGGTAGCGGACTTTCTGTGCATATTCCCGGTACCCCTCCAGTTCATGGGTAAGCATCTCCTCTTCGCCCAAGATTCTTGCCATGAGAAGAACGGACAGGGCAAGAGCGGCGAGGACTCCATAGCCTGAGCCAAGGAGCAGCGGCGCGCCGAAGAACATGAGTATCGCCCCGAGGTACATGGGATGCCTCACAAACCCGTACACCCCCGTCGACACCACCCGCTGTTTCCGATCCTTCTGGATCCTGACGAGAGGCGACAGGAACGTGTTATCAGTATATGACCGGAAGAACAGGAAAAACGAACCGGCCAGCCCGGCTCCCCCGAAAAATTTCAGCCAGAAAGGGAAATTTGCCGATAATCCGAACCGCTTTGCATCGAGCGGCATGATGAAGAACCATACAATGAATCCGACCAGGAGTCCGTCCACGACATACCTGTCCCAGTGTTCCTGGTTTCCGGTACCGGGCTGCTTGTACCGCTCTTCGAGCAACGCCGGGTCATTATGATACAAGTACAGGATTGTCGTATAACAGAGGCTCAGAAACCAGATGCTGAAGATCCAGCCCTCAGGCCAGGTGAAATCCCCGGAAAGAGTGAGAAGGAGTACGGGAAATACAAGAATGTAAAGGAATGCGAAAATGATCTTTTTTTTCATACGTACAATAGAGAGGCAGGTAGTATTATGTCCTCCAGTCGTTGCCGGGTCTTAGCGGCGTCTTTTATGCCCCGCCTGTTTCTTTCCGTCTTTCTTCTGTTCCGGCTTCTTCTCTTTGTGAACATCCTCGCTCTCGAGCTCCGCGATCACGTCCACCGGGTCGTCCATGAATTTGGTCAGGCGGAGGATCTCGAGGAGCCGCTCCATACCGATGAAATGCTCTGCCATCACCCTTGCCAGGGGCGACATGACCAGCCTGCTCCCCTGTTTTTCGGCAAGCCGGTGGGCGACCAGCTCGGGGAGGACTGGTTCCGTGCTGCCGACCATCATACTGTTGATCCGCTCAAGATCAGCTACCTCGCCATTACACGCGACCGCATTTGCTACGTACTCTTCTGAGCTCTTCTCAAAGTCGTGTTCCGGCGCTACTTCTTCCATTTCGCCTTTAAGCAGGCGGATGGCGACCTCTTCCTCCGTGAACGGGTTCTCCCGGGAATAGGTGCCTCCCGGCTCGGCAAGGAGCACGACACGGCCGAGATCGTGGAAGTCCGGCCTCCCTGCCCTGCCCGCCATCTGGTTGAACTCCTGCACCGAGAGCCAGTCCCTGCCCATGGCCAGCGCATCAAAGATTACCTGCGACGCCGGGAAATCCACTCCTGCACCCAGCGCTGCGGTTGTGACCACTGCCATCAGTTTCCCGCCCAGGAATTTTGTCTCGACTTCCCGTCGCTCCTGCGACGAAAGACCGGCATGGTATGCCGCAGCCCTCATCCCTAGTGCATCGGCAATCGTGTGGCACCGTGCCCGTGCATTGGTAAATATGATAGTCTGTCCCCGGAAGCCCTTGGATGAAGTCCGCTTGTACTCTTCGGTTGTCATCTGCTTGATAGTCGGGATCTTCTGTTTGCGCTCTAAAAAGAGGAGATACCGCTCCAGCGCCACCGGGCGTTCAGCGTATCGCACAAGACTACAGTTCAGTTTTTTTGCCAGTGTCTTTGGGGAACCGATGGTAGCCGACAGGTACAGGAACTGTGCCTGCGGGGCGAGGTACTTCAGCCGTGCGATCATGCCGTCAAGGCGGTGCCCCCGGTCTGGATCCTCGAGCATCTGGACTTCATCGATCACCACGGTTGCAATATTTGCCATCTTCTGCCCGCGGCGGATCATGGTATCCACTCCTTCATAGGTACCGACGATGATCGGTGACTGGGGGTTCCGGTCTCCCACTTTCCTGGTCTCCGGAAGGTTGAGCCGGCTCACCCCGGTTAAAAGCCCGGTCTTTGCAATTTTCCCGTACCGCTCGGTAAACCGTTCATATTTCTGGTTTGCCAGTGCAACGAGGGGTACAAGGAAGAGCATCCGTCCCCGCCCTTCAAGATAGTTCTTGATCCCCGCCATCTCGCCAATGAATGTTTTGCCGCTCGCCGTTGCAGCGACAACCAGCAGGTCTTTGCCGTGCAGCAGCCCCGCTTCCACGGCAAGCTGCTGGGCGGGCATGAGCTGGGATACCCCGCTTGCTTCAATAAACTGCCGCGGGAGGGGCAGTTCTTCTATCGAGGCGGTGGTCATAACCGGATGCGGTTCAAGCCGGTCGTAGAGCGCTGCTTTCATCGTGAGTTTATCGGGCTGCAGCGTCAATAACACCCGGTCAAGATTGCGGAAGGTAACAAGAAGGTTTTCGAGGTGGGCTATCCCTTCTAGTCCCAACCTGCCGATATGGGATACTTCGCGGCGCAACTCACGCTTCCCGCAGTCAAGACAGATCTTTTCGCCTCTGCCAAACGTGACGCAGTTCTCCTCGTTTAACAGGGTGAACCGCTCGTCAAGCAGGCACATGCGGCATGCGTCAACACAGCTGGTTTTAATCTGGAAATCTGAAAGAAATGTTTCGAAGGACGGATCGGGTTTAACAAGGTGCACATCAGCCTCACGGAGCTGGGCAACCAGTTCCTTTGAAGGAGTATGGCGGTACTCTTTTTTCCCGCCCCACTTAAGCCGGTATTTGGTCGGGCGGGGTCCACGCGGCGTTTCAGTCAGGTTGACATACCCGGCACCCATTACATGCCTGCCATCATAAAAGAGAAGTTTGAAACTGCTTCCTTTCTGGGGCTGGACAATGATCTTCATGGCGAGATCAGGTCGTGGATCACATACGCGAGTTCTACGCTCTCCAGTCTCTTTAAAAAGTCGGTGAACTCCTCATCAACAATAACAATCGCACAATTGATCCCGTGGAATGCGGCCTCAATGACACCTTCCCTCGCGCCAAAAAACATATCAGGTTTTTTCCCCGCTACTTTCAACGCGATGAACGCCTCAAGTCCTACTGCAGCGATAATTTCTGTCTGGCCAATGACCTCCAGCAGTTTGTCCTGCCGGATCTTTTTAGAACCCCCGTGCAGGATACGGGGTACCTTGCAGACATGAACCATCCCTTCCCTGTGATCGATGATCCCGTTGAGGCGGGCAACCCCCACATCCTCGTCCTTTTTTGCATCCGCTATAACGGAACCGGTTGCTGCCTGCGGCTTTTTTCCCGCATAGAGAAATCCGGCTTTCATATATACCCCGACAGCATCTCCTTCCTGCAGGTCTTCTGCCGCAATCGCTGTCCAGACAGAGATCTGCTGGATAATGTCGCGCCGTATATGCCGTGCGTAGGATTCAAGTGACTCGGCATTCTCCAGTACCCATTCTATCCCGGTCTTCGTCACCTCGTAATTGCCCCTGCCGATCGCGGAAACCTTTCCTTCATCAACCAGTTCACGGATATACTCGGATATCGCCTGAGGGGTCACGCCAAGTTTCACAGCGATTTCCTGCTGCCGAACTGCCGGCTGGTGCTCGGCAATCTCTACGAGAATCTGCAGTCGCGAGACCTCTCGTTTGCTGCGCAAAATAGAATAGAGGGGGTCTTTAGCGCCCAGTGTCAAGCAGCACCAGTCCCTGTCCCTTGACATCAAGGTGGGTCATTCGTTTGGCCAGTCCCTTGATAAATATGGGGCTGACACTGAATTTTCGGGAGAGGTCGTTGATGGAATTGTTGCCTTTGCCGAGTTCTCCTTCAATCTTCTCCACGACATCGCGGAGATTCTCGTCATTGGAGAGCGAGATATACAGGATATCGGAGAGATCAGAAAGGTTACACTGAAAGTTTGCACGGAACTTGTTGTAGGTTGCACGGAACTCTTTTTCCGGTTTCGCACCCGGTTTTGGCATCCGCCACTGTTCCTCTACGAGGTTTCCTTTCTTTAAAATCTGGATGCAGAGTGACACACCGTCATTGCCGACCTGCGCCCGGATCTCGTCTTCGGTAAGCCATGATTTGTTCAAAAGTTCGTAGACCTTTTTAAAGGAGGGGTCGTTGAACGTCATCAGGAGAGGAACAAGCTCTACGGGATCGTTTACGATTCGAATATGGCCCGGCACTGTAAAAACCCTATACTTATATCGTCCCGCGAATCAATAAAATTTTGCGAGAAATTCATGCAGGGAAAGGGCAGGATCACAGTTCGCGGGATCGTTCAGGGTGTCGGGTTTCGCCCTTTCGTGTATGCAAAGGCCTGTGCGCTTGGGATTTCAGGAACGGTGAAAAATCTCGGCAGCGAAGTGGAGATTTTTGCAAGGGGGAACAATTTTGAGAAGTTCCTTGCAGAGGTCTCACAGGGACCTCCGCTCTCCCGTATTGATTCTGTTGAAGTTGCCAATGCCCTGCAGGAGATCCCAGACGGGTTTTTCATATTGCCGAGCGGCACCGGTTCGTTGACCGGCATGATCCCACCCGATGTAGCGATCTGTGATGACTGTGTCGGTGATATTTTTAAAAAAGGCGGGAGATATGGGAATTACTGGGCAACGTCCTGTGTAAACTGCGGACCACGCTACAGCATCATCCAGGAAATTCCCTACGACCGGGAGCGCACATCGATGGCAGAATTTGCCACATGCCCGGACTGCGCACGGGAATATGGCGATCCTGGCTGCCGGCGCCACCATGCACAGACGATCGCCTGCGGTTCCTGCGGGCCGCACCTCACCCTGATCGATGCATGCGGGAATAAGGTGGAAGGCCTCGACCCAATAAAGGAGACCGCAGAACTGCTCGATGCAGGAAGCATTCTTGCGGTTCGGGGGCTGGGGGGATTCCATATCGCCTGCATCGAAGACACTGTGGATGAGCTGAAGCGGCGCCTGGGCAGGATCGAACAACCGTTTGCCATTATGGTGCGCCCGGACCATATCGGGCAGCTCGTACGTGTCTCTTCTGAGGAACGGCAGATGCTCACCAGCCTGGTCCACCCGATCGTCGTTCTGGAAAAACGCGATCCCACTGCCCATGCGGCAATAAGCAACCTCCATACGATCGGCTGCATGCTGCCGTATACCGGGCTTCACCACCTTCTCTTTTCCTGCCTGAAACACCCGCTTCTCATCATGACCAGTGCCAATATGCCCGGCTACCCGATGATCACCGATATCGATCAGGCTATGGCAAAGCTTAACCGTGATGTGGACTTCTTCCTCGCGCACGACCGGAAGATCGTGAACCGCTGCGACGATTCCGTCGTACGCGACGGATATATAATCCGCCTTTCGCGCGGGCTGGCACCGAAGCGGACAGCGATCGCTTTGGGGAACCATTGTATTCTCGGCGTGGGACCGGAACTGAATGCAAATGCTACGATTTATAAAAACGGTTTTACGGTTACGTCCCCTCACGTGGGAAATGTACGCAACCCGCCAACCCTTGAATACCTGCAGGAGACCGTGCGGAACCTGCAGAGGCTCCTCGGGGCGAAGTTTGATGTGATCGCCCACGACCTTCATCCCCAGTTCCTCTCCACCCGGTTTGCCCGCGAGATCGCGTCAGATCACGGGCTTGAACTGGTCCCGGTACAGCACCACCGTGCGCACATAGCCGCGACAACTCCTGAACCGTGCGTCGGCATCGCAATCGACGGGGTTGGTTATGGCGACGACGGGACGGTCTGGGGGTGCGAGATATTCTCAGGGCAGGTACCGGATCTTGAGCGTGTCGCCCACCTTGCACCTTCGGCGATGCCCGGGGGGGATCTTGCCACGCGGTTTCCCGAACGGATGCTCTATGGGATTCTTCCGGAAAAAAAGATACTTTCTTTCCTTTCCCGGCGGGGCTGGTCCGATATTGAACTCGGTGTGCTTGAAAAACAGGTCAGGAGCGGTTTTAATGTCGTACAGACCACCAGTACCGGAAGGTTGCTTGACGCCGCTTCTGCCCTGCTGGGGATCTGCCGGGAGCGGACATATGACGGCGAACCTGCGATGAAACTGGAATCCGCTGCATTTGGCGGGTGCGCTGAACCATGGGATCTGAACTTTACGACACATAAGAGATGTGAAATGCTCTCAGGCCGATCCCTCATAGAGAACGCATTTGCCCGGGTGCAGAGAGCGCCTCACGGAGATCTGCGGGCAATCCGGGATATCGCAGCTTCCTTCCAGTACAACCTTGCCCGGGGTATCGCACACCTCGCAATATACGCGGCTGAGCGGGCGGGAATAAAAAAGATCGCTCTCAGCGGGGGCGTTGCATATAACTATACCATACGGGAAACAATCCGTGCAGAGATTATTGGGCACAACATGCGATGCATCATGAACGCAGATTATCCCCTTGGTGATGGCTGTGTCTCGTTCGGCCAGTGTGTGTATGCCGGGAAACTGCTGGAACGGAGGGACTAACCCTCTGTGGGCAGAATATCGTATTGAGTGTATTAAGCTGAAATAATACGTGGAAGCACAGGCAATGGACCAATCTGACCGGATTTCCAGGCAGGAAAAGAAGATTAAACATCTCGAGCATGAGCTCAACGATCTTCGCCAGGGTCTTGCAATCGTCCAGGACTATTATCGCGACTTTGAACACGCCACTGAAGACCAGGAGGCTGCCATATGTCTTGAACACCTCATCGTAAGACCGTTGATCGATGACGACGGGGAATTTAACGGGATCTGGAGGTTCCACGGGGAGCTTATCATCCCCGATCCCTCTGCACATATCCCTTATGGCGAGATGTATGACGCATTCGTGCGGCACTGTAAAAAAACGGGGAGATACCCTGTAGAGCGGGAAGTGTTTGAATTTGTATTTGCCCGCATGAAGAATCCCCATCCCGTATCTGACCGGGGCGAATGGAAGGGCTGCCGTCTCCTGACAGAGAGAGAATAACTATCCTGCCTTTTCATGACCCGCTTCAGAATTACCCGGAAATCAGGGATCCCGCTCATCGGATCGCTCTACTTTGGCATTATCGATCGGGGAACCAGCCTCCTGCAGGTGCGCCCGAGTTGCGGTTGCAATTTAAACTGCCCGTTCTGTTCTGTCGACGCCGGACCACGATCAAAAACGCGTGCCACCAGCTACGAAGTCGAGTCAGACTACCTGGTGGATGCGGTACGGGAAGTTGCGAAGTTTAAGGGACCGGGGGTCGAGTGCCATATTGACTCACCGGGTGAACCACTCATGTACCCCCGGCTGCCCGAACTGATCGCTGAACTTAAGCGGATCGATGAAGTGACTGTCATCTCTCTCCAGACCAATGGCACGCTCCTCGACCGGGAGATGATAACTGCGCTTGAAAATGCAGGACTTGGCCGGATCAACCTCTCCCTCCATGCTCTTGACCCGTCCATTGCAAGGATGCTCGCCGGTGCCGACTGGTACGATGTCGACAGAATAACCGATGCGGCAAAAGCAGTCTGTAAGAGCGCCATCGACCTGCTTATTGCGCCGGTATACCTGCCGGGGATCAATGATGCGGAGATCCCCAAATTAATCCGTTTTGCACAGGAAATTGGGGCCGGCAAACGGTTCCCGCCCCTTGGTATCCAGAAGTTCGAGCACTACCGGTATGGGAGGTCACCCAAAGGATTGAAAGCCCAGAGCTGGTGGCAGTTCTTCAACCGGAGTATCCGGCCATGGGAAAAAGAGTTCGGGATGACCCTGAAGCTTGATCCGGTGAGGAATTTTGGGACAGTACGGCGTCCCTTCATCCCTCTGGTCTTTTTAAAGGGTGAGAAAGTTACTGTTGAGATCCGGGCTCCGGGCTGGATACACGGTGAGAAACTCGGGGTAGCCCGTGACCGGGTGGTATCGGTCTTCAACTGCGAAAAAGAGTCCGGACAGGTACGGGTGAAGATTGTGGCGACAAAGCACAATATCTACGTCGGGGTACCGGTATAGACAACTGAATATTTCTCTCTGAAAAGAACTTTTTTGATAAGAAGAAGAAAAAGAGAATTATCCGAACAGGGCACCGAGCCCTGCCATGCCGCTCTCTTCGTCTTCCTTCTTGTGCTCTTCCGGTGCTTCTTCCTTTGCTGCGGGTGCTGCCTTGCCTGCTGCTGCGGGTGCTGCTGCGGCCGCGGCGACGGGTGCGACGGCAGCCTTGCTGATGGCGTCTTCAATGTTTACGCCATCGAGCGCTGCAACGAGTGCCTTTACCCGTGATTCGTCAACCTTTACACCTGCGGCGCTCAGGACTGCCTTGACGCCGTTCTCATCGACCTTCTTGCCTGCCTTGTGCAGGAGAAGTGCTGCATAGATATACTCCATCTTGTTCACCTCAATTTTTGTAAATTATTTAACCAGGCTTTTTATTGCCTGACTTTCTCTGTACGCTTTTCCGATAATCGCATCAACAACGTCTTTTTCGTAGATCGCTGCCTCAACGGCAAGACCGCGTGCTTCCCTGACGGCTTTCGTCAGGATTGCGCCCATCGTATCTTTCGTCGGGATCGCTGCGTTGACCGACAGGTTGAATGCCTGAAGACCGGCGAGCTGGATCTGCCCGAGGATGACCGTCTCGTCTACTGCAAGCACGGACGGCTCAAAGATGCCGCCTTCATGGTAAGCTGCCTGCAGTGCAAGTCCGACATCCATCGGTTTGATATCAAGCTTGACCAGGATCGCAGCAAGTTTAGCCGAGATGACCCCGCCTTTCTTTACGACGGTTTTGGTCTCCCTGATCTTGACTTTGCCGCCTTCAATCGCGGCGGGAATGCCTGCCTGCTGGAGTTCGCCTACGATCGGACCCGGTTTAAAACTGGTCGGACCTTTCTCGATGACAATGTCCTCCGGGGCTTTTTCGCCGGGCTTTGCTGCCATCTTGGTCTTGGTCTTTTCCAGCTGTTTGAAGAGTTTGAACGGGTTGTCGTTCGTGAAGATGATCGCAGAATGACCGGAGATGTATTTCGAGAGGTTCTTCACCTCTCCCCCGATCTCTGCAAACGCATGCTTGATGAGCGTATTCCTCGTCACCTTGATGACAGCCTTGCCCCGCAGGTTCCTGCGGATCTGCTGCACCTGCTGTGCCGGGATCCCGTACATGTCAACAAGCCCGATAAGGGTATACTTCTTCGCGTTTGCCTTGATTTCGTCGACCTCGTCCTTCTTCCAGGAGGGGAGGTGGTG
>Ga0326726_10005539_pt1 | contig 11421 bp, 10 predicted proteins | sample MHFenrmetagenome_2_FD_207603 | JGI IMG/M metagenome (GOLD analysis project Ga0326726, IMG submission 207603) | Lab enriched peat soil microbial communities from Michigan Hollow, Ithaca, NY, United States - MHF15MN | ecosystem: Environmental > Terrestrial > Soil > Wetlands > Peat | place: USA...
CGCGCCCGATGCCCCGACGGCACACGCGGACAACTCGCGCGTGGCGCCGCCGAACGGCTGTCCGAAACGGAAAAGGGAGCGATTTCCTCTGCGGTCGGTGTCCTGTGCAGGCGCACAATTTGCGGTTCCGAAACAGGGCCTACGCGTGTACTGCGACCCCTGGCGGGAGATCGCTGCAGATGCCCACTGTCGAGAGTCCCATCCTGGACGAGACCATTGTCGAGAAGTACGACGAGCGGCGCGCGAACCTCGTCCCGATTCTGCAGGAAATCCAGGCCACGTATTCGTACCTGCCGGAAGAGCTGCTCCGCCGAGTATCGCGGAAGCTGCATGTGACGCTCTCCGAGGTGTACCAGCTCGCGACCTTCTACCGGTGTTTCAGCCTGAAGCCTCGCGGCCGGCACGTGGTGCAGGTGTGTCTCGGGACCGCGTGCCACGTCCGGGGCGGGCCGAAGATCCTGGACCGGGTCGAGACGGAGACGGGTACGGTGGGTCTCGGGACGAGCCCCGACATGGAGTTCGTCGTCGAGACCGTGCGGTGCCTCGGGTGCTGCGGTTTGGCCCCCGTGCTGCGGGTGGACAAGGACATCTATGCCACGCTGGAGCAGAGCAAGATCAAGCGCGTGCTGAACCGCTATCGCAAGAAGCGCCCTGCCGGAAAGGACGCGACCGATGGTTGAGCGCGTGCATCACATCACCGACCTCGAGGAGCTGGAGCGGGTCGCGATCCATGGGCGGGCGTCGCTCTATCCCGAGCGGATCAAGATCCTGGTCGGCACGGCCACCTGCGGGCGCGCGGCCGGGGCCGATGAGGTGCTGGAAAAGGTGCGCGAGGTGGTCGCGCAGAAGAAGCTGCCGTACATCGTCGCCGAAACCGGGTGCATCGGCTGGTGCTCGCAGGAGCCGCTGCTCGACATCTGGGTGCCGGGCCGCCCGCGGGTCACCTACGGCCGGGTGAAGCCGAAGCAGGTGCCCGAGATCCTCGCGGCGCTGCCCGAGGCGAAGCCGAAGCTGGCGCTGGCGATCATGACGGGGGACGACAACCCGCTCACCGGCAAGCACGCGGACTACTGCAACGGCCACGGCTCCAAGGTGGACGGCCTGCCGAGCTATGCCGAGCTCCCGCTGTTCCGCCGGCAGCTCCGGATCGTGATGCGCAACTGCGGCATCCTGGATCCGGCGAGCCTGGAGGAGTACGCGGCGCGCGGGGGCTATCGCGCGCTGTGGAGGGCGCTCTGGTCGCTGAAGCCCGAGGACGTCGTGCAGGAGGTCACGACGAGCGGGCTGAGGGGGCGGGGCGGAGCCGGGTTCCCGACCGGCCGGAAGTGGCAGGCGGTGCGCGACGCCAAGGGCTCGCCCAAGTACGTGATCTGCAATGCCGACGAGGGCGACCCCGGCGCCTACATGGACCGGGGCGTGCTGGAGGGCGATCCGCACAGCGTCATCGAGGGGATGATCATCGGGGGGTACGCGCTCGGGGCGCACGAGGGCGTGATCTACGTGCGCGAGGAGTATCCGCTGGCGGTGGCGCGGGTGACCGCGGCGATTCAGCAGGCGGTGCATGCGGACCTGCTCGGCGACAACATCCTCGGCTCGGGCTTCGCGTTCCACATCGAGGTTGCGCAGGGCGCCGGCGCGTTCGTGTGCGGGGAGGAGACGGCCCTGATCGCCTCGATCGAGGGCCGCGTCGGGGAGCCGCGGCCGCGGCCGCCGTATCCCGCCGAGAAGGGGCTGTGGGGCAAGCCCACCTGCATCAACAACGTCGAGACCTGGGCGACCGTGCCGGTCGTCGTGTCGCGCGGCGGCGCGTGGTTCTCCCGCATCGGCACCGAGAAGAGCAAGGGCACGAAGGTGTTCAGCCTGGTGGGCAGCGTGGCGAACACCGCCCTCATCGAGGTGCCGATGGGGACCACGCTGCGCGACGTGGTCGAGGAGATCGGCGGCGGCGTCCCCGGCGGTCGGGCGGTCAAGGCGGTGCAGACCGGCGGCCCGAGCGGCGGGTGCATCCCGGCCGAGATGCTCGACCTGCCGGTGGACTACGAGAGCCTGAACGCCGCGGGCTCCATCATGGGCTCGGGTGGCATGATCGTGATGGACGATCACACCTGCATGGTGGACATCGCGAAGTACTTCCTGGACTTCCTCCAGGACGAGTCGTGCGGGAAGTGCTTCAGCTGCCGGGTCGGCACCCAGCGGATGAAGGAGATCGTGACGCGCATCTCGGAGGGGAAGGGCACGGAGCAGGATCTCGACCTGCTCGAGGACGTGGCGTGGATGGTGTCCGAGACGTCGCTGTGCGGCCTCGGCCAGAGTGCGCCGAATCCGGTGCTCTCGACGCTGCGCTACTTCCGCGCCGAGTATCTCGCCCACATCCGCGACCACAACTGCCCGGCGAAGGTGTGCAAGGAGCTGATCACCTACACGATCGATCCGGTGACCTGCAACGGGTGCGGGGCGTGTGTCAGTCTCTGCTCGGGGCAGGCCGTCGTGGGTGAGAAGAACAAGCTGTACACGATCGAGCAGGCGCGCTGCACGAAGTGCGGGGCCTGTCTCGAGTCCTGCAAGTTCGACGCGGTCCTGGTCAACTAGGAACCGACATGGTCCGACTGACGATCAACGGGTCGCCCGTGCAGGTGGACGAAGGGTCCACGGTGCTGGAGGCCGCGCGGATGTACGGGATCCCCATTCCGACGCTGTGCCACGCCGACGGGCTCACGCCCTACGGCGCGTGCCGGCTGTGCGTGGTGGAGATCGGGACGGACCACAAGTCCCGTCTCGCCGCCTCCTGCACCACGCGCGCGACCGAAGGACTGGTGGTGCGCACCAACTCCCAGCGGGTGGAGCGCGCCCGGCACCTGCTGCTCGAGCTGTACGTGGCTACCAGCCCGCAGTCGAAGCGGATCCAGGACATGGCCTCGGCGATGGGGGTGCGGGAGTGCCGCTACGAGGCGAAGCACGAGACCTGCATCCAGTGCGGGCTGTGCGTCCGGATCTGCAACGAGCAGATGATGGCGGGGGCGATCGGCTTTTCGGGGCGAGGCACCACCCGGAAGGTCTCGCGCCCCTTCGACCAGACCGCGGACGTGTGCCGCCAGTGCGGGGCGTGCCTCTACGTGTGCCCGACCTGCGAGCTGCGCTGCCAGGCCGGGGCGGCCGAGTCGGCGCTGTGCAACGGGTGCCTGAACTTCTCGCCCCCGTGCTTCGATAGTTACGACGACGCGATGTGTTTCCTGGACCCCTGCCACGCCTGCGAGCTGGCCGGACCCTTCCGCGCCGACGCGCGGACCAAGATCCGCGCGGCAGCCACTGCGCGCTAGCTGGAGACAACCATGAGCCTGACGCGTATCAACTCGTCCGCCGCCACGCTGACCAAGAACCGCACCGAGGACTCGATCAGCCCGTTCAGCGGGATGTGCGCTACGTGCATCGACGGGTGCATCGGGATGTGCGAAATCGGGAAGTCCGCCTACCGCGGGCCGGAGATGATCTACCCGCAGCCGTTCGGGCTGATCACGACCGCCGGGCAGAAGGACTATCCGGTGGACCTCTCGCACTTCACGATCCTGGGCCGGGCGACCGGCGCCTGGGGGATCGAGGCCGACAGCGAGAAGGCGCTGTTCCCCAACGTGGACCTCGAGGTCACGATCGGGAAGAGCCCCGGCGCGATCCGGAGCAAGCTCCCGTTCACGCTCGCGGCGATGGGCTCGACCAACGTGGCCAAGAACAACTGGCCCGGCATCGCGGCGGGCGCGGCCATCACCGGGACCATGATCGCCGTCGGCGAGAACGTCGTCGGGATGGACATGGACGCGAAGTACGCCGACGGCAAGGTGATCTCCGCCACCGACCTCGACTGGCGGGTCAAGTGCTTCCGCGACTGGCAGGAGGACGGCTACGGCGACGTCGTCGTCCAGACGAACGTCGAGGACACCAAGGCCGAGGTGCACGAGTACGCCCTGAAGAAGCTCGGCATCACCACCGTCGAGCTGAAGTGGGGCCAGGGCGCCAAGGACATCGGGGGCGAGGTGAAGATCCGCGACCTCGCCAAGGCCCAGGAGTTGAAGCGCCGCGGGTACGTGGTGCTCCCCGACCCGCTCAACCCCGTGGTGATCGAGGCGTTCAAGCGCGGGAGCTTCCACGAGTTCGAGCGCCACTCGCGCGTCGGCATGGTGGACAAGGACGCGTTCCTCAAGCGGGTGGAGCATCTGCGCAAGCTCGGCGCCAAGCACGTCTTCCTGAAGACCGGCGCGTACCGGCCGGTGGATCTCGCGCGGGCGGTGAAGTTCGCGTCCCTGGCGGAGCTGGACCTGCTGACGGTGGACGCGGCGGGCGGCGGCACGGGGATGAGCCCCTGGCGGATGATGAACGAGTGGGGCATTCCGGGCATCGAGCTGCACTCGCTGCTCCGGGACTACATGCAGCGGCTCGCCACCAAGGGCGCGTTCATCCCGTCGCTCGCACTGGCCGGCGGGTTCACCTTCGAGGACCAGATCTTCAAGGGGCTGGCGCTCGGCGCCCCGTTCACCAAGCTGATCGCGATGGCACGCGGGCCGCTCGCCGCGGCGATGGTGGCCAAGACCATCGGCAACGCGATCGAGCAGCAGAGCCTGCCGATCTACATCGAGCGGTTCGGCACGTCGGTGGACGAGGTGTTCGTCACGGCGTCCGATCTGCGGGAGCGCTTCGGCGACCGGTTCGCGAAGCTGCCGGTCGGGGCCATCGGTTACTACACCTACTACATGCGCCTGGCCCAGGGGCTGCGCCAGCTGATGGCCGGCGCCCGCAAGTTCGCGGTGCGCTACATCGACCGCGACGACATCGCGGCGCTGACCCGCGAGGCCGCGCAGATCAGCGGGATCACCTATGTGACCGAGGTGGACCAGGACGAGGCGGAGAAGATCCTCGCCCTGTAAGCATCGGCAGGTCTTGCCTTGCGGGAGGCGGGCGGCGCAGCGCGGCCCGCCTCTCGCGCGTCTATAGCTGCGGCAGTCAGCGGATGACGGGCGGCACGATGATCTTGCCGTCGCCGGTCACGACGACGTGCCGAATCGTGTCGTCGGCATCGAAGTAGAGCTGGACGGTGCCGCCGCCGCTCGGGACGACGAACCGCTCGTCCGTCTTGATCGCGGCCCCGGTGCTGTCGGCCGACGGGATGATCACCGGGAGGCCGACGCCAGCCTGCAGGGTGTCACCCGCCGGCGTGACGATTGGCGTCTTCAGGAAGATCGTCGCGTCGGTCACGAACAGGCGCACGTGCCTGTACGGGCCCGGCGCCAGCGTGCCCGTCGCAATCGTGAGGCCGCCGCTCGCCGAATCGGGCAGCTTCAACAGGTTCAGATGGCCGCCAGCGGTCACGTCGAGCGAGACCCAGGTGCGCTCGTCGTTCTCGTGATCGTCGCCCCTGTCTCCGTCCTCGTGCTTGCCGCGGTCGGCCCGGGCTTCGGCGGCCGAGTCCGCGGCGTTCTCCGGGTCCGGCATCTCGGCCTTCACCTCGACCTTCGTCACGTTGACGGTCAGGGAGTCGATGTCCGCCTTCCCGATTCTCCCGAAGCCCCGCATCCCGTGACCGTCGTGATCGCCGTCGTTGGTCAGCGGGCCGGCGGCCGCCGGCGCGGCGACGGAGTGCAGAGCCACCGACGTCCGGCCGGCGGCGGCGGCGCCGGTCAGGTCGCGGCCGCACGCGGCGACGGCGGCGAGCAGGGCGAAACCGCATGCGGCCATCAGGTATTGGTGCGTGCTCCTCATGATGTTCTCCCCTCGGGGAATCGCGGTGGCGCAGCCCGGACATCGAACTGGACGAGCACTAGACCGGTGCGACGGCGGCGGCGTAACGGGGCGGTGTGCGGGGCGTTACCTTACACCCTGTTCTCCAGTCCATAGGGGCAGAGGGTTTGGAGCCAAGCGACGGGACGATTGTCCGCCGAGTGCTGGATGGGGACGTGGAGCAATACCGATTCCTGGTCGAGCGGTACCGGGCGCAGTTCGGGCGGTACGCGCTCGCGGTGGTCGGGGATCGGGATGCGGCTCAGGACGCGATGCAGGAGGCGTTCATCCGCGCGTTCGACGCCCTGGCCACCTGCCGCAAGCCCGACCGCTTCGGCGCGTGGTTCTTCCGGATCCTCGCCAACCAGTGCCGCAACCTCGTGGCGCGACGGCGCGACGTGGTGGATATGGGAACGGTGGATCCGCCGGGGGACGACCGGGCCGACGCCGCGACGGATCGCGCAGAATTGGCCGCCACGCTGGAGGCCGCGCTGGCGCGGCTCACGCCCGAGCAGCGTGAGGCATTCGTGATGAAGCACGTGGACGGCCGGTCGTATGAGGAGATGGCCGAGCTCGTGGGCGTCGGGATCGACGCGCTGAAGATGCGGGTCTACCGCGCGCGCGATACGCTGCGGGATCTGCTGGGAGGCATGCCATGACGGATGGGCGGGCGTTCGGCCCGGGCGCGCACAGCTATCTGGACGGTAAGCCGTCCGGCGAGCTGTCCGCCGAGGAGCGGGCGTCGGCCGATCGTCTGGCAGCTCTGATCCGGGCCTATGCGGACGGCCTGAAGCCCGTGGACCCGGCGATGGACGAGGCTGTCATGGCTGCCGTGCGCCGTCGCGGAGCGGTCCCGGCCGCTGGGGATGGCGTGTGGCGTTGGCTCCTCACGAGCCACCGCGTGCCGGTGCGCCCGGTCTGGGTGGCGGCGCTCGCGGCGGCGGCGGCGCTGGTGCTGTGGCTCGCGCCACGCGCGCCGGCAGGCGCCCGGAGCGGCGCCGTCGCCGTCGCCGCCGCGGCGGGGCGGGACACCGTCTTCGTCCGCTTCGAGCTGGTCGCACCCGAGGCGCGCTCGGTGGCGGTCGCGGGCTCGTTCACCGGATGGCGCACGGACGCGCTGCCCATGGTCCGGGGTGCCGCCGGCGTCTGGTCCGTCACCGTGGCGCTGCCGATCGGGGAGCACCGCTACGAGTTCGTCGTGGACCAGACGCGGTGGGTGCCGGATCCGACGGCGCACGCGCAGGTGGATGATGGGTTCGGCGGGCGCAACAGCGTCATCGTCGTCGGGCCGAAAGGGCTGGTGCGATCATGAGTGGTCGTGGTGTGCGGTGGCTGGTGCTCGCTGCGGTGCTGTGCGCGCCGGCCGTGCTCGCCGCCCGGCAAGGGAGCGTCGTAAGCCGGCTGTCGGCCCGCGGCCTGCCGGCCGCTCTGGCGCGGGAGGTGCAGCGCATCGCGGCCGACGCGGCGGGGCAGGGCGTCCCGCCGGGCCCGCTCGCCGACAAGGCGATCGAGGGCTGGGCCAAACACGTGCCGCCGGCGCGCATCGTGTCCGCGGTGCGTCTGTTCGCGGGCCGGATGGCCGAGGCGGGCGCTGCGGTGCGGAGCGCGGGCATTCAGAATCCCTCGGGCGGCGTGATCGCTGCCGCCGCCGAGGCGATGGGAGGCGGGCTCAAGGCAGAGGAGATCCGGATGGTCGTGCGGGCGGCGGGCGCGGCCGAGGAGGCTTCGCCGGGGCTCAGCGTGGCCGCGTCGCTCGCCGCCCAGGGCATCGGCTCGAAGCAGGCGGTGACGATCGTGGTGGACGCCATGGAACACCGGCGCCCGATGTCGCAGCTGCTCGACCTGCCGTCCGTCGCGCGCTCGATGCACGATCGGGGGATGTCGCCGGGCGAGATCGGCGAGAGGCTGCTGCCGCATCACAGGGATGCGGGCGGCGGCGAACACCATGGCGACAAGAACGACCGGCCACCTGGTGTCCCTCCCGGGCCGGGCCATCCTTCCGGGCCTGGTCATCCCTAGTGCCTAGCGCGATCGCGACGTGAAGCGCGCGGTCGCGGCCGTCGCCGCAGTCGTCGCCGGAGCGCTCGCCGCCGCCGCATCCGGCGCGACCGCACAGCAGGTGGCGTTCCGCCTGGGGGGCGTCCGCACGAGTTATGCGAACGCCGTGTCCGGGTCGGCGGGGGTGGCCACCACGCGCCTGACCTGGGATGCACCGCGCTTCGTGGCGGCGCTCGACGGCTCCTACGCGCGCTTCGCGTCGGGCTGGTGGGCCGCCCAGGCCAGCGGGAGCTTCTACGGCATCCGGCTCGTTGGCTCCAGGACCGGACTCGGCGTGCGCGCTGACGCCGCGGCAGGCAAGGTCAGCGACGGCGTATGGAGCGGGACGGCGGCCGTCGGCCCGATCGTGTCGGTGCTCGTGGGGACTTCGGTCCTGTCGGCCGGCGTGTCGGTCGGGGCGGTACGGCGCATCGATGCGATGTCCAGCGGCACCGTCGCAGGCACCCTGCGCGCCCGCACCGATGCGGGGCCGTGGACCTTCGAGGGCTCGCTCGAGTCCACCCACGCCCGTTCTTTCGATTTCACCGATGCAACGGTGGACGCCGTCCTTCGGGCAGGGCCCTTCAGTGTGAGCGCGCTGGTGGGCGGGCGCACCGGCAGCCTGGGCGGGAAGCCGTGGCTGCAGGGCCAACTCGACTACCGGGTGGCGCCCTGGGTGACGCTCGAGGCCCAGGCCGGCAGTTACCCCAGAGACCTCAGCGGCTTCACCAGCGGCTCGTTCCTCAGCGTCGGCGTCTGGCTGCGCCCCTGGGGACGCCGGGACGGCGTCCCGATGCCCGGCGTCTATCGCGGCTCCGGCCGTCGGACCGTCACGATCGAATCCACCGAGCCCGGCCGCGAACGCGTGACATTCGTGGTCCCCGGCGCACGGCAGGTGGCGATCGCCGGCGAGTGGAATGACTGGACGCCCGTGGCCCTCATCCGCCTGGACAGAGAGCGTTGGCAGGCCAACGTGGCGCTCGGCAAGGGAGCCCACCGCTTCTCCCTGCTGGTGGACGGCGGCCGGTGGGTCGTGCCCTCCGGGGTTCCCTCCATCCCCGACAGTTTCGGGGGCACGGTGGGACTGCTGGTGGTAGATTAGCGGGTCCGAAGGCCCGCACCGCCGGATTCCCGTTTCCAGAGGAGGTTGGATGCAAGCGAGCCGTGCTCGCGGACGGAGGTTGGGCATCCTCAGCGTGGTGGCCATGCTGGGCGGCGCGCTGGCGCCGCAGGCGCGCGCGATCCCGAGCTTTGCCCGCCAGACCAAGATGCCGTGCAGCACTTGCCACACGCAGTTTCCGGAGCTGACCGAGTTCGGGCGCATGTTCAAGCTCAACGGGTACACGCTGAGCGCGATCGAGAAGATCGAGGCTGCGGACAGCGCGGGCCAGCAGGAGCTGTCGCTCAACCTCATGCCGATCGTGTCCATCATGGCGCAGGTGTCGCTGACGGAATTGCAGAAGCGGATGGGCGGGGCGCCCAACGCTAACGTGCTGCTGCCCGATCAGCTCAGCGTCTTCCTGGCGGGCGCAATCACGCCGAAGATCGGCGCGTTCGTCCAGCTGACCTACGACGCGCAGAGTGGCAGCATGCACCTGGACAACACGAGCCTGCGCTTCGCGACGTCGGGGACGCTGTTCTCCCAACCCACTTCGTTCGGCCTCAGCGTCAACAACAACCCGACGCTCCAGGATCTCTGGAACAGCACGCCCGCATGGGGATGGCCGTACGTGGGCTCGTCCGTGGCGCCCGGGCCCGCCGGCACGACGCTGATTGACGGGACGCTGGGACAGGAAGTTGCGGGGATCAGCGGGTACATGTACTGGAACAACGCCGTGTATGCGGAGGCCGGAGGCTATCGCTCCTCGCCCATCGGCACGCCGCAGCCGTTCGACAGTGCCACGGGTGCGAACGGCATCATAGACGGGGTGGCCCCGTACTGGCGCCTGGCCTTCACGAAGGCGTTCGGGGACAACTACCTCGAGGTGGGGACGTACGGGATGTACGCCAGGCGCCAGCCCGGCGCCTTCGCACCGGGCGGCGCGACCGACATCTACAGCGACATCGCCGCGGACTTCGAGTACATGCGGTCGTTCGGGCACAACAGCCTGACGCTGACGGGCACCTGGATCCACGAGGCGCGCTCGTTGAGCGCCAGCCTGGCGGCCGGCGATGCGTCCGTCAGTTCGCAGAAGGTTGACGTCTTCCGGGTGCGCGGCACCTATCACGTGGGGCAACGGTACGCCTTCTCCCTCGGGCCGTTTCTCACCTCCGGGACCACCGACGCGACGCTGTATCCCGCGGCGGCCGTCTCCGGCAGCCTGGCGGGGAGCCCCAACACGACGGGTCTGATCGCCGAGCTGGACTACAATGCGTGGCAGAACGCGCGCCTCAGCCTCCAGTACACCGCCTACGGGAAGTTCAACGGCCGGAACTCCAACTATGACGGCGGCGGACGCAACGCGTCGGACAACAACACCCTCTACGCGGTCGTCTGGCTGATGTTCTAGCCTCACGGGCCGATCGTCGCTGGACGGCCCGGCGCCGGGCGCTTGCCCGGCGCCGGTTCTCCTGGTAAACGTTCGCCTCCCCCAACCCCACGCGGCCATGACGCGCTTCTCAGGTCTCAGCCTGCTCTCGCTCGCGGCGGCCCTTCTCCTGGCCCCGTTGCCCCTCGCGGCTCAGGAGTCCGGCGACACCGCCTCGCTCGAGGCGCGGTATGGCGCCGTCGCCGCTCGGCTGGTGGACGCGGCCCTCGCGGACAGTTCCGCCTGGCAGCGCCTCGCGGAGCTGACGGACCGGTTCGGGAACCGGCTGAGCGGTTCCGAGAGCCTCGAGCGCGCCATTGACTGGATGCTGGACCGGATGCGGAGCGACGGGCTCGAGCGCGTCCACAGCCAGCCGGCCATGGTGCCGCATTGGGTCCGCGGCGACGAGTCGCTCGATCTGGTGGAGCCGCGGCGCACCCGGCTGCCGATGCTGGGTCTGGGCGGCAGCGTCGGGACGCCGGAAGGCGGCATCACCGCGCCGGTGCTGGTGGTGAGCGACTACGACGAGCTCGCGTCCCACGCGGCCGAAGCCCGCGGCAAGATCGTCCTGTTCGACACGCCATACGTGAACTACGGCGTGACCGTGCAGTACCGCTCGAACGGCGCGATCGCGGCGGCGAAAGCGGGGGCGGTCGCGGCGCTGCTCCGCTCCGTGTCGCCGTTCGAGATGCGCCAACCTCACACCGGCGTGACGCACTACGACACGACGGCGAAGCCGATCCCCTTCGCGGCGATCTCGATAGAGGACGCGGCGATGCTGCACCGCATGCAGCGGCGCGGGCAGCCGGTCCAGGTCACGCTCAGGATGGAAGCGCACCTGCTCCCCGATGCACCGTCCCGCAATGCCGTCGCGGAGATCACCGGCTCGCTCTATCCGGAGGAGGTCGTGGTGATGGGCGGGCACAGCGATTCGTGGGACGTCGGCACGGGCGCGATGGACGACGGGGGCGGGGTGATCGTCGCCTGGGAGGCGCTGCGTCTCATGAAGCGACTCGGCTTGAGGCCACGCCGCACGGTGCGCGCCGTCGCGTGGGTGAACGAGGAAAGCGGGGACGACCGCGGCGGCCTCGCC
>Ga0326726_10005540_pt1 | contig 11419 bp, 10 predicted proteins | sample MHFenrmetagenome_2_FD_207603 | JGI IMG/M metagenome (GOLD analysis project Ga0326726, IMG submission 207603) | Lab enriched peat soil microbial communities from Michigan Hollow, Ithaca, NY, United States - MHF15MN | ecosystem: Environmental > Terrestrial > Soil > Wetlands > Peat | place: USA...
CCATCGGATCCTCGCCTCGGCGCGAACGAAGATCGCCGACGCCATCGTCAACGGCAAAGCGATCCGGATCGACGGCGGCGTCTATCAAGTGAACGGAAAGGAGAAATCATGAAAATATGTGTTCCCACAGCCACCGCTGAAGGCGCGAAGGCTCCGGCTTACGGCCACTTCGGCAGCGCGCCCCACTTCACCATCGTCGACATCGCCACGGGGTCCTATGAGGTCGTCGATAACTCCAACCAGCACCACGCCCATGGGATGTGCCACCCCTTGGCTGTGCTCGAGGGCCGGAAGATCGACGCCGTGGTCTGCGCCGGCATCGGCGCCAGGGCTTTACAGAGGCTCAACGAAGGCGGTATAAGGGTCTACCGGACGATCCCGGGAACGGTCGAGGAGGTCGTCGGGAAACTCGGGACGGGCGAGCTCGAGGAGATGACCATCGAGAACTCCTGCGCCGGCCACGGCTGCCACTGACGGGTTCCGGCCTCGCGGCGCCCCCATACGGAAGTAGGTCCGAGACATCATCGGCCCCCTGAGGAGATCATTTGGGTCACACGAGAAGCAAGAGTCCCTACACTAACGTCATTCATGCCGGGCAGGCGCCCGACCCTGTGACCGGCGCCGTTTCCGTCCCCATCTACCAATCGTCGACATTCGCCTTCACGAGCGCCGAACAGGGAGCCGCCCGCTTCGCCGGCGAGGAGAGCGGCTACATCTACACCCGCCTCGGCAACCCGACGACCAAAGCCCTGGAGGACGCCGTCGCCATTCTCGAGAACGGCTACGGCGGGCTGGCCACGGCGTCGGGCATGGCCGCGGTGACCACGGTCTACACGACCGTTCTCGAAAAAGACGCCCACGTGATCGCGACGGCAGCCGTTTACGGGGCGTCCCGTACGGTCCTCGAGAGCGAATTCTCCCGTTTCGGCGTCGCGGCCGATTTCGTCGACGCCTCGGACCTCGAAGCCATCCGGGAGCGCCTGACGCCGCGGACCAAGCTGCTTTATATCGAAACGCCGGCCAATCCGACTTTGCGTCTGACGGACATCCAGGCCTGCGCGGCCCTGGCCCGTGAGCGCGGGCTCGTCCTGGCCGTGGACAACACTTTCTCCTCCCCCATCCTCCAGAATCCGCTCGACCTCGGCGCGGACATCGTCATCCACAGCCTGACGAAGTTCATCAACGGCCACAGCGACGTCGTGGGCGGGATGATCGTCGCCCGGGAGGAAGGCCTGTTCAAGCGGCTGCGCAAGGTCCTCCAGCTCATGGGCGGGACCATGGACCCCCACCAGGCCTGGCTCGTGCTCAGAGGCCTCAAAACGCTGGCCCTGCGGGTGGAGAAAGCCCAGGACAATGCGATGAGGGTGGCCCGCTTCCTCGAATCCCATCCGAAGGTCCGTTGGGTCAAATATCCCGGCCTGCCCAGTCACCCCCAGCACGAACTGGCGGGGGTCCAGATGAAGGGCTACGGGACCATGCTCAGCTTCGGTCTCGAAGGCGGGTTCGAAGCCGGACGCCGGATGATGAACGCGGTCAAGCTCTGCGCCCTGGCCGTGTCGCTGGGCAGCGTCGAGAGCCTGATCCAGCACCCGGCCTCGATGACCCATGCCGGCGTCCCGCGCCGGCACCGGGAGGAGGCCGGGATCACCGACGACCTCGTCCGGCTCTCGGTCGGGTGCGAGGGCTCCGAGGATATCGAAGCCGACCTCGCCCAGGCTCTGGATGCTTTATGATCGGTGTCGCGGCGGTCCTCTTCATCGCGGCCTTCGTCCGCTCGGCCCTGGGCTTCGGCGACGCGGTCGTGGCCATGCCGGTCCTGGCCATGATATTGGGGCTGCGCACGGCGACGCCCCTCGTCGCCTTCGTCGGCCCGACGATCTCGATCCTCATCCTGGCCGCGGACTGGCGCAAGGTCGAGTTCCGCGCGGCCGGCCGGCTCATCATCGCCACGATCGTCGGCATCCCGTTCGGCATCTACGGCCTCAGCCGGCTGCCGGAAACGCCGCTCAAGATGGCCTTGGGCGCGGTCATCCTGGCCTACGGACTGATGGGTCTGTCCCGGCCGGGAGCACGGATGACGGCCGAGCCCAAGCGTTTTCCCTGGCTCATCGGCTGGGTGGCCGGGGTCCTCGGCGGCGCCTACAACACCAACGGCCCGCCGATCGTCGCCTACGGGATGCTCCGCGGCTGGCCGCCCGAATCCTTCCGGGCCACCCTCCAGGGCTATTTCCTCCCGACCGGGCTGGCCATCGTGGCCGGCCACGGCCTGGCGGGGCTATGGACTCCGGCCGTCTTTCGGACCTATCTGATCGCGCTGCCCGGGATCGTGATCGGGGTCGTCCTCGGAGGCCTGCTGAACAAACGCGTCTCGCATGAGCTGTTCACCAAGCTCGTCTATGCTTCGCTTGGCCTCATGGGCGCGGGGATGCTAATTCGCGAGCTGCTTTAAGACGGGGTCAAACCTATAGCTTTTTTGTTTTTGCTTTTCGAAGATATTTACCAAGATCGCGGCTTCGAGCGCTCAGCCACGATCTTGTAGGTCGCTCCGAAGACTCCGCTACCCGCCGTAGGTTTGACCCCTTCTTTTCTTTACTTCAGCTCGACGGTTTTCGCCGGGCCGTAATAGATGCCGTTGAAGAGGAGCTTGAAGGTCCCGTGGGGCTGGCCCCGGAAGGCGATCTCCGGTCCATAGAGAAAGAGCTTCCCCTGGCCGACGGACGCTTCGGCGACCTGGACGCTGCCTCGGAGATAAGTCTCGCCCCAGGCCCAGCCGCTCCGCAGGAGCTTGCCCTCGTCGAACCAGGCCACGGGCTTGACGCCCTTGCACTCGGCGTCCGGCTCGAGCGTCCAGGCCGGGGTGTTGTCGAAGAAGACGTCGACCGTATCCGGCAGGCCGTGGGCCAGGGGGTCGGTGTTATCGACGCGGGCCCGCAGCAGCGATCCCGGAACGTAGAACTTCGCGGCTGGCAACGGCACGTCGGCGCCCTCGGGCGACTTTTCGACCAGGGCATTGCCCAGCGGCAGCCCGAAATGCTCGGCCAGGACGGTCGCGGAGTCGAGGGCGAGGATCGTCCCGCCGGCTTCGACGAACTGGCGCAGCAGAGGCACCGTCTTCTCGGCCGTGATCCTTCCGACCCGGGCCTTGAATTCGTCGGGGACGTTGGCCGGCGGCGGGGCCTGGAGTTCCCGCCCGGCCGGGGCCGCGGCCAGCTGACGCGGGATGGAGCCGCCGACGAAGATCAAGACGTCGAACCTGTCGTTCAACGCCCCAGCGTCGAGCGCCGGCGCGAAGACGAGCACATAGGGGAACTCGAACTGCTCGAGAAGCCAGCGGATCCAACCGGAGGCCATCGAGCCGCCGTACGCGTCCCAGAGCCCGATCCGAAGCGGTCTCAGCTCGAACGCATGTCCCTTGGGGACGGCCGCGATCGCTTCGATCGAGAGGCCCAGGTCCTCGGCCGCCCGAGCCAGGATGCCGGCCGCGCCGCTCGAGGCGGGCACCCAGATCGCCCCCGGACCGTAGGACCGGCCGCCGGCCTCGAGCGCGTCCTTCAGCCAAAAGACCTTCTCGCCGGCCTTGAGCAGCCGGTTGACGGCCACGAACATATCGTTGACGCGGTGGTCGAGGAGATAGCCGGCGGCGCCTGTCGCCGCCTCGAACCGGCCGGCCGGCGGCTTGATCACTCCCGGCAGGGCCTCGAACGGACCGCTGAAGCCGTCGAGCAGCCGGTCGAACGAGACCCCCATCTGGTAGGCCAGCGTCCAGCCGGCGGCGTCATACGGGGGCGTCGGCGCGGCGCCCGGGTACGGGAAATCGTTGGGGTGGTCCTGGGGTTCGAACATGGTCAGGATGTGCGGCCGGAAGGCCTGGGCCGTCGAGATCACGTAGGATCCTCGGGGATAGGTTTTCCCGCCGGCCGCGAAATCGGCCTTGGCCCGCTCGACCGTGACACCGCTCTCGATCAGGGCGTTGACGAACTTGGTCGCGGTCGGGAAATCGGGCTGGTCCGAGGGAATGACATAGCCGCGCGGGTCGCGAGTGGCCTTGTCGAAGATGGCCTGGTAGTACTTGAGTTCCGCGGTCCGGATCCGGCCGAAGCCGCCCTCGGCGCGACCGCCTCCCGCGGCCCCCGCTCCCCGGCCCGGCCCCTGGTTCGAACCCCGGTCCTTGTCGATCGCGGCCTGCACCGCGGCGACCGTGTCGGGAACGATGGTCCACGAGTCCCGGCTCCCTGCCTCGATGGCGTGCTTGCCCATGAGGTAGCGGCGGTAGAGGAAATCCTCGCGGTTCTTGGAGGCGACGTCGAGGATGGCCAGGTCGGCCGTGATCATGTAGTCGATGGACTGCCGGAAGTGCCACTTCTGCGGCGCGACCGGAAAGGGATAGTCCTGCTTGGGCAGCAGCCGGTCCGGGATGAAGGGGATGTCCACGGGCGTCGGGCTGCCGATAGCCTCGGTCAGGATGCCGATCTGGTTGTGGAAGTAGCTGGTGCTGCGCAGGCCGCCGTTCCACCAGGTCGAATAGCCCGAGCCCGAGCGCATGGTCGCGCCGGGCTTGCCCTCGGTGACGAAGCGGTTGTGCATGGCCGCGGCCACGAGGTCGATGCCCATGGGGACGAGCGGGTCGAAGACGTAATTGAACGGATCGCGGAACGGCGGGGCGAAGAGGACCGTGCCGGCCGGGCCGGTCTGGTGCTGGTTGTAGACGATCTGCGGGTGCCACTCGATGAACAGCTGCCGGCTGACGGCCTTGGTCTCCGGCTGGGTATTCATGTAGAAGTCGCGGTTGTTGTCGTGGCCGATGTACTTCTGGTAGAGGACGGGGACGCCGGCCATGGACCGCTTGAGCGGGTCCTTCTCGCGCATGTACCAGTCGGCGACGAGGTCGAGGCCGTCGGGATTGACCGGGACGGCGAGGAGGATGACGTCGTCGAGGAGGCGCTGGGTCTCGGGGTCATTGGCGCTCACCATCCGCCAGGCGAGCTCGACAAGCTGCTGCGAGCCGAGGATCTCGGTGGCGTGGAGGCCGCCGTCGATCCAGACGACGGCCTTGCCGTCGGCGGCCAGCCGGTGCGCGTCCGCGTCGGTCAGGCCCTTGGCCAGGGCCAGCCGCCTGGCGATGTCCTTGTAGCGCCCGAGATGGGCCTGGTTCGCCGGCGAGGTGATGATGGCCATGACCATGGTCCGGCCTTCGGCCGTCCGGCCGATATCGACGAGGGTCAGTCGGTCGGATTGGGCGTCGAGCATCTTCCAGTAGGCGACGAGCTGCTTGTAGTTGATGAGCTGGTAATCGTCGCCGACGGCGAACCCGAACTCTTCCTTCGGGCTCGTGACCCTGGCCGCCGGCAGGGGCAGCCGCAAGGCTCCGAGGGCGAGGGCGATCGCCGCGACGGCCAACACGATCCGGGCAATGGGACGACGGCGGGATGTCTGAAACACGCCAAGCCTCCTCGATCGAACGGTGAGGTCGCTATATATCAAAGGAGCGGAGAAGGTGTCAAAAGGGGGGTCGCCCGCTCGGGCCTCACCAGAGGCCTGGGACGATCAAAAAGCGGACGTCCCGCTTGTATTCCGAGTACCACAGCAGGTCCCTGGTCAGCATCCGGTCCTCGAGGAACGTCCGGCCGACGAGGAGGAAAGCCGCCAACACTTGGGGGATGAACGCCAGATAGGAACCCAGGATGATCGGCGTCGAAAGGCCGAACAGCAGGCCGCCGAGGTAGCCGGGGTGGCGGCAGAGGCGATACGGGCCCTGGCGACAGACCGTCTGGCCCCGGTCGGATTGGATACGGGCGACGCTCGAAAAGAAGGGATTGACCGTTTTGGCCCACAGGAACAGGGACTGGCCGATGATAAAGAGGGCCAAGGCGGCGGCGTAAAGGAAGATGTTGGGCGGGTGGCTCAAGTGCCGGTGACCGACATCGATCCCGGCGACCACGAGAGCCCCCAGATAGAGCGGCGTCGAAAGCAGAAGGTAACCCTTGTCCCACCAGCGCACGCCTCGTCCCGGCCGGAGCCGTTCGGCCGCCAGCGAGGGATTGCGGCGCAGGCTGAGGCACCTCAGGGCGACGAAACCGACATTGACGCCGAAATAGACCCAGCCTTCCCAGTAGTCGAGCCGGCCCGCGGAGAGGAAGAGCAGTCCCGCCGCCGCGGTCGTCCCCGCGACATAACGAAAGAGGAGTGACCAACCGGGTCGCATGTTGAAGCCATTATCCGCGAGCCGGCGGAGAGATGCAAGGCCGTGGCGGCGAATTCAACATTCGGCCCGCTAAAGCGACTAATATCAAGGCTTTTCGCGTCGTTATAAAAGAGGAGGTTCATCCGATGTCGCTCAAGCGTTGTCTTCGACCCGCCCTCATCCTGACCCTGGCTGTTCTCGTCCTCGCTCCCGCGGGCTTCGGCCAGACCCGCCGCCACGACCTCTCGCTCTCCTACGGCGTCCTCTCCAGCGACCAGCTGACCGACATCTTCGAGGACATCGTCACGATCGTCCTGACGTTCGGGACCTTTGGCAAGACCGATCAGGAATTCACCGGCGTGCCGTTCCTGACCTATCATTATTCATCCAATTCCCGGTTCGGCTTCGGCGCGGCCATCGGAGGCTACAACTCGTCCGGGCATCTCCAGTTCGCCGGCGACGACGTCGGCACGTTCAAGGAAAAGAACTATATCGCGGCCGTCGAGCTCGATTACCATTGGATCATGAAGCCGAGCTTCCAAATGTACTCCGGGGCCGGAGTCGGCGTCCGGTACCGCAAGGGCACTTATGAGACGACGGAGAGCGACACGGTCAGCAAGGTCCTTCCGGCTTTCCATCTCAACGCCCTCGGCATCCGGTTCGGCCGCAAGATTGGCTTTTTCCTTGAAATGGGGATAGGCTACAAAGGACTGTTGTCGGGCGGCGTGAACGCGCAGTTCTAGCGACCTCAGCCGGGCGGCTGATCGCACGACGGCGCGGCCGTTCGGAGGAAGGATATGAGAGGACCGTTAGCCGTGGGATTGGCGGCCGCGCTGGCGCTCGCGGCCGGGGCGGGCCTGGCGCAGGCCGGCCCGGATCGAACCGCTCAGACCGGGATGGTCCAGCCAGTTTCCTGGGATGGCTGGCTCGCAGCCAAAACCAAGGCCGAGGAGAACGACACCGCCGGGAACTTCGTCGCGGCCCTCCAATACTACCTCGAGTACACCCGCCAAGCGGAGGGTCTGAACAGCCCGGCCCGGGTGGCCTGGGGCAAGAACAACGCCGCCTTCATGATCATCAAGATGCACCGCCTCGATCCGAAGGTCGACCTGGCTCCGGCCGAGAAGCTGCTCAAAGAGGGATTGGCGGTGGCCGGCGCGACCGAGGATTGCCGCAAGGTCCTGGCCATGAACCTCGAATACGTCAGATCGTTGATCGGGGCGCCGCGGTAGGCCGTCCCTCCCCCGGATCTGATCATCCGCTCATCGTCCGGCCGGCCCGGGCGGACGATAGGGAGATGCGATCATGAAAGATCGGACCTTGATCACGCTGGTCCTTTTTGCGCTGGGTGTGGCTCTTCTTCCCGCGACCGGGGCTCCTCGTCAGGCCGCTCCCGCCGGAAAGCCGGATTTTTCCGGCACGTGGGTGCTGAACCTGCCGTGGTGCCAGCTCCAGTCCCCAGCCAAGCTCGACAGCGGCACCATCACCATCGAACACAGAGACCCGGAGTTCCGGTTCAGCCGGACCTTCGTCGTCGGCGGAAAAGAGGACGCCTTGTCGTATGAGCTGACCACCGACGGCCGGGAGAAGATCGTGAAAGAGCCCGGCCGGACGACCACGAGCCGGATGTCCTGGGACGGCGACGTGCTCGTCCTCGACGAGAAGATCGTGCTCGCCGACGGGCGCGCCGCGACCAACACCGTCCGCTACAGTCTGCACGAAGGCGGCCGGATGCTTATCGCCGAGGAGAAATTCCGGGGACCTCTCCACAAGCACGACAACGTCTGGGTCGCCGACCGGAAGACCTGAACCCCGGCTCATTCGCCCTGCCGCCCGGCCCGGCCGGGACCGGGGCCACCCTTGTCGCGGGAGATCTCCTGAAGTACCATGGGGCCTCGGAGGTGCGGCATGACAAAGAGGACCATGGCCTTTTCGACCGGCGCCGTTCTGGCGGCCTTCGCGTTCGTCATCGTGGGCGGCCTACCCGCGTACGGCGGGACCGCGGCGCTCTCGGCGACCCCGGCGGCAGAGATCGTCAAGCACGTTCCGACGGTCGAGGACCTGATGCTCCTCAGGTCCGCCGGAAGCCCCCGCATCTCCCCCGACGGGCGGCGCATCGCCTTTACGATCACGGAAACCGATTTCGACCAGGACGCCTATGTCTCCCAGGTCTGGCTGATGGACATTGGATCCGGCCAGTCCGTCCAGCTCACGCGCGGAAAAAGACCATCGTCCGGTCCGGACTGGTCGCCCGACGGGCGATGGATCGCCTTCACCTCGAGCCGCGCGGACGACAAGCCGCAGATCTTCGTGATCAGTCCGGACGGCGGCGAAGCCATCCAGCTGACCAAGGCGGAGACGGGCGCGAGCGGCTTCGAATGGTCGCCGGACGGCCGGACCATCGCCTTCACGGCGAGCGATCCGGTCTCGGACGAAAGCAAGGCCCGCAAGGACTATTATGACGATTTCGAGGTCGTGCGACGCGAATACACGCCCGTGCACCTGTGGACCATGGATGTGGCCGAAGCGCTGAAGGCCCCCCAAAAGGGGCTGCGGCGGACCAGCGGCAAGGCTTTCACGGTCCAGGCCTTCGACTGGTCGCCCGACGGGGCCAGGATCGCCTTCAGCGGCCCGATCAACCCGGACCTGATCAACGGCGGGACATCCGATCTCTACGTCCTGGACCTGGCGAACGACGCGGTCCGGAAGATCGTCGATCAGCCGGGGCCCGATTCCTCCCCGCTCTGGTCGCCGGACGGCCGCTCCATCCTGTTCTCGACGGTCATGGGCCAGAGCAGGTATTTTGCCGCGAACTCCGTGCTGGCCGTCGTTCCGGCCGCAGGCGGGGCCATCCGGCCGCTGACCGCGGCCTTCGACGAGAACGCGGCCGCCGTGGCCTGGACCGGAAAGGGGATCTTCTTCTCGGCCATGCAGAGAACGGCCGCCCATCTGTTCCGGCTCGACCCGGAGACCCTCGCGATCGAGCGTCTCAGCGGGCCGGACGGGGCCATGGTCTCCGGCTTCTCGTTCTCGAAGGATGGCCGGCGGGCGGCCTTCCAGGCAGCCACCCCCGCGGCCTTGCCCGAGATCTGCGTCACGGAATTCCCTTGGAGCCCGCGCGTTCTGACGAAGATGACCGATCAGGCAGCCGGGTTCGTCCTCGGCACGCGGGAGGTCATCTCTTGGAAAAGCAAGGACGGGAGCACGATCGAGGGGGTCCTCATCAAGCCGGCCGACTTCGATCCGGCCAGGAAGTATGCCCTGCTCTGCGTCATCCATGGCGGCCCGACCGGGGTCGACCGGCCTGCCTTGCTTTCGGGCGATTCGCGCTATTACCCCTCGGACATCTGGGCGGCCCGGGGCGCCCTTATCCTCAAGGTCAACTACCGGGGCAGCGCCGGGTACGGCGAGAGATTCCGCCGGCTCAATTACCGCAACCTCGGGGTCGGCGACGCCTGGGACGTCCTCTCGGGCGTCGATTTCCTGGCCAAGCAGGGCTGGGTCGACCCGGCCAGGGTCGGCTGCATGGGCTGGAGCCAGGGCGGCTACATCTCGGCCTTTCTGACGACGTCGTCCAGGGCGTTCAAGGCCATTTCGGTCGGGGCCGGGATCTCCAACTGGGCGACCTATTACTACAACACGGATATCACGCCGTTCACGATCAACTACCTCGGCGCCAATCCGGCCGACGATCCCGCGATCTACGCCAAGACGTCCCCGATGACGTACATCAAGCAGGCCTCGACGCCGACCCTCATCCAGCACGGCGAGCTCGACCGGCGCGTACCGATCCCGGACGCGTATGAGTTGCGCCAGGGCCTCGAGGACCGCGGGGTCCCCGTCGAGATGGTCGTGTACAAGGGATACGGCCACGGCATCACCAAGCCCAAGTCGATGCGCGCCGTCATGGAGCACAATCTGACGTGGTTCGGCCATTATATCTTCGGCGATCCGAAACCGGACCTGGCCGCGCCGCCGGTGCCGAAGAAGACCGATCAGAAGGACGCCGCGCCCGGCGACAAGACAGGGGGGGACCGATGAGATGCAAGGTCTGCGGCCAGGATTATCCGTCGCTCGACCACTTCAAGACCGCCGATACGTGCCTGGCCTGCTATGAAAGCCCGAGCGGGAACGAACGGGCCCAGGCGACACGGCCTGCGCCGATCCACCAGATGACGACCACGGCTTTCACGCTGGACGGTTATCGCATCGTCAAGTCGTTCGGCGTCGTCCGCGGCATCACCGTGCGCTCGCGCTCGGTCTTCGGCACGATCGGGGCCTCGCTCCAGACGATGGTCGGCGGAAACATCACCCTCTTCTCGGAGCTCTGCGAGCAAACGCGGGCCGAGGCCTTCGAGATGATGGTCAACCACGCCGTCGAGCGCGGCGCCAACGCCGTCATCGGCGTGCGATACGACGCGACGGAGATCATCCAGGGCGCGACCGAGGTGCTCTGCTACGGCACGGCCGTCCTGGTCGAGCTGGTCGGAGGGGGCCAGGTCTAAACCTTTTAACTTTTCCCATCGATTGGGCAATCCCCCTTGGAACGCTGAAAAAGTTAAAAGGTTTAGACCTGGCCCCGTCTTTAAATCTTGATCAGGATCTTCCGCTTGTACAGCCAATAGCATATCGACCAGAGCAAGGCCCAGGCGGCGACGCTGGTTAGGATCTCGGCCGGCAACTGGCCGATCAACCCCTGAAGGGCCATCGTGAACGGCCAGGCCAGTTTGCGGATCCAGACCGTGCCGCCGCTCTCCTGGAAGAGATAGATGAACAGGGAATTCATGCCCACGATGTTGAAGAAGACGGCCCAGCGGTTCCACTTCTTGACGTCGATGAGCCAGTAGCTGAGGGCCAGCGTGAGCAGGCAGAAGCCGCCGCTGGCCAGGATGAACGGACTGGTGCAGATGCGCTTGATCATCGGCTCCACGGAGGTCAGGGCGAAGCCGGCGGCCACGCCGGCCGCGCCGAGCCCCGCCAGCCAGGCGATCTTCTTGCGCGGCGCGGCGCCCTTCATCAGCCATTGGCCGGCCAGGACGCCCCAGACCGTGTGGGCGGCCGTCGGCAGGGCGTTGAAGGCCACCCAGTGACCGGCCGAGAGCTCGCCCCCGAGAAGCATGTCGAACCAGGAGCCGAAGTTGTGGTCGGGGACGAAGGGCTGGTTGTAGCCGGGGGCCCAGAAGACGCGATAGATGACCTCCGTCGCGATGATGAAGGCGAAGCTCCAGGCGATCTGCG
>Ga0326726_10005541_pt1 | contig 11416 bp, 10 predicted proteins | sample MHFenrmetagenome_2_FD_207603 | JGI IMG/M metagenome (GOLD analysis project Ga0326726, IMG submission 207603) | Lab enriched peat soil microbial communities from Michigan Hollow, Ithaca, NY, United States - MHF15MN | ecosystem: Environmental > Terrestrial > Soil > Wetlands > Peat | place: USA...
GAGACCTTTCCCGTTGCCGGCATCCCGCGCCTGCCGGCGCTGGAGCACTGGCTGGCGCGCTCGCAGCGCACGCTGCGTGACAGCGAGGACTGGCGCCAATGGCTGCGCCAACACCTGGGCGCCGATCTGCGGCACGCCACCGATGTGCCCGGCTACTGGCTGGCCACCCCGGTGCATGGTGTCGCAGGTCTCGACACGGTGCGCCTGCATGGCACAGGACTGTTGCGACTGGATCGCGCCGAGCAGTGCCGGCTGGCCGAGGACTTTGCGCTGGCCTTCGCCGGTTCCGGCTGGCAGCTGATGGCCACCGACGCGCGCGAGCTGTTGCTGCGCGGCCCGGAGCTCGACGCGGACGCGCCGGACCCGGCCCGCTACCTCGGTCAGAGCGTGCGCGAAGCACAGCTGCAGGGCGCGCAGGCCGCGCCGCTCCGGCGTCTGCAGGCGGAAATCGAGATGTGGCTGCATGGCGCCAGCTTTCATGGCCAGTCGGCCGAGCAGCGTCTGAAGGTCACCGGCCTGTGGCTGTGGGGACACGAATTCGCCGGACCGCTGACACGCCGCGCGCAGTCGTACGCCTTGCGACGGGCGGGTGTCGTCGGCGGCCGGCTGTACGCCGATGACCTGGGCTCGCGCGCCTGCGCCGCCGCGGTCGGGCTGACGCAGTCGGGGCTGCCCGACGCCTGGCCGGAGGAAGCGCGCGCGGACCTGGACCGCTACGTCGTGCTGAACCTGCACGGCCAGGCGGTCCCGGCGCAGCTGGCGGACATCGAGCGGCGCTGGCTGCAGCCGGCTCTGCGCCGCCGGCAGGCGGGGCAGTACCGTGTCCTCGAGCTGGTCTGCGGCGCCCGCCACTGGATCGTCGACTCGTTGTCCGGCTGGCGCTTCTGGCGCCGACCACGCCACTGGCTGCCGGAGCTGCTGGCATGCTGACGGTCGCGCGCCGCACGCCGCGCGGCGATGCCGACGCGCTCGATCGCGCGCTGCACCCGGTGCTGCGCCGGGTCTACGCCGCACGCGGTGTGCGCAGCATGGCCGAGCTGGCGCAGTCGCTGGAAGGCCTGCTGCCGGTCGGCACGCTGGCTGGCGTGTCCGCTGCCGCCGAGCTGCTGATTGCGCACCGCGAGGGCGTGATCACCGTGGTCGGCGATTTCGATGCCGACGGCGCCACCAGCACCGCGCTGGTGTTGCGGGCACTGCGTGCCTGGGGCTTCGAACACGCGGATCACCTGGTCCCCAACCGCTTCGAGTTCGGCTACGGACTGACACCGGAACTGGTGCAGGTGGCGATTGCCCGGGGCACCCGGCTCATCGTCACCGTGGACAACGGCGTGGCCAGCCATGCGGGCGTCGCCGCGGCGCGCGCCGCCGGCATCGACGTGCTGGTCACCGATCATCACCTGCCGGGTGAGACGCTGCCGGCGGCGAACGTCATGGTCAATCCCAATCTGGCCGGGAGCGACTTCGGCAGCCGCGCGCTGGCGGGCGTCGGCGTGGCCTTCTATGTCATGGCCGCACTGCGACGCGCGCTGGAGGCGGGCGGGTTGCTGCCGGCCGGTGCGCCACCGGTCACGCAGTGGCTGGACCTGGTGGCGCTGGGGACGGTGGCCGACGTGGTGCCGCTCGATCGCAACAACCGCGTGCTGGTGGCGCAGGGCACCGCGCGCATCCGCGCCGGCCGCTGCGTGCCGGGCATCACCGCGCTGCTGGCCGTCGCCAATCGCGAGCCGGCGCAGCTGGTGGCCGGCGACCTCGGCTTCGCGGTCGCGCCGCGCATCAATGCCGCCGGCCGGCTCAGCGACATGTCGCTCGGCATCCGCTGCCTGCTGAGCGACGATGCCGCCGAGGCGCGCGTGCTGGCCGACGAACTGCACCAGCTGAACCAGCAGCGTCGCGAGATCGAATCCGGCATGCAGGCGCAGGCGATGGCCGCCGTGCGCAGCCTGCACGTGGAACGCGCCGCCGCGCCGGCGAGCGTCGTGCGCCAGCGTGCCGGTGTGGTGCTCTACGACCCCGGCTGGCACCAGGGCGTGGTCGGGCTGGTCGCCAGCCGCATCAAGGAGCAGCTGCGCCGTCCGGTGATCGCCTTCGCGCCCGGCGATGGCGCGCTGCGCGGCTCGGCGCGCTCGGTCAGCGGCGTGCACGTGCGCGACGTGCTGGCGGCGATCGATGCGCGGCATCCGGGCCTGATCGCACGCTTTGGCGGCCACGCCATGGCCGCCGGCCTGTCGCTGGCGCCGGAATCACTGGATACGTTCGCGCGCGAGTTCGATGCCGAGGTGGCGCGCTGGCTGGCGCAGCTGGGTTCGCCCGATGTCGTCGAAACGGACGGCGAGCTGGAGGAGGGCGACATCGCGCTGCCCACCGCGCTGTCGCTCCGTGCCGGCGGTCCGTGGGGCTCCGGCTTTCCCGAACCCGTGTTCGACGGTGTGTTCGAGGTGCGCGGCTGCCGCGTGGTCGGCGAGAAGCACGTGCGGCTGCAGGTGGCCGCGCCCGAGGGTCGGGGCGTGTTCGAGGCCATCGCCTTCAACTGCATCGATCCGGCGGCGCCGCGCGCGCTGCCGGCCGGCCGCCAGCGGCTGATCTACCGGCTGGCGACCAACGAGTACCGCGGCGAACTGCGGCTGCAGCTGCTGGTCGAGCACTGGCTGCCGGCCTGAAGCTCCCGCGCAGCAGCGGCGCCGCTGCGCTAAGATGCGCGTTCACCAACGGCTGGATGCATCGTGGAAGTCACGCAACTGAAGCGCACGCTGAAAGATCTCGAGGAGCGCGTCAGCTCCTTGAGGGGGTTTCTTTGAGTACGACAACAAGAAGGAACGACTCGAGGAAGTCGCGCGTGAGCTGGAAGACCCCGCCGTCTGGACGCAGCCTGAACGGGCCCAGGAGCTGGGCCGTGAACGCAGCCGGTTGAGCGGCGAGCTGGAGGTGCTGGACCGCACCGGCAGCGCCATCCGCGATTCCACCGAGCTGCTGGAGCTGTCGGCGGACGACAACGATGTGGCCGCGCTGGCCGAGATCGAGCGCGACGTGCTGCGCATCGACCAGGACGTCCACAAGCTCGAGTTCAAGCGCATGTTCCGCGGCGAGATGGACGCGCACAGCTGCTTCCTCGACATCCAGGCCGGCGCCGGCGGCACCGAGGCGCAGGACTGGGCGCAGATGCTGATGCGCATGTACATCAAGTGGGCGGCGAGCCGCGGCTTCGAGTGCGAGGTCATGGACGCAAGTCCCGGCGACGTGGCCGGCATGAAGTCGTGCACGCTGAACATCCGCGGCGAGTATGCCTACGGGTGGCTGCGCACCGAGATTGGCGTGCACCGGCTGGTGCGCAAGTCGCCGTTCGATTCCGGCGGGCGTCGCCATACCTCGTTCGCCTCGGTGTTCGTCTCCCCGGAGATCGACGACGACATCAAGGTCGAGCTCAATCCGGCCGACATCACCATGGACGTGTATCGCAGCAGCGGCGCGGGCGGTCAGCACGTCAACAAGACCGAATCGGCCGTGCGGTTGACGCACGGGCCCACGGGCATCGTGGTGGCGTGCCAGAACGAGCGCAGCCAGCACAAGAACCGCGCCACCGCCATGAAGATGCTCAAGGCCAAGCTGTACGAGCTGGAGGTCAACAAGCGCAACGCGGCCGCGCGGGTGCTCGAGGACTCCAAGTCGGACGTCAGCTGGGGCCACCAGATCCGCTCGTACGTGCTCGACCAGTCGCGGATCAAGGATCTGCGCACCGGGGTCGAGATCGGCGCGACGGAGAAGGTGCTGGACGGCGATCTGGACCCGTTCCTGGAAGCCAGTCTGAAGGCCGGACTGTAGCGGCGCGCAGGGAGAGGAAGTGAGCGACGACGAGAACCGGCTGATCGCCGAGCGACGCGGCAAACTGCAGGCCGAGCGCGCGAAGGGCGGGGCGTTTCCCAATGACTTCCGGCGCAGCGCGCTGGCGGCGCCACTCTTGGCCACCTACGGCGAGCGCGACGACGCGTGGCTGCAGGCCAACCCGGTGCGGGTCCAGGTCGGCGGCCGCATGATGTTCAAGCGCGTGATGGGCAAGGCGAGCTTCGCCAAGATCGCCGACCGGAGCGGTCAGATCCAGCTGTTCCTGCAGGGCGAGGCACTGGGCGCGGACTACGAGGCCTTCAAGGGCTGGGACGTCGGCGACATCGTCGGTGCCGTGGGCGTGCTGTTCCGCACGCGCACCGGCGAGCTGTCGGTGCGGGTGGAGAAGCTGCGCCTGCTGGTCAAGTCGCTCCGTCCGCTCCCCGACAAGTGGCACGGCCTGACTGACACCGACACTCGCTACCGGCAGCGTTACGTGGACCTGCTGATGAACGAGACCAGCCGCGAGCAGTTCCGGCAGCGCACGCGCATCGTGCGCTTCGTGCGCGACTTCCTCGATGCGATGGACTTCCTCGAGGTCGAGACGCCGATGATGCAGCCGCTGGCGGGCGGCGCCGCGGCGCGGCCGTTCGTCACGCACCACAACGCGCTGGACATGCAGATGTACCTGCGCATCGCGCCGGAGCTGTATCTGAAGCGGCTGATCGTCGGCGGCCTGGAACGCGTCTACGAGATCAACCGCAACTTCCGCAACGAGGGGCTGTCGACGCAGCACAACCCCGAGTTCACGATGCTGGAACTGTACTGGGCCTACCGCGATCAGCACGACCTGATGGAACTGGTCGAGCGCCTGCTGCGCGCGCTGGCGGAATCCGTGACCGGCGCGCAGCGCGTCCGCTACCAGGGGCGCGACTACGACCTGGCCGGGCCATTCCGCCGCGTCAGCGTCGCCGACCTCATCGTGGGTCACAACCCGGGCTTCGATGCCGCGCGGCTGCGCGACGTGCCCTACCTGCGCGGCTGGTGCGAGCGGCTCGGCATTCCCTTCAAGCCCGGCGACGGCGCCGGCAAGCTGCAGATCGAGATCTTCGAGAAGACCGCCGAGCACACGCTGCAGGACGCGACCTTCGTCACCGCCTATCCAGCCGAGGTTTCGCCGCTGTCGCGCGCCAACGATGCCGACCCGTTCCTGACCGACCGTTTCGAGTTCTTCCTCGCCGGCCGCGAGCTGGCCAATGGCTTCGCCGAGCTCAACGATCCGGAGGACCAGGCGGAGCGCTTCCGCCACCAGGTGGCGCGCAAGGAGGCGGGTGACGACGAGGCCATGCACTACGACGCCGACTACATCCGCGCGCTCGAATATGGCCTGCCGCCGACGGCGGGGCTCGGCGTCGGCATCGACCGGCTGGTGATGTTCCTGACGGACGCCGCGTCGATCCGCGACGTGCTGCTGTTCCCGCACCTGCGGCCCGAGGCCTGAGACCAGCATGGGAGGCGAGGCGCCCATCGGCGTGTTCGACTCCGGCGTTGGCGGCCTGACCGTGCTGCGCGCGCTGCGCGCCGAGCTGCCGGGCGAGGATTTCATCTACCTGGGCGATACCGCTCGGCTCCCGTACGGCACCAAGAGCCCCGAGACCGTGGTGCGCTATGCGGTACAGGCGGCCGATGCACTGGTGGCGCGCGGCGTGAAGGCGCTGGTCGTCGCCTGCAACACCGCTTCGGCTGCGGCGCTGCCGGCGCTGCGTGAGCGGCTCCAGCCGCTGCCCGTGATCGGCGTCATCGAGCCGGGCGCCCGGGCTGCCTGCGCCGCGAGCCGCAGCGGACGCATCATCGTGCTCGGCACCGAAGGCACGGTGCGCGGCGGCGCCTACCAGCAGGCCATCACGGCGCTCCGGCCCGACGCGCAGGTGCAGGCCATCGCCTGCCAGCTGTTCGTCGCGCTGGCTGAGGAGGGCTGGATCGAGGGCGACGTGGCGGCAATGGCCGCAAAACGCTATCTGGCGCAGGCCCTGGCCGGCGATCCGGCCCAGCGCCCCGACGTCATCGTGCTCGGCTGTACGCATTTTCCAGTCCTGCGAGACGTGATCGCCGCGCAGGCGGGGCCGGCGCTGACCCTGATCGACTCGGCGGCCACCACCGCCCGCGCCACGCGTGCGCAGCTCGGCGCGGCGGGCCTGCTCGCCGGTCCGCGCGGGCCGGGGCGCACGACCCGTTTCCTGGCCACGGATGGGGTGCTCCGTTTCGCCGGCATCGGCGCGCGCTTCCTCGGCGAGGAGATCCTGCCGGTGGACGTGGAACTGGTCGATCTTTGATCGGGGCCTGTCCGCCCTGCGAGACGGGCGCGGTGGAGCCCACGGCAATCGTCGGCTACCATTCGGCGCCATCCCTGAAGCTGAACGTGTAGCGGTTCGCCCTGCACAGGAGCCGCCTCCCGATGACCACGACACCCACCGTCGCAGCAGAGCGCGTCGCGATCCGCGACGGGCTGCTATCCACGCCGCTCCATGACCTCACCGCCGTGAGGCTGATGGGCTCGCAGTGCGAGCAGTGCCACGAGACCACGCTGGGCACGAACGCCGTCTGCCCGAACTGCGGGGGCACGGCGCTGCAGGCGCGACCGCTGTCGCGTCAGGGCACGCTCTATACATTCACCGTCGTGCGTCACAAGCCGCCGGGCGACTACCGCGGCCCGGAGCCGTTCGTGCCCTTCGCGATGGGACTGGTGGAGCTGCCGGACGGCATCCGCGTGCTCGCGCCCCTGGAGGGCGCCGTCGAGTCGATCCGCATCGGCATGCCGCTGCAGTTCCGCGCCTTCGTGCGCGACGCGCGGGAGAATCCGCCGGTGGTATCGTTCGTCTTCGGAGCATCGCCATGACCGACGTGTACATCCTCGGCGCGGGCATCCATCCGTTCGGCCGCTTCGAGTCCAGCTACGAGGAGATCGGCGCCACCGCGGCCGCCATGGCGTTGCGTGACGCCGGCGTCGAGTGGCGCCAGATTCAGACCGCCTACCTCTCGCGCATGTACCTGCCGGCCACCTCCGGCGCGCGCGTGCTGCGCCGGCTCGGCGGCACCGACATCCCGATCGTCGACATCGAGGCCGCCTGCGCCAGCGGTGGCGCCGCGCTGCGCCAGGCGGTGCTGGCCATCAAGGCCGGCGAGGCGGACCTGGCGATGGTGCTGGGTGTAGAGAAGATGCCGCGCGGCTTCATGGATCCGTCGATGATCTACGCCAAGTGGCAGATCCAGATGGGCATGTCGCTGAACCCGAGCTACTGGTCGATGCGCGCCATGCGTCACCAGCACGACTACGGCACCACCGACGAGCAGATTGCCAAGGTGGCCTACAAGAACCACCGCAACAGCGTGCACAACCCGAACGCGATGTATCGCAAGGAGTTCAGCCTCGAGGAGATCCTCGTCTCGCCACTGGTCTGCGACCCGATCCGCCGGCTGGAGATCTGCGCGCCGAACGACGGCGCCGCGGCGGTGGTCGTCGCCTCGGAGAAGAAGATGCGCCAGCTGGCGGCATCGTCCCGCGCGGTGCGCATCGCGGCGTGCGCGCACACCATCGCGCGCTACTCGGCCGACTTCCGCTGCCCGGCAGACAGCATGAGCGCCACGGCCCACAACGAAGGCCCGACGGAAGTGACGGCCCGGCAGGCCTACGAACGCGCCGGACTGGGCGCGCAGGACGTCAGTTGCTTCGAGGTCCAGGACACCGACGCGTTCTGCGAGATCGAGATCACCGAGGAGCTGGAACTGTGCCCGAAGGGCGAGGGCGGCAGGCTGGTCGAGACCGGTCAGACGTCGCTGGGCGGCAGGACACCGATCAACATGAGCGGCGGATTGATCAGCAAGGGCGAGCCGGTGGGTGCCTCGCATCTCGGCCAGGTCCATGAGCTGGTGCAGCAGCTGCGCGGCGACGCCGGCGCGCGCCAGGTGCAGGGGGCCAAGGTGGGCCTCGGTCACGTGCTCGGCGCCGGCGGCAACTGCGCCGTGACCATCCTGCAGCGCTGAACGGGGCGTCGGTCGTCGGGCGGCAGGCGTGCCTGAGCGGCGCCGCTACTCGAAGCGCATCGACAGGTCGATGGCGCGCACGTGCTTGGTCAGTGCGCCGACCGAGACGAAGTCGACGCCGGTCGCGGCGATCTCCCGGAGCGCGTCCAGGCTGACGCCGCCCGAGGCTTCCAGCTTCGCGGGCCGCGCGCTGGCGCGGTTGACGGCCACGGCGCGCCGCATGTCCTCGAGGCTGAAGTCGTCGAGCATGATGATGTCGGCGCCGACGGCCAGCGCCTCGTCGAGCTGGGCCAGGTTCTCGGTCTCGACCTCCACGCGCAGCCCGGGGAACTGGCTGCGTGCCTGCCGGACCGCGGCGCCGATCGAGCCGGCCGCGGCGACATGGTTTTCCTTCAGCAGGATCAGGTCATGCAGGCCGATGCGATGATTGCTGCCGCCGCCGCAGGCCACCGCGTATTTCTGCGCGGTGCGCAGCCCGGGCAGCGTCTTGCGCGTGTCGAGCACGCGGCACTGCGTGCCGGCGACCGCCGCCACGTGGCGCTGCGTGACCGTGGCGGTACCGGAGAGCAGCTGCAGGAAGTTCAGCGCCGTGCGCTCGCCGGTCAGGATGGCGCGCGCCGGACCCTGCACCGAGAACAGCACGGCCCCCGCGGGCACCGACTGGCCGTCGCGCACCTGCCAGTGCAACTGCACCGCAGGCTCGAGCTGGCGGAAGGTTTCGTCGACCCACGCAGTGCCGCAAACCACGGCAGCCTCGCGGGTGATGACGCGCGCCTTCAGCGTCTGCGCGGCCGGGATCAGCGCCGCCGTGACGTCGCCGCTGCCGACGTCCTCGCGCAGTGCCGTGGCGACCTGAGCGGGCAGGTCGGCCGGAAGGGCCGGCAGCGCTGCCGCAGCGCTGCCGCCGGTGCCGTTGCCCGGGCTCAGGAGCGGTCGCTCAGCGTACTGCGCCGAAGGTCGCGAAGCCGTGCGAGGCGGCGCCCATGCACAGCAGCAAGGGGATCGACAGCACGAAATTCACGCGCGAGGCGCGGCCGGCGATCAGCCGCGCCCGTGCCTTCTGCTCGTCCGTGGCCTGTACGATGCCCAGAATCTTCTTCTGGTTCGGCCAGATGAAGATCCAGACGTTCAGCGCCATGATGGTGCCCAGCCAGGCGCCGATACCGATGGTCAGGCCGTAGTAGTCCTTGCCGCCATGTCCGAGGCTCGCGGCGTTGCTGAGATTGCCGCCCCGCGACAGATACCAGATGCCGGTGAGCCACGTGACAACGGCCGCCCAGCGGAACCAAAGCAGTGCCCGCGGGGCCACATACTTAGTGATGCCGGCGCCGCCGGGTCCGCCCTTGTCTGCAGCGGCGGCCGCCAGTGCCGGCGTCTGCACGACATTGAAGTAGTACAGCAGACCGATCCACATGACGCCGGAAAGGATGTGGAACCAGCGCGCGACGGGCAGCTCGTTGAATCCGAACGGATTGCCGAAGGCGGTGTTGACGATGACTGCGACCACCGCGGCGAGCACGAAACCGGTGATGATGGCGCCACGTACGGTATTCAGGGGATTCATATTGTTATGCCTCGCGAGGGGATGCGGATCAGTTTGAAGAATAGGTGAGGGCAATCCATAATTCAACGTATTGCGGACGGAGCGTCCACTGGAGTAAGGCCATGAGTGTCGAAGACCGTATCCGCCAGCAGCTGTCGGCCGCGCCCGTGGTGCTGTTCATGAAGGGGACGCCGGAATTCCCCCAGTGCGGCTTCTCCGCGCAGACGGCCGGCGCGCTGCGCCAGCTGGGGGCGCGCTTCCATCACGTGAACATCTTCGATGATCCCGAGCTGCGCGAGGGTCTGAAGCGTTATTCGAACTGGCCGACCTATCCGCAGCTGTACGTCAACGGCGAACTGGTCGGGGGCTGCGACATCGCCCTGGAGATGTATCGCAATGGCGAGCTGCAATCGCTGCTGAAGACCGCCGGCGCGCTGACCTGAGCAGCCCGGCGCGGTGGCGCAGAGGCCGGATCCGTTACGCTCAGGCCGGATCCTCGGCGCTGATCGCCGGATCGGGGGCCGCATCCTGCCAGCCCAGCGTCCGTGCGCGGGCATCGGCGGCCAGGTGGCTGGCGGCCAGGCGGTTGCACAGGTCGCAGAACAGGTCGGCGGTGCGCTCCGCGTCATAGGTGGCCGAGTGCGCGGCCGAGCTGTCCCAGGGGATACCCGCCAGCTGCACCGCTTTGGCGAGCACCGTCTGTCCGAGCGCCGCACCGGCGAGCGTCGCGGTGTCGAAACTCGAGAATGGATGGAACGGGTTGCGCTTGATGCCGGTGCGCGCGACCGCGGCATTCACGAAGCTCAGGTCGAACCAGGCGTTGTGTCCGACCAGGATCGCCCGCCGGCAGTCCGCGGCGCGGATCGCCGTGCGCACGGCGCGCAGGATCCGGTGCAGCGCCTCGTGTTCATCCACGGCCGGCCGCAGCGGATGGTACGGATCGATCTTGTTCACCAGCAGCGAGGCGGGTTCGATGTTCGCGCCGGCGAACGGCTTGACGTGGCAGGCATGTGTCTCGCCGCGCCGGAGCAGCCCATCGCCATCGATCTCGATGATGACCGCCGCGATCTGCAGCAGCGCATCGGTCGCCGCATTGAAGCCGCCGGTCTCGACGTCGACGACCACGGGCAGGAAGCCGCGGAACCGTCGCGCCATGGTGATGGCGGGGGCTGCAACGGCTGCTGCGGCGGGCGCAGGCGCGGCGGCGACGGATGCTGGCAAAGGCGCGTCGGACAGCGTGTCGTTCATGCAGCCAGCCGCCAGGCCAGTGTCTGACCGGCCAGGTACGGCACCAGTTCGTATTCGCCGAAAGGGTAGGTCGGCGGCGGCGACCAGGCTTCGCGGCGCAGCTGGATGTGCGCGTGGTTGCGCGGCAGGCGGTAGAAATCCGCGCCGAAGCCGGAAGCGAATTCTTCCAGCCGATGGAGCATGCCATGCTCTTCGAAGACTCCCGCGTACAGTTCGATGCCGGCATGCGCGGAATAGATGCCGGCGCAACCGCAGGCCTGTTCCTTGGCATGGCGCGCATGCGGCGCGCTGTCCGTGCCGAGGAAGAAGCGCGGATGGCCGCTGGCGACGACGTCGAGCAGCGCGCGACGGTCCGGCTCCGTCTTCAACACCGGCAGGCAGTAGTGGTGCGGGCGAAGCCCACCCTGGAACAGCGCGTTGCGGTTCATCATCAAGTGCTGCGGGGTGACGGTGGCGGCCACGTTCTCGCGCGCGCTGCGCACGAATTCGACTGCGTGCCGCGTGGTGACGTGCTCGAAGACCACGCGCAGCGCCGGATGACGCAGCACCGTGGGCGCCAGCACGCGCTCGATGAACACCGCCTCGCGATCGAACACGTCCACGTCCGGGTCGGTGACCTCGCCATGCACCTGCAGCGGCAGGCCGCGCGCGGCCATGCGCTCCAGCACCGGTTCCAGGCGCGCGATGTCGGTGACGCCGGAATGGGAATTCGTCGTGGCGCCGGCCGGATACAGCTTGGCGCCGTGCACGTGGCCGCTGGCCACGGCC
>Ga0326726_10005542_pt1 | contig 11414 bp, 8 predicted proteins | sample MHFenrmetagenome_2_FD_207603 | JGI IMG/M metagenome (GOLD analysis project Ga0326726, IMG submission 207603) | Lab enriched peat soil microbial communities from Michigan Hollow, Ithaca, NY, United States - MHF15MN | ecosystem: Environmental > Terrestrial > Soil > Wetlands > Peat | place: USA...
TAATATGCGATAGCGGGCGCCCTCCTGGTTTCCGTGTGAAACCTTGACGACGACGAGAACGGGAACATTGTCTTGGAGGCAGGCGAAAAGGCTCTTGTTCGGCTCTGCTTCCAAGGGTGTCTTCTTGGCTGAATATTGGAAGATCCAAGATCCGTCTGCCTGGAAAACCACCTCGTCCGGGTAGATCTTTTGTTCCTTAAGGATCGCGGACTGGCTTAGCACAGAGAAGGCATACCGCTCGCCTAAAGGCTTATAGATGCCCTCGAAGAGAGAATGGATTCTAGGAATCCTAGCCTGCGCGAAATGCTCAGATGTATTTTTCAGGAAATCGGCAGTGACGTCCACACCCGTGAACTTTGCGAGTTCGAGGATGGCTCTCGTCCGCTGTTCGAGGGTCATAGTATCCTATTTTTTTATCCCAAACCGATTCTCAACAATGCTCCATTTCCCCAAATGTAGACCCATATCCTTTTTCCAGATAGCACAATGATAAGAATCGACGTTCTTTGGAGGCTTTCTGCCTTTGTAGTGCTTGAGAAAGTAATCCTGGAGCCATCCGAATTTCAGAACGTAGAACTGGGCATCACCTAATGCCTCACCCAGGGCAACGAAAATACAAACAAGCCGTCTGTCAAGTTTTTCATTAATGCCTGAGATTTTTTGTCCTTTATCAGATGATTTAATATTCAGAAATTTATTAATATTGAATTGCCACGAATCACTTGAAATCGTCTTGACCTGTATGGGAGCGGCAACTCGGTTGGCATACCCAAGTATGTCAATATCCGGCACATTACCAGAGAATGGGCTGGCCATGATCCCCCTTCTCGCTAATTCAGCCGTCACAAGGTGCTCGCCGATTTTGCCGGTTAGTTGAGTGCTTAATCCGGTTGCCATGGGTTTCCTCCTGTTACTGCCGTTTGGTCGCCACGGTCCATTCAATCATCCTTTGGTTCACGCTACTGCCCACCCCTCCGACAACACCTCCGCCTGTTCCAGCACAGTCTGCGTCGCCTTTGCTTCCTTATCCGGCGGATAGTCGTACTTGCGTAATATCCGTTTCACCAACACCCGCAGTTGCGCCTTTATGTTCTCCCGCACCGTCCAATCAATCGTCACGTTTGCCCGGACCGTCTTCACCAGCTCCTGGGCGATCTTCCTCAGTGTCTCATCTCCAAGAATCCTCACGGCGCTGTCGTTTGTCTCAAGCGCGTCATAGAATGCGAGCTCGTCCTCGGTCATCCCCAACTGCTCGCCCCGGGCATTAGCCTCCCGCATTTTCTTCGCCAAGCCGATCAGCTCTTCAATGACCTCTGCCGCCTCGATTGCCCGATTTTGGTATCGTCTTATCGCCAGCTCCAACATTTCAGCGAACGATCGCGCCTGCACGACGTTCTTTCTCCCTCGTGCCTTAATCTCTCCTGCCAGCAACTTGCGCAACAGCTCCACGGCAAGATTCCGCTGCGGCATGCCTCTTACTTCAGCCAAGAATGCCTCGGACAAGATCGAAATGTCCGGTTTCTTCAGCCCAGCCGCCGCGAAGATATCTACTACGCCTTCAGACGCTACCGCTCTTGAGACAATCTGCCGGACTGCCAAGTCGAGCTCCTCTTCCGGTTTTGCGTCCCCCGGCGCCCGCTTCGCCAACACAGCCCTCACTGCCTGGAAAAAAGCCACGTCGTCCCGGATTTCAAGAGCTTTCTCATGCGGGACGGCTAAAGCAAACGCCTGGGAAAGCTCGCGAACCGCGCCCATGAGTCGATCCTTACCATTCTCCTGGGCCAAGATATGTTCCTGGGCCGGTGGCAGTAGTCCCAGCCGCTGCTCGGCGGTTCCCGATATCCACCTCGACCAATCAAGTCCGTGGAAAAGCCCGCAACACACCTCGTGCTTCTCCAGCATGACCGCGACGGCCTCCTTCTGGTCGATTGCTGTCTTCCCCGTGCCGCCGCTCTCCGTATATGTCGCGAGCGCCTGCTTCAGCTCCGCCCCAAGCCCGAGGTAATCAACAACCAGGCCTCCCGGTTTATCATGAAAGACCCGGTTGACCCGCGCGATCGCTTGCATCAGCCCATGCCCGCGCATCGGTTTATCCACATACATCGTATGCAGAGAAGGGGCGTCGAAGCCCGTAAGCCACATATCCCGCACAATTACAACCTTGAACGGGTCGCCGGGATCCCTAAACCGCTTTGCCAGAATCTCCCGTCGCTGTTTATTTCGGATATGTTGCAGCCAATCCAGCGGGTCGGACGCCGATCCGGTCATCACGACTTTGATCATTCCCTCGTCGTCCTCGGGCTGATTCCAGCCAGGCCGGAGTGCGACGATTTCTCGATTCAGCTCCACGCATATCCGGCGGCTCATGCATACGATCATGGCCTTACCGTCCATGGCTTCGAGCCTGTTTTCAAAATGCGAAACGATATCACGCGCTATGAGCTTCAGCCGTTTTCCGGCTCCGACGACGGACTCGAGCTGGGCCCACTTCGTCTTGAGTCTTTCCTTCCGCTCAATTTCCTCGCCCTCAGTCACGTCTTCGAAATCCGGATCTATCTTCGGACGCTCCGCTTCATCCAACTCGAGCTTCGCCAACCGGCTTTCGTAGTAGATCGGGACCGTCGCTTTATCCTCAACGGCCCTTTGAATATCGTAGATGCTGATGTAATCGCCAAATACAGCCCTGGTGCTTTTATCCGTCAACTCGATCGGTGTCCCAGTGAACCCGATATAGGAAGCGTTGGGTAGAGCGTCATGCATATGTCGCGCGAACCCATCGATAAAGTCATACTGAGTGCGGTGCGCCTCGTCGGCGATGACGACGATATTGCGCCGCGTGCTCAAAATGGGATACCGATCTCCCTTTTCCTCGGGAAAGAATTTTTGAATGGTTGTAAAAACCACTCCACCGGCCTCAACTCGAAGCTTTTCGCGCAAATCGGCCCGACTCTCGACCTGGACCGGTGGCTGCCGCAAAAGATCTTGACAGCGAGAGAACGTACCAAAAAGTTGGCCGTCGAGGTCGTTGCGGTCGGTGATCACGACAATCGTTGGGTTCTCCATCGTGGGCTCTCGAATAATGCGCCCGGCATAGAAGGCCATGGTAAGGCTCTTCCCCGCACCCTGAGTATGCCAAACGACGCCGATCCTGCGGTCCCCCGGCTCACCTCCGGGTTGATGACCTGACTTATACAGTCCCATCGGATGCCGAATGTCTTTTCTCCCCGACGCACGCAATGTCTCCTGAATTGCGACGTTGACGGCATGGAATTGGTGATAGCCCGCCATCTTCTTGTTGAGCATTCCTCCGCCGGAGTCTTCGAAAGCGATGAAATAACGGATCAGGTCAAGAAACCGCCGCTTATTAAAAACGCCTTCGACAAGGACATGCAGCTCGGGTGTATTGGGGTCAGCCAGGCTTCCGCCTTCGATCGTCCGCCATGGTTTGAACCATTCGCGGCCGGCACCCACGGTTCCGATGCGCGCCTCCATGCCATCGGAGACCACAAGGGCGGCGTTAAAGGTAAAAAGAGATGGGATTTCCTGTTGATAAGTTTGGAGCTGATGGAAGGCCGTCCAGACCGTCACATTTTCATCAGCCGCGTTCTTAAGCTCGATCACGACGAGTGGCAAACCGTTGACAAACAGCACGATATCCGGACGGCGGTTATGTTTGTTTTCAGCGACGGTGAACTGGTTGACCGCCAGCCAATCGTTGTTGTCCGGGACGTCAAAGTCGAGGACGCGCACCTGTGCACCGGCAATCGAGCCGTCAGCGCGGCGATACTCAACCGTCACGCCGTCCACAAGCCAGCGATGAATCGCGCGGTTGCGCGCATCGAGCGATGGCCCCTCGGGCCGCATAACCTTCCGGAAAGCGTCCTCGATGGCTTCCGGGGGAAGCGCAGGATTCAGCCGAACCAAATCCTGATGAAGGCGATTTTCGAGAATAACCTTGGAATGATCTAGGCGCTCTGAATGGAGCTCGCCGGGAGCAATATCGGGGCCGTTTTTAACGGCATAATCCAATTTCTGCAGCCACCCGAGGGCGGCGTCTTCGACTGCAGATTCGACGAACTTACCCATGCATTCCCCTGGCCGTTCTTAATCAAGCGCTTTAATTATCGGCGCGAATACCTTTTGAAAAATCTCCAAATTCTTGCGAAGCCACTCGTGTTGCTGTGGCCAGAGATGATTGTCTAGAAAGTCTGCGTTGATCCGTGTATAGATGCGGCAGGTATTTTTGTCTTCTGGATTATGCCATTTGAGTGGGAAGCCGATTGCACCTTCAATTTCTTGCCGTTTTTTCTCAAGGATTGCATATTGTTGTTTTGAATTCTTGCCATCTAAAACCAACTCCACGCGGATCTCGGGATCATTAGTATTAGTTTCAGAGTTCCACATAGAGGCAATCGAGTTCATATGGAATCCGCTTTTCCCGATCGAATGATTCATCCAATGCTGCGGTGCCGGTTTTTGACAACGTATTTTGCTATTCGCTTCCATGTATTCCTTGAAGGCTGTCCAAAATTGAAGTTGAGTACGCTTATGTTCGGAAATATCCCCCGCTGCGGCCTTTTGGATAGTACGCGTCCAATCATTCGGCTTGCTGATGATATTGAATTTGGGAGCTATTGACGAATCTCCTATACGCCAGAGTTCAATTTCAAGTCCAAATAAGTTGATCTTCTCGTCGGTCCGCTCATTAAGCCAATCGAGGGTTGCACGGTGTTCTTCGGTGAAGTGCTCAGCGATCCATACAATGGAAACAGCTTCGAGTCCGGCTGCGTAGGTTAATATCTGGCCCAGATGCGAATGGTCGGTCTTAGTCAGCTGGTTTTCGACTAGAACCCAGTTATCGGTGGCTGTGTCCTTACAGAGGAGATCCGCTCTAAAGGGCCCTACCTCCTTCTCTTGGGCTTCAAGTTCAAGATCGATGCCTATGGCTTCGCCTAATAGCTTCAGGTTTTCGGGTTGCCCAAGCCAGGGAGTGAACTCTCCAGATTCATTCGTCCAGACGCTTCTGAGTTCTTTCTTTTCCAACCTTCCAAGATTCTGTTCGCTCATGGGAGTTACGTTTCCTTTTCCTAATTAATGCCCTGACGCTGGGGGTGGCGTTATCGATTTAACCATTCCACTGAAATGTGCCGGGTCCACATGTTCAATTAAGGAAAGAATATCGCGAAGGATTTCGGGGGTTTCCGCTAGGATCGACAAATCATGTTCTGGCTCATTTATCTCGCTACTATGGGAATAGGTTTGGACAAATCTAATTATTCTGGTTTTTTTCGCCTCATCAAACCCCTTGATATCTAATAACTGTCGATAAAGCTCGCCAGGTCTCTCTGGTTGCTTGAAAGCCAGCACCGTCTCAAGCAACCGTCTTCCAATATTCGGAAGTCCACAGTACTCACTTAAGGCATCGGCTTGCTGGCGCTGTGCGGCGTCATAGACTAAACGAAATAAATAGTAATACTCGCTTTCATATTTATGAAGCAAATCATCCAGGAGGACAATTCGAGCGTTACGTTGGTCGTTTTCGACCGGCGCTTTTAGCATGTAAAATCGCACGTGCTTCAGCTTGGCGAGATTGGGTCTGCGCCCGCTGAGTCTTTCCATATAGTTAAACCAGTTTTTCACTTGCCGAAAGAAGGTGAAGTTGTGCGTTAATACGAATAGTTGCCCTGCGTTTTCAGTTCGGGATTTCATGAATGCAAACGCGCCGTAAAGAGAATTCGTATCAAGACTCGATACAGGGTCATCAACAACAACGATGCCTGTCTTAATATCGAAATCTGCGTCGGTCAACGATTTTAAAAAATACATAAAGGCTATGGCCGTGCGTTCGCTTTCGCTCAGATCCCTCGCGGGCCTACCGTTACGTCTGATAATATATCCAGTGTCCCGAACTTCAAACTGAAGCTCGTCGCGGCCAAGGTATGCAGCCATTTCTTTATTAAGTTCGTCTGCTGATTTTTGGTGATTTCTGATGGCTCTTTTTAACTCTGCTATCTTGCCCTCGAGGACTTCTTTTATTTTGCCAGCGGCAGCCAATTTTGTCTCAGCACGCTCGATTTCATTCTGCTTGGCTTGATAATCATGGAGAGCCCTAACGACCTCGTCTTTTTCTAGCGCGCTACGAGCATTTTCATTTTCTCTGGAGAAATTGTCCGTAAGCTTGTTATGTTCCTTAACTAGCTCATTGATTCTTTTGTAAGCGACTTGTCCTATAAGAGCGCCAAACGATGCTAGACCATAGAAGACAGCCTGAAATATCTTTTCTAGTGTTCCAGGGGGTTCAGCGGGAGGATTTGCGTTAGTGAAGAAAGGAGGAAGCGTTAAAGCTGTAAATGGGTCCCTCTTTTTAGCTTCGAGTGCGGAATTAAGCGCGTCAAGATAGTGCCCGACAATCTCCGATTGGCTCTTAAATAAGCACACTTGTCCGTCATATTCCTTAGCAAGGTGCGGATAGAGCAGAGCTCTCGCCGGTGGTAGAATCGACGCAATACGCTTTTTTGCGGAGATTACAGCCTCCATCAGTGCATCAACATCGATCTGGAACCGCCTAAGCTCATCATTGAAGTGAGCTTGCAGCTGATTGAGGCGATCTTGCGGCAGATGCTGGTCACAGAATCTACACTTATCGCTCGCCCTGTCGCCAGTATGGAGGAATAGCCCCTGGCTTACCCAAGCAGCTACATTAGGATCAGCGACAAGTTCTTCGAGAACTGTTGATTGCACCGATCGTTCAAGCGTCTTCTCGACCTGTTGGGTAATCCGCGTTAAGTCCGGAAGCTGAACGGAAAGAGGCTCCACCCTCTCCTTCGTCACGCCGCTTTTGGCAGTTAGGTATTTCTCGCGGTCCTCGACTGTAAGCAGTTTAACAGGAGGCGTTATCTCAGGGAGTTCTTCGGCAGTCTTCTTGAAATCGCTTTTGTTGTAGTTATTATATGGACCGCCGCCAGGAGTAGTGAGAAGATTTTTTATTTCTCGTGCACGGTCCTCACAGAAACCCTCGCACGCCAATTCCGCACGCGCTTTCTTGCTTTCCCAATCAAGTTGATCGGCAGCAGCCTTGGCCACATCCAGCAGCAATTGTTCAATTTGTCTCTGTTTCTCACCACTATCTTCGCCGAGGACATAAATCGGCGGGAATTCTTGATCGGGATTTTCAAAGACCATGCGGCCGACGGTGTCACGATTGAATACCCTTATCGGCGGCAATGTCACGGTCGCGAGCGAATTTCCATGAATTACATTTCCGTCAACGACGAATTGGACATCGCTATCAACAACGGGCTCCCTCATCTGTAAATGCCGAAACAATTCTGAAAGGGTGGTTTTTCCTGAACGATTCCAACCATAAATCAAGTTGAAGCGGCCAAAGTCAGGCAGGCCGCTTTGTGGCCATATGAAGTCACGAAAAATGCGATAGTTACGAATATGCTGGATACGTGCTATTTTCATGTAGACTCTGCTCTTAGGTAATCGCTGACCCGAAGTTCCTCTAAGATAAGCTTGGGGAGCAAAGTATCAAGCAGGGTGGCGAGGGTGGGGGATTCGCGCTCTCCCTCAGCCATGTCCACAATCAACCGGGTCACGCGCTTGGCGACCATCGTCATGGGCTCAACCCCAACTTCTGGAGGTTATCCGCCAAGCGTGGAGCCAGCTTGCTGATAATCCTCACGAGTCCTCTCACCTCGTCGGCACTGATACCAATCTTCCGCCCGACGACAGCTCGGATGTCGCCTGACTTCGTGATGTATTCCTGATCCACAACGCCCAGCTTGTGCGTGACCAGGTGGCGCTTCTGAAAGCCGACGGCAGCCGCGCGCCATTCCTCCGGTGCTACCTCGGCGGACAGGTCTATTCCCAACAAGCCCAGGAAGGCCGATTTCGCTCCTTCGAGATTCTGAAAGCTTATCTTCTCTACCCTGGCGGAGTTCCGGGCTCTATTCGCGTGGAGGCGGCATAGTTCACGCCCGAAACCATCAAAGGCCGAAACGCAATCCTCCAAGGCGTTTTCAATGAGCTTTTCAGCAAGGGCTTTCTCCGCCCCCGATGCCAGGTCCAAAATCTTTCCGACCACTTCGAGGTTCTTGTCGAGAATCTGGAGCGAGTTATGCTGGCCGCAGTCCGGACAGAAGGCGAAGACACCGTAAACCGAGTATCGGAGTGTGCAGTTGACGCAGATTACCTCGGTTTCGAGCTGCTTCTCCCTGTAGTAGTGGATAGGGGTCGCAGGACCCGGCTTAACCTTCATCGAGATGCCTATGCCGAATGCGCCTTTCGGCTTGTGGTCGAACTCCAGCTTCTTGAGGTCCTTGTGGAGCGCGTCGGTGATCTTCCGTATGGCGACCGACTTGGCGTATTCGATCTGTTCCTTTGTCAAGAAGTGGTCGTGGACAGCGGTGTGACCACAGTACGGGCAGTGACACGCGAGCCCTTCGCCTTTGAGGCCCGTACCAATTTCGATCTTGAAGTACCCCTCGCAGTCCGGTTGCGGGCACTCGCGTCCCGTGAAGGCGTTCTCGTCCGCCGGGATCGGGATCGAAAAGCTGTTGCCGAGTCGCCGAAGGTGATCCATCAGACGCTCTCCACTATCCATGCGGTGTCCTTCACCTGTAGCTCACCGGAGATTAGCTTGGGCAGCAGCGCGTCGCGCAGGGCGGCGAGGGTGCGGTTCTGCCCCGCGTATTGCTCTTGCCAGATCGGGCGGACGAAGTCGTGATACCTGTCCAGGAGCGACACGGGCGGTAGCGGAATCTGCTTCCCGGCTAAAAGCGAGTTTGCATCGAGGTTTGGAACCGACGTGCCGTTCACGTGTTCCCATATTTCGCCCGACACTCTCATGCGGTGCAGCCAAGCGTCGAGGTACACCGCCTTCGCAGCGGTGCCGCAGCGAATCCGCTTGCAGAAGTTGGAGTAGACACAGGGCCCCAGCGCTTTCAGGAGATCGTCGCACATCCAAAGGGGCCTGCCCGTTGGTCCTGCGCCGGACCCCGCGACGAGCACGTCCCTGTCATCCATCGCTCGGCGTTTAAGGCTCGAGGGCTTGAACCAACGGCGGGGCGCAGACGCGTGCCCGGACTGGCGCAGATGTTCGAGGTCAACGCCGCGGAGGCAGCTTGCTTCGACTGCACCTGCGAACGCTTCGTCTTCTCCCCAGTCGCCGCCGATCGCCAGTTCGCCAAGCATTCCGAGCGTCCCAACCCCCCACCCCTTCGGAATCTCCCCTAGCTTCGAGTCCTCGAAGGAATCCGGGAAAAGGTCGGTAATGTGCTTGGGAAGGTCGGGATCGCAGTTTTCGGCTTTGGCGCGGACGGGGTCGAAGTCCACAAACCACGACTTGAAGATCGACCGCGCCATCGCTTCCAGCGTCTCGTAAATCCGCCGGTTCAACTCTATCTTATCGTCAAGCGCGCCTAGTATTTGGGCAATAGCATGTTGCGCTTCAAGAGGCGGAACGCAAACGGGAAGGCAATAAAACGCGTCTCGACTTGTCGAAGGGATCGCAGAGCCGCTATCTATGCCATTGATGTCATGGGTGAGTAACTCATAATATGCCCACCTCATATCTAATTTGGATTTGGGCTTTAGGTAAAAAGCGGTATCAATGACAAAAAACGGTTCGGCCGTATAATAAACTCCACGATAAGCACCTTTTCGGCCGATAACTACGCTTGGCTTATCGTAAAGTGCCTGTGTATGCCAACCGATTGGGCCATTCGTTCCATACACGCGAAAACAACCACTTGAGCTTCTGTAGCCGCGAAACGCCTTTCCGTACTCAAGGGTGGCAAGGTCTCCCCAGGTCATTTTTTTCCATCGATTCAGAATTACCATGCCCTAAATCGCTTAGACTGAAGAGTCCCCGATCAACTGGCACTGAACCTAATTGGCATTATTGCCCAAGCCTTCTTTCAGCTGCCAATTGAAACAAAGCCGTTGCCATAACAATAGCCGCCCTTGCGTCCGTCGGCCCCCATTCTATTGCAGTTGAGACCTCATTCGCATGTCGGGCCGGATGCGTCAATACCTTGAGCGCCCGTCGCACGATTCGAAGTCTCTCTTCTTTGTCCATCGCGCGCGTTTCCTCAAACCAAGATTTAACGGCCCCCGGCAGTTCGTTCTTTTCATCGTTTAATGCACTTGCCAGCGATTCCATAACATCCCGACATGCACCCACAGCCTCCCGGAACTGCCCACGCATCATATTCATTTGCGCCGTTTGGAGGTGTCTTGATACTGGCGAAAACTGTAGGCTGACCTCGTCTCCCGGCACAGGAATCTCTAAAAGCACGGTTTTCTGATAATCCATCTGCCCGAGTATCTCAATCCAGGTACCCTGATTCGCTCGGTAATCAAGCGAGGCTTGCATTGTCTGTTGGCGATCATTGCGGCCGCCAAAGGCGATTCCATACAATATTAGCCTGAAGAATAACTCGCCTCCCAATCTGATTCGCTCTATCGCCTCAATTCGTCTCGCATCCAGTTCGATTTCAAGGGGGATAACTACTTTGGACGTATATTGGGAAGCGGTTAGCGCTGATTCTGCGCCCTGCCGCCTTAGGTGGCCCAAATATTGTTCGCCGCCCTCCTTCCCGCGCGCCCAGAGTTCACCGCTAAAATTAATCACGGAGACTTCTTCCCCGGCTTGTTTAGCGTGGGTGGTCGCATGAACCTGGGCTATAACCCGATAGAACCCCAAACCTCGCCCACCTTGGATAGCGGCAAAATCAAACTCTGCAAAGGTCGTTCCATTCAAGCTCCAATATACGCTCATGGCAATACCCTCCGTAAGTTTATCAGTATCGCTTTTTGCAGTTTTTCAGATTCTGCAAACTGCTGTTTAAGCTGCAGCCCAAGCCGCTTCATTTTTTGATCATATGGCTCATCTTCTTCAGGGAGTGCCTCAGCGCCGACGTAGCGCCCCGGGGTGAGCACAAATCCGTGCTTGCGAATTTCATCGAGCGTCGCGCTCTTGCAGAATCCAGGCATGTCGGCGTACTTGCCCGAGTTTTTCTCGCCGCGCCAGGCGTGATAGGTGCCGGATACGCGCGCGATATCCTCGTCGGTTAGCTCGCGGTGAGTGCGATCCACCATCCGGCCGAGTTTTCGGGTATCAATGAAGAGCACTTCGCCGCGACGGGCACGGAAACGGCTGTTCTTCTTATCGCGCGCTAGAAACCAAAGACAAGCCGGGATCTGCGTCGAATAAAAGAGCTGGCCGGGAAGCGCTACCATGCAATCCACAAGGTCTGCCTCCAGAATATTCTTGCGGATCTCGCCCTCGCCCGATTGGTTGGAGGACATTGAACCGTTGGCAAGTACAAATCCCGCCAGTCCCGTCGGCGCGAGATGGTGGATAATATGCTGGACCCAGGCGTAGTTAGCGTTGCCCGGGGGCGGCA
>Ga0326726_10005544_pt1 | contig 11411 bp, 8 predicted proteins | sample MHFenrmetagenome_2_FD_207603 | JGI IMG/M metagenome (GOLD analysis project Ga0326726, IMG submission 207603) | Lab enriched peat soil microbial communities from Michigan Hollow, Ithaca, NY, United States - MHF15MN | ecosystem: Environmental > Terrestrial > Soil > Wetlands > Peat | place: USA...
GCGAGCTTGCCGCGATCGAGCAACAGCGGACCCGCTTCGACGGGTTCGAGCAGGTAGTCGAGCTGCACATGCTGCGCATCCGGCCCGAAAACCATCAGCAGCACGTTGACCAGGATGATGGCGAGTGCAACCAGCAGCATGAACTGCGAGTGCTCGGGCCGTGTGATGAACGGATTGATGAGCCCGCGCTGGAGCAGGTAACCCAGGAAAAAGAAGGCAACGGCAACCGGCACGACTGCGAAGAACGGATCGAGACCGAGCGTCCCGAACAGCACGACGGTCGCGTACATCGCGATCGTCATCATCTCGCCGTGCGCGAAGTTCACCACGCGCACCACGCCGAAGATCACCGACAGGCCGAGCGCCATCAAGCCATAGAGCATGCCGGTGAGGACACCGGCGATCAGCAGATCGACGACGGTCAACGCGTTCACGCGGCGGGCTCGACGATGCCGCGCGCGACCGCTACGACTTGCGCGACCCGGGGACCGGGAAGATCGGCTTCGCCTGCGCTGCCGCTGCGGGGAGGACGACGGTCGGTTTCATGTTCAGGTTCTGGATGCACGCCGAAGCGTTGCCCTGCACCTGGCCCTTTTCATCGAACTTGATCGGGCCACCCAGCATGATGCGGCTGCGCAGGTCCGTGGTGCGGATCGCGTCCGTGAGGGTCTTGGACTCGGTGGTGCGCGCGCGCTTGAATGCGTCGGCCACCACCATCAGCGCTTCGAACGTGTAGCCCACGTTGAGCGCGTGGAACATCAGCTCGTCCTTCGGGTTCTGCTTCTTGAAGGCGGTTTCGATGGTCCTGGTCAATGGAGCGGCCGGGTCGTACCACGGCACGTTCGAGATGCAGTACTCCGAGTACTTGCCGAGCGCCTGGTAGAACTGGTTCTCGTACATGCCCGGCGAACCCGGGCTGATGATGCCCATCGGGTCCCAGCGCTGCTTCACCATCTCGCGGCGCAGGATGATCGCGTCGGCGAGCCGGCTCACGAGCAGCAGGAAGTCGGCGCCGGTTGCCTTGGCCTTGCCGACCTCGACCGTCAGGTCCTTCGCAGCCGGGTCGTACGAGATCGACTCGACGATCTTGAACGGCAGGAAGTCGAGCTTCGGAAGAATGGCGCCGATCGCCTTCGTGTTTGCCTGCCCGAACGTGTCGTTGACGTGCATGTAGACCGCGGTGCGCGGCACGGCGCCGGTCGCGCGAAAAAGATCGCCGATCAGCGCGAGGCCGTTGCGGATCAGGTCGACCGCCGTCGGAAAGTTGCGGAACACGAACTTGTAGCCTTGCTCGGTGATCTGTGGCGCGGCGGCGATGTTGATCACGAACGGCACGCTGCGCTGCTCGGCCACCTGCGCGATGGCCGATGCCGCGCCCGAATCGAACGGGCCGACCAGCACGTGCGCGCCTTCCTGGATGAGGCGCTCCGCGCGCGTACGGGCGGTGTCGACGTTGGTCTCGGTGTCCGCGTTCATCAGCTCGATGTCGACGCCGAACATCGACTTCAACACGCCGGGCGCGAGATCGGCACCCTTCTGGCACGACTGGCCGATGAATCCCTGGACGCCGGAACGCGGCAAGAGGACGCCGACCTTCAGGCGCGTCGACTGCGCACGCACGTAGGAGGGCGCAACGGTGGCGGCGGTTGCGCCGGCGAGCGCGAGATTGAAGCGTCGGCGGTTGATTGCGGGAACCATGCGCGTCTCCTTGCAAGAGGGTCCGTGGGCGGGGAGGCGGCGGAGGATAACGTGGCGGCCCCCGAAGCGCCATTGTGGGCGAGCCACGCCCCCGCGCCCTGTGTCACCCGGTGTTGCGCAAGCCGGCCGAGATGCCGTTGATGGTGAGATGGATCCCGCGTCGCACGCGTTCGTCGTTGCGATCCGCCTTGGAACCGCCGCGATGGCGTTTGATCAGTTCTACCTGGAGGTGGTTCAGGGGATCGAGGTAGGGCAGGCGATTGCGGATATTGCGCGCCAGAGTAGGCGACGATTCGAGAAGCTGGGTCTGGCCGCTGATCGTGAGCCAGTGTCGCGTCGTCAGGTGCCACTCGGCGCGGATCGCGGCGAAGATCGCGCGGCCCCGCACGCGGTCCGCGGCGAGGGCTGCGTAACGCCCGGCGATCGCGAGATCGGTCTTCGCCAGCACCATTTCCATGTTCGACGTGAGTGCCCGGAAAAAGGGCCAGTGCGCCAGCATCGTTTTCAACATCCGCGCGCGCTCGCGACGCGCCTTCGGATTGCCCGCTGCAGCGAGAAACGCTTCGACACCGCTGCCGAAGCCATACCAACCCGGCAGCAGCAGCCGGCACTGGCCCCAGGAGAACACCCACGGAATGGCGCGCAGGTCCTCGATGCGCCCGGTCGCCTTGCGCGATGCCGGCCGGCTGCCGATGTTGAGTTCCATGATCTCGGCGATCGGCGTCGCACTGAAGAAGAACTCCGCAAACCCTGGCGTCTCGTAAACCAGCGCACGATAGGCGCGATGCGCGTGCTGGGCGATCTCGTCGAGTGCGCGTTCGTAGTCGGGCGCCGCCGGTTCGTGTTCCGCGAGCAGGCTCGCCTGCAGCGTCGCGGTGACCAGCAACTCGAGGTGCTGCCGCCCGATGCGCGGATCCGCGTACTTGGCCTGGATGATCTCGCCTTGTTCGGTCAGGCGGATCTGCCCGCGCACGCTTCCTGGCGGTTGCGCAAGGATCGCTTCAAAGCTCGGACCGCCGCCGCGCCCGACCGAGCCGCCGCGGCCATGAAAGAGGCGCAGCACGATGCCGTTCGCGTCGGCAAGCTGCACCAGGGCCTGGGTCGCGCGATACAGGTTCCATTGCGAGGCCAGGAAACCGCCGTCCTTGTTGCTGTCCGAATACCCCAGCATGATTTCCTGCAGCGGGCGGCCACTCAGGGCCGGCAGCAGCAGCGAACGCAAGCCGGGATGCACGAACAGCTCGCGCATGATCGCCGGCGCCCGTTGCAGGTCGTCGATGGTTTCGAAGAGCGGTACCACCATCAACGCGCAGCCACGCAACTCGTTGCCCGTAAGAAGGCCGCACTCTTTCTGCAGCAGCGCCACCTCGAGCAGGTCGGAAAGGGACTCGGTGTGCGAGACGATGTGCTTGTCGATCGCCTGCGCGCCAAACAAGCGGCGCAAATCGCGAGCTGCATCGAGCACCGCAAGCTCGCGGCGCGTGAGCGGCGAATAGGCGAGATGGGCGGAGAGAAGCGGGCGCGCGTGCGCAAGCTCGCGCGTCAGCAGCTGCACCCTGGCCTGCTCGGTGAGCTTGCGATAGTCGGGGCAGACCTCCGCCGCCGCGAGGATCTCGGCGACGACCGTCTCGAACACGTCCGAGCTCTGGCGCAGGTCGAGGGTCGCGCCGCAGAACGCGAACGCGGACACCGCGCGCTGCAGCGGCACCAGGCGCAGGTCGGCGAGGTGCGCGTTGCCCTGTTGCGCAAGCGACTCGGCCACCGCGCGCAGGTCGCGCGCGAACTCAGCGGCGGTTTCGTAGGGCGCGCTGCTGCCCAGCGCCGCACGGGTCCGCACGTCTAGCCCCAGACGATGCGCGCTCGCTTGCAGGCGCGCGTAGACGCCGGTCAACGCGCGTCGATACGGCTCATCGGCACGCTGCGGTGAGTGATCGGGGCTCGCCTCGGCGAGCGCCGCGAGCGCCGGGGATGGCGGTACGAGCAGTGCCGAGAGCGACAGCTCGCCGCCAAGCGCGTGCACCTCGCCAAGGTAGAACTCGAACACGGTCGCCGACTGCGCGGCCAGCGCCGCGCGCATCGTGTCCGCATCGACGTGGGGATGCCCGTCGCGATCGCCGCCGATCCACGAACCGAGCCGCAGAAACGGTGCGACATCCGCGTGGCCAAGGTGCTGTGCAAGGTCGCCGTAGAGCCGTGGAAGTTGCGGGATGAACGTCGTGCGCCAGTAAGAAAGCGCGTTGACGATCTCGTCATGCACGGTGAGCTTCTGCGGCCGCAGCATGCGCGTCTGCCACAGCGTGGAGATCAGCGCCTGCAGCAACCGGTCGCGCGTGATGCCTTCGCCTGCGTCGGCCACCGCGGCCGGCCGCGCCGTGTCCAGTTCGTCGAGCAGGGTTGCGATGGCGCGTTCCGTGTCGAGGATGCTCTTGCGCTGCACCTCGGTCGGATGCGCCGTCAACACGGGCATCAGGCAGGCGTGTGCGAGCAGCGTGTCGACTTGCGCAGCGTCGATGCGCCGCTTGGCGAGTTTCGCGAACGTCTCCGCGAGACTCCCGGGAGCAGGGCGCCCGCTGCGCGCAAGCCGGCGCTGGGTGCGTACCTGATGCTGGTCCTCGGCCAGGTTGGCGAGGTGGGAGAAGTAGGAGAACGCGCGCACGACGCTGATCGTCGCGTCGCGCGGCAGGCGCTTGAGTTGCCGGTCGAGCGCGCGTGCATCGACGCTCTTTCCCTCGCGGCGAAACCGTGTGGACGTCTGGCGGATCTCCTCGATCACGTCGAACAGCGCCGTGCCCTCGTGGCGCTTGAGCACGTCGCCGAGCACCCGCCCGAGGAGCCGGATATCCTCGCGCAGGCGAACCTCGGGGTCACGCACGCGGGCACCTCCGCCCCGCGGGCTCTTCGTCTGCGTCATCTCGATCCTCTCCGCGCGCCAAGATAACAGCGCTGCTAGAGTGCGCGCTGGCACGCCTTGCACATTTCGAAATGAACCTGATCATCGCGACACGCGAGAGCCCGCTCGCCCTCTGGCAGGCGGAGCATGTGCGCGGTCGCCTCGGCCAACTGCACCCGTCGGCTTCGATCGATCTCCTCGGCATGACGACACGCGGCGACCGCATTCTCGATCGCCCGCTCGCCAACGTCGGTGGCAAGGGGCTCTTCATCAAGGAGCTGGAAACCGCACTCTTGGAGCGGCGCGCGCACCTTGCGGTGCATTCGCTGAAGGACGTTCCGATGCAGCTGGAGCCTGAGTTTCAGCTCGCCGCGGTACTCGAGCGCGAGGATCCGCGCGATGCGTTCGTGCCTGCAGCCAGCTCGACGGTAACGAGCCTGGAGGAATTGCCGGCCGGCGCGCGGGTCGGCACCTCGAGCCGCCGCCGCGAGATGCTGCTGCGAGCGTTTTACCCGGGGCTCACGGTCCTTCCAGTGCGGGGCAACGTCGGAACGCGCTTGCGCAAGCTCGATGCGGGCGAGTTCGACGCGCTCATCATGGCCGCGTCCGGATTGAAGCGCCTCGGCCTTGCCGCCCGCATCCGCTCGGTCCTGCCGACCTCGCGCTTCCTTCCGGCGCCTGGCCAGGGCGCACTCGGCATCGAAATCCTCACGGGCGACGCGCCGACCGCGCAGGCATTGGTCGCCCTCGAACATGCAACGACGCGCGCGATCACATCCGCGGAGCGTGCCGTATCGCGCGGATTGGGCGGGAGCTGCGAGGTGCCGCTTGCGGCGTACGCGGAGGTCGAAGGCGCGACGCTGCGGCTGCGCGCGCTGGTGGGCAACCATCTCACGGGCCAGTACGTCGAGGCGAACGCCACGGGATCGGTCGCGGACGGGGAGAGCATCGCGGCCGCCGTCGTCGCCCAGTTGCGCGCGCGGGATGCGCTGCAGTTGCTCGCGCGGTGAAAAGCCGGCCGGTCGTCGTCACCCGTCCCGGCGAACCCGGCGCGCGGCTGGCGCGCGATCTGGTCGCGGCCGGCATGGAAGCGCTCTGGTTGCCGGCTTTCATACTCGGCCCGCCGCCCGATGAGGCACGGGTCGCTGCGGTGCTGGCGCACCTGCCGACCTACCAACTCGCGATTTTCGTGAGCGCGGCGGCGGTTGAAGCGACGGCGCAACGGCTCACGGCGCCGTGGCCGGCCGGCACCGCCATCGGGGTGGTCGGTGGCGGTACCCGCCGGGCGGTGGTCGAGCACATCCCCTCGGCGGCCGGGGTGACCTGGTTCGCGCCTGACGCGGCCACCGAGGGGGAGGGCGGTTCCGAGGCGCTATGGCACGTTCTCAGTGGCGCGCTCAGTCAGATCCGGCGTGTTTTGATCTTGCGTGCCCAGCATGGCCGCGAGTGGCTCGGCGAGCAACTCGAGCAGGCTGGAGTTCTGGTCGATACGCTTGCGGTGTACGCGCGGCTGCCCGCCGAGGTCGGTGCGCCGGAGGCGGCACAGGTGCAGCGCTGGTTGGCGGACAACCGGACCGCGGTCCTGCTTGTCACGAGCAGCGAGGCAGTCGACGCCTTTGCGGCGCAGGTCGAGCCGGTGACCGGCCGCGCGTGGTTGCTTCGATCGCGGGTATTGGCCTCGCACGAGCGGATCGTCACCCGCCTGCGGGCCGCGGGTTTCGCCGATGTCCGTTTCACGTCGCTCGACGTCGATTCGATTCGTAAAGCGGCATTCGCTCAGTAGAATTCGCTCGCGGTGTGCGCGGCTGGGACACCGTCCGTTCGCGAACGGTTCTCGATGGATCAACTGCCTCCTTCCCCTCCCCCCGTGACGAGCGAACAAGCGCCGGTCAGCGAGACAACGCCGTTGGCGCCGCCGCCGCACCGTCTGCGGCGCTTGCGTTGGGCAGGTCTGTGGGCGCCCCTTGCGCTCATTGCGGTGGTGGTGCTCGCGGGCGCAGGTTGGGTGCTCTACGCCGACCTTGCGCGCAACGTGCAGGCGCTACAGGCGCAAGTCTCCGCCACGCGCGGCGACGCGACGGCCGAGGCGGCACACGCCACGCGCATCGCACGCGACGTCGAGGCGCGCGTGGAAGACCTGGTGCGCGAGCTGGACCAGGTCAAGGCACAACGCGCAGCGCTCGATCAGCTCTATCTCGAACTCGCGCGGGGACGCGACGAAGCGACACTGCTCGACGTTGAGCGCCTGATCACGCTGGCCGCACAGGACCTGCGCTTTACCGGCCATGTCGCCGGCGCCTTGAACGCCCTGCAGGCGGCCGACGCCCGCCTTGCGCGCATGGACCGGCCGCAGTATGTCGGGCTGCGCCGTGCGCTGGCGCGCGACATCGAGCGGCTGCGCGGCGTGCCGGTGGTCGATGTGACGGGGATCGCGTTGAAGCTGGACCAGGTTGCAACCTCGGTCGATACGCTGCCCATGCTCAGCGATCCGGTCGTGAAACCGGCGCGCGCGGCGTCCGCCGCCGCCCCGCCGGTCGCGCCCGCGAAGCCGGAAACATTCGGGGACAAGATCCGCGCGTGGATCGGCGACGAGTTCGGCGATCTCGTGCGCATCCGCGAGATCGAAACGCCCGACACGCTGCTGCTCTCCGGCGCGCAGCAGCAGCTCGTGCGCAGCCAGTTTCGCCTGCGCCTGCTCGATGCGCGGCAAGCCCTGCTCGCCCGCAACGAGCGCGTGTTTCGCGCCGATCTCACCGAGGCGCAAGGGCTGCTGACGCGTTACTTCGACGTCAAGGGAGCGGCGGGCGGAGCCGCGCTGCTGCAGCTGCGCCAGCTTGGCCAGAGCACGCTCGCCGTCGACGTGCCGGGACTCGATGAGAGCCTCGCTGCCATCCGCGGCACCCGTCCGGCAGCACCCCAGCTGCCGACACGCTGAGATGTGATCGCCGATGCGCGCGCTGTTCTGGGCCGTCCTGCTCGCGGTACTCGCCGGTGCTGCGGCACTGGTCGCGCGCGAGAGCGGCGGGAACGTCGTGTTCGTGGTTCCGCCGCTGCGTATCGACATGGGACTGAATCTCTTTCTTCTGATCACGTTCGTGCTGTTCCTGCTGGTGTTCTGGGCAGCACGCATCGTGCAGAAGGCGGTCGACTTCCCGGCGCGCGTCGCGGCGTATCGGCAGCGGCGCAACGAGATCGGAAGTTCGCGTGCGCTGCGTGAGGCGTTGCGCGCGCTGTTCGAAGGGCGCTTCGCGCGCGCCGAGCGGGCCGCGCAGGCGGCGCAGCGGCTGCGCGAGATCGCGGGCCTCGCGGCGCTTGTGGGGGCGCGCGCGGCGCATCGGATGCGCGAGCATGCGCGGCGCGACGAGTGGCTTGCGCGCGCAGCGGACGATCGCAGCGTCGACACGGCACGTCTTGCCACGAGTGCCGAGCTGTGGACCGACAGCCGCGAAGCGCAGCGAGCGCTCGACGCGGTGGTCGACCTGCAGGCGGGCGGCGCCCGCCACATCCAGGTGGCGCGCATCGCCCTCGCTGCCCACTTGCAGGTCGGGCGCTGGACCGAAGTGCTCAAGCTGGTGCGACTGCTCGCCAAGCGCCGCGCGCTGCACGACGCCGCAGTGCGCCGTCTGAAGATGCTCGCGTACCGCGAGCTGCTGCACGACAAGCGCCATGAAGCGACCGCCCTCATCGAAACCTTCGAGGCGATTCCACTCGAGGACCGGCGCCAGGTGGAAATCGCGCTCGAAGGCGCGCGCCTGCTCAACCTGGCGGGCCGCGGACGCGCCGCGGCCGACGCGCTCGAAGTTGCGCTCGAGGCAAACTGGGACGAGCGCCTGCTCGATGAATACGCGCGGGCCCAGGCGCTGCCGGTGCGCGAGCGGCTGGAGCGCGCAACCGTGTGGCTGCAATTTCATCCGCAGGACGCTGCGCTGCTGCGCTGCCTGGGGCAACTGTGCCTGCGCGATCAGCTCTGGGGCAAGGCACGCACGTACCTGCAGGAAAGCCTGCGCCTGCGCGTGCACCCGGCCACATCGCTCGCACTCGCACGGCTCGCCGAGCAGACCGACCAGCAAGGCGAGGCAGTCGTGCATTTTCGCGAGGCGGCGCTCGGGTTTGCCAAGCTCACGCAGGACGCGAGCGCGGATGCCCAGCGTGGCGCCGCGCGGATCGCGGCGCGCGACGCGGCGACGACCGGCCCGGTCGCTTGAACTTCTCTTCCAAGGAACGACAATGAGCCTGGATCGTGTGCCGCCCGGCCGCAACCTGCCGGACGACTTCAACGTGGTCATCGAGATTCCGATGAATGCCGACCCGATCAAGTACGAGGTCGACAAGGAATCCGGCGCCCTGTTCGTCGATCGCTTCATCGGCACGGCGATGCATTACCCGTGCAACTACGGCTACATCCCGCACACAATCTCGGACGACGGCGACCCGGTTGACGTGCTCGTCATCACCCCGTTCCCTTTGCAGCACGGCGTGGTCGTTCGCTGCCGTCCGCTCGGCGTCCTGAAGATGGAGGACGAAGCGGGCGGCGATTCGAAATTGCTCGCCGTGCCAATCGACAAGTGCCTGCCCTGGTACAAGCACTGGCAGCGCGCCGAGGACATCGCACCGGAACGGCTCGCGCAGATCCGGCACTTCTTCGAACACTACAAGGATCTGGAGCAGGGCAAGTGGGTGAAGATCCTCGGGTGGGCCGGACCCGAGGAGGCGAAGCGAGAGATCATGGCGAGCGTGGAGGCGTTCGGCAAGGCGGCGCCGAAGCCGCACTTCTGATCCGGCGCCCGAGCGCCCTCACACGAACTCCCTCCTCCGCGAAGCGGGAGAGGGGCAAGGGTGGGGGCACTGTTCAAAGGCGACTTGCCACGTGCCTAACCCTCACGCGCCGGCGGCGGCGGGGACGACTCCTCGAGCGGGCGCGGCGACTGAAACGCCCGATGTTCCTCCAACTCCTCGATCGCGTGCTCGACGCTGGTCGACTCGCGTTCCAGGAAACGCGCCACGGCCGAGTGCATCTGCGGAAGCGCCATCCAGTGCGCGGACCACGTCGTCACCGGATCGAGGCCGCGCGCCATCTTGTGCGCGCCCTGTGCGCCGCCCTCGAACACATCGAGCTTGCGCTCGATCGCGAACTCGATCATCTGGTAGTAGCAGCACTCGAAGTGCAGGCAGGGCACGTGTTCGATCGCGCCCCAGTAGCGACCAAAGAGGCGCCCGTGCATCGGCGCCGACTCGTAGATGCCGAGCGCGGCAGCGATCGGGCGGCGGCCGCGGCGCGCGGTCACGAGCAGCAGGTTCTCGGGCGTCTGCTCCGCAAGGCGCAGGAAGAAGTCGAGGTTCAGATACGGCGTCGAATAGTGAGCCGCATAGGTCGAGCGATAGCAGCGATGGAAAAATGCCCAGTCCGCCTCGGTGATCGCGGTCCCGGTGCGGCGCTGCAGGTCGACGCCCGCCTCGTCGACCTTGCGGCGTTCCGCGCGGATCTTCTTGCGCTTCGGTTGCACGAGCGCAGCGAGGAAGTCGTCGAACGTTCCGTAGCCGGCATTTCTCCAGTGAAACTGCACCGTGCGGCGGGCGAGCATGCCCCGCGACTCCAGTAGCGCAACGTCGTCGCGTGGCGCGAGCAGCACGTGCAACGAAGAGAGACCGCTCTTGCGTGCGAGAGCGAGAAGCGCCTCGGCCAGCGCGCGCCGTGCAGCCATATCGCGCGCAATGAGCCGCCTGCCGCTGACCGGTGTGAACGGCACGGCGCTCAGCCACTTGGGGTAGTAGTCGAGGCCAATCCTCTGATAGGCCTCCGCCCACGACCAGTCGAAGACGTATTCGCCGTACGAGTGATCCTTCGCATAGAGCGGCGTCGCAGCGGCAAGCGTCGCACCATCCCACAGCGCGAGGTAGGCCGGTGTCCAGCCCGTCGCTGCGTGCGCGCATTTCGCCGCATGCATTGCATGCAGGAACGCGTGCCGCACGAAGACGTTGCCGCCGCCGTCCGCATCGACGAGCGCGTCCCATGTCGCGCGCGGGATCGAAACGAGGTCCGGCACGACCTGCGTGCGATAATTCAATTCGTTCACGTCCGGCACGGAAGAGTTCGGCAGGTTCGATGGGTTCGCACGTCAGGGTCGCCGTCGCTCAGATCAATTGCACGGTCGGCGATTTCGAAGGCAACAGCCGGCGCATCCTCGAGATGGCTGCCCGTGCCAGCGGCGCCGGTGCGCGCGTCCTGCTCACGCCCGAATTGTCGCTGAGCGGCTATCCGCCCGAAGATCTGTTGTTGCGCCGGGCATTCTACGAAGCCTCGGACGCCGCGCTTGCGCAGCTTACCGCCAAGTTGCTGCAATTCCCGGAGTTGCACGTGGTCGTCGGCCACCCGCTGGCGCGCGAAGGACGGGGCTACAACGCCGCGTCGCTGCTCGCCGGCGGCATGGTGCGCGGCACGTACTGCAAGCACGATCTTCCCAATTACGACGTCTTCGACGAGCAGCGCTATTTCACGCCGGACAACCGGCCGCTGGTGTTCGAACTGGGCGGCACGCGCTTCGGCATCAACATCTGCGAGGACACCTGGTTCCGCTATGCGCCGGAAGCCGCGCGCGCGGCGGGCGCGCAGGTGCTGCTGATTCCCAACGGATCGCCCTATCACCTCGGAAAGCAGTCGCAGCGCGTCGAAGTGATGCGCGAGAACGTCACCCGCTTCGGCATGTCGCTCGTCTACGCCAACATCGCCGGCGGCCAGGACGAACTCGTCTTCGACGGCGCCTCGTTCGCGATGGATGCACGCGGACAGGTGACGCACCTCGCGCCGCAGTTCGAGGAATACCTG